>Ga0105106_10003833_pt1 | contig 10695 bp, 10 predicted proteins | sample PPLLaktember2015_5_FD_79109 | JGI IMG/M metagenome (GOLD analysis project Ga0105106, IMG submission 79109) | Freshwater sediment microbial communities from Prairie Pothole Lake near Jamestown, North Dakota, USA - PPLs Lake P8 Core (1) Depth... | ecosystem: Environmental > Aquatic > Freshwater >... | reverse complement strand
CGCCGGCCGGTTGCCGGCGATGAAGTCGCGCCTCAAGGGCTTCTCGGACTTGCAGTCGAACATCGATTCGCCGGAAGCCACCGAGGTCAAGGCGTACTTCGGGGGCATGAAGCCCGAGGAGTACAAGGCGGCGATCGAGGAGCTCGGGCTCGCCGGCAACTACATCCACGGCACGCACGTCGCGGGCATCGCCGCGGCCGGCAACCCGTACGTGCGGCTTGCCGTCGCGCGCATCGAGTTCGACTGGCACCTGGTCCCGGAGCCGTGCCCGACGCCGGAACTGGTCGCGCAGGGTGCCGCCAATGCGCAGGCCTACGTCGATTTCTTCAAGCGTCACCAGGTGCGCGTGGTCAACATGAGCTGGGGCGGATCGGTCAAGGGCTACGAGCAGGCGCTCGAGCTCTGCGGCATCGGCAAGGACCCCGAGGAGCGCAAGACGATCGCGCGTGGCTACTTCGAGACGGGGCGCAGTGCGCTCGAGCGGGCCATTCGCAGCGCGCCGCAGATCCTGTTCGTCGCCGCCGCGGGCAACGACAACGCCGACGCGACCTTCGCCGAGGACATCCCGGCGGGGATCGATGCCGCGAACCTGCTCACCGTGGGCGCGGTCGACCGCGCCGGCGACGAGGCCTCGTTCACGAGCTATGGCAAGACCGTCGTCGCGCACGCCAACGGCTACCAGGTCGAGAGCGTGATACCCGGCGGCGAGAAGCTCGCCGAGTCCGGCACGTCGATGGCGGCGCCACAGGCGGCCAATCTCGCAGCGAAGATGCTCGCGGTGAACCCGAAGCTCGCGCCGACCGACGTGATCGCCATCATCCGCGCGACGGTCGAGAAGACGCCGGACGGGCGACGGATGCTGCTGCATCCCGCGAAGGCCGTGGAGGCTGCGCGTGGCTTCACCGGCTGAAGCGAGCGCGAACGCGCCGGACCGGACCCGCGCGCGGTCGGGGCGCGGCGGCGCCGCCCGGACGCTTGCCCGCGACCCCGCCCTTTGGGTGTGGGTCGTCGTAGCGCTGCTCGCGTTGATGCCGATGCGCGCAGCACTCATCTCGTGGTCGGCGCCGTCTCCAGGTGAGTTGTCGCGCGTGGAAGCGCCAGCACCGGCGCCGGTGGCGGAACGTCTCCCGACCCCCTCGCGGGGCTGATCGTCAGTCCGCCGTCCCGGAGGGGACGTTGGGCTTCTTCGCCTTGGGCAGTTCGGGCGCCGGGCGGCGGCCGTCGACGACGTGCGCGAGCGCGAGGAACGGATGCCGCCACATCATGCGCGGGCCCGCGTAGCGCATCACCACTCTCACCCGTTCGCGCATCTCGGCGTTGTAGCAGTGCACGGTGCAGTTCGCGCAGGTGGGCTTGTCGTCGCCGAACACGCAGCGGTCGAGCCGCCGCGTCGCGTAGTCCATCAGCTCGGCGCACTCGTCGCAGAGGTCGGTGGCGCGACCGTGCTTGTCGCGGCAGTGGATCGCGACCATCGCACGCATCGTCGCGAGCTCGCGCGCAAGGCGTGGGTGGCGCGCGCGGTCGTGCACCTTGCGCGTCGGCGAGCCGATGGCCGCCGTCGGTGTCGACGGGGCGGGCGCGGGAACGTCGTTGCGGATCTCGAGGCTCATTGCCGGAAAGCATGCCGCAGCAATGACCCGCCGGCCATGACGTGCATCAAGCGGGCAAAGGGATCGGCACGCCGAGCTTGTCCGCCCACGGTTCGAGCGCGGGCAGGATCGACGGGTGCAGGCGGACGCCGTCCGCGGCTTGCGACCGCATCAGCGCCAAGCCGCGCTCGCCAGGCAGGCGCACGCGCTCGACACCCGGGCGCGGGGTCGCGGCGTGGCACGCATCGGCGAGCCACTGCGTCTGGCGGAGGAACGCCTCGCGTCCACCGAATGCCTGCGGATCGAGGACCTGCACGAACACCGTCGCGCCCCAGCCCTCGGTCGGATCGGCGCGGCCGAAGCCCGTGAGTCCCGCCGTCAGCGCCTCGATCAGCAGCGCGAGCGCGAAGCCCTTGTGACCGGCGTCGAGACCTCCCAGCGGCAGCAGCGTGCCCCTGGGCTCGTTGAACAGCACCGAGGGATCGTCGGTCGGCGTGCCGGCGGCGTCCTGCACCCACGCGTGCGGCAGCTTCCCGCCGGCCTTGTAGAGCCGCTGCGTAAGGCTGTTGGTCGTGTAGGAAGCCGAGATGTCGAGCAGGATCGCATCGCCCTCGGTCGGGATGCCGGCGGCGACCGGATTGGGCGTGTACACCGCGGAGACGGCGCCGAACGGTGCCACGCTCTTGCCCGCCGGGTCCGAGCAGGCGAGCAACATCATCAGGCCGCGGTCGGTGGCGCGCTTCAGGTACGCGGCGAGGCACGCGATGTGGTGCGAGCGGCGGATCGCCACAGTGCCGGTGCCGCAGGCCGCCGCCATCTCCGCCGCGGCGTCGAGCGCACGCAGCGTGAGCCACGGCCCGGGCAGCCGTCGTCCATCCCAGGTTTGCGCCGACGGGTGTGCCGCGACGATGTCGGGGACGCCGTCCTTCGCCATCGCATCCTTTTCGAGCTCGGCGAGGTAGCCAGGCACGAGTGCGAGCCCGTGCGTCGTGTGGCCCATCAGGTCGCCGTCAACGAGCACGGTGGCGACGTCGCGCGCCATGTCGTCGCGCAGGCCAGCGCGCACGAGCAGCGCGTGGCCGAACCCGACCAGTGCGGCCGCGTCGTGGCGCGGTCCTTCGGGAATCGCGGCGCTCACTGGACTACCCTCCGCGCTAACGCGCTTCGGGGCGGATTCGCCCTCGGGGCGGCCCTTCGGGCTCATCGTGCTGCCGCAGGCTTCGATCGCCCCGGTGCGTTCGCATACAGCGCGAGCCCGGCCTTCGCGCCCGCGCCGATCAGCCACGTGTCCGCGCCGTAGAGCAGCACGTTGATGCCCGCGCTGGTCAGTCGCTCGATCTGCACCGGGGTCATCGCCGTCGTGCCGACCGCCTTGCCGGCGGCGCGCGCGATCTTCGCCGCGCGCTCGACGAACGACAGCACGCGCGGATCGTCGACCTGGCCCGGGATGCCCAGCGCGACCGAGTAGTCGAACACGCCGAGGTAGATCAGGTCGAGCCGCGGCAGCGCCGCGATGCGCTCGAGATGTTCTGCCGCCGCCGGCGACTCGACTAGCACGCCGGTGAACGGATAGCCGCGGGCGAGCTTCGGCTGCGGCGGCATGCCGTAGTGGCCGCCCCGCGTGTAGGGGTTGTAGCCGCGCGTGCCGTCGGGCGCGAAGTGCGCCATCGCCACGGCGCGCTCCGCGGCGGCCGCGTCCGGAATCTGCGGCACGACGATCCCGTCGGCGCCGAGATCGAGCGCGCGCTGCACGAAGAACGCGTCGGGCCCCGGCGCACGCACGATCGGGCACGCGCCGGCGCCTTCGCACGCAGCGATCGCGGCTTCCAGCGACGCGAAGTCGTAGCCGCCGTGCTCGCAGTCGAGGAACACGAAGTCGAAGCCGGCGGTGGCGAGCGTGCCGACCACCTGGGAGTGCGGGATCACCGACCAGATGCCGGCGAGCGTCTCGCCGCGGGCGAGTTTCATGCGAAGCGGGTGAGTGGAAGCATCCATGGGATGATGCGTGCCGTGGAAGGCACGATTGACGAAAAACGGGCTTTGGTCCGAGGATTCTACGGCCTGCCGGCGTCCCGGGCGCCGCGCCAAGCCCCGACGTCGGCGAATTCGCTTCCGCATCCGACATCCCCGATGAACCGCGAAACGACCGCGATGCCCGACGCGGCAGGAGTCGTCGCGTGACGTCCGCGCGAGACGCTCCCTTGGCGCCAGACGCCCAGCAGACGAGCGCCGGCGCGCAGCCGGTCGTCGCCGCACCCGGCGCGGTGGCGGCTCCCGGCAACGCCGCGGACGACACCGCGGTCACGCTCACGGCGCGCGTGTTCGAGCTGCCGCCGGACGACGGCGGTCCCCGGCTTCCCTCGTCGCTGCAGGTGTCCATCGTCACCTACCGCCCGGACATGCGGCTCCTCGACCGCTGCCTGCGCAAGCTGCTGCTCGCGATCGAGGCGGCGCGGGCGGACGGCGCCGTGCGCACCGTCGCGATCGCGCTGGTCGACAACAGCGCCAATCGCATGGTCGCGGGCAACGTGATCCGGCTCACGCAGGCCCGCTTTGCCGACGCGAACGTGCAGCTCGCGTACCTGCACGGGCATGCCAACATCGGCTACGGCGCCGCCCACAACCTCGTGCTCCACGGCAGTGGTGCCGACTACCACCTGGTGCTGAATCCGGACGTCGAGCTTGCCCCCGACGCGCTGGCGGTCGGCGTGCGCTGGCTCGCGATGCATCCGGAGGTCGGCGCGATCGCGCCCGAGGTGGCGAGCGGCGACGGCGAGTCGCAGGAGTACCTGTGCCGCCGCTATCCGACCGTGCTCGACCTCGTGCTGCGCGGCTTTGCGCCGCGGGTCCTGCAGCGCCTGTTCCACCGCCGGCTCGATCACTACGAGATGCGCGACGTGATCGATCTCGACCCCGAACGCGAGGTGATCGACATCCCGGCGATGTCGGGTGCCTGCATGCTGGTGCGCCGCTCGGCGGTCGATGCGACCGGCGGCTTCGACCCCAAGTTCTTCCTCTACTTCGAGGACTACGACTGGACGGTGCGCCTGAACCGTGTCGCCCGCACGGCGTACGTCCCGGCGATGCGCATCCGTCACCACGGCGGCGGCGCGGCGCGCAAGGGGCTGCGGCACATTGCGTGGTTCGTGACGAGCGGCCTGCGCTTCTACCGCAAGCACGGCTGGCGATGGGCGTGATGCAGGGATGAGCGACGGGCTGGTCGTCGTCACCGGTGCGTCGGGATTCATCGGCGCGGCGCTGGTCGCCCGCCTGCGCGCCGCGGGGCGTCCGCTGATCGGCACGGTGCGGGAGGTGAAGGCCGGCATGCCGGGTGACCTGCAACCGGTCGGCGACCTCGCGCGCGCGCCGGACGAGCTGCTCGACGATCTGGTGAGCGGCGCGTTCGCCGTCGTTCACCTCGCGGGGCGAGCGCACGTGATGCGCGAGACCGTCGCCGATCCGGAAGCGGCCTATCAGCTGGCGAACGCCGAGATGACGGCGCGACTCGCGCGAGCGTCGTTGCGCGCCGGCGTGCAGCGGTTCGTGCTAGCAAGTTCCGTGAAGGCCGCGGGCGAGGCGAGCCGGCCGGGTCGACCGCTCGCGCCGGGCGACACGCCCCATCCCGAGGACGCCTACGGGCGGAGCAAGCTCGCGGCCGAGCGGGGGCTCTTCGGGATCGCATCGGGTACGCCGATGGCGGCGGCAGCGCTGCGCCTGCCGCTGGTCTACGGGCGGCACGCTCGTGGCAACTTCGCGCGGCTGGTTGCCGCCGTGCGCGCGCGGAGGGCACTGCCGTTCGCGTCGATCGACAACCGGCGCAGCCTGCTCTATCTCGGCAACCTGCTGGACGCGATCCAGTCGATGCTCGACGTGCCGCAGATGCCGCCCGGCGTGCACTACGTTGCCGATGCGGAGAGCGTCGCCACGCCCGACCTCGTGCGCGCGATCGCCAGCGCTTGGCGCGTGCAGCCGCGCCTGGCCGCGATGCCTGTGCCTCTGCTGCGCGCGGCGGGGCTGCTGCTCGGCCGCGGTGCGGCGGTCGCGAGGCTCGCCGGGTCGCTCGAGGTGGACACGACGTCCTTGCGCGAAGGCACCGGCTGGACGCCGCGCTGGTCGCTCGACGCAGCGCTCGCCGAGGTCGCCGCGGGCAGCGACCCGCAGGGCGCGCATGCCCGCTCGCTATAATCGACGGGTCAACCATGAAAGCCCCCGATCATGTCCCCCCGCCCCTCCGGCCGACGCGCCGATGATCTGCGCACCGTGCGCATCACGCGCGGCTTCACGCGTCATGCGGAGGGCTCGGTGCTGATCGCCGTCGGCGAGACCCAGGTGCTGTGCACCGCGAGCGTCGAGGAGGGCGTGCCGCCGTTCCTCAAGGGTTCGGGGCAGGGGTGGCTGACCGCCGAGTACGGCATGCTGCCGCGCTCGACGCACACGCGCACGCGACGCGAGGCAGCCGAAGGCAAGCAGTCGGGACGCACGCAGGAAATCCAGCGGCTGATCGGGCGCAGCCTGCGCTCGGTGACCGACCTCGCGCTCCTCGGCGAGCGCACGATCCGCATCGACTGCGACGTGCTGCAGGCGGACGGTGGCACGCGCTGCGCCGCGATCACTGGCGCCTGCGTGGCGCTCGCCGACGCGCTGCGCTGGTGCCGCGACGGCGGTCTGCTCGCCGCCGAACCGCTCAAGGACTTCGTCGCCGCGGTTTCGGTTGGCATCGTCGGCGGCGAGCCGGTGCTCGACCTTGACTATGCCGAGGACTCGGCCTGCGAGACCGACATGAACGTGGTGATGACCGGCGCCGGCGGTTTCGTCGAGCTGCAGGGCACCGCCGAGGGCACGCCGTTCTCGCGCGCGCAGTTCGACGCGATGATCTCGCTTGCCGAGACCGGCATCGCGCACCTGATCGCCGAGCAGGAGCAGGCGCTCGGCCTGCTCACTGCCTAGACAAAAGTAGGGTCAGACTCGACTTTTCGCGTATGGCGCACCGACGCTTGCCAAGCGAGCAAGAAAAAGTCGAGTCTGACCCTACTTTTGAAAAATCGAGTCTGACCCCGCGTCTGCCGTGAAGCCACCCTTGCCGCCGTTCCCGCGGCTCGTGCTCGCCTCCGGCAACGAGGGGAAGCTCCGCGAGTTCCGGCGGCTCCTCGCGCCGCTCGGCATCGACGTGGTCACGCAGGGCAGCCTTGGCATTCCCGACGCCGACGAGCCGCACGTCACGTTCCTCGAGAATGCTCTCGCCAAGGCGCGCCACGCCAGCGCGCACGCTCACCTGCCGGCGCTGGCCGACGACTCCGGGGTGTGCGTCGCGGCGCTCGGCGGCGAGCCGGGTGTGCAGAGCGCGCGCTATGCCGGGGAACCCCGGTCCGACGCACGCAACAACGCAAAGCTGGTGCAGGCGCTCGCCGGCGTCGCCGACCGCCGCGCGCACTACGCCTGTGTGCTGGTGCTGGTGCGCCGCGCCGACGACCCCGAGCCGATCGTCGCCGAAGGCCGTTGGCACGGGCGCATCGTCGACGCGCCGCGCGGCACCGGGGGCTTTGGCTACGACCCGCACTTCGAGGATCTCGAGACGGGACTGACCGGCGCAGAGCTGCCGCTCGAGCGCAAGAACGCGCTGTCGCATCGCGGGAAGGCGTTGCGCGTGCTGATGGAGCGGCTCGACGAGGAGCGACTCGGATGAGCCCGAAGGGCCGCCCCGAGGGCGAATCAGGCCCGGAGCGCGTCAGCGCGAAGGGTAGTCCAGTGAGCCCAAAGGGCCGCCCCGAGGGCGAGTCAGGCGCGGAGCGCGTCAGCGCGAAGGGTAGTCCAGTGAGCGTCGCTCCGGCCGTCGTCATGTCGCTGGCGGGCGCCGGTCCACGTTTCGCCGCGCTGCCGCCGCTGTCGCTGTACGTGCACATCCCGTGGTGCCTGCGCAAGTGCCCCTACTGCGACTTCAACTCGCACGAGGCACGCGAAGCGCCGGACGAAGCCGCGTACGTCGACGCATTGCTCGCGGACCTCGAGTCGGCGCTGCCCGGCGTGTGGGGCCGCAAGGTCGGGACGGTGTTCATCGGCGGCGGCACGCCGAGCCTGTTCTCGCCGGTGGCGATCGACCGGCTGCTCTCGGGGCTGCGCGCGCGGCTGCCGCTCCTGCCCGACGCCGAGGTGACGCTGGAGGCCAATCCCGGCACGTTCGAGCGCGCGCGCTTCGCGGGCTACTTCGCCGCGGGGGTGAACCGCCTGTCGCTTGGCGTGCAGAGCTTCTCGCCGCGTCACCTGGGGACACTTGGGCGCGTGCACGGCGCCGACGAGGCGCGGCGGGCGGCGGAGGCCGCGCTCACGATCTTCGGGAACGTGAACCTCGACCTGATGTTCGCCCTGCCTGGGCAGACGCTGGCCGAGTGCGAGGCCGACGTCAGCGCAGCACTCGCGTTCGGCACGCCGCACCTGTCGTTCTACCAGCTGACGATCGAGCCCAACACGCGCTTTTACCAAGAGCCGCCGCCCGCGCTGCCCGACCACGATCTTGCCGCCGACATGCAGGAGCTCGTCGCGGCGCGGCTCGCGGGCGCCGGCTACGCGCGCTACGAGGTGTCCGCGTACGCGAAGCCGGGTCGCGAGTGCGCGCACAACGTCAACTACTGGCGTTTCGGCGACTACCTCGGCATCGGCGCCGGTGCGCACGCGAAAGTGTCGTTGCCGGACCGCATCGTGCGGGAGGTCCGCTTCAAGCAGCCGAAACAGTATCTCGCCAGCGTGGCTGCCGGCGACGCCGCAATGGAGCGCCGAGAGATCGCCCGCGACGAGGTCGGCTTCGAGTTCATGCTGAACGCGCTGCGCCTCACCGGCGGCGTGCCGGCGGCGCTGTTCGCCGAGCGCACCGGCCATCCGCTCGCGCTCGTTGCGCCGCGGCTCGCCGACGGCGTGCGGCGGGGCTTGATCGACGCCGATCCAACGCGCATCGTCGCGACCGAGACTGGGCAACGGTTCCTGAATACGACGGTCGAGATGTTCCTTCCTGTGGCCGACCGGACGGAGCCGATGCGCGGTGCCCCGGTCGCCATCGTGAAGGCGCCGCGGTGAAGCCGCTCCACGCGCTCTGTCTCGCCGAGGCGCTGCGCGAGATGCGCGAGGGGCGCCTTGCCGTGCGCGCCTTTGCCGAGGCGCTCGTCGCGCGGATCGAGGCGTCGGATGCCGCGATCGAGGCGTGGGCCTGCCTCGACCGCGATCACGTACGGCGCGAGGCCGCGCGTCTCGATGCGGTTCCCGCCGCAGCACGCGGCCCGCTACACGGCGCGCCCGTCGGGCTCAAGGACATCCTCCACACGACGGCGCTGCCGACGCGCATGGGCTCGCCCGCGTTTGCCGACTTCAAGCCGCTGCGCGACGCGGCGTGCGTGAGCCGGCTTGTCGGGGCTGGCGGCTACGCGTTCGGCAAGACGGTGACCACCGAGCTTGCGTACATGCACCCGGGCAAGACGCGCAATCCCTGGAGCGCCGCGCACACGCCGGGCGGCTCGTCGCAGGGTTCCGCGGCGGCGGTCGCCGCAGGACACGTGCCTGCCGCGCTTGGCACGCAGACCAATGGGTCGGTGATCCGTCCGGCGGCCTACTGCGGCGTGGTCGGGTTCAAGCCCACGCTCGGCGTGATTCCCTTCGATGGTGCGAGCCTGTTCAGCCAGACGCTCGACACGATCGGCACGTTCACCCGCACGGTGGCGGACGCAGCGCTCGTCGCGGGTCCGCTTTCCTTGGGCACGATCCCGCGCGAGCCGGTTGCGATGGATAGGGCGCCGCGGCTCGCGTTCCTTGCGGGATTCCCGTGGACCACGATCGGCGGCGACGTCGACGACGCGCTCGACACGGCGGCCAGGCGACTGCGCGGCGCGGGCGCGGAGGTCGTCGCGGTCGCGTTGCCCGACGCGCTCGGCGATGCCGCGCGCATACACCGTACGATCATGCTCCACGAGGCGGCGTCGAACCTCGGTCCGCTGCAGGACCGTGCCGGCACGCAGTTGTCGGCGACGCTCAATGCGGCACTCGACGAGGGACGCGCGATCACCGCTGCAGCCTATGCGCTTGCGCTCGCGGGCCGTCACGTGATGATCGCTGCGGCGACCGACTGGCTGTCGCGCTACGACGCACTGTTCGTGGCGTCGGCGCCGGCCGGTGCGCCTGCCGGCCTCGACGGTACCGGTGATCCGTCTTGCTGCACGCTGGCATCGCTTTTGGGTGCGCCCGCGATCACGCTTCCCGTCGCACGCGATGCCCACGGCATGCCGCTCGGACTGCAGCTGGTCGCCCCGGCCGGCGACGACGCGCGTCTCCTGGCCGTGGCGGCATGGTGCGAGGAACGCCTGCCGTTTGCGGGTCTGGTGTAGCGCGTGAGGCCCGTTGACATCAAGCCATGAAGCGCGCCAAGCGACATCCACCGCTCGTCCCCAAGCCGCGCAACCCGCTGGCCGGATCGCCGCTGCTCGGCAAGGGGCACGCGCACCAGGAAAGCCGCAAGGCGAAGCGCCAACGCGGGCGGGCAGAGATCGGCAAGGCGCTCGCGCACCTCGCGGATGAGTGACGCGCCCTTTCCACGGCGCAAGCCCGCGCGCGTACGCAAGCTCCCGGCGTCTGCCTCGCCACGCGGCCCGTCGGCGGACGCGGCGCCCACGCAACCCGCGGCACTGGGTCTGTCACGCCACGACCTCGAAGCGGGCAAGATGCGCGCGATCTACCTCGCTGCCGTGGATCCCGGACGCACGCTCACCGACGAGGCGCTGTCGACGTCGCTCAACGCGACGCTCGCCGCGAGGCCGAAGGGCGCCGGCTGGTGGGTGTTCGCCTACGGGTCGCTGCTGTGGAATCCGATCTTTCCCATCGCCGAGAGTCGCCCGGCGCTCCTGCGCGGCTACCACCGCCGCTTCTGCCTGTGGTCACTTGCCTCCCGCGGCATGCCGCACGCGCCGGGGCTCGTGCTCGGCCTGATGCCCGGCGGCGCCTGCCGCGGCGTGGCCTATCGCCTGCCGGCGCCGGCTGCGATCGACGAACTGCACCTGCTCTGGCGACGCGAAATGGTCGTGGGGAGCTACGCACCGCGCTGGGTGGAGCTCGCGACCGACGGCCGGCCGGT
>Ga0105106_10003832_pt1 | contig 10698 bp, 9 predicted proteins | sample PPLLaktember2015_5_FD_79109 | JGI IMG/M metagenome (GOLD analysis project Ga0105106, IMG submission 79109) | Freshwater sediment microbial communities from Prairie Pothole Lake near Jamestown, North Dakota, USA - PPLs Lake P8 Core (1) Depth... | ecosystem: Environmental > Aquatic > Freshwater >... | reverse complement strand
TGGCCGCATTCGGCAATCCGGGACTTACATCGAAGGCGGTCGAAGGCGCGGGTCATACAGGAAGCGTCCAAGGTTGCGCGCCTAAACCTGGCCGCTGTGGGCATGCATTGCGTTCAGAACGTAGCAGCGCTCCTGCGGGACAAGCACTGAAGGCACGGCGAGGACCAGCGACTTCGTCTCCTTCAGCCACTGTGTGCCGAACTGTGCCGACTTAAAGGACGGGGGATGGAGTCCCACGCGTCGGGCGGCGGTGGCGTCACGACCTTTCGGCGGCGGAACAGCGCTCCCGGGATCGCGATCTCAATCACGTAGCGGTCGAAGACCATACGCGTGGCGCCGAGGTGCACGACGGTCTCACGTGCCGCCAATGTGCTCGGACTGCGCTGCGTAGATGGCCGCTGTGCCCGGCTCGTTCAGCGCCCGCCGAGCGCCTTGGCGGCGCAGGCGGGTGCGCAGCGCGGCGCCTCCCAGCAATTGACGAGAAGCATCGATTTGTCCTTCAAGACCGTCTCGGTTCCTGGGGAACGCGGCCGCATCGACTCTTTACTTTGATCGGCGCGTGCCTACACGATCCGTCGACTCGATCCGTAATGTGCTTGAAGTCCTGCCTCGCCTCATCACTGCCGCTTATGAGTTCTGGCGCGAGGCCGATGGAGCTATCGCTCGCGCGGAGACTTCAACCCGTGTAAGGTAGTTTGGTGCATTGAATTTCCCGCCGATGTGCGCGGTGGTCAAGACCGAAAGTCGTTAGGCAGTCCTCAGGCGCACCGGCAGCAAGTCCATGACCGACCTCCTCGAGCGATTCGCACACGCCGTCGATGGCATGGCCGGCCTGAGTGGATACCCGTATGTGGATCGACGACAGGCATGGATCGATCGATTGCGGGTCAACCTGCCCGAACTGGACAGATTCGCAACGCTGCGGCCGGATCCCGACCTCGGCTACCTGGCGCCTCCCGCGGTTCGGATAGCCGAAGGCGGCAGGGCCGTGGCCGATGAGGGGGGCGAGGGGATCGCACTCATCGCCAGCGAGTGCAGGGCCGCGCCCGAGCGAACGGCGGAACTCGCCCATGCGGCGCTGACGGCCGCGCGGCAGCAAAACGATCTCAACGCTTTTATCACTCTCGCCGACGAGACGTTGCTGAACGCGAACGTGGCCTCGGCGGTGCGGCGGCTGCGCGAGGGCGCCCCGATGCCCTTGATGGGGGTGCCGGTCGCCGTCAAAGACCTGATGTCGGTCGCCGGTTTCCCGCAGACCAACGGCAGTGGCGGCCCGAAGCCGGACCCCGCGACACACGACAGCGTCGCCTTGGGCAGACTGCGCGACGCGGGTGCGATCGTGATCGGAACCACGAATCTGCACGAGTTCGCCTACGGCATCACGAGCGAGAACCCGCATCACGGGTGGGTGGTCAACCCGCGCCGCCCCGGCCACACGCCGGGAGGCTCCAGCGGCGGTTCCGCCGCGGCGGTCGCGGCGGGCATCGTCCGGCTGGCTGTCGGCAGCGACACGGCCGGCTCAATCCGGCTGCCAGCGTCGTGCTGTGGCGTGGTCGGCTTCAAGCCAAGTTTCGATGCCGTGCCGCGCGATGGCGTCCAGACGCTGGGCGCCAGTCTCGATCACGTAGGTCCGATCGCCGCCAGCGTGGCCGATGCCGCACTCGGCTACGCCGTGATGGCAGGCGGGGTCGTGCACACCGCCGCCCCCGTGCCGCTGGCAGGCGTACGGGTTGGCGTGCCCCGCAACTACTTCTTCGATCCGCTTGCCGACGACGTCGCGCGCGCGGTGAACGCGGCGCTCGCACTGATGCGCGCCGACGGCGCGGAGCTTATGGAGGTGGACCTGCCGGGTGTCGAGAATTGTGCGGCGATGCAGTTCGTCACGCTGTGCAGCGAAGCCACCGACCTTCACTGGCAGCGCCTGAGCGAGCACCCCGAGACGCTCGGGCGCGACGTGCGCGTGCGTATGGAAATCGGCCAGTTCCTGCCGGCGACGTGGTACGTCCGTGCACAGCGCGCACGCGCGGCGCTGGCCGCGATGTTCGAAGCGTGCATGCGCGATCTGGACGTGCTGGTCACGCCGACGTTGCGCATCGAGCCGCCGCGCTCAGGCGCTGGAGCGGTCCGGATTGGCGGCCGCGACATGCCCTTGCACTCCGCCGTGACGGCGCTCACCATGCCGTTCAACCTGACCGGCATGCCAGCGCTAACGCTGCCATGCGGGCGCGGCGACAACGGACTACCGATCGGCGTGCAGATCGCAGGCCGGCGCGGTGATGACTGGCGCGTGCTGAACATCGGTGCGCGGCTCGAAGACCTGCTGAACCCGACCCCCTGAAGGAGAAGACCATGAAGAGCCTGTTTCGCCTGGCAGTGGCCGCATCGGCCACCGCCTTCGCCGTCGCCTCGTATGCGGCCGATCCGATCGTCATCGGCGTCAGCATTGCGCAGTCGCCACCGGGATCGGTGGTGCAGGGTACGCAGGTGAAGGACGGTGTCGAGATCGTGGTCAAGATGCTCAACGACAAAGGCGGCGTGCTCGGCCGCCAGCTCAAGGTCGTCTACGAAGACAACCAGGGCATCCCCGAAAAGGGCCGCGCCGCCACCGAGAAACTGATCACCCGTGACAAGGTGGTGGCCGTGACCGGCGGCCATCAGAGCTCGGTGTGCCTGGCAGAAATCGAAGTCGCGCACCGCTACAAGACGCCGTACGTCAACACCAACTGCTGGTCTGACGACATTCGCAAGAAGGGCTATGCCGAGGTCTTCAACCCGGGCAACTACAACACACGGGTCTCGTCGGCGATGGCGGAAACGATCGCCGCGCTGAAGGTCAGGAACGTCATCGCGTTCGCCGAGAACACCGACTACGGCATCGGCCAGGCGAAGCTGCTGGGCGAGTTCCTTCAGAAGACCGCGCCCCAGACGCAATATAAGTACGTCGCGCTCGACCGCGCAGGCAAGGACTTCACGCCCGCGGTGCTGCCGCTGCGTGCGAGTCCGCCCGATCTCGTCGTCAACATCATGCTGCCGCCGGCCGCGTACATCCTGATGAACCAGCTCTACGAGCAGGGCGTGGCTCCGAGCGCGAAGACCGCGTTCTACGACGGCGCCGGGATCGCCGATTACCCCGACTTCTGGCAGAACGTCAAGGAAGCCGGCAAGCACATGCTGGCGTTTGGCCTCTATCACCCGGCGATGCCGATGCCGGCGCTGGGCAAGCAGGTCGGCGAGATCTACCAAAAGCAATCCGGCAACGAGCCGAATCGGCTGATCTTCCAGGCGGCGGACTCGGTACTGCTCATCGCCCGTGCGATCGAGCAGGCGAAGTCGACCGACGGCGCGGCGATCGTCAAGGCGCTGCAGGGGATCGACTTCGAAGGTGTGCGCGGCAAGTTCTCGTTCGCGCAGGAGGCGGGCTACAAGTACCAGCAGTGGGTCGAGATTCCGTATGTGACCTACCAGCTGACGGAAGTGAACCAGCCGGTCAGCAAGACCACCTTGATCCAGGTGCCGGGGAAGCCCCTGCTGATCGACAAGGTCATCAAGCCGGCGAAGTGACGCCACGGCGGGCGGCGCGGCGTTCACGCGCCCGATAGCCTGGAACCAGTCGCGCCGCAGTCCATCCGCGGCGCGACCCGGAGACTCGATTGCTCCCTCTCGACCTGTTCGTCAACGGGCTGATCATCGGCCTGTACTACGCGCTGATGGCGGTCGGCCTGACCATGATCTTCGGCATCCTGAAGGTCGTGAACTTCGCGCACGGCGAGTTCTACATGATCGGCGCCTACACCTACACACTGGTGTCGCTGGCGCTGGGCGTCCCGCCGTGGCTCGCGCTGCCGGTGGCCGCCGCCTCCGGCGCGCTCCTCGGCTGGGCCACCGAGCGCTTTCTGATGCGGCCGCTGTACGCGGGCTACGGCTCGTGGGCGCTGATGAAGGACGAGTACGCCGTGGTGGTCACTTTCGGGCTGTCGCTGCTGCTGATCAACCTGGTCGACAAGATCGTCGGCCCCTACCCCATGCGCGGCCCGTCGCTGTCGGAGGTGACGCGGATGGCGATCGGCCCGTTCATGGCCAGCGGGCAGAAGCTCATCACGGCCGGCGTCGCCATCGTGCTGCTGATCGGCCTGGCCTTGTTCATCAAGCGGTCGTTGTGGGGCCGGCAGGTCCAGGCGGTTGCTCAGAACCGGCTCGGCGCATCGATCGCCGGCATCGACACCGCCCGCGCGAGCAGCATCATCTTCATGGCCTCCGGCGTGCTGGCCGCGCTGGCCGGCGCGCTGCTCGCGCCGGTGATCAATCCGGGGCCGGACGTCGGCGTCTTCCCGGCGGTCAAGTCGTACGTGATCGTCGTCATCGGCGGCATGGGCTCGATCCCGGGCAGCGTTGTCGCCGCGCTGGCGCTGGGCGTCCTCGAGAGCTTCGGCGCGGTCTATATCTCGTACGACTATCGAGACACGTTCGGGCTGGTGCTGCTGATCCTGGTCCTGCTGTTCCGTCCGCAGGGGCTGTTCGGCGAACGCGCGCGGGAGGTCTGACCGATGGACATCCCGCGCCACCCGAACTTCCTGCGCAGCAAGCTGACGCAGGAGATGCGCCTGTCTCTGGTGGTGCTGGCGGCGCTGGCGCTGCTGCCCCTGGTTATCTCGTCGCCGTACTGGCTCGGCGTGCTGATCGTCAGCATGTACTTTGCGATGTTGGCGTGCGGGTGGAACCTGCTGGCCGGCTACACCGGCCAGTTCTCACTGGCACCCGCAGCCTTCGCGATGCTGGGCGGCTACACCACCGCACTTCTCGCGTACCACTGGAAGGTGCCGCTGTGGATCGGCCTGCCGATGTCGGTGGTGGTGCCGGGGCTGATCGGCCTCTTGCTGGGCCGCATCGTGCTCCGCCTGTCGGGGCCTTACCTGGCGCTCACCACGCTGTCGTTCGCCGAGATCGTGCGCCTGGTCATCTACAACTCGATCGAGTTCACGCGCGGTGACCAGGGGCTGAACGTGCCGGGGCTGATGGACAGCCGCGTGGGGTACTACTACCTTTTCCTGGCGGCGCTCAGCGTCGTGACGCTCGGCGTCTTCCTGATGCTGCGCTCTCCGACCGGCCGCTTCCTTCAGGCGATCCGCGACGACGAGATCGGCGCGGCCAGCCGCGGCGTCGACATCGTGCGCGCAAAGACGCTCGCGTTCCTTGCGAGCTGCGCAATCTGCGGGTTCGCCGGCGGCCTGTACGGTGTGTTCGCGCAACTGGTGAGTCCCGAGCTGGGGTTGATCTCCCAGACCGGGATCGTCATTGCCATGGTGGTGATCGGCGGAATGGGCACGCTGGTGGGCCCGCTGCTCGGCGCCATGCTGGTCTATGTGGCGTCGGAGATGCTGCGCGACGTGGGCAACATCCAGATGATCGTGTTCGCGCTGCTGGTGATCGTGTTCGCGCGCTTCTTCCGCGAGGGGTTGTGGGGACTCGCGCGTCAGGCAGTCGCGCGCCGGCGGGCGGCGACGCCTGCCGTGGCCAAGGGGGCCTGATGGCACTGCTCCAGATCCAGGCAGTCGAGAAGCACTTCGGTGGGCTGCGCGCAGTCGACCGGGCGAGCATGGACGTGGCGAACGGAGAACTGCTCGGCCTGATCGGCCCGAACGGTTCGGGCAAGACCACACTGCTCAACGTACTGTCGGGGCACATGATGGCTGACGGCGGGCAGGTGCTGCTGGAAGGCCGCAGCGTGCTGGGCCTGAACCCGACGCAACTCACGCGGCTGGGTGTGCTTCGGATGTTCCAGATGACGCGCGTGTTCAACCGGGTCAGCGCCTTCGACAACCTGATCGTTTGCGGGCTGGCACTGGGACTCGACGAGCCGCAGGCTTCGCGGCGAGCGCTCGAGCTGCTCGAAGAGCTGCGGCTGACCCACGTGATGCACCTGGACGGCGGACAGCTGTCCGGCGGCCAGAAGAAGCTGCTGGAGTTCGGCACCTGCTTCATGGTGCCGCCGCGCATCGCTCTGCTCGACGAGCCCTTCGCGGCGGTGCACCCGGTGATGAAGGAAACGATGGCCGCGTTCATCAGGAGCCGGAACGCGAGTGGCCAGACCTTCATCCTGGTGAGCCACGACATGCCGGTGGTGGTCGAACTGTGCCCGCGGGCGGTGTGCATGAACGCAGGCAAGGTGCTGGCCGACGGTCCCACGCAGCAGGTGCTGAACGATGCAGCTGTCATCGAGGCCTACCTGGGCGAGCAGGCGCACGGGGAGCACGCGCATGGCTGACACGCTCATCGCGATGGAGAGCGTCACCGCTGGCTACATGGGCGACATCGACGTGCTTCGCAACGTCTCGCTCGCGGTGCGCCCCGGGCGCATCAGTGGCCTGATCGGCCTGAACGGCGCCGGCAAGTCGACGCTGATGAAGACGCTGTGCGGTTTCCTGCACCCGAAGTCCGGCAAGGTGACCTGGGCCGGTCGCGACATCTCGGGCAAGGCGCCGCACACGATGATCGACGACGGGCTCTGGTACATCCCGCAGGAGTCGAGCCTGTTTCCGTACCTGACGGTGGCCGAGAATCTGCGGCTGCCGCTCGAAGGTCGCCGCAAGCTGTTCGGCGCGGTGCTCGAGCAGCGCTTCGCCGACACGCTCGGGCGCTTCCCGGTTCTGAAGGAGAAACTCGCCGCGCAGGCAGGCGACCTGTCCGGCGGCCAGCAGAAGACGCTCGAGTTCGCCAAGGCCTACATGGTGCAGCCGAAGGTCTGCTTGATCGACGAGCCCAGCGTCGGTCTCGCACCGCGCGTCGCCGCCGAGGTGTTCCAGTGGATCGATGCGTTCGCGAAGGCGGGCATGGGGATCCTGCTGGTCGACCACAACGTGCGCCGGGTGGTGGCGATGTCGGACCACATCTACGTGATGAGTCTGGGCGAGATCACCGCCGAGGGCACGCCGCAGGACTTCGCCGGCAACCTGCACGAACAGGTGCGCGAGTGGCTGGGGATCAACTTCTGATGGGCGAGCGCGGACTCGTGCCGCGGCCGCTGACGGCCGAAGCTTTCGCGCCGTACGGTGACGTGGTGACGAGTGCGGGGCGCGAGGGGCGGCTCATCAATGCGGGCACCTCCGTTCGGGTCGAGATGCCCGAGGTGGATGTCCTGGCTGACAGTGGCACGCCGTCGCTGAGTGTGTTCAGGGCGACCGCGGTGCGACTGCCGTTCGAGGTGCGCGAACTCGAGCGCCACCGGATGGGCAGCCAGACCTTCCTGCCGTTGGGCGGAACCGCGTTCGTGGCGGTTGTGGCACTGGGACATCCGGCGCCGGATCCCGAGACGCTGGCGGCCTTCCTCTCGGACGGAAAGGTCGGTATCACGATCAGGCGCGGCGTGTGGCATCACGCCCTCCTTTCGCTGGCTGATGGCGACTACGCAGTGATCGAGCGACGCGGTGCGCAGGTCGATTGCGAAGTGGTGGAATTGGCACGCCCCGAGCGGCTACACGCAGCGCTCGCCTGAGGCTGGTTTCAAAGGGCACCTCCCCAGCCACGTTCGAAGCAACCGTCTAGTTCTGTAGACGACCCGCCACGCGGCACCACGGAGGATGGGCAGTCGCCGCGGTCGATATGCTGCGCGCCATTCCATGTCCCTTCAAATAGGGTAGTTAAGAACTTTGTAGATGGCCGGACTTAGCGCCGTCGTATGCTTATTTCCTCGGGAAAGGCCGCCTCAACCGGCGCTTGAGCTCCGAGGCCACCGCGTCGAAATCCACGCCTGCCTCAACGATCGAATACGCAGGTGGTGGTCGGGTCACGTAGGCTTCCGCCGGAAGCGCACCAAACTCATCATCGGTCATCTCGCGAAATGAGTTGCCTCGGGACCTCGGAACTATGTCCGCAAATGGCGCGTTCTGACAACCGCCAGTAAAGTCGGCTCCTGGCCGAATTACGCCGGCGCAGGCTATCCGACGGGCCGCGGCAAGTTCTGGGCTATACGCCAAAGCACGCCACTCGGATCGAACAGCGTGAAGTCGCGCATGGCCCACGACTGGTCTGCCCTCCCAGCCAATCGCTTGTCCAGTGAAGGTCCGCTTCCGCGCAAGATGAGCTTCTTATCGAATTGGCAGGTTGTGGCCGATAGCCAATTCGCCGGTAGACGCTGTTCGAGGTCGGGTTCGAAGCGCCCGACCAAGAGCAACCGCAGCCCCTGACCTATGGGGGTCCCAACCGACTGGTCGCTCGGTCAGGCAACGCAATCAGTGCACGGGGATGCAGCGGCACGATCGGGTGGCCCATCGTTGTGTCGATGATCGGGTCCCACCGCTCGCGCGAGCCGTAGCACTCGTCGCTCGCCGCGGGGCAGCCGCCGCGGCAGAGGTCGCGCAGCGGGTGCTCGCAACTAGCGCATGCGGGAGGCACCGGCGCCCAGAATTCACGTGCGGCCGCGCTCTGTGTCAGTTCCGCGAATGACTGCCGGGTCGCGTCGCCCAGGATGACGGAGGAGTGATTGCACGGCCGCAGCTGGCCGTCATGACCGACCGTGTAGTACGCCTCGTCGCCGCCGCGCGGACACCACCCGAAATGAAGATGCGGGTAAGCGGACGGATCTACGACGCACGGCGGGATCGGAACGGACACGGCGATCGCCAGGTCGTACTCACTGGCACAGGCCTCGGCGTCGCTCAGCATCTGTTTGAGCTGCACCCGGGTCGGCGCCAGCCAGGCCGCCGTCGGCATCGTGGCTTTCGATATGTTCATGCGATTGAGCAGGAAGCCCTCGGCGCCCAGCGCGATGCCAAGCTCAAGCGCCCGGTGCACATCGTGTGCATTCAGCGAACTGACCACGACACTGGCCACAATGTGGCAGCCATGCTCCCGCGCTCTCGCCACGCCTTCGATCACGCGCCGTAGGGAGCCCTTGCGGCCGACGATGCGGTCATGCAGCGCCGCGTCCGCGGTGAACAGAGTAATCTCGAGGATCGTATCCCGCGGCAGTCGCTTGACCCGTGTCGGCGTCAGCAGTGCGCCGCTGGTGATGACGACCGGGGTCAGGCCTTCGTTCGCGATGTCCGCGAGGATGCCCGTCAGGTCCGATCTCAGCAGCGGTTCTCCGCCCGAGATCGCGACCTGCTCGAGTTGGCTCTCGCCCTTGAAACGCCGCACCAGGTCGCGGATCTGTCCGCGACCCAGCGTGGCTGGAGTCACCGTCTTTGCCCGATGCTCGCGCCAGTAGTTATAGCAATGGACGCAGCACTGGGGGCAATTCTCCGTGAGCTCCAAGACGATTGTTCGATACGGCAGCATCACCCCATGCCGAGCTGGAGCTTGCCAGCCGCGACGTCAGGAATGACGCCTTCCTTCACGAACTGCTTCAGGACGGCGGCACGCACTTCAGGCCGGATGCGCCTGATCAGATCCGGCGCCGGGATGTAGCAGACGATCCATGGCTTCTTCGGCGGCCGGCCAATCGCCACGATGATGCGGCCTTTGACGACCACCGCCACCGGGCCCAGCAGTGCCTTCACTTCGGACGCGGGTGTCGTGTCGCCGACAACCACTTCCTTCTTGGTCGCTCCGACTTTGACGAAGTACTTGCCGCGGACCGCCGAGACAACCCCTTCCTTCACCGTCGCACCGAGCTCTCGGCTCAGTGCCTTGACGTCAATTGCAATTTTCAGCGGGCGTTTCTTCGCAGTTACCATCGGGTCCCCCTATAGGACGCAGTGAAAACCATCACTGGTCGTGTTTATAGGCGGCTGCCCAACTTGCGTAGTGTCAAAGATCAATGGCACGAGCGAGCACTCGCGTACAAGCGGCGAACCGAGCTTTTCGATTGTGGTTCGACGCGCTACCGGCGCGACAACACCGGCTGTAGCTTCAGGTCGCTGAGGCCACGCTCCTAGGGAAACCTTCCCCAGGTATACGTCCAGACGATCTGGACACGTGAGACCTCATATTCGTCGCACAGCGCTGCCGAGCGGGACTTGCATCGCCTGGCCGAGCGTCGGCACGAGTTGGCCCTGATGGAGGGACTTACGGCGCACCGCACATGACCTCCTGAGCTTCGAACGCCCCCGACCCGAAGGGGCCTTCACCGTTCCCGAAAGCAGCCTTCGAACTTCTCCTGTAAGCCGACGTTGCGCCAGCCCCGATTGCACCGTCACGCAAACGATGGCTAGACTCGGCCGGGTGTTGTGCTCGGCCTTGTACGCTCGTCAAACTCGATTGGTGCCGTGCGGAGTGGTTCGATTACTCCTTGCCGAGAGCAAGAGCCACCCCGGTGGCCGCCGTGTTCACGATCAGATGCAGCGCCGCCGAGGTCCTCCATGTATGGCGCCAGGCGAGCACGCCGCAGATGCTTCCAAAGGCCACCAACGTCAGGAATCGGCCCCACGAAGCGTCGACGACGACGTGCTTGAGCGAAAAGAAGACGGCGGTCGTTCCGATTGCCGCGGCAGCGGGCAACACCCGCAACAGACGTGCTTGGATCATCCCGCGCCACAGGTACTCTTCCGCGATCGGCACCAGAATCCCGTTCACTCCGATCCGGGCCACCACCTCCAACACCGCCGCCGCCTGCGCAAACCAGACAGCCGGATTTCGGAAGCTGCTGATCCACATCGGAAAGCGGAGACCGGCCCATAGCCACTGATCGACGGCCGGTAGAACGACCAGGCAGATCATCAGCCCCAACAGCCAGGGCGTATACGTCCACCGAGTGGCGAAATC
>Ga0105106_10003830_pt1 | contig 10701 bp, 9 predicted proteins | sample PPLLaktember2015_5_FD_79109 | JGI IMG/M metagenome (GOLD analysis project Ga0105106, IMG submission 79109) | Freshwater sediment microbial communities from Prairie Pothole Lake near Jamestown, North Dakota, USA - PPLs Lake P8 Core (1) Depth... | ecosystem: Environmental > Aquatic > Freshwater >... | reverse complement strand
GGAGAAGAAGACAAAATCACCCTCAAATGATATTATTGCATTCTGATTTGCAAAAGGAATTACGAGCAGGGAGCTGATTATACACGACAATGTTATAACAGGGGCTATCTGAAACACCAGGCTTGTTGTCCTACTGAATACACTTCCTTTACTCAGCAGCACATATATATCCTTTACCGGCTGAAAAACACCAGGCCCCTTCCGGCCTGACAATATGCTTTTCGTCCGCAGAATGATGCCGGGAAAGAAAAGGGCTGTGATCAATATCAGCAAAAAACCTGGCATCTCTATATAATTTTGAAATAGGTTAGTAAAAGTATGATCAGCATAAACAGGAAAGCGTACAATATGTAATGCTGAATTTTCCCTGTCTGCATAACAGCTATCTGTTTGAGAAGTCCTGTTAAAATGTCAACAGGCTTATCAATAAGAAGCTTTTTAAATATATCGTCGCTTTGGGACTTAAATTCCCTTCTATCGGGAAAAATATCATCTTCCTTCAGATCCTTCATAATTTTTTCATTCTGAAGAACCGGCTTGGCCAGATGATTATAGTTATAAGCATATGAAGTAGTAGTATATTGCTGTTTCGGTCCCGGTGCAGTATAGCCGCATCCCCAGGTAGGCTCATAGCTTACCGACTTCGATCTCAGGTGATAATACCTGTAAATCAGCAGGACAATTGTTGTTAAGATGAATATTCCGCTAATAATGCTTATCTGCGTAAGGTCAGAGACAGAAGTTCCGGCTGCAAGGCTGATATCTTCCAATCTGAATCCACTTGTTATTATTAGAAAAACAGGTTTCACAAACCAGGGTGAAGCGAGTCCGATCAACAGAATAAATGCCACTGAGATATATTGAGGGAATATCATGTCCTTGCTTACTTCATTGGCTGATGATGCCTTAGATGAACGTGCCTCGCCAAGGAAGACAATCCCGAAAGCTTTTGTAAAACAGAATACCGCCAGTCCTCCGATAAGAGTTAATCCCACAATTGTTCCAATTAAAGCTATTGACTGATAAAGGCTTGCGATCGAAATACTCCTGAACATTCCAAGATAAATGAGGTATTCCGAAATAAATCCATTGAAGGGTGGTAAACCGCAAATTGCCAGTGAACCAATCAGGAAAAGGGCGGATGTGTATGGCATCTTTCTGATCAGGCCTCCGAGATGCTCAATGTTTCGAGTATGTGTCGCCTGATATACCGATCCTGCATTAAAGAAAAGAACGGATTTAAACAGGGAATGATTTAAGACATGAAGCAGTCCTCCGCTGAAACCAAGCAGGCTTAACTGATTATTCCCGATTGCAAGACCGATTACACCAAGGCCTATGCCGATGCCTATAATACCGATATTTTCAATACTATGATAAGCCAGGAGCATTTTAAGATCGTGCTGGACAATAGCCATCATAACACCGAGGATACCCGATATTAATGAAACTATAAGTATAAGGATACCTATCTGAAGCAGATCAAACTGCACTGACATGAGAACCCTCAGAATACCATAAATCCCCATTTTTATCATCACCCCCGACATAACACCCGAAACATGCGAAGGAGCCGCAGGATGAGCCTGAGGAAGCCATGTATGCATTGGTATGAAACCGGTTTTAATTCCGAATCCTACGAAAAACAGTATAAACAGCAATAAATTTGAGTGGTTTGAAAAATAAGAACCAAGGGCATCGAAGCTGATTTCTCCGGTTTCTTTACCCACAATTAGGAAAGCAATAAGGAGGAAGAACATTCCTACATGCATTTGTATCAGGTAACTGATGCCGGTTTTCATGATTTTTAAATCCTCTGCATCGAAAATGACAAGCATAAATGATGACAGGGCCATTATTTCCCAGACAATGAGGAATGGCAAACCTTCACGGATAAGTACGACCATTATCATTGACAGGTAAAGCCATAAGTAGGAGAAATAGTGGATCGAAAAGCGAAGGGAATTTTTAGTCTGATAATATGGTTTCAGGTAACCCCGGGCATAGAGGAGACCCACGAAAACCGTTATATTGATTACAAACAGAAAAAATGCTGATAGCCTGTCGATTGTCAGAACAAAATTCTTCTGGATAACCGGCAGAAGAGATTCTATTTTTAATTCCTGGCTGATTCCGGAGAGCACATTAAATCCCCAGGAAGATGTCAGTACAATACCACCAATGAGCACTGCAAGGGTATAATAGTACTTAAATGCCTTAGGTATTATAAAAACCGGGAAAGTCAGAAACAGAATAATTAGAAATATCAGGGCACTCATCAATCTTAAAATCGATTGGGTTTGGTGACCGCAAAAATAAAAAATTATTTAACTTGTTATATAAGAATAAAGTATCAGTTTGAAATCTGCCTGATGTGGGGAAATAAATTTCTATCTGAACCCGATACCCCTACCGTATGGAATTGAATAACATCCCCCTAGCCCCCCCGCCGAAGCGGGGCAGGCTCTTCAAAGGGGGTATATAACAAGCAACTAGCAACCAGTAACCAGCAATAAATAATTACTTAACATTTAATTGTATATCCTCCTTAACTTCAGTAATAGCAAGCACCTGGGTAGTTCCTCCTTTTTCAAGATTTATATCATGAGGCTTGTTTGTTTTCCAGGAGCCGCTGGTGAAATCGGGAACATCAATTGACTGTGACCTGTTAGCTACTGACCATTCGCTGAGAGGGGCAACCGAACTCCACAATGCACCGTCATACACATCCTGATCGAGTGGCAGTCCATTCCTCAGGCAGTCAATCATCCGCCAGTCCATAATGAAATCCATTCCTCCATGACCTCCGACTTTCTTTGCCATCTCTCCTACCCTTTTTACAATTTCCGGTGTAAATTTCTCAGTGACCGCCTTTAATTCCTCTTCGTTCAGCCAATCTTCCCCCAAAGCAATCCTTTCCGGGTCAGGGTATTTCATGGCTGATCCAGAAGTACCGTTTATTACATGCAGCCTTGAATATGGGTGAACTGATGAAACATCATGCTGGATCAGGATTGTTCTGCCAAGATTTGTTCTGACAAGAGAAGTGTTCATATTGCCCCTGTAGTTTTTGTTTGCATAAGGAGCAAAGAACTGATCTCCTGCTGCAAGAGCATTTGCATGTTTTCCCATTGTGAAATCGAGGGAGGACATTGAGGTAAGATATTCCATCCTGTCACCCCTGTTTATATTCATTATCTGGCACACCGGTCCCAGACCGTGTGTCGGATAAAGATTACCGTTCCGTTCAGCATTTTCCTTAAGTCTCCACATACCTGTATATGCTCCGTCTGACTGCCTGTCATCCGACGGTTTCCTGAAGTTGTATCCCATCAGGTTATGTATGTATGCACCCTCACCATGGACAATATCACCAAACATACCCTGACGTGCCATATTCAGGGTAAGAAGTTCAAAGAAATCATAACAGCAGTTTTCAAGCATCATGCAATGTTTTTTCGTTCTTTCTGAGGTCTCCACAAGCTGCCATGCCTCATCAATAGTCCTTGAAATGGGGACCTCACATACAACATGTTTTCCGTTTTCCATCGCATAGAGAGCCATGGGTGTATGCCATACCCATGGTGTGCATATATATATCAGATCAAGGTCAGGCAATTCAACCAGCTTTTTCCAGATATTTTCATCACCAGAAAACTCCTGTGCGGCAGGCCGTCCGATTCCTGCCAGATACTTCCGTGATCCTTCAACAGCGGCAATTCTGAGATCGGCCAGTGCTTTTATTTCAACTCCCTCAATATATGAAAGCCTCTCCACAGCGCCACTTCCCCTGTCGCCAAGTCCTATGAATCCGACTCTTACAACCGGAATTGCTGGAGCTGCATATCCCGACATATTGAATTTCTGAACATGAAGTTTCTTTACCGATTCAAGAATTATTGCAAGATTTGATTCAGGCTGTTTTGGAGCACATCCGGAGATGATTCCACCTGCAAATGCACCTGCACCTGCCGCTGTTGCTGTCCTCAGAAAATCACGTCGATTACTTTTCATAATATGGTTTATCAGGTTAATTGTTAATTGATAATTTTTTATCCTTTGTGAAATTAATATTTATATTTCTTTTTGAAAAGCCAGACGCCTATAAAGAAATAGACTAGTGATAAAGCCAGTATCCATAAGATCTCAAATGATACATCTGAAAAACCGGATTCATAATTAAGTATCTTATTAAAAGCTCTTGTGGCTGTTGCTGTCGGTAAAATATCGTTAATGTAAAACTGATGGCCTGCCAGGCTAATGAGATTAATTTTAGGTAATGGCAGAAAGCAGTCGGAAAAAAACATTAAAATAAAGAAAGGGAAACAGCCAAGGGTAAGTAATCCAAACATTGTTTTAATAAAGCATGATGTTATAATACTGATGCTTATTACAGAGAAACTGGTAAGGGCACCAACAAGTAAAAGCAATGGCAGAGACCCCGATGTTGTGTATCCTACTGAAAATGCTGCAAGTAACGTCAGTAAAAGACAGATCAATCCTATTATTATCTGATTAAGACTTAAGGCAGTCATGAATTCAGCAGAAGTAAGCTTCGACAATGAAAGCCGTGTAATAGTGTCTTTTTCAATCTCCCTCACAACAGAGGCACCGGCAGTGAAGAGCATCATTATGATTGACAATACCAACAGAGCCGGAACATATAGATCAAACTCACTCAGGCTTTTACCTCTGCCGGCATATTCATATTTCACATTAAATGGAATTTCAATCCCTGTTGCCTCACTTATGTAGCTGTATGTTATGTAATCGATAAATGAGGCTGCAATCATATACTTCATATTTGCCTGATCTCCATAGCTTCTTAAGGGTGATAATGATCCTGCCCCATCAGCCATGAACATATTGAATGAATCGGAAAAATCTTCAGGAATAGTTATGAAAAGATCCGCATCTTTGTTTTTAATCATCTCCCGTGCATTTAACGAGTCAGACACTACCCTGATTTTCAGGATGGGATTGCCATCTTCCGTTTGCATTTTTCCCCACTCATTAATAAGCTCGTTTGAGATTTTTCCTTTTTCATCATTGTTAATAAGGACAATATTATATGTAGATGAGCCTGAATCGCCCATATACATGTACATCATATATATAAAAAAGGGTGCGAAAACAATGGCCAGGATCAGAATTTTCCAGTCCCTCAGATTTTCCATCAATGTCTTTATAAAACAATCAATCGTTTTCATTCCCGTATTCGTCTGCCTGTGAGGCTTATAAAAATATCTTCAAGACTTTTTTTCCGCGACTGCAAATTATTTACCTTAAGATTACGCTCTCTGACCAACTTAAGGACATTCTCCAGGGCTGCCGTAGGATTTTTAGTATTGAAAGAGATTCTGTTTCCTGATATTGTGATACCAGACAGCAGTTTTGTATCAAGAAAAGGCAGTAATTCCTTTTCCGGATCACATTCAAAATCAATTTCAACAAGATCGTCATGGCCGCCGGTTCTTATAATTTCATCTGCCGTCCCCGTGACCAGAAGCTTGCCCTTATCGATAATGCATATCCTGTCGGAAAGTTTCTCTGCCTCTTCCATATCGTGAGTTGTAAGCACAATTGTAGTTTTTTTCTTTATCGACCGGATGTAATCACGGACCAGTACCCTGCTCTGGGGATCCAATCCTGCCTGAGGCTCATCAAGAAAGACAATCTCAGGAGAGTGAATTAATGCCAGGGCGATATTCAATCTTCTCTGCATGCCTCCTGACAGCTTCTTAGCCAGGCGATCTTTAATCCCGGTGAGCCCTAGTGATTCAAGCAGCTCATTCCCTTTGGCAATAACCTCATCGTATTTCATGTTGTACATTTTCCCCATAAAAAGGATTTGTTCCATACAGGTGAGATTCTCCCATACAACTATATGCTGGGGACAAATGCCGGTCGATTTACCATTATCAGGGCAGTCAAATTTAACAGTTCCACTGTCGGGCTTTAAAAGTCCGCTCATAATTTTGATGGTAGTCGTCTTGCCTGCTCCGTTAGGGCCTAAAAAGCCAAATATCTCCCCCCGGTATATTTCAAAAGAAATATCATCAACAGCTAATATGTCGCCATATCTTTTAACAATTGATTCAGCTTTTAATATAGGTCTCATTTATCCTTATCCTCCCGGCATACAGGAATAAAATTAACCAATTAATTCAAGTTGCCAGTTGCGTCGGTTAGTTATTTTAAGTAATCAGTTAAGAATAGTAATATACATTCAAAACTAATTTTATCTTTACCATCCATAATATCGCAACCGCTGTAGCGTTGGCATAATGGATGTATTCATTTTTTCATTTAATATCGTTTTATACTTTTACACCGGATACGCACAGGAGATGATTTACGAGGACATATCACTTAAAAAATTCAATACTTTCGGCCTGAATGTCAGGGCGGACCATCTGGCTACGTTCAAGCTGGAGGAAAATTTAATTCATTTCCTGAAGCACCATCGCACTCCGGATCAGAATTATCTCATTATCGGACAGGGCAGCAATCTTCTCTTCACTAAAGATTTCCATGGGACAGTCATCCACCCTGAAATGGACGGGATATCTCTGGAAGGCAAAAAGGGCAATGATGTTATTGTCTCAGCCGGAGCAGGTGTGGTATGGGACAAGCTCGTTGAATTGACAGTTAATAAAGGACTTGGCGGACTTGAAAACCTGTCATTTATTCCGGGCCTTGTTGGTGCAGCTCCTATTCAGAATATCGGAGCATTCGGATGTGAAGCGAAAAACACCATTGAAAAAGTAAGGGCAATTTCTCTTGAAGAGGGCTCTGTAAAGGAATTCACAAATGAAGAATGCGCATTTGGTTACAGGGACAGTATTTTCAAGGGTGAGCTTAAGGGCAGATATCTGATTACCAAAGTCTATTTCAGGTTATCGTCAAAGCCTAAGTTAAGCCTTGAATACGGCTCATTGAAAGAAGAGGTGAACAAGCTGGGATCTACTTCCCTCGGCAATGTAAGAAACATTGTCATAAATACCCGACAGAGCAAGCTTCCCGATCCGGAACTGATTGGCAATGCCGGAAGCTTTTTCAAGAACCCTGTTGTAAAGCTTTCTGTGGTTGATGACCTTAAATCGAGATATCCTGAGATACCTGTTTTTAAGGATATCTCAGGTGGTGCAAAGCTGGCCGCAGGATGGCTTATTGAACAATGCGGATGGAAAGGTAAACGGATCGGGAATGCCGGCGTGCATGACAAACAGGCTCTGGTCATTGTTAATCACGGAAACGCTACCGGACAGGAATTATTCGATCTTTCCTTACAAGTTCAAAAATCAGTGGAAGAGAAATTCGGGATTATCCTTGAACGGGAAGTAGAAGTCATCTGAGCTACCTGTAGATCCTCCTTTTATTAAGTTCTCTCTGATACTGGTTGGCATACCTGTTATGCTCCGAAAGGGTCCTTGAAAAATTATGGTATCCCGAAAAATCAGCTTTGGCGGCGAAAAAGATATAATCGTGTTTTTCGGCATTTAATACTGCCTCAATGCCCTCGACTGAGGGACACCCTATTGGACCCGGAGGCAATCCTGCATGCTTATAGGTATTGTAAGGAGAATCAACCTCAAGATGCTTATACAGGATCCTGTTGACTGTAAAATTGTTAATGGCAAACTTGATTGTCGGATCAGCCTGAAGAGGGATGCCTCTTTTCAGTCTGTTAATGTAAACTCCTGCAATTCTGGGCTTCTCATCCTGTTTTGATGCTTCCTCATCAATAATTGATGCAAGGGTTGAGACTTCTAATGGAGTAAGACCAACATCTTCGCTTTTGCTAATCCGGTCACTGTTCCAGAATTTTTTATACTCTCTGAGCATCCTGCTATATAATTTCACCGGGCTTGTATTCCAGTAAAACTCATATGTATCGGGAATAAACAGAGAAATAATATTTTCCCTTTTAAAACCATCCCCCTCATAGTTTGCCGGGTCGGAAAAGAAGTTGATAATCTCTGCTGAATCCGATTCAATCTCTCCTCCGAACCTTTCAGCAATTTCGTTCAAAGTTCTGACTTTACTGAAAGTTATCTTGACAGGAGTTTGCCTTCCTCCTCTCAAAATATTAATTATCTCATTATAGCTTAAAGGCTTATCAATAACATATTTCCCCGGCTTGACCAGAACAGGGTACTTTTTCCTTTTTGCTACCCATTCAAATACCTTCTGATTTTTTATTTCCAGTTTAGCTCTGACAGAATCCATAGCCTCGTCATATGAAGCATGTTCAGGTATATAAATAGCTGCCTGTTCTTCTTTGGGAAGAACTCTTAAACCAAAAAACTGATTGTATATATAAATCAGACATATCAAAATGATAATGACCAAAAGCGGTAAGATATATTTCAACCTTCGATTATTCATTGTCTGTCAGTTCAATTACAAATTTAAGGATATAGAAAGGATTAGCCACTGATAAATTTATAATTTTACGACCGGACGAATTAATCCTATTAATAACCTAACTAAAATGAAAATGACAACATCTACCCTGCTTATAATTATTGTCATCGGGATTATAGCCGGAATTATGGCCGGGATGCTTGGTATCGGAGGAGCTATAATCATGGTTCCAGCACTTGTCTTTTTTTTGGGTCTGAGCCAGCATGCTGCACAGGGAACCAGTCTTGCAGTTATGCTTCCCCCGATAGGTATAATTGCAGCTTATAATTACTATAAAGCAGGGCAGGTTAATATCAAATTTGCTTTAATCCTTGCCGCTGCTTTTTTAATCGGTTCATATTTCGGCTCGAAACTCGCGCTGAATCTTCCCCAGCCTCTTCTTAAAAAGATATTTGGCCTATTGCTGCTTCTCGTTGCTGCAAAGATGCTCTTTTCAAAATAAAGATCTTCTAAAACATGAATCCTACACTTAGGAGAATAGCGCTTGGCCTGTCATCCAGGGTAATATCTTCACCGGTAAGACTCTCTATTGTTGTCTGATATTTCTGCATGCTGCCTTCATACCTCAGATCGATTGTAAGCCTTTTCAACAAATCAATACCCAGACCGGCCTGGTATCCAAATGTCAGTTCATCATATACAGTTTTAAGATCAGGATCATCGATCAGGTCCTCCGGAGAATTTATCAGAAGAATTGCTGACGGTCCTCCGTGTATCCTTACCGGGCCTAAACTGAAGCCAAGCATCAATGGAATATTGAGCTGATTAAACTGCTGTTTTTTGATAATTGCTTCAGCAGGATTTTCGATATCTTCCGCCGTGTATTCATCTGTCCTTGATGTGAACAGAAGTTCAGGCTGTATATAAAACCGGCTTATACCGAACCTTACAAAGGCACCGGCATGAAAGCCAAAATTAGCCCCTTCAAGAACATCAACGGCATATTCAGATCCATCCGATACTACCTGCTTAACATCATCCATTTTTATGCTGGTCGTACTCAGGCCGGCTTTTATGCCAAATTTCACCTGTGAAAAGGACGGAAGTACTATAAATACTGATAATAGGATCAAGATAAGTTTTTTCATTTTTTTTTGTTTTAATTATACAATTCATTCAGAACACCTGAATTGAATTCAGACATCAATCTGATGTATAACGAACAAAATTCCAAAAAAGTTTCATTGATTTCTTTATTTTGATGAAATGCGGAAACCGTAAAACAGAGTACAAAAACTTATTTTGTACCCAGTTCCGCGAAAATAACTCTCTTCATACTTTCAAACTCTTCCCTGTTGAAAAGCCTGGTAAGAAAGATAATCTTTCCTGAACGGTCGATTATTACGTTTCTTGTCACTCCGGCTTCCTTCAGGGCATAAAGACCGAAAATATCTGCTCCGGGGTCAAGTGCCAGCGGATAAGTGACACCTATGTCCTTCTTGAACTTAAGTACCTTTTCAAGCGGCTCGTCCCTGTCAATACCAATAACGGACAGACCAGATTCCTTGCCCGGTAACCAGATCTCCTTTTCGATAAAAGGCATTTCCGTCCGGCAGACAGAACACCAGCTGGCGGTAAACTGGATCATTACAACTTTGCCCCGCAGATCAGAGAGCCTGTAGGTTTTTCCTCCGGCTTCGTTTATCACGAAATCCGGTGCCATATCACCGGTTTTTACGATATAATCATCTTTGTAAACCTTCTTTTCCTGTGAATTGAGGCAAGCACCGGCAAAAAGAATTGTTAAAAATATAATGAGTAATTTCTTCATAATTTTTTCTGCAAATATAATTTATTCACTTATATCCCAACAGAAATGCAACAGTTAAGGAATATTTTATTTAACATCTTGTGCAATTTAAATCTTACTATACTTGAAATTCAATTGTTTATCCCCCCCTCTTTGCCCCAACCTAACCATTATACAAATCTTCCTTATTGCTTAAGCAGGTTATTGGATGGGGATTACCTCCGGTGTGCTTTTTCCGCAATGCTCGATTAGGTTCATTATTTCTTCACCACCCCAATACCTTACCTGAATCCAGACCTGTTTGCGGACAGACAGGTTATTTCAGTTCCAAAGCCCTATAACGGGCTTAACAGAACAGTCATGAAAATGACTGAATATGAATAACCTCCGGTGAAACCCTAATCTCTATACACATCTTTTTAATTAAGTTCCTGTTGTGAGAGGGAGATCCCTCATTCCTCCAAACCTCCGCAAGCTCCGATTTGTCGGAATTCGGGATGACAGGTTATTTGTGGGACAGT
>Ga0105106_10003829_pt1 | contig 10705 bp, 8 predicted proteins | sample PPLLaktember2015_5_FD_79109 | JGI IMG/M metagenome (GOLD analysis project Ga0105106, IMG submission 79109) | Freshwater sediment microbial communities from Prairie Pothole Lake near Jamestown, North Dakota, USA - PPLs Lake P8 Core (1) Depth... | ecosystem: Environmental > Aquatic > Freshwater >... | reverse complement strand
TTCGCCTCGTCGAGCTTCGTACTCAGCACTTCGCTCGCCGTCCGAAGTTCCAGGTACGCCGCGGCTGCACCCAGCCACTCGGGATCGTCGCGTACTCGCGTGTCGCGGTCCGTGAGCGGCGGGGACTGCGCTTCTCGCACGTAGCGCACGAACACGTCCCACGCGTCGTGGATCCGCGGCCAGGTGCTCGCGTCCGGCGTGATCTCGAGCTGGATGCCGTCGGTTCCGTCGAACACGAATACGTCGGCGACTGCGGCGCCGGTCACCATCAGCTGGTGCTCGACCTGCCAGCGGTAGTGCTCGGGCAGCTGGCCCGCCTGCACCGCCTTCCACAGCGTCGAGTCGCGGCCCTTCAACGGGCACTTGATCTCGAGGATGCGCTCGCCACCGAGCGTGAGGCCGTCGAGGCTCGCCGAGTACTCGCCGTCGAGCAGCACCAGTGGCTGCATCACGAGCCCGGTGCGGGCCTCGTAGGCGGCCCGGGCCGCAGGTTCGAGCTGGGTACCCCGGAGCATCGCCGGGGTGACCTCCGGCGCGGAGAGCCCCAGCTTGTGCTGCCACAGCTGGTACGGCGTCTGCCACGGCGACACCCCCAGGACGACGGGCGTGTCGCTGGCGTTGCGGTAGCGGCGCCGGTGCTCGTGCCACTCCGGGCTCCCCTGAACGAGCTTGACGATGGTGCTCATGCCGCCCTCCGTTGCTTCTCCAGCGAGGTGATGGCGCGGCTCGCGGCGTGACTGCTGAGTTCGGTCAGTGCACTCACGCCGAAGTAGTCGAGAACTTTGGCTGTGTCGCTGCCCGTCTCGGCGATCAGCTCCTCCGCCGCATAGGCGTCATCGCCGAAGCGCTGCCCCAGCTGGCGGTTGCAGCGGGACGGGTGTGACGTCCAGTGGGTGAGCTCATGCAGCGCCGTGGCGTAGTAGCCGACCGCTTCGGGGAAGGCGCTGGGTGGCGGCAGGTGGATCTCGTCATCCCCCGGGCGGTAGAACGCCCGCGAGCCGCCGTGGCGGATGGTGGCACCGGAGGCTCCCAGCAGCTCCTCGGCGCGTGCTTCCGGCTCCCAGTCATGGCGCTCCACCGTCTGCAGTGCCGCCGGCACGCCGTCGACCTGGGCCAGGTTGAACACGGTGAACGCCCGCAATAGCGGGATCACCCGTTCGTGCAGGTCCGGGTCCTGCGGCTCCGGGTAGGTCTCGGCGGTGGCCGCTACCTTGCGTAGGCGCCACAAGACGACGGTGGTGCCGCGCTCGCCGCGGCGCACCTGCCCGCCCAGCTCGGCGGCTTGCCGGTAGGTCAGCCAGCGATTGAGCGGATAGCCGTGGCTGGTGGCTTCCAGCGCCAGCAGCAGCGCGTTGACGCCCCGGTACGGGCGCCGGCTGGCGGCGTTGACCGGCATGGTGTCGAAGTCCTGCCCAGCCGCAACGCCTTCCCTAAGGGCTGCCAAGATCACCTGATGTCAGTTGATTGCCGGCGGACCTTCCCCGATCGCTTCATCTACAACCGAGCGCGCGTTCGATGAGACAGCCTGTCACAACTGATGGCGATGGCTACGCGATAGAGACTGCCGAACTTTCCCGGCGATTCGGCGATCTTCTTGCGGTCGACCGACTCAACCTGCGCATCCGCAGGGGCATCGTATTCGGGCTGCTCGGACCGAATGGCGCAGGCAAGAGCACGATCATAAAAATGCTGACCACGTTGTTGCCGCCCACTTCCGGCACCGCCACGGTCGCGGGCTTCGATATTGTCAAAAGATCCCGGGCGGTGCGCAGCCGGATCGGCTATGTCCCGCAGATGCTCTCCGCTGACGCGGCCCTTACTGGCCGTGAGAATCTCCGCTTGTCCGTTGCGCTCTACGGCATGGACAGCGCCGAAGCGCGCGAGCGGATCGCGGAAGCGTTCACGTTCATGAGCCTCATGGAATTCGCCGACAAGCTGGTGAAAACGTATTCCGGAGGCATGATCCGTCGCCTCGAGCTGGCGCAAGCCATGCTCCATCGGCCAGAAATCTTGTTCTTGGATGAGCCCACCATCGGCCTCGACCCGACGGCAAGGCATAGCGTGTGGGACCGCCTCATCGATCTGCGTGATCGATTCGGCATGGCGATCCTCCTGACCACGCATGACATGGACGAAGCCGACGAACTGTGCAGCGAACTCGCCATCCTGCATAAGGGCAAGGTCGCCGTTATCGGCGAACCGGACGAGCTCAAGGCGGCGCTGGGGCCAGACGCATCGCTCGACACGGTGTTCGCACACTACAGCGGCGGAATTATCCAGGAAGGCGGCCGCTACACGGATGTTCGCCAGACGCGCAGCACCGCGCGACGCCTCGGCTAGAAGTGTCATGATCGCCTACTCCAAACAAGCCGCGGCCGTCGCCAGCGCCGAGCTGCACAAGCTGATGCGCGATCCGACCGAACTTCTTTCGCGCGCCGTTCAACCGATCCTGTGGCTGGTGGTGTTTGGCCAGGTGTTCAGCCACGTACGCGGCATTCCGACCGGGGGCGTCGACTATCTCGCATTCATGACGCCCGGGATTCTGGCGCAAAGCGTCTTGTTCAGCGCGATCTTCTACGGCATCGCGGTGATCTGGGAGCGGGACCTCGGCATTGTGCACAAACTTCTGGTCACCCCAGCGCCGCGCAGCGCGCTTGTGGTGGGCAAAGCCATCGCCGCCGGACTGAGAGGCGTATTCCAGGCCGCAATCGTCTTCGTTATCGCACTCGCACTCGGTATCGACCTTCGCTGGCAGCCGCTTCCAATCGTGGTCGTCGTGCTGGCCGTGATGCTGGGGTCCGCCGTCTTTTCGACTTTTTCATTGATCATCGCCTGCATCGTCAAGACGCGCGAGCGCTTCATGGGCATTGGGCAGGTTCTGACCATGCCTCTCTTTTTCGCCAGCAATGCGATCTATCCGCTGGAATTGATGCCCGGGTGGCTGCAGACGGTGGCGCGGCTCAATCCGCTGACCTATCTGGTCGACGCCTTGCGCGGAAGCATGATTGCCGGCGGCGAAGCGGTGCACGGACTCGCCACCGATTTTGCTGTCATGCTGGTGGTGTTTGTCGCATTCACAGCGATCGCGGCTCGGCTCTATCCGGCACTGGCGCAGTAGCGAAGTCCATCCGCTCGTTGCCCGCCAGCCGCCGCCGTCACCACAAATCCTCGCAGTCGTGGGCCGACTCCGGATTCCATCGAGTGCGTAGGCCACTGTCCTTCCTGGCAATCTTCTCCGACTGCTTGATGTTCGCGATGATGTAGCTCTCCGGCGCGTCTTCCGGTCTATCGGCAGGAATATTCAGCGACAATGACGGCTTCCAAGAGACTCGAGGGACAACGCTGACCAACGCCTCGTGGCCGCTGTCGCCCTGTCGAAGACGACTACGATCTGACACTCGGTGACAGCCCAGATCCGGGTCACGACATGCCAGACTCTAGCTGACCGAATTGCTGGCGCTGCGTCGACGCCAACCCCCTCCTCGCGCATGTCCTGCCTTCACCGCTTCAACGACAGGACGTACTCCGCGATCTTCTTAGCGTCGTCCGGTGGAACTTCTGGGAGCGGTGGCATCGGCCAAGGCCCCTCGCCGTGCACGCCTTTCCGAATCACCGCAACAAGGATCGAAACAGCCTTCGGGTTGTTGCGGTACTTGGCGGCCACATCGACGTAGGCCGGGCCGGTCTTGGTCTCGTGGTCCGCATGGCAGATGTTGCAGTTGTATGTCTTCAGCAACGACCGTACGTCTTGGGCTTCGGCCGCTCCGCCAACAAGTATTCCGGCTGCGAGGGCGATTGTAACTAGCTTCATCGTGCTTCCATGTCGGCAATCGGGCGATTGCAGAATAATGCGCCTTCCGCGCCCCCAGGCCCAGCCCCCCGATGTAGCCTCGCCACCGCCCTTACAGCAGCTCCAAAGACGACTTGTGACTGAAAGACGGAATCGGCCCGCAGCGGAAGATTGGATTGAACAGGAGCGCGCGCGCGACGCAGGCCAGCTGGCTATCGGCCATCCCTAGCTCGTCTCGACGACGCGCATCACCGAGATCGGCTACGACAATGATCCGATCCCGACCGGCCTGGTCGGCCCGCTGGCGATGACGGTTGGCGCATCGCCGCCATCGGCATATCGTCCGCCTCGACGCTGAATGCGCAACGGTACACGCGGTGCTCGACCATCCGGCGCGGATATTTCCAAACACCGCTTCGGGCCGTCACCGTGGGTCGCCGTTAGCGATCGCGACGAAGCCGTCTCGGGCGCGTCGCCAAGCGTTCGAAAGTCAATGTCCTGAGCCGGGCACGCGTCAGGTCGCTGCCGCTACGGGCGTACCGGCAGCGAGGTATCAACGATCACTCTATCTCGACCGCCGGTTTTCGCCGCATAGAGCGCCGAGTCTGCGCGAGCAAGGATGTGCTCTGGCGTCATGTCATTCGCGCGCAGCATCGAAATGCCGAAGCTGGCCGTGACGTGCAATCGGTCAGCGCTTACCGATACATCGGATGATTGCAGTACTCGTCGAATCCGCTCGGCCAGTTGCAGTGCGTGGGCTTCGTCGGTCTCTGGCGCCACGAGCACAAACTCCTCGCCTCCGTAGCGAGCCAAGATATCGGTATCCCGAACCATTTCCGCAGTCACGCTGGCCATGCGCCGAAGCACGATATCTCCAGCGGCGTGGCCGTACCGATCGTTCACCTGCTTGAAGCGATCGACGTCGAATATGATCACCGCAAGCTCGTGCCGGTGGCGCAGAGCGCGTGCCATCTCTCGCTGCATCAAGTCGAGTAACGCCCGCCGATTGAGCAATCCCGTGAGTGGATCGGTCACCGCCAATCGCTGGAGTTGTTCATTCGCAGCGCGCAATTCCGCCGTTCGCTCATGAACACGGACCTCGAGTTCGCGCGTCTTTGAGCGCAGCTGCGACAGCAGTGCCACCAGGCCAAGTGACATAGCGGTCATGATGAACACGAATTGCTGAACTTGGTAAACGGTCTCGTGAATCGGAAGTTCTCCGAACGGCTGCCGCCCGTTCTTCGTGACTGACAGCACGACGGCCGCCAGAACGACCGTGACGACAATGGTCGCACGCGGCGTGAGTCGCGCCGCGGCGTATATGGCGAAGGGAAACAGCAGCACGAGGCGAACGTGTATGCCGTGGAACATTCCCTTGTCCGACATCAAGAATATGGCAACGACGACCGATGCGAGCAGGACCGCGATGCCGTCGAACCAGCGCAACGCCACGTGCTGACCGGTCGTGTCGGACGCCCCCGGCCAAAGACTGAGGATCAGCGGTGTGACGAGCAGCAGTCCGGTGGCGTCGCTGAACCACCAGACACGCAGGAACTCGAAGTAAGTTGCGTCGGTGCCGCGAAAGTAGCTGTAGATCGCGGCGCCAGAGCAGGCGGCGACGAATGCGCCGACAACGGGGCCGGCGAACAGGAACTTCACGATATCGCTAGGCGCCGCGAAGCGTGGATCGAAGTGCCAACGGCGTAGCAGCAAATACGCGATCGTCACTTCGAGTACATTGATTACTCCGAACAGTGCCGCTTCGACTATTGAAAATGTTGGAAAGTCGGCCGCGATTTCGGCAATGACGATGAGCAGAGCGAAATACGCGTAGCGACGCAGGCGGAAGTGGACCAGCGTCGCGAGGACCAAGCCGTTCGGTAGCCACAGCATCACTACAACTTCCGGCATGACAGCGAACGCGAGGCTCAGCTTCACGCCGATGTAGAAGAGGACGGGCACTAATACGAGCTGTACGAGCTTGGGTGGCTCTGAAGTGCCCATCGAGGTGGCCAATCAGCGTGGAGTTCTTGCTATCTATTGTAGTGTGCCCCGGGACCACAGCAGGTGAACGATGAGCGGACAGGGTCACAATGGGCTGCTACCGTTTCTCCGGAGACTTTAGATGGCATCATGTGTCCAGGAGAGCCCTATGCGGACAAGAAGGAAGTCCACCGACGAGGTCAAGCGGGAGGCGGTGACGGTAGCAACATAGCCGGGCGCTACGTTCACGAGTGCGGCATCAACCGGGTTGCCCGGCTGATGAAGGCGGCCGGCTTGGCGGCCCGGCCAAAGCGCCGCCGCGCTGCCCACGACACCGGCACGCGCCGTGAGCACAGCGTTGCGCCGAATCCGCTGCAACGCGAATTTGTCGCCGATGCGCCGAACAGGAAACGGCTTGCCGACTTCACCTATGTCTGGACGGCGAAAGGCTGGCTGTATGTCGCCGTGGTACTCGACCTGTATTCGCGCCGCGTCGTCGGTTGGGCAATGCGGTCCGAAATGACGGCGCGACCATCCTCTCTCGTCGCAAAGCCGAGCCAAGGGCGACGTACTTCGTACGACGTGCGACGGCCAAGAACGGTCAGGACCGGTCATCCAGCGGCATCAGTGCAACTTGACGCGCGGCTCCAGGCGATGCCGGACGATGCGGGAAAGCGTGTCGAGCGCAACGCGCACATAGCCATGGATCGAAACCTGGTGCAGCTTGTACAACGACACGTACATCCAGCGCGCGATCAGCCCCTGCACCAGCAGGCTGCCGCCAATCAGCCGTCCCATCAGATTGCCGACCGCGGACAGTTCTCCCAGCGAGACAAGTGATCCGAAGTCGCGGAAACGGAACCTCGGCAACGGCCGGCCCGCAAGGCGTGCCTCGATGCTGCGGACTAGCAGCGTCGCCTGTTGCCGAGCAACCTGCGCGCGCGGCGGCAGGATCGCACCCTCCCGCCCGGCCTCCGGCCATGGACACGCGGCGCAGTCGCCCAGCGCGAAGATGTCGGGGTCGCGCGTGGTCACGAGCGTCGTGTCGACGACCAATTGGTGCGCCCGGTTCACTTCGAGTCCGTCGAGATCGCCGAGCCAGACAGGCGCCTGAATGCCGGCCGCCCAGACCACGAGATCGGCGTGGAGCACCGCGCCGCTTGCGGTATGGACGCCATCGCCGGCGATCGCGGTGACACGCTCGCCGGTGCGCACCGCGACCTCGAGACGCGCGAGCAGCTCGGTCGCGGCGGCGGCGATCCTCTCGGAAAGCGGCGGCAGCACTCGCGGCGCGGCCTCGACCAGCGTCAGCCGGATGTCGCGTTCCGGGTTCAGGTGCTCGAGACCATAGCTCGCGTGCGCCTTCGTGCAATGGCGGATTTCCGCCGCGAGCTCGACTCCGGTGGCGCCCGCGCCGATGATCACGATGTCGACCGCGGCCACCCCGCCCCGCGCGGCGCGCTCGTCGGCGCGTACGCACGCCGCGAGGAGCCGGCGGTGGAAACGCTCGGCGTCGGTCGCGGTGTCGAGCGAGATCGCGCGTTCGGCAACCCCGGGCGTCCCGTAGTCGTTGCTGACGCTGCCCACGCAAAATACGAGCGTGTCGTAGGGCACGGTCCGCTCCGGCAGGATCTCGGCGCCATCCTCGTCGACGACGCGGCCGAGCGTCAGTTCGTGCCGTGCGCGGTCGAGCCTGATCACCACGCCTTGGCGAAAACGGAAGTGGTGCCAATACGCCATCAACACGTAATCGACGTCGTGGACGTCGGCATCCATGCGCCCCGCGGCGATTTCGTGCAGCAATGGCTTCCAAAGATGGGATGCCGACCGATCGACGAGCGTCACCGTCGCGCGCCCGCGGCGCCCGAGCGAGTCGCCCAGGCGGGTCGCGAGCGGCAGACCCGCGGCGCCACCGCCGACGATGACGACGCGATGGGGATTGGGAGCCGAGAGGGTCATTCGTGTCGCTCCGACGTGCGGCATCGAGCAGTCTACGGTACGTCGGCTTCGAGCGGACCGTTACGTCTGCGGTGGATCGTTCTGTGGCGGTCGCGTTTCCAGGGACCGCCGAGGAGCCTGGATCAGTCGCACCGTGATCTTGCCGACGACGCCACCTGTTGCGGAGCCCAGCACTTCGTACCTCGTACTCAGCACTTGGTACGAAATCGTCGTACTTCACGCCCTCGCCGAGAGACGTCTTGAACCGAGAGATGGGGGTGCCCCGTACCAAGAACTCCGAACGAAGTGCTGAGGACCGTGCTCGACAATCGGACGGCGAGTTGCAGTCGTTCGTACCGGCGGTCGACCGTCTCAGTCCGGCCAGTTCCGGCCATTGAAGCCTTGAATAATTGCCACAACCGAACGGCCGGTTTCTGATCAATGATGAACCCTCTGATGGTGGAGGCTTGCGCCTTCAGCAGATCGCCGCGCAGACATCCTTAACGTGGCCACGCAGCCAGCGATGTGCTGGATCGGAATCCAGCCTTGGGTGCCAGAGCAGTGAAACCGTGATCTCCTTTGTTGCGACCGGAAGGGAGAAACTGTGCATTCCGGCGCGTAGGTGTCCGGTGTGTCGTTCGGGAACACTGGCGATCAGGTCGGAGGCTCGAGCTAGGGCCAGCGCGGTCGAAAAACCAGCGACGATCATGACGATTTCCCGCTCCAGCCCTAACGGATTCAAGGCTTCATCAATCGGCCCCCTGTCGAGACCTCGTCGCGAGACGAAGATGTGCCTGCCGGCGGCATAACGAGCCGGCGTGATCTCGCCTTGGCTAAGCGGGTGCCCCATTCGCACGACGCCAATGAAACGGTCTCGGAACAATGCCTGCATACGCAGCTCTGGAGCCGTCGCCTTCCCTACAACGCCTGTTTGCAGATCGACGCTCCCATCGCGAAGTGAGGTGCTGTCCTTGTCCTGCTTCTGCACGAAGCACAGCCGCACGCCGGGCGCTTGCTCGCGAACGCGGGCAATGAGGTCCGGTCCAAAGTTTTCCACAAAGCCTTCGCTGGTCCGTAGCGTGAACGTCCTGACCAGCTGTTTGAGCTTGAGCTTCTCGGCGGGACGCAAGACTGCTTCTGCATCCTGAACGAGCTGACTGACGCGCTCGCGCAGTTCGAGCGCTCGGGGCGTGGGGACGAGACCGCGTCCGGCCCTGACCAACAACGGATCACCCGTCGTCTCGCGCAACCGAGCTAGCGCCCGGCTCATCGCCGACGGGCTTAGCCGCAACCGTCGGGCAGCGCGCGCAACGCTGCCTTCCGCGAGCAGCACATCAAGGGTGACAAGCAGGTTGAGATCGGGTCTCGACATGCGTCAACCATAGCACCGTTTGATTGTGGCATGGCGTTGCACGCATGGATAAAGTGCAAATGGTGCGTCTTCCGCCATGTCGCGCAAGGGAGTACATATCGAACAGTGCAATTTTGAGCGTCGCCAGACAAAGAGAGTTCATGTTGAAACCAACCATTGCAGGTCGAGTTGAGGCAGTAGCTGGAAGCGCGGAACAGACGCCTTCGGTTCGGTGGGCGCTCGCCAGCCTTTCGCTATCCATGTTGCTGTCCTCGCTCGGCACCAGCATCGCCAACGTCGGCTTGCCGACCTTCGCACAGGCATTCGATGCGTCGTTCCAGGAGGTCCAGTGGATCGTCCTCGCCTATCTCCTCGCCATCACCACCCTGATCGTCAGCGTCGGACGGCTCGGTGACATCACCGGCCGCAGACGGCTGCTACTGGCCGGGACCTTCCTGTTCACGCTGGCCTCGGTCCTGTGCGGTGTCGCGCCCACGCTCTGGCTGCTGATTGCCGCCCGGGCGGCGCAGGGTCTCGGCGCGGCCATCATGATGGCCCTCACCATGGCGTTGGTCGGCGAGACGGTTCCGAAGGAAAGGACCGGCAGCGCCATGGGACTGCTCGGAACCATGTCCGCGATCGGCACCGCGCTCGGTCCAACGCTCGGTGGTGTTCTGATCGCCGGGTTGGGTTGGCCGGCCCTCTTCCTCATCAACGTACCGTTGGGCATCCTGACTCTTCTTCTCGCGCATCGCTTCCTGCCCCTTGATCGCCGGGAGCCGCAAGCTGATCGGGCTGGCTTCGACCATGTGGGCACGCTGCTGCTTGCGCTGACGCTTGCGGCTTATGCCCTGGCCATGACAATCGGGCGTGGCAGTTTCGGTCGGCTCAACATGGCTCTGCTGTTGGCTGCAGTCTCTGGCGTCGGCCTCTTCGTGCTCGCCGAGTCGAGGGCAGCATCGCCGTTGATCCGATTGGCAATGTTCCGAAATCCGGTACTGCGTGCGGGTTTCGCCATGAGCACCCTCGTCACGACCGTGGTGATGGCGACGCTGGTGGTTGGCCCGTTCTATCTCTCCGGCGCGCTGGCGCTCGACGCAGCCCGTGTCGGACTCGTCATGTCGTCCGGTCCGATTGTCGCCGCACTGGCGGGCGTGCCAGCCGGCCGCATCGTGGACGGGTTCGGCGCACACCGCATGAGCATCGTCGGGCTCGTCGGGATGGCAGTGGGCACTTCCATCCTGCCCATGTTGCCGACAAGGTTCGGCGTACCGGGTTACATCGCCCCACTCGTCGTCATCACCGCCGGCTATGCGCTGTTCCAGGCGGCCAACAACACTGCCGTAATGACGAATATTCGACCGGACCAGCGGGGCGTCATATCCGGCATGCTCAACCTGTCGCGCAATCTCGGGCTCATCACCGGCGCATCCGCGATGGGGGCCGTGTTCGCATTCGCATCCGCGACGCCCGACATCGCAACGGCGCGCCCCGAGGCCGTTGCCACCGGCATGCGGATCACGTTCGTAGTCGCGGCGGACCTGATCGTCGTCGCGCTCGCCATTGCGGCTGGAACTTACCGCCGCCCATTGCGCAAATAGTGAATCGCCCCGGATTCCACGGACGCAGACCACCGCGACTCG
>Ga0105106_10003828_pt1 | contig 10705 bp, 11 predicted proteins | sample PPLLaktember2015_5_FD_79109 | JGI IMG/M metagenome (GOLD analysis project Ga0105106, IMG submission 79109) | Freshwater sediment microbial communities from Prairie Pothole Lake near Jamestown, North Dakota, USA - PPLs Lake P8 Core (1) Depth... | ecosystem: Environmental > Aquatic > Freshwater >... | reverse complement strand
GCGACCGCCGAAAATGTTGCACGGGATCTGCGCGCCGGTTTCCTTGCCCTTCGGCACCTGCAGGCAGTTCGCGCAGTGCTGGCCCGGCTTGAAATTCGGGTTGGCCTTGGCATCGACCTTGGTTGCGTCCTTGACGTAACCAAGGCTCTTCGCCTGCGGCTCGCTCGGATCCACCGGACCCGCCGCAGCTTCCGCACGGCCGATCAGGGCGGCTACCGGCACGGCGGCGACACCCATCAGCGCGCCCTTCAGCAGGTCGCGACGCGGAAATGTTTTCTCTGACATGAACAGACTCTCCTGCAAGCCGTGAATCGGAAACAAGTGTTGACCGAATTCTACGCGGTCATGCTTGCTTCGACAGCACCGACGGCGATAGTTTCAATCGGAGCCGGGAGATTATATTGAATGAGAATCATTATTCTTCTGGCCCCCACGCTCCGGCTCGCCTGCCCCTAGAATCCTCCCATGCCTGATCCGCGGCGTAATCGTCTGAAGACCGTCCTCGGCATCACGGCCAGCGTGCTGATTGCCGGGCTTGCGGCTTACGTTCTGTTCCGGACGTTTCAGCGGATCAGCGTCGCGGACGTATTGCGCAACGTGCGGGCGGTACCGGCCGAAACGCTGCTGCTCGCGGTCGCCTGCGCCGTCGGCGCATTCGCGACGATTGCCGCGTACGAGATCGTCGTGGTGCGTTACGTCAAGCACTGCATCGGCCGCGCCCGGCCGGTCATGACCGCGCTGATCGCGTTTCCGCTCGGCCACGCGGCAGGACAGGCGGTGCTGAGCGGCAGCGCGCTGCGTTACCGGATGTACGCGCCGGCGGGCTTCACTGCGATGGAAGTCGGCGCGACGGTGCTGCTTTGCGGGTTGCCGTACGTGCTCGCCTTCGGGCTGCTGCTCGACCTCGCGCTGGTCTTCGGTGCCGAGCAACTGGCGCCGTTGTTCCGTCTGTCGAGCGAGTGGTTGTTTGCGCTCGGTTGCGTCGGGCTCGTCAAGGACGCGGGGTTCCTGCTGTTCGTCCACCTGCGCAAGGCCCCGATCCGCCTCGGTGGGTGGGCCGTGCGCCTGCCGCCGCTGCGCATGGTGCTGCTGCAGCTGGCGGTCGGCATCGTCGACATCGTGCTGGTCTCGTCGATCCTCTACCTGCTGCTGCCCGAGACGGCGCTGATCGCGTTCCTGCCCTTCGTGGCAATCTATCTCGCGAGCATCCTGGCCGGCGTGCTGAGCCACGTGCCGGCCGGTCTCGGCGTGCTCGAATCGATGCTGCTGCTGTTGTTGCCACAGGTGCCACCCGAGCAGTTGCTCGCCGCGGTGCTGCTGTACCGCGTCATCTACGAGGTGATTCCGCTGACGATCGCGCTCGGCGTCTGGGGCGCTTACGAGCTTCTCGCGAACGACGGCGCCCGGATGCGGTTGTTGCGCCCGGGCGCGGCCGGTTCGCAGCCTCCGGTGCCGTGACCGTGTCAGCGTAACGCGGCAGGCGACGCGAGCCCGACCCTCGACAGCAACGAGTGCGCCAGCGCCCGGCCGCTTTCGAAGGCTGCCTCGACTCGTGGCGCGATGCACCAGTCGCCGCACGCCCCGGCGGCGATCTCCTCGTCGACCAGGCACGGCAGGCCGAGCGGCTGCTCGACGATCGCATGACGCCAACGGTGCGCCTGCAGGTGTGCCGGCGCCGGCAGGTCGACGCCCGTCGCCGCCGCGAACGCGCGCAGCAGCAGTCGCGCAGCCTCCGGACCGTCTGCTTCGAGGTGATCGCGTGACCACTGCGCCGACGCGTGCACGACCCACGCCTGCGGTCCCGCCGGGCGCTGTGGCTTGCTCGAATCGCACGCGGCCCAGGTGAGCGGGCCCCGGCTCCAGCGGCGCACCTCGGCGCCAACGTCGACCGGTTCGTCGAACGTCATCATCGCGGCCCAGCAAGGCGCCATCCTTACGTCCGCGAGGTGCCGGAACGCGCGCCCGTGGGGCGCCAGCAGCGAGAGTGCCTGCGGAGCCGGGATCGCCACGGCCAGCGCATCGAAGACCCGGTTCTGGCGACCCGAGTCGGTTTGCAGCTCCCAGCCGCGCTGGCTCTGCAGCAGTTCGTGCACACCGACGCCGGTCTGCAGCTCGATGGCTCGCGACATCGGCCGCAATGCGGCGCTCATGCCCGGGACGCCAACGTGCCAGTCGTCGATCGGTGCATCCCAGGCGAGGTCATCCTCGAGGATGCGGGGGCGCCACGGCAACAGCACTCCAGCGCGAGTGGCGATCTCCACGTACTTGACGAAAGGACGGCTGCGCGCAGTCAGGAACTGCGCGCCGTGATCGAAGGCGAGGTTCTGTTGGCGGCGCGTGCCGAGCCGCCCGCCGACGCCGCGCGCTCGCTCGAATACCGTAACGCGGATGTCCGCGCGCGCCAGCACCCGCGCGCAGGTCAGTCCCGCGACACCGGCCCCGATGACGGCAATCCGCACCTCTTCCATCCCGCCCCCACGAATCCCGCTGCTGGCCCACGAGTGTACTGTGGACAGCCCGAGCGCGGGTCCCGCGGCAGTCGCGGCTCGCCATGGCCGTGACCCTGGTCGCGAATGCGCTACGATTCCCAGTCCTGCAGCCAATCCGCCGCCTCCGGAGCCCCGCCATGAGTCGAACCGCCGCGTCCCTGCTGCGCGAAGCCCTCGAAGAGGTCGGCGTGCGTTATACCTTCGGCATCCCGGGCGTGCACAACACCGAGATCTACGACCAGCTCGAGAGTTCGTCGAGCATCACGCCGGTGCTCGTGTCGGACGAGGGCGGCGGTGCATTCATGGCCGATGCGGTGAGCCGCTCGGGCACCAGCCTCGGCACGCTGGTGATCGTGCCGGCCGCCGGTGTCACCCACGCGGCGAGCGGCATCGCGGAAGCCTTCCTCGACGGCATCCCGATGCTGGTGATCGCGGGTGGCATCCGCCGCGATACGGGTCGCCGCTACCAGCTGCACGACGTCGACCAGCACGCGATCCTGAAGCCGATCACCAAGGGCACCTGGCTGGTCGAGCGCCACGCTGACGTGATCCCGACCATCTACGAAGCGGTTCGCGTCGCGACCAGCGGCGAACCCGGTCCCGTGTTCGTCGAGATTCCGGTGAACCTGCAGCTGATCGCCGGCGACCCCGGCCCGACGCCTCGCTATCCTGGGCCGGTCGAACACGAGACGCGTTGCACCGACGCCGCGATCGAGGAAGCCGCACGACTGCTCGCGGGAGCGAAGTCGCCGGGATTGTTCGTCGGGTGGGGCGCGGTGGACGCGGCCCGGGAGGTCGGACTGATTGCGGACCGGCTCGGCGCGCCGGTGACCACGACGCTGCAGGGCTTGAGCGCGTTCCCGGCGAATCATCCGCTGCACGCGGGATTCTGCCTGGGCCGTGCCGCAGTACCCGCCGCCGAGAACGCATTCCGGGACTGCGACTGCATGCTCGCCGTCGGTACACGTTTCGGCGAGATCGCGACCGGCAGCTACGGTTACGAGCCGCCCGCCAACCTGATCCACGTCGACATCAATCCGGCCGTGTTCAGCGCCAATTACCCGGCCAAGGTCGCGCTCGAAGGCGATTCGGTCGCCGTGCTCACGCGCCTGCTCGCGGCGCTGCCCGAGGTGCCAGCGGGGGCGGCGCGTCGCGAAGCGGTCGCAGCCGGCATCGCCAAGGACAAGGCGGCCTACCTCGACGAGTGGCTCGCGCACGACTCCAAGGGTCGCGTGAACCCGGCGCGCTTCTTCATGGCGCTGCGCGATCGTCTCGAGAGCGACGCGACCGTGGTCGTCGACGACGGCAACCACACCTTCCTGACGGCGGAGCTGATGCCGATCCACCGTCCGCGCGGCATGATCTCGCCGACCGATTTCAACTGCATGGGTTACTGCGTGCCCGCGACGATCGGCGCCAAGCTCGCGCGACGGAAGTCCGAGGTCGTGGGCATCGTCGGCGACGGCGCGTTCCGCATGACCGGCCTCGAGCTCGCGACGGCGACCGCGCTGCGGCTCGGCGTGATCGTGTTCCTGTTCAACGACGGCGAACTCGCGCAGATCGCGCAGGCGCAGCAGATTCCTTACAACCGCAAGACCTGCACCGTGCTTGGGCCGCTGGACGTGTCGGGCGTGGCGCAGGCCACGGGCGCCGCGTTCCTGCGCATCGACAACGATGCGGGCATCGAAGCCGCGCTCGAGGAAGCGTTTTTCCAGGCGGCTACGCATCGCCCGGTATTGGTCGACGTCGCGATCGACTATTCGAAGCGCACGCGCTTCACCGACGGCATCGTCAAGACGAACCTCGAACGGTTCGACCTGCCGACCAAGGCGCGGCTGGTCGGTCGCGCGCTTTGGCGGCGGGTCACCGGTTAGACCGAAGCCTGCGGGCGGGAGCCTACAGCGCGGCCCAGTATTCCGCCATGCGGCGCCGCTGTTGCTCGTCCGGCAGCGGAGCCTGCCCGGCCGCGGCGTTGTCGATCATATGCTGCGCTTTTGAGGTGGCCGGAATCACGCAGGTGACGGCCGGGTGCGAGATCACGAACCGCAGGAAAAACTGGCCCCAGCTCCGGCAGCCGATTTCCTCGGCCCAGCCGGGCAGCGAGCGGTTGCGCACCTTCGCGAACATCGCGCCATCGACAAATGGACGGTTGACCATCACGGCGATACCGTGGTCGCGACAGAACGGCAGCAGCCGATCCTCCGCCTCGCGTTCCACCAGCGAATAGTTGACCTGCAACCAGTCGAACTCTTCCTCGCCGAGCACGCGCTCGAGGTCGGCGTGCGCGTCGGCGCGGTAGTGCGTGATGCCCGAGTAACGCACGCGTCCAGCCGCGCGCAGCGCACGCAGCGTCGGCACGTGCTCGCGCCAGTCGAGCAGGTTGTGGATCTGCAGCAGGTCGAGCTTCTTCGTGCGCAGACGGGCGAATGACTCGTCGATCTGCTTGGCACCCGCCTCACGGCCCCGGGTCCAGACCTTCGTTGCGTACCAGAGCCTGGGGCCGAAGCCGAGTTCGTCGATCAGGTCGCCGAGCACGGTTTCGGCGCGACCGTACATCGGCGAAGTGTCGATCACCCGGCCGCCGCCCTCGACGAGCGACTGCAGCACGCCGCGCAATCCGTCACGGCTCGCTGAATCGTCGCCGACGTCGAAGGTGTCGGACGAGCCCATGCCGATCACGGGGATCTCCTCGCCCGAACTTGGCACTTTGCGCGTGGTCATCGTGCGCGCTTCACCAGCGGAGACGCCGGATGGTGCGAGAGCCGCGGCGGCGGTAGCCGCGGCCATCAATTTCACGGCCGTGCGACGGTCGATGGGGTCTGGCGTCATTTCGAACTCCTGGGCGCCGACGAATGGACGGTGACTCCGCAGCGTTCGGATTTTATAGTGAACCGCCCCGGGATTCCCGGAGAGCCCCGGGTTTGAGTCAGGCCACCATGGCGAGACTCTGATTGAGTCGATGATACTCGCGCTCGAACTCGGCCGGTGGCACGTGGCCGATCGACTCGAGCAGCCACCGATTGGTGAACCAGTCAACCCATTCCAGCGTCGCGTACTCCACCGCATCGAGGCTGCGCCACGGCCCACGAGCGTGGATCACCTCGGTCTTGTAGAGCCCGATGATGGTCTCGGCCAGCGCGTTGTCGTACGAGTCGCCGACGCTGCCGACCGAAGCCTCGATGCCGGCCTCGGCGAGCCGCTCGGTGTAGCGAATGGACAGGTATTGACAGCCGCGATCCGAGTGGTGGATGAGTCCCCGACTTGCCTGGCGGGCGTGCAGCACCTGCTCGAGCGCGTCGAGCACGAGTTCCGTGTACAGCGAGCGGGTGACCCGCCAGCCGACGATGCGACGTGCGAAGACATCGATCACGAACGCCGCGTACACGAAGCCGGCCCAGGTCGCCACGTAGGTCAGGTCCGCGACCCACAGCTGGTTCGGGCGCGACGCGATGAACTGGCGCTGGACGCGATCGAGCGGTCGCTCGGCGATATCGGCCGCGCACCACGCCACGGAGGCCCAGTCGCCCCATCAGCCGCTCGACGGTGCAGCGCGCTACTGGGATGCCTTCACGTCGCAACTGGCGCCACACCTTGCGTGCGCCGTAGACACGGAAGTTCTCGCCCCAAACCCGCTGGATCGAGGTGCAGAGCTCCGCGTCGCGCTGAACACGTGGCGGTAGTCGCCCAGGATCGGCCTGGCGCGCCTTGCACTCGTAGTACGTCGACGGGGCGATCGGCAACTCGGCACAGATCGGCTCGACCCCATACTCGGCGCGGTGCCCGTCGATGAACGCCACCATCACTTCCCGCGGCGGTCGAGCTCCGCCTGGGCGAAAAAGGCCGCTGCCTTGCGCAGGATCTCGTTGGCGCGTTGCAACTCGCGGTTATCCCGCTCCAGCGCCTCCAGTCGATCCCGATCCGAGCTCGTCAGCCCGGCGCGCTGACCGCTGTCACGTTCGGCCCGACGAACCCACTTGCGCAGCGTCTCCGCCGTGCAGCCGATCTTCGCCGCAATCGACTCCATCGCCACCCACTGCGAGCCGTGCTCATGCTGCTGCTCCAGCACCATGCGCACCGAACGCTCCCGAACCTCTGCCGAAAACGGTGTCTTCCTGTTCATGTCTCCATCCTCTCAAGTGATGGAGCCTCCGGGAAAGACGGGGCGGTTCAGGGCCCGCGCTTGGACACGTACACGACGTTCATGAACTATGTCGTGTGGCCCGCCACCGGTGCGTTGCAGCGGCGTCTGGACGACGGTGCCAGCACGGGGGGGAAGCCCGGCAACATGTACAAGCACCTCGGTGACACCGATGCCGAACGTGCCAAGAACCTGCAGACCATCAAGGCCTGGCTGGGGGATGGCGCCTGGTACGTGAATCGCTTTGACGCCCGCGGCGACATGCCAGGTGTCACCAAGGAGCAGCTCGAGAAGGTCAAGGCAAAGTACTGACGGTACTCCTCGCCGAGAGTTTCAGCGGACAGCGGCGGCCACTCTTGCAGGAGCGTGGATTGCGTGAGCATGCCCGGACGAAGTGTTACAAGGATATCGGTCGATTGAACGATATGCATGTCGTTCAATGCAAAGATCGACCGCACTCATGAGAACCCGCGCGCCGGTCATTCGCAGCCCGACTCGCGAACAATGGAATTGATTTCAAGTCTCCACGTCTAACCCAAAGGCTCTTTTGAGTCACGCCGAGGTCCGTGCCGGCCGGATGTCACGAGGGACCGCCGCCACCCGCGGTAGAGGCCGAAGGCAAACAACCCAAGCAGGGTCGTGCCACCGGTGCTGCCGCCACCGCCGTCGTCATCCGAATCGCCACTACCTGAGTTGCTGCTGCCGAGGAAGGTGGCCGTCGACTGAATGTCCGGGGACGACAGGCAACTGAGGAATCGCATGTCGTGTTTCTCACGGATGGCTTCCGTGATGTCGTTGGCGGATTCGCCACGTACGTTTCCGCCGTCGCGGTCGCCGCGACCGTCGTTCCCATGACAGCCGGAGCACGTCGAGATGTAACGCTGTTCCCCGGTTGGGACACGGGAGTTCAGGTAACTCGCAATATCGCCGATCTGCGCGGCCGTCAGGAGTTTGTTGCCGAATGCGACCATGTCGGGCACACCGGTCGGGAACAGGTCCGTTCCGAATATCGCGCCATTGATCGTGCACGAGCGCGCACCCGCGACGCGTATGCGGCCGGGCAGCGATGGATCGACGGCCGATCCGCTCCACGGATCGCCATGGCAATCGGCGCAGTTTTCAGCATAAAGATTCGCCCCGGTGTCGACGACCTGGATCGACGCGGTTGTCGTCGCGGTTCCTTTGCGGCCCGTATCGTCGGTAACCGTCAATGCCACCGTGTAGGTGCCGGCGGTGGTGTAGGCATGCGTCGGCCTCGCGCCCGACGCGGTGCCGCCGTCACCGAACGACCAGTCGTAGCTGACAACCGTGCCGTCCGGGTCCGAAGAGGCGGAACCGTCGAACGCCACCGGCGACGACGTCGTCCCTTGGTAAGGTCCGGCCGGGTTCGCGACAGGCGATTGCAGGCCGGTCCCGTCGGTGATCTGCGCCGTCGTCGAGGCCGCGTTGGTGAGTCCGTCGTTGTCCGTAACCGTGAGCCGCACGGTGTACGTCCCAGCCGACACGTAGGAATGCACCGCCGTGACGCCAGCTGCTGTGGCGCCGTCGCCAAAACTCCACAGATAGCTGACCACGCTGCCGTCCGGATCGCGGGAAGCGGCACCCGTGAAGTTGATTGCAGTGTTGGCCGCGCCGGCATAGGGCCCACCGGCGCTCGCGACGGGTGGTTGAGCATTCGCAGTCACCGTGACGGGAGTGCTGGCCTGGCTGGTCGCTCCTCCGTTATCCGTCACCGTCAGCGTCACCGTGAAGGTGCCTGCGGTCGCATAAGTGGCGCTCGGTGTCGCGCCCGATCCGTTGGTGCCGTTGCCGAAGGTCCATGCATACGATGCGATGCTTCCGTCCGGGTCCCTCGATGCCGATCCGTCCAGGGTCACGGGGGCGCCGACGGCCGCCGAGTACGGACCGCCGGCATTGGCGACCGGTGGCTGGTTCGTCGCCCGCGGGGGATCCAGCAGTGCCACGGACGCTGGTGGCGTGCGCGCGTTGTTGTCGCAGCCGGAGGTGGTGGCGACGCACCAACCAGGCTGGGCGTTCTGCGTGATCTCGACCAGATTGGAATTGCCTTCCCTGTCCGAGTCCACGGTCTCGATGGCCGCCATGCGCTGATCGTTGGTGCCGCTGGCCAACCTCAGGTCGCGCCCGTACGCGTTGTAGTTGCTGGTCGAACCCCCGTGACAGGTATTACCGCAGCCCGCGGCCGTCAGCGTTGTGGAGGCCGGGTAACGCTGAGTGAAGGAGGTAGCCCAGCCGGAGGTTGCGGCCGCAGGTGTGATGCCTGCCATTGCGAGGACAAAAGGGGAAGCCGCACAAAGTGCGATTCGGACAGCACGGGTCGACCACATCAGCAGTTGCTCCTGGACGTTCAACGGGCGCGCCCGGTTGGCACGCAGCCCTTGCTGCGATCGGTTGATCGCATGCACTACCCCGTGAGACGTCAGAACTCGGCAAAATCAGTCGCCCCGCTGAAAGCCGGCTCACGAACTACCATCGATTTGCTCTACGTGCCCCGTCGCTTCTCGCGGGCCGCCGATCGCGGGCTTCGTCGATGTCGCTGACCAACACCTGCGCGCCTTCGCGCACGAAGGCTCCGGCGATAGCCTCGCCGATGCCACGGGCGGCACCGGTGACCAGGGCGACCTTCTGCTCCAGTCTTCCCATCTGGCACCTCCGCACTGAATCCGTGTCCCGCATCCGTGTCGGGCGGTTCGCGGCGCAAGCGGGTTGTCACTGGTCGTTCAATCCACAATCAGCCAACTCGATCCTTGAGGCCAAACAGCATCATGATCCAGGCGCTGACCGGGTGTGCGACCAGCATGATCGCGACGATCGCGGCCAGCATCGCCAGCGACGGCGTCCAGATCGGCGCGATGAAGATCAGCATCCCGACCAGGCTGTCGAGCTGGTCGATCACCCAGAAGATTCGCCCGGCCACGCCCTGGCCCGGCGCGCCCGGCGCGATCGCAAGCTGGCGCTTCGCGAAGCTGTTCGGCAACTCACCCACGATGTAGCCCGTGCCGAGCAGCAGTCCCCAGACCACCGAGTGCGTTTCCGCAAACGGCACCAGCACCGGCAGCTGCCAGCAGCACGCGTTCAGCTGCGCCATCGCCCAGGCCGCCACGGTCGTGGTGCCGATCGTGACGATCGCGCCACGCCAGGTCTTGTTGTCGCCGAAGAGTCGCTTGCCGCGAAACGTCAGGCCGCCGTCGAGCGGCATGCGTCGCAATCCCGGCAGCAGGTCGAGCTTGAGCACCGCAAGATGCACCAGTCCGGCGGCGATCACCGGCAGCGCGAGCCACAGCAGTTCCAGAACCACGATCAAGCAGGTGTCCTCAGTCGATGATCGGCAGCACGGTGGTCTCCTTGATGACGGTTACCGTCACCGAGGAGTTGATGGATTGGACGTACGGCAGCTTCGAGAGATGGTCGAGGTAGAAGGCCTCGTAGGCCTTGATGTCTTTGGTCACGATGCGCAGCATGAAATCCCATTCGCCCATCGTCGTGTAGCAGTCGAGCACTTCGGGTCGCTCGCGGATGGCTTCGGCGAATGCTGCGATCGCGTCGCGCCCCTGCGTCGAGAGCTTCACGTGCGCGAAGATCGTGACGTCGAGGCCGAGCGCCGATCGGTCGAGCAGCGCGACGCGGCCGCGGATCACGCCGTGCTGCTCCATCTGCTGGATCCGCCGCCAGCAGGTCGTCGTCGAGAGACCCGTCCGCGAGGCCACTTCGGCGACTGAGAGCGCGCCCTCGCGCTGCAGCAAGTCGAGGATGCGGCGATCCACTCGATCGGGAGGGTGCCGTGCTTTTTCTTCCATGAAAGCCTCGATCGTGAAATGGGTGATTCGCATTGTTGCGCTGCAACGCAACGAACCCAGCCAAAATCTGCCGAGGTGAGTAATCTACCGCGCCATCGTCGGACAGTTCCACCGCATTCGAGCCCGCCATGCCCAGAAAATCCCGTCTGCACACCCCGCGACCCCATTCGCGACCCGGCGATGAGCCCGATTTCAGCTATCTGGAGACGTCGCCGGCCGGTGCCGTGCGACGCCCCGACGTCAACGCGCGCGTGCGCGACATC
>Ga0105106_10003827_pt1 | contig 10709 bp, 7 predicted proteins | sample PPLLaktember2015_5_FD_79109 | JGI IMG/M metagenome (GOLD analysis project Ga0105106, IMG submission 79109) | Freshwater sediment microbial communities from Prairie Pothole Lake near Jamestown, North Dakota, USA - PPLs Lake P8 Core (1) Depth... | ecosystem: Environmental > Aquatic > Freshwater >... | reverse complement strand
GCGTCCAATTCCGGGGTGGTCATCGCGGCCAACACCGGGAAACCCGAAATGCGGGTCACCTCTCCGGTTTTTCTCAATGGGTCCTCCCGGGGTGTGGCGGCGCTGAGCCTGGACTGGGATCTCACGGTGAAGATGCTTCAGGGGAAAGTCTACGGAAAGAGCGGCTATCCGTATGTGATCAACCAGCAAGGCGTGCTGGTCAACCACCCGAAATACGGTCTCGCCAGTCCCGTCAACATTGGAGATTCCAAGCACGGAGCGCTCTCGGACATCGTCAAAGGCCCCATGCTGAAGGGCGAGCAAGGGGTCAGTCGATACAGCTTTGAGGGCGTGGACAAGTTCGTGGCTTTTGCCCCCCTCAGGGTTGGCAAGCATACGTATTCCATTGCGGCCACCTGCCCGGTCCATGAGCTCCTGGGTTTGGCCAGCTCCATCAAGGCCAGTGCCGATGAGAAGTCGAGAGAGGTATCCCGGATCGTCGGGGTCAGTGCTGCTGCCCTCGCTGTTCTGGGGATGCTGGTGGGATGGTTCTACAGCCGAAGGATCGCCCGCCCACTTGCAGGCGCCATTTCGGGGCTTTCCAGGGGAGGCGACGAGATGGCCCAGTGCTCGGAAGAGATCGCGGCTGCAAGTCAGCTCCTGGCCGACGGGGCGTCGGCCCAGGCGGCCTCCCTTGAGCAGAGCTCTTCGGCCATGGAGCAGATGGCCTCCATTGCACGAAGCAATGCCGAGAGCGTGGTCAGGCTTCATGAGCTGGGAGCGGAATCCGAGCAGAGCATGAAGGCCAGCCACCAGGCTTTGCAGAAGACCCATGAAAAGATGAATCTCATCGCCAGTTCCGGCGAGCAGATGGCCGTCATCAACCGCAGCATCGACGAAATCGCTTTCCAGACCAATCTGCTGGCCCTGAACGCTGCCATCGAAGCCGCGCGAGCCGGCGAGGCCGGTGCGGGATTTGCCGTGGTTGCCGATGAAGTGCGCAACCTTTCCAAGAGAGCCAGCGATGCGGCCCGCCAGGCCCAGTCCCTGATCAGTGAAACCCTTCATCACATTAAGGAGGGCCAGGACAATATTCACGCGACCCGTGATGAATTTGTGAAGATGGGAGATGCGGGCACCAAGGTCATGGGCCTCGTGGGCGAGATCAAGGAGGCCGTCAGCGAACAGTCCAAGGGGATTGAACAGGTGAACCTCGCCCTTCGTGAAATGGACAGGGTTGTCCAGACGAACGCCGCCCAGGCTGAACAGACGGCCGCAGAATCCGAACAGCTGAGCCGTCAGGCAGCCCAGATCCGCGCCCTCACCGGCGGGTTGAAGCTCGTATTGGACGGCGAAGGACGGCAGGACAATGGACGTTCTCCCGAAACAGGCTCGGGCCGGCACAAGGGTTCGAGGGCTCTCCCCGCGCCCACGGAAGTCAAAACCATTGAGAATCTCGGTGGCAGGGGTTCCAAGAGGCTTCCCCCTCCAGGACACCGAACTTCTTCGGAATTTGAGGCACAGGAGCAGCTCGAAGACTTTTAGACGGTTCTGCGCACAAATCCGATGGATTATCGAACTGATGTTGGCCTCCGGGCTCTACTGGTCGCGCACTTGCCGACGCAGCCGTAATCCTTTATACGTCAGTGAACTGTGAGGTTCTTTCCCTTGTCCAGGGAGGCGCTTACAGGCGAGGGGTGTTTCGTTGGCCTGAATTGACTGGCCGCGGATGGCGGTCCCGCGGGGAGATCGTATTCGCACAACCTCAGTCCGTTCCAATGGAGACTCGGATTGCCCATGGAAGAGAGAATCAGAACCCTTGGAATCCTGCATGCAGCCCACTTCAGTGCGCAGCTCGATACGGTGCGCCTGAGAACGGGAAGGCTCACCGAACGCATCAAGGTCGATCACCCTGAAGCGGCCGCTGTCGTCCCGTTTGTCGATTCCACCCACATCCTCATGGTTCGGCAGTGGCGATATGCCATCGAACGGGAGACCCTCGAAATCCCTGCCGGCAAGGCGGACCCCGGGGAAGCCGTCGAGGTTTGCGCCAACCGGGAGCTGGAGGAGGAGACGGGTTACCGTGCCGGGCGGTTTCTGCAGCTTTTCAGCTATTTCCCGGCCATCGGCTACTCCAACGAAGTCATTCGGATCTATGCGGCATCGAACCTCACGCGCGCGGAGGTGCAGCGTGACGAGGACGAGATCTCAAAAGTCGAGATGCTGCCCATCGATCGGGTCTACGATCTGATCGTCGATGGGTCCATCCGGGACGGGAAGACCGTCATCGGGCTTTCACTGTTCAAGGCATTGCAGGAGCGCGGGGAAATCCCGAGCGATTTCTTTGTCTGAGACTTGATCTGAAAGGTGAGATCGGGATTTGATTTTGGGGTCCGACTGCCGGTGGAGCGCGATTGAGTGGCTTCCTGAATCGGCAGAACCCCGGAATGGCAGTTCTCATGGAAAAGGTTCCCATCACACGCAGCGGCTATCACCGCTTGAAGCGGGAATTGACCTACCTTCGCCGGGTCATCCGGCCCACGGTTATCGAAGAGCTCCAGGAGGCGCGTGCTTTCGGAGTGAAGATCGATAACCAGCAGTATTTGCTGGCCCGCGAGCGCCATCTCGTTCTTCAGAGAAAGATCAGCGAGATCGAGCGGATGATCTCCGAGTGCGAGGTCTTTGTGGGAAGGAAATTCTTCAGGAAACAGGTTGGCTTCGGGGTGGTGATCATCATCAGGAACGTGGACAGCGGAGCGGAATCCGAATACGAGATGGTGGGACCCTATGAATCGGACGTCTCCCAGGGGAAGCTGTCGGTGAGCTCCCCCGTCGGCCGCTGCCTGATGGGATGCCGCGAGGGTGAAGAAGTCACCGTGTACGCGCCTTCAGGCATCCGCATCTACCGAGTCCTCTCCATCGACCGCTGAGGTCAGTCTTCAGGGCCACGAAACTCCAGCAGAACCGGGCGAAAGCTCCAGACCGGTTCTGCTGGGCACGGTGGACCTGTGCCCACCCTACTGCTCCGCGAACCGCGGCGGTTGTGCAGGGTGGGCACGTCTCTCTGTGCGCACGGAAAACGAGAACAAGCTTCCGGGTGTCAGGAGCAGGTGCCGCCGAGGTAGGCCGACTGGACTTCCGAGTTGGAAGCCAGATCCTGGGCTGTGCCTTCGAGGACGATCTTGCCGAGCTCCATGACATAGCCGCGGTGGGCCAGTCGAAGGGCGGCCCGGGCATTCTGCTCGACCAGCAGGATCGTGACGCCGGCCCGGTTGATTTCCTGGAGTGTGGTGAAGATGGCTTTGACGAGAAGCGGTGCGAGGCCAAGGCTCGGCTCGTCCAGGAGAAGGATTTTCGGACTGCTCATGAGGGCCCGCCCAATGGCGAGCATCTGCTGCTCGCCGCCGCTCAGGGTCCCGCCCAGCTGATCCCGCCGTTCGGCCAGGCGCGGGAAGAGCTCGTAGACTTGCCCCATGGCCAGTTTCACCTGCGCACCATCCCGGCACACAAAGGCTCCGAGGTTCAGGTTTTCCTGAACCGTCAGGGTCCCGAAAATCCGCCGTCCCTCCGGTACCTGAGCAATCCCGCGCTTCACGATTTCATGGCCCTGCAGCCGGTGCAGATCAGTGTCTCCCGAACGGATGGCGCCGCCGGAAGCCCGCACCAGGCCGCTGATGCTGAGAAGCGTCGTGGATTTACCGGCCCCGTTGGCTCCGAGAATGGCAACGATCTCGCCCTCGTGAACCCTGAGGTCGATGCCGTGCAGCACTTCCACGTTGCCATACTTCACCTGCAGGCCGGCGACTTCCAGGATCACGGGCTTACCAGTCATGTTCCGTTCCCAAATAGGCCTCCACGACCTTCGGATTGCTCTTGATCTCGTCAGGACCCCCCTCGGCGATCTTCAGACCGTATTCCATCACCACAATCTTCTCGCAGACCCGCATCACCAGGCTCATGTCGTGCTCGATGAGCAGGATCGTGATCCCCCGGTCGCGAATGCTTCGGATGAGGTCGACCAATCGCGTGGTCTCCTGCTCGTTCATGCCCCCGGCCGGCTCGTCCAGGATCAGCAGCTTGGGAGCCGTGGCGAGGGCTCGAGCGACTTCGAGAAGCCTCTGGCTGCCGTACGAAAGGTTGCGGGCCAGTTGAGCAGCCCGTCCCTCGAGCCCAACATATTCCAGGTATTTCAATGAGGTAGCGATTCCCTTCCGTTCTTCTCTTCTCTGGCGCCCGGTGTGGAGGAGAGAGCCGATGAGCCCCGTCTTCATCTGGCAGTGGTGTCCGGCGAGCACGTTTTCAAGGGCCGAAAGACTCTGAAAGAGCCGGATGGTCTGGAAAGTGCGCGCAATACCGCGGGCGACGATGCGATGGGTGAGGAGCCCCACGATGCTCGAGCCGTCGAAGAGGATTTCCCCCTGGTCGGGTCGGTAAATCCCCGTTATCAAGTTGAAAACCGTCGTCTTGCCGGCTCCGTTGGGTCCGATGAGCCCCACAATGGAGCCCGAGGGAACGTCAAAGGTGAGGTTGGAGACCGCAGTGAGACCACCAAAGCCTTTGGTGAGGCGGCTCACGCTCAGGAGGCTCATGCCCTGCCCTCCCCCTCCCCGGCTTCAGGCAGCCGGTACTGGCGAGGCCGAGCCGGCAGAAGCCCCTGTGTGCGGAAGATCATCATGACCACCATGGCCGCCCCGAACACCAGCATGCGGGCATTGGCAAACCCGCGAAAGATCTCCGGCAGCCCCACCACGAGGAAAGCCCCCAGGAGCATCCCGGGAATTGACCCGCTGCCGCCGAGAATGACAATGGCGAACATCAGGACCGACTCCCAAAAGGTAAACGATTCCGGTGAGATGATGGTCATTTTGGCTGCGTAGACGTTTCCGACCATCCCGGCCCAGGCCGCCCCCACGACGAAAGAGGCGAGCTTGTAATGGGCCGTGTTGATTCCGCTGCCTTCGGCCGCCGTGTCGTCTTCGCGCAGGTAGTTGAGCGCTCGGCCGAAGCGCGAGTATTCCAAGAGATGGAACAGGACGACGGTAACGCCGACCAGCGCCCAGATGAGGTAATAGAACTCGTGGGGCGTTCGGATGACCCAGCCCAGCAGATTGGGCCGCGCGATCCCGAAAATGCCGTTTGATCCCCCGGTGATGCCGAACACATCATTAATCAGCGCAATCCGTACGATTTCCCCCACGCCGATGGTCACAATGCAGAGATAATCACCACGCAGATGGATGATGGGGCGCGCCACCACGAGGGCGAAGAACCCTGCTGTGAAAGCGCAAACCGGCATGAGCCACAGAACAGGGATCCCGAAACGGGTGTTCAGGATCGCCGCCGTGTAGGCGCCCACGGCGTAGAACGCGGCGTGGCCCAGGTTGAAAAGGCCTGCATGGCCCACGATGAGGTTCAGGCTCAGGGCCAGAACGGCGTAGATGCCGATGCTGTTCAACACGTCGATCCAATAAGGGTTCAGAAAAGCGGGAGGCAATGCCGCCAGCAGAACCAGACCACCGTAAACCCAAGCCGCTCGCCCCATCAGACCTTTTCCGCCACCCTTTCGCCCAGCAGTCCCGTCGGACGCACAATGAGAATCAGGATCAGCACGAGAAAAGCGATGGCGTCCTTCCAGGCGATGGAAATGTATGCAGCCCCCATGGCTTCAATGACCCCCAGAAGCAGCCCCCCCACCATGGCCCCCGGAATGTTGCCGAGCCCCCCGAGAATCGCAGCCGTGAATGCCTTGAGGCCGTAGACCCAGCCCATGGTGAAGTTGATCTGCCCGTAATAGAGCCCCACCATCAGTCCCGCCGTACCACCCAGAGCGGGGCCGATCATGAAGACCAGCAGGATCACGCGGTTGACATCGATTCCCATGAGCCGGGCCGCCCCCTGGTCGATGGCCGCGGCTCGAATGGCTGTCCCGACCTTCGTCTTCTGAATGAAGAGGTAAAGGAGGGTCATGAGGGTCAGGGAAGCCAGAAGTACCAGAATCCGAATCACCGGAATCTGGACCCCCAGCAGGTTGAGCGCCGTTTCGGGCAGGATGTTCTGTGGGTAAACCTGGAATCGTGCGCCGTAGACGAGCATGATGGCATTCTGGAGAAAGATGGATGCGCCCAGGGCGGAAACCACCGCCGAGAGCCTCGGGGACTCCCGGAGGGGACGGTATGCCGTACGGTCCAGGAGCGCCCCGACAAGGGCAATGAGCCCCATCACCATGGCAGCCAGGAGCAGAGTCCCCCACAGAGGCCCGAGCCGGTCGGTCAGGAGCAGTGATGAAAGGAGGGTCAGCCCGAGATAGGCACCCAGCGTGAACAGATCGCTGTGGGCGAAATTGATGAGCTTCAATACCCCGTACACCATCGTGTAGCCCAGGGCGATGAGCGCGTAGATGCCTCCAACGGCGAGGCCGTTAGTCAATTGCTGGAAAAACTGTTCCATGTGCCATAGCTGATGTCGTTATGAATCCGTTTATGAATGCAACAAAACACGTTCAGCGCGCGGAAGCCGGACCTCCGCGCGCTGAACGTCAACCCACGGTCAGAGCGCTAGGGTTGCAGGATGAACTCTCCCTGGTCGTTGACCTTGTAGACCCGGTACACCTCACCCACACGGTCGCCCTTCTCGTTGAAGGAGATCTTTCCGGTCAATCCCGGGAAGTCTTTGAGCTGCTTCTGGAGATATTCAACCAGCTTGGCGCTGTCGGTGGAAGCCGACTTCTCCATGGCATGGACCGCAACCCGGAATCCGTCGCCGGCGAGCACGGCATAGATGGAGTTGGGAGGATTGCCGTATTTCTTGTTGAAAGCGGCCAGGAACGACTTGGCCTCTTCATTGGGCAGATCCTTGGGCAGCGGTGCGCTCAGGAAGTAGAAGCCAGCCGCGGCCTCCTTCCCGGCGGTCTTGACCAGGTCGGGGTTGTTGGTGGCGTCCCCGCCCATGAATTTGACACCCCAGTTCATCTGCCTGCTCTGCTTCAGGAGCAGACCGGCTTCACCGTAGTAGCCCGTGAAGAAGACCATCTCCGGCTGAGCCCCCTTCATTTTGGTCAGAATGGTCGTGTAATCCTGTTCCTTGGGAGTCAGTGCATCGAAGAAGACCACATCTACTCCCTTGAGGAGTCCCTTGGTCTCGTCGGCGAGCCCCTTGGCGTAGGTGCTGTTGTCATGCAGGATGGCCAGCCTCTTCACGCCCAGCTTCTGGATGGTTTGAGCAGCCACCTGAGCCTGTTCATCGTCGCGCGGGCACGTCCGGAAAAAGGTCTTGATTCCCTTTTCGCTCAGTCGAATGGCCGTGGACCCATTGGCGATCTGGATGATGTCGGCCTCACTGTAGATGTTCTGGGTGGCTTCGGTCACCGCCGAGCCATAGGTTCCGATGACGGCCACCACACCCTGGGTCGCCAAACGCTGTGCAGCGAGAGCCGCCGTCCTGGGGTCCCCGCCGTCATCCTCCGTCACGACTTCGACCTTCTTGCCGGCAATGCCACCTTTGGCATTCAGCTCCTCGGCCAGCAGATCCAGAACCTGCTTCATCTCCTGGCCTTCACTGGCCCAGGACCCCGTCATGGGTCCCATGAGACCGATCTTCACCGTATCAGCCCCGTGGGCCGTACCGAACATCACGCACAACAAAAGAGCCAAAACCCCCAGTTTCTTCATAAACCCCTCCTTGTCGTCAGGAATTTTTATGGTTGTTTTCGATGGAAACAGGCGGTCGGAAGGACCCCTCGAAGAGTGGGCGGACAATAGCAGGCAATTGATTTCGTGTCAACTTTAAGGTATCCGTATCAATGGACTGCCGGATTCCTCTCTCTGCCCGGGAACGCAACCATTCCATCGGGAGGACGCCATGACCTCCGCACTCGAACAAGCCATCCGAAGGACAGGGCTCTGGCTTTACCAGCTGCTGGAAGAGGAATCCCCATCCGTTTTCCGGAAGGACTACTGGCTGGGCAAGGTCCTCGACTGGTGCATGCGGGACGAATCCTTCAAAATCCAGATGTTCCGCTTCGTGGATGTCTTTCCCAATTTGAGCCGCCCTGAATCCGTGGCTCGTCACTTCCAGGAGTATTTCGGCCGTGCGGATGCTCCCCTCCCCGCTGCTCTGCAGTGGTCCATCCGGCTTCTGCCACCGGGCTCCTTCGCTGCAAAACTGGCTGTCAACAGCATAGCCGGCAACCTGACAGAAATGGCGACCCATTTCATCGCGGGGGCCTCCCCTGAGGACGCCCTTCCCGTGCTCAGAGGCCTGCGTTCCGACGGGATGGCGTTCACCGTCGACCTCCTCGGGGAGGCTGTTGTCTCCGAAGCGGAAGCGCTGGAGTACCAGGCCCGATATCTGGACCTGCTGGACGTTCTCCATCGGGTGCAGGCACACTGGCCCACCATTCTCGGCCAGCCTGAGGGGCCCGACTGGGGCCACTCCCCCAGGGTGAACGTGTCCATCAAAACAACAGCCATGTACTCGCAAATGAGCCCCCTGGCCTTCGACCGTTCCATTGCCGTGGCCAAGGAGCGGCTCCTGCCCATATTCCGCAGAGCCATGGAAACGGGTGCCTTCGTGTCCCTGGATATGGAGCAGTACAGCCTGAAGAACGTCACGCTGGCGCTTTATCGCTCCCTCATGGAAGAACCCGCGATCCGGGACTACCCCCACACGGGCATCGTCATCCAGGCTTATCTCCGGGACAGTGAGCAGGACCTCAATGCCGTTCTCCACTGGGCCAAGAGACACAGGAAGCGTTTCACGATCCGATTGGTGAAGGGGGCTTACTGGGACTCGGAGCTCATCTGGGCCGGCCAGAACAACTGGCGCATTCCCGTCTACACCAACAAGCTGCAAACCGACGCCAACTTCGAACGACTGGCCCGGATCATTCTCGAGCACCATGAATGGGTCCAGCTCGCCTGTGCATCGCACAATATCCGCTCCATCGCCTGCGTGATGGAAACGGCGAGCACCCTGCGGGTTCCCGACCAACGGGTGGAATACCAGATTCTCTATGGCATGGGTGAGCCCGTCCGCAACGCATTGAGGAAAGCGGGGCTTCCCCTTCGGATCTACACGCCGATCGGAGAAATGATCCAGGGCATGGCTTACCTGGTGCGCCGACTCCTCGAGAATACGGCCAACGAATCTTTTCTGCGCAAGAGTTTTGCCGAGGGGCTCCCCAAGGAGGAACTGCTGCGGAATCCTGCAGAGGACCTCCGGAAAGCCGAAATGCAGGAAGCTGATGATGAGCGATCTGAGATTCATGACGAAGCCGGGATTTGCCCTCCGGCCGAAGCTCAATCCGCAGCGCCGGCCGAGAAAGCCTTCGAGAATGAACCGGCCTGGGACTGGTCCCACGCCGCAAACCGGGAATCCTTCAAAGACGCCCTGACGCGCGTGAGAAGCCGCCTTCCCCTTCGCGTTCACCCGGTCATCGGCGGCAGGAGAATCAAAACGGGGAGCTCTTTCACATCCAGCAACCCCAACAATGTTCACGAGATCGTTGGAGAGGTTTTCGCTGGCGGAGTGGCGGACGCTCGGCGTGCCGTGGAGGCGGCCTCCGCCGCATTTCCTCTCTGGAGGGACACGCCGCCCAACGACCGGGCGGAGATCCTTTTCAAAGCTGCCGCCGCAGCCAGGAAGCTGCGGCACGACCTCGCGGCGCTCCAGGTCTTTGAAGTCGGCAAGAACTGGAGCGAAGCCGATGCGGATGTCTGCGAAGCCATCGACTTCCTCGAATACTACGGCCGTGAAATGATCCGGCTTGGTGCCTATCGCCCCATGGGGAAAGCGCCCGGCGAGTCGAGCCGCCTCTTTTATGAGCCGCGCGGCGTGGCCGTAGTCATCGCCCCCTGGAACTTCCCGCTGGCCATCTCCATGGGCATGGTCTCGGCCGCCATCGTGGCAGGAAACACGGTGGTGTATAAACCGGCTTCCCAATCGCCGGTCGTCGGCTCGATGCTGGTCAGAATCTTCGATGAAGCCAGACTTCCGGCGGGCGTTCTGAACTTCCTTCCCGGCCCCGGAGGCGAGATCGGTGATGCCCTTGTCACCCACCCGGACGTGGCGCTCATCGCATTCACGGGCAGCAGGGACGTGGGGCTGCGCATCAACGAGCTGGCGGCCCGAGCCGCGGAGGGCAGCCGCGGCGTGAAAAACGTCATTGCGGAGATGGGTGGAAAGAACGGCATCATCGTGGATGCCGACGCAGATCTGGATGAAGCCATTCCTCAGATTCTCCACTCGGCCTTCGGCTACCAGGGCCAGAAGTGCTCCGCCTGCTCCCGGCTCATAGTGCTCGAGGAAAACTACGAGCGATTGGTGACCCGTCTCAGGGCGGCGGCTGAGAGCCTGCGTCTCGGGCCCACCGAGGATCCGGCGAGCTTCATGGGTGCCGTGATCGATGCCTCAGCCAAAGAGAAGGTCCTGCACTACATCGAAATTGGAAAAGAGGAAGGACAGATCCTGCTCGAACGGCACTTCGGTGATGCTGCCGGGCATTATGTCCCGCTCGCCATTTTCGCGGATATTCACCCCGAGCACCGACTGGCCCAGGAAGAGATCTTCGGGCCGGTGCTTGCCGTCATGAAGGTGCGGGACATCGAGGAAGCCCTCCGGGTGGCCAACGGGACACCCTATGCCCTGACAGGAGGGCTCTTTTCAAGGAGCCCCGCCACCATCGAAAGAGTCAGCCGTGAGTTCCGGGTGGGCAATCTCTACATCAACCGGGG
>Ga0105106_10003826_pt1 | contig 10710 bp, 7 predicted proteins | sample PPLLaktember2015_5_FD_79109 | JGI IMG/M metagenome (GOLD analysis project Ga0105106, IMG submission 79109) | Freshwater sediment microbial communities from Prairie Pothole Lake near Jamestown, North Dakota, USA - PPLs Lake P8 Core (1) Depth... | ecosystem: Environmental > Aquatic > Freshwater >... | reverse complement strand
TGCAATATCGTCATTTGAAGTATTTATTTCCTGTGTCAGATTCACAGGTTTATCCCATCCGTTACCATTGTATCTGCAGAAATAAATATCGTATCCGCCGAAGCCCTTGATACCATCAGAAGAATAAAAGAGATTGTTTTCCTGATCCAGGAAAGGATATAGTTCATTTCCGGTTGTATTTATTTTATTACCAAGATTCACCGGAGATGACCAGCTGTCACCCTCTTTGTAGGAAATAAATAAGTCCAGTCCGCCGGAACTCCCGCTCCTGTCGCTTGAGAAAACTATCTTTTCACCATCAGGAGAGAGGGCAGGGTGGGTATATACAGATTTATCGCTGCAAAAGTCGAGAGGTTTGTTGTTGCTTAACCATTCGCGTTTTCCGTTTTTATCAACCTGATATTTAGCCTGATATATTTTTTCGGATTCCTTCTTTCCCGGCCATTTTGAATAATACATTACTGAATAATCACTGTTAAAGGTCATGGCTTCGGTGGGAACTTCCCATGCATAGGAAGGGGAAAAAATAGTATGGTTACCGACGGTAGTATCTTTGAATACCGCAAAATAGGCTTCAACTATTCCGAATGAAGTATGACTTTCCGGCATCCCTGCTTCCTCTTTTGAATTTGAAAGGAAAACGATGCCATTCTGGTAAAACTGAACTCCCGATGATGGGGGAATGATCTCGAGGTGGAATTTGTCAATTTTTATAAATTTGCCTGCATCAAGAGTATCAGAGATCTGATCCGGGGCAGGATTCAAAACCGGAACGGGTATTTTATTCCCATTAGCAGCTCCTGGCATTGTCAGGCTGACTAATGCAATAAAAAGGGAAATGTGTAACTGTCTTTTCATATCATTGATGACAAACTTTTTTACCAGCGTCCGCTTTTAGTATACCCCGATTTGTTATGGGAAAAATTAACTCCAAAAGCGATTTCTGCTGTCAAAGGTGTTTTATATCCAGGTGAATTTTTAGGCAGGGCAAAGAAAGTACCTACATAAAATCGTGGATATTTATACTGGAAAAAGAACGAAACTTTGCTGTAGTCGTTAAAATAAGTTCCAATGCAAAAATTCCCGGCATACAGCTTAAGAATTGGTTCAACATTCTCACTTATGTCGAACGAAAGAGAATCATCGGTATGGATAATCACTGCCGGTTCCAGAACAATATTCAGGTCGCGGCTAAGGACAATTTTATATCCTGCAATCAAATTATACTGCCGCGAAACCGGTATCTGATAATATGTCAGAGTTGAAGTATCTTTCGGCTGATTGAACAGGTTGGTAGCTGAGAGACCGGCGTATAACTTGGGATCATAGTAATAAACTCCAAAATCAATGTTTGGGGAATAGAACTCCTTTGAAGGAATTTCCTGGTCGGGGTTACCTTCATAAAAATGGTACATCCCTTTCAATGAGGCGCCGACCGAAAGAAATGACAGAGCCTTCTTATTTAGTGGGATATGGTATGACATACCGGCAGTAATTCCCGCGTTATGAGTTGAGTCACTTTCGTTATATTCATTAAAGCCTGAAACTCCAACCCCGAAATTTGTGAATGAATAGGAGGTACCAAGTTCCCTGTAGCCGGTAATTTTTTTTGTTATTCTTGTATTTCCGCTTAATGCCTGGGAATTGGAGTTCCCCTCGAATCCGGCAATCATGTCGAGCGAAAGGTAATCTTTACTTCCTGCTATTGCTGGATTAAATAAAAAAGGTGTGAAGATCCTGTAAGAGACAGGGTTTTCAGGCATTTGCTGTCCAAAGGACTGCAATAAACAAAATAACAACAGAATTATTGGAAATATCTTTTTATAGACTGCCATTTGTAACTTCTTAAAATATGATTAACCTGATATCGGATGATTTTGTTCATCCTTTTATCATTTAACAACGCAAACCTAGACTTTTTATTTCATCTTTTTATTACATCAGTAAATTCCTTTTTTTTGTTCCTTTTGAGGTCTCCTCCGGGTTCAATGTAAAGATCTTTAAAACAGGCTTCTCAATAGTATATTTCAGAATATTCAGTAAGTATGAGTAACCTCTCATAAGAATTGATACAAAAAGATCAATGTCCGACTAGCTGGACAATACGCTGATATTCAGCAATACGTCCAACTTCCTTAATAAGGGTTACCATTTGCTTCTTAAACTGATTATGGTTTTCTCTGACATTTTCCCTGTATACTTTTAATTCTCCAGATTGTGTATCGTCATATTTTCCAGTTTCGAAAATATGGGCAAGCTCCTCCAATGTATCCAGTATAAATATGTTGCTTGTAGAAGTAAGTTTTCGGATTTCAGCCGATATGGACCGCATTTCATTTGTTACTTCATAAAAATGTGAAAATACTGAGAGATAATTTCTGGCCCATTTTGAAATATTGGATAGTCCGTCTGAGGATCTGAGCCACTCAAGGAAAATATTCATTACATAATTATAATAATTGTTCAACAACTCATCGTTGAAGTCATAGTCGAGAAATCCGTCTTTACCTTTCAGTCTGCCCTCACTTGAAAGCTCTTTTTCAATCCTTGTTTCGTAGTAAGGCATTATTTTCAGAAAAGTCAAAGGCGTATAGCCGTCGCTACATATCTTTCTAAGGAAACTTATATTTTCTTTTAATGATATGAATGTAGTCGATGGTTGAAAAAGCATAAATCCATAGTCAAAACCTATATCAATATTTTTTAGAATATTAACACCGTCAATTGATTTTGATATGGTCATATTTTTATTAAGCCTTTTTAATCCAATATCGGATCCATCTTCAATTCCCAGAAAAACCAGAAACAATCCATGTTCTTTCATCATAATAAAACGATCAGGGTCAATTTCGTCAGGCCGGCAGTTTATCTTCCACATTATTTTATCATCTAGTTTATAATGCCGAAGACTAAAACAGAACTTATCAATCCATCCAGATTCAGAACTGGGTTTTACGGGGAAATCATCATCCTGAAAAAGGAAAACTGAACATTTTTGTTTATGGTACAAAAATTCCATTTCCTGAACAACCATTTCAGGTCTTCTTATTCGTTTGACAGGCCCTGAAGACTGCTTGTAGAATTCCCGGGTACTGCAATATGAACAATTATGAATACAACCTCTGCCAGCAAGTATTGTGGCAAATTTCTTTTTTAATGCATATTCTTTTAAGGGTAAGGTTCTGACTGGGTAAGGAAATTTGTCGAGATCATTCTCAAGTGGTCGGAGACAATTCGATATTATTCCACCATCATCCTTGTATACAAGACCTGATATTTTTCTCCAATCTCTTCCTGAATAAACAGAATTTACAAGTTCAAGAAAAGTATACTCACCCTCAAACCTGACAACTGAAGTAAGAGATGGAATGAATTTAAATATCTCCTTATATCTTAAGCTTGCATAATGTCCGCCGGCTGTGAAATGACAATTAATACCTGAACTTCTTAAAAAACTAATCAGCTCGGTAAACTCATCAATATAATTTTCGTAAATTACACTGAATCCAGCTATTTTAGGTTTTAGTTTTAAGAGTCTTTTAAGAATCTGTTTTTTCCCACAACTGAAATCAATAATCTCTGATTGATAACCATTTTCATAAAGTACAGAAGCCAGATAACCAATGCCAAGATTATCAAATTCTCCAAACCCGATTAGTGCAATAGGCTGTTTATTCATGGTTATTATTAAAGACATAAAGGCAATTTAACCCGGAAAATGAAACATCCTATTTTACATTTAATTTAAAGGGTCACAGACCATAGTTCATTTTACCTCTTTAATACATTTTAAAATCTGTTCATACATTTCCAATTCAGCTTTCGTGCACTTTTTGAGGTATTCGATCTGTGCCTTATATAAACAGTTATAGATTCCTTTATCAAAACTACATAATGATAAAAGCATTTTGGAAGGATCCATCGGGAAAGCAACCCGCATTAGTTTCTCATAATCGTTTGGTGCCATAACATTTAAGTTTTTAGTTTAACATATTTTCAAGAACTGTCCATTTTAATATCACTTTTTGGAATAATAAAGTAAAAGCTTTTTGAACCCGGGGTTATTATGTAAAGGTTTCCACACAGGATCAACCTGCAAGTATTTTACAGAAATGCGTGATGGGTTTTTTAGCAGGATATCCAACTGATTTAAACATTTTTCATATTCTCCCGTCATAACATAAATTTCTGCCAGGTCTGTTAGTATGTCCATTATTTCCATTGAGCTACTCCTGGCTGGATTGGCTGCTTTTTCCCCTGCTTCGATTGCTTCTGTTTTCTTTCCAAGGCCGGCATAGGCCAGTCCCAGGGAACCCAGATAAGAGTGATTTTCAGGGTTGGCTTCCAATTCCTGTCTATAAAATGAAATGGCTTCCCTGTAAAATGATTCAGAATCATCATTTCTATTAAGATATCTGTAAAGGGTTGCATAGGTAATTAACTGATTGCCGCGATCAGAAAAATCAGAAGGTTCGGATAGCTGCATTTCATGCAATGCATCTTCAAACTGACCATCAAAGATATCCAGCCAGATTCTGATTTCTCTCAGGCTATTCCCCGTATTATTAAAAGCTGTGTCAAGCACTCTTCGCGCTTCATACGTGTTGCCATCCCTTGAAAGGACGGCATCTATTTTATTGATATAGGGAGCTGTCCACTTTGGCATTATCTCAATTGCCTTGTTTTGGTACTCAATTGCCTTGTCAAAGTGACGCAATGAAAATTCTGAAAGTCCTATATTAGTCAAAACAAGAGGATCCTGTGGATTGAATTCCATTACTTTGGCTAAAAGATTCTGGGATTTTTTCCATTCACCCATTGCTCTTTGAACAAGAGCCATGTAAAATATGCATTGCCAGTTGTTTGGCTGCTGGGTATTTGCATAACTGAAATTTTCCAGTGCTTTATCGAATTCTTTTGTACAGTAATAATAATAGAATCCACGCGCTATATATGTTTCAATCAGTTCTTTGTCGAGTTCAAGAGCTTTGTTGATATCCATCCTGCATAGTTCAATACTTGATTTATCAACATGACCTGTATGATAAGCCCATGATCGTATGATTGCTCGTTTGGCGTAAGCAAGAGCGAAGGCAGAATCCTTTGCTATAGCCAGGTCAAATGAAATGATTGCATTCTCAAAAAACTTTGAATCAATAAGAGTATCAAAGAATTTATTCCCGGTAGATGTATTAAAAATTATTCGCTGAGAAACAGTGTTTCCCTGATAATAATTTCTGATAGCTTCAGGATTATTTGAAGGCTTTTTGTTCATTCGCCTTCTTTCCCTTTGCGAAACATTGGCATTAAGATTTCTTAAAATATTATCAGTAATATCACTTTTAATGGCATTCATGCCTTTCAATCCCAGATCTACTGAATAATTTTGGCCCCATAACATACTTGAACTGTTTAATCTGATCAGCTGGACAATGAGTGTTATCTTGTTTGAGACACTGTTTTTATCTAATGTGCCTTTGAGCATGAATGCAACTTCCAATTCTTTTGCAATTTCCGGATAGGATATTTCCTTAATTTTTGAATCCAGATTAGGTGGCCATTCTTTCAGGGTTATGTTTTCAATATTCGAAAGTGCTGCACTAATCTCCTGAGAAAACATAATACTATTCTCAATCATTTCTTTTTCATCGTCTACGCTATTGAATGGAGCTACAGCCAAAGCTTTTCCTCCTTTCCCAAATTTCGTCCCGAAAGAGCTGTTTAGAATATTGTATGAAAGAAGGGCAATTATAATTATAAAGCTTATTAAAGTGGTACTTCTCCATCTTTTGAGTTCTGTTTCTACAGCATGCTTCTTTTTTCCGGTTAAAGGTTTTGTTTTTTGAATCCCCCCGGGAGTTATATCGAAAAACCACGAAAAAACTCCGACTATCGGAAAACCTATCCCAAGTATTAATGTAATAAATGCCGTGGTTCCACCAGGTAATAACAGCGAGTCTTCGAGAAGATCGGATAGCTGGAGTATAACAAATGCAATGGCTGCATATGCAACTATTACCCTGTCTGTATTGCGGCGTTTTAACTCCTGCCAGAACTTGGAGAATTTATTGGGATTTCCAGTCATTTCTCCGGGTATTTGTCATTTAATCATATAAAGTTATGCCAACATTTATATAAATACAATTTTATTTTATAAGATGTTGGTAATAAGTTTTATACAGGGATCATAAATAAAAAAGAGGCACCATTATGCCTCTTTTTATTAAGTTCTGTCTCTGTTCATTTCTTCAGCCACTCCTCCACAGCCTGAGGACTTAGCCCGGCCAGTCCAAGTTTGTTCTTCTTGTTGAAGCCATTAAGGTCGTTGGAAAGCTTCCCTGCTTTTTCAACCTCCCTGATTTTTGCCACAGTTGTAAATCCCAGTTTCTTAAGAGGGTCGATCCATTCTTCCGGGATCCCGATTTCGATATACTCTTCCTTAGGGCTTTCGATTTTCGGCTTTTGAATTTCTGGTTTCATCTGCGGGAATAGAAGCACATCCTGAATTGATTGCTGATTGGTAAGAAGCATTGCCAGCCTGTCTATTCCTAATCCCATCCCGGATGTTGGCGGCATGCCATATTCAAGCGCCCTTACAAAATCAAGGTCAATAAACATGGCTTCATCATCCCCTTTTTCAGATAGGTTCAGTTGCTCCTGAAACCGCTCCATCTGATCAATGGGATCATTAAGCTCGGAGTAGGCATTTGCAATCTCCTTACCGTTGATCATAAGCTCGAATCTTTCAACAAGACCAGGTTTGCTGCGATGCTTTTTGGTAAGAGGGGAGGTTTCTGCCGGATAATCAATAATAAATGTCGGCTGAATGAAATTATGTTCGCACTTTTCACCAAAAATTGTATCAATAAGCTTCCCTTTCCCCATTTCCGGAGTATGGGGGACCTCAAGACTGTCGCACACTTTTCTCAGATCATCCTCTTCCATTCCTGAAATGTCATAGCCTGTATATTCCTTTATTGCATCAGGCATGCTTAAACGCCTGTATGGGGGATTCAGATTAATGATCTTGTCTCCGTAATTGATTTCAGTTTTACCATGGAGATCCAGCGCTGCTTTTTTCACAATCTCTTCGGTGAAACCCATCATCCAGTTGTAGTCTTTATAGGCTATATAAATCTCCATTACCGTAAATTCAGGATTATGATTACGATCCATTCCTTCGTTACGGAAATCCTTGGCAAATTCATAAACTCCCTCAAATCCGCCCACAATAAGCCTTTTAAGGTATAGTTCATTTGCAATCCTCAGGTAGAGAGGGATATCGAGAGTGTTATGATGAGTTGTAAATGGTCTGGCAGAAGCGCCTCCCGGAATAGGTTGAAGGATCGGAGTCTCCACCTCCAGATAACCGCGCGAATTGAATAATTCGCGCATTGACTGGACAATCCGGGTTCTTTTGCGGAAAACATCACGTACCCCCGGGTTCACAATAAGATCAACATATCGCTGGCGATACCGCATTTCCGGATCAGTGACCGCATCAAACAGTATCCCGTCCTTTTCTTTGACAATGGGCAGGGGCCGGATTGACTTGCATAGCAAGGTGAACTCTTTTACATGGACCGTCGTTTCACCCATCTGGGTTTTGAAGACATGACCTTTTATTCCAATAATATCTCCAATATCAAGTAAATGCTTAAATACAGTTTTATATAATGTTTTATCCTCACCACTGCAGATATCATCCCGGCGAACATAGATCTGTATCCTGCCTGAAGAATCCATTAATTCTGCAAAAGATGCATTGCCCATGATACGACGGCTCATTATCCGGCCTGCCAGGCAAACATCCTGAAAATTATTTTTCTCCTGATCATACTTCTCAAGTATTTCAGCTGAAAATACATTTGTCTTATATTCTGCGGCAGGGTAGGGGTCTATTCCAAGCTTCCGGAGTTCCGCCAGAGAATCCCTTCTTATCTGCTCCTGTTCACTTAAAATCATATGGTGACTGTTTAAAATCAGTGCAAATATAGAAAAATTCAGGTATCGGTTCCAGACTGGTCAGGAATGTTTAATGGAGCATATTTCATCATTGAATTTTTCCCTGATAATCCTGGTAACGGGACCGGGAATTCCATTTCCGATAACCTGAGTGTCAACAATTACGACCGGAGTTATTTCACCAGATGTGTTTGTAACAAAAATTTCCTGTACATTTCCAAGCATTTTTTCCGGTACCGCTTCTTCGATAACAGGGATCCCCGCTTTTCGGGCAACACGAATGATATTTTTTCTGGTAACGCCCGACAGGACATAAACCGATTCTGGATGAGTATAAACTATGCCTTTGATAACAAAAAATATATTGGAATGAGAACATTCGGTGATATTCCCGTTTCTGACAAATGCACACTCAAAGAATCCTTTTTCGACAGCTTCCTGATATGAAAGCGTATTTGGAAGAAGTGCGACTGACTTGATATCGCAACGGCTCCATCTGATATCTTCTTTAAGCATTATGCCGATCCCTGATTCTTTGCCGTTATTTTCAGGAATAAAATCTTTTGCAAATGCATAAACTGTAGGACTTACCGGAGGATCAGGAAAAGAGTGTGTCCGTTTTGCAGAACCTCTTGTAACCTGAAGGTAGATTAAAGCAGATGAATTTTCAAGATTATTTAACCTTATAAGTTCCATGGCAATTAAAGGGAAAGTATCCTCTTCAGCCCATTGAATAAGTGTTTCCCTCAGGCTCCTTTTCATCCTGGTGAGATGGCTTTCCATATCGTAAAAATATCCTTCATACCATCTTACAACTTCATAAATGCCCTCAGCAAAAAGGAATCCACGGTCGTCAGGACTTATCCTGACATCATCCCTGGGAATATACTTCCCATTAAAATAGCATATTTCCATAATCGGAGAATTATTTATTGAAGTAACAGATATTGAGGTCAAAATGTTTTATATCACAGGTTTATTCAGGTACAATTATCTGTGTTTTATATTCAATTACTGATCGTGCTTCCTCGGGGGATGAGTAATTTCCGCAGCCAGCCTGCACGAATAAGGAAGCTCCCAGGACAGTAGTCTCTTTCTGGCTGATAATTTTTATAGGCACACCGGTATAATTTGCTCTTAATCTGTTCCACAGCATGTTTTTAGAACCTCCTCCCACACATAATATACTATCAGCTTTAAATCCGCCGGCATTCTCAATCGCCAGTTTCCCTTCAGCAAGTCTCTCAGACAAAGCTTCAAGAATGGCCCGGAAGATTTCATCACGGGTCGATTCCATGGTAAGTCCCAGAATTTGTCCGGCAGGTCTGCCTCTGAGCTCTTCATAGAATTTTGGAATAACTTTTACTCCATTGCTCCCTGAAGGAACCCGTTCGGCTCCCGCTATCATCTTTTGATATACATCGTCTTTTAATTCAGTGTAGAGATTTTTCCGGGCCCATTCAATTATACCTGAAGCGATCCATTGGTTCCCTATATTATACAATCCGGGTTTAGAATCCAGTTCGGTGGTAATGGCGAGATTGAGCTGCTCTTTTCCTGTTTTGAATTCTTCGGCCCTGACCATAAGTATTTCCCATGTACCCGAACTTAAAACCGGTTGATTTTTTTCTGCACCTGATCCAAAAATTGCAAACTGTGTATCATGTCCTGTAGCAACTACAGGAGTATTGACAGGTATTGATGTTTCGGCCGAAGCTTTTTGAGTGATAATCCCTGTAATAGTGCCCGCTTCAGCCAGTGATCCCATTATAGATTCTGAAAACCCGATCCTGCTGAGAATGTTTTCTGAGAACCGCCTTGTGGAAAGGCTTGTCAACATTGAAGTTCCGGCCATAGTTACATCATTATGCATCTCACCTGTAAGCAGATAAGAGAAGATTGAAGGCATAAAAAGAAACCTGTAACTCTGGTTGAGAATGTCTGGTCTCTTTTCAGCGAACCAGATCAGTTTATTGATGGTGTTGAAATTGAATGGAAGAACGCCATTTTCTTTATAAAGGTCAGTCAGATCAATATATTTCCCGATTTCCGCCATAATCGGATTTGTCCTTTCGCATTGCCATGAAATAACCGGATAAAGCATTTTGCCGTCTTTCCCGAAAAGGGTGCCGTCAACCCCGAAGGTGGTTACTGTCACTCCCAGAACTTCCTCAGCTTTAATCCGGCCGAGGACACTCTTTGAGGCCAGGCACATTTTATTCCATATTTCATTAATGTCCCAGATCCGATATGCAGGATAAAAAGGATCGGGCCTGGGATTATTGGCGTAAGATTCGGAAGAAACGATCTCCCCCTTACTGTTGATCGCAATAACTCTAACGTTCGTCGCTCCGCAGTCGAAAACTATTACAATATCACGCGACATACATTATATGCCTTTCAGAAATGAAATTGAGGCACCGGCAAATAGTAGCAGTATTAAATATACTGAAATAACAAGTATCACCAGGATTCCAAAATAAGCGAAGAAAAACCTGAGGTTTCTAAATCCTTTGGAAAGCTTCCGCTGGTCATGATTCTGTATTGCATCGCGTATGTTTTTTGAAAAACGGAACAGGAAAAATACAGGAAAAAAACAGAGAACTCCGATTACTGCGAAAAAAACCATCATAAGCGACTCCGGGATACCCAGGTTCGCCTGCTGCGTTTTAAAAACTGTCAGAAAGAGACTGGTGGCAAGTCCGGCAACAATTATCAGTCCAAGAAAAATAAAGCCCAGTACCG
>Ga0105106_10003822_pt1 | contig 10712 bp, 14 predicted proteins | sample PPLLaktember2015_5_FD_79109 | JGI IMG/M metagenome (GOLD analysis project Ga0105106, IMG submission 79109) | Freshwater sediment microbial communities from Prairie Pothole Lake near Jamestown, North Dakota, USA - PPLs Lake P8 Core (1) Depth... | ecosystem: Environmental > Aquatic > Freshwater >... | reverse complement strand
TAAACGCGCAGGCTGTTCAAAAAGGCCGTCCAGCAAGGCCGCAGCGAGCGATGAGGCGAATCGTACTTCATCCCGTACGTTGAGCCTCTGAGCGATGCGAGAACGATGCTGGCGGGCTTTTTCAATAGCCTGCTGGAGAGCTGACGCAGATCATGAAGGGGACAGTCAATTCATCGAGCGGGCGGTTCGAGGACGAGATCGAGATCGCGACGCGACTCGCCCGCGAGGCCGGTCGTCTGATCATGGCGTTGTACGGAACCGAGTTCACAGTGAAGCAGAAAGGCGAGGCCGGTCCGGTGACCGAGGCAGATGAACGGGCGCACGAAGTGATCGTCGAAGGACTTCAGCGAGCGTTTCCCCATGACGCGATCATTTCGGAAGAGGGCTCGCCTGTCATCGGATCTCATGCCGGGGCTCGGACCTGGTACGTGGATCCCCTGGATGGCACCCAGGAGTTTATTGCGAGAAGCGGCGAGTTTTCTGTACTCATCGGACTGGCGATCGCGGGCCGAGCGACTGTTGGTGTGGTGTTACGGCCGGTTGATGGAGCGCTCTTTGCGGGCATTGCCGACCAGGAAGCGTGGAGTGCAGACCGGGGGATGCCCGGACGGCTGGCTGTATCGCGCCAAACGAAGCTGCAGAAGCTTAGGTTGGTGCTGTCTCGATCTCATCGTCATCCGCTGACCGATGCCATGCGTGCTCGTCTTGGGATTACGGAGGAACTCCGCTGTGGAAGCGTGGGACTCAAGATCGCAATGTTGGTCAGCGGGCAAGCTGATCTCTACCTCGACGCGTCGGGGAGCACGAGCGCGTGGGATGTGTGTGCTCCCGAAGCCATCCTGCGTGGGGCGGGGGGGCGGCTGAGCGACCTGACCGGCCAGCCTCTTCTCTACAAAAGCAGTGGCGATCTTCACAATAAGAGGGGGCTCATCGCGAGTAATGGCGCCTGCCATGACCGAGTGGTCGCTGTGATCGGTTCCTTGGCAGGTGAGGCGAATCGGAACTGACGGTTTGGAGAGTCTCTTCAATGACGTTGTTCTGCAGGATGGCTGAAGTCATGAGGCGCAGCAGCCTCGCCGATCTCTTTGCCACGTTTTTCAGGGTCGGCCTCACCTCCTTCGGCATGGCGATCCTGCAGAATCTGAAGACAGTGGCTGTTCGGCGAGGCTTCGTGAGTGAGCAGGAACTCCAGGAAGGGCTGGCACTCGTGCAACTCTATCCGGGGCCGATCGTCGCCAACCTGGTGGCGTTTGTCGGCTACAAGAAGGGCGGGACTCTCGGAGCGTTTGTGGCCATGCTGGGATTTGTCCTTCCGGCCTTTGCCCTGATGGTGCTGGCGTCGATGGCCTATCTGAAGTACGGCTCGCTTCCCGGCGTGCACGTGATGCAACAGGGGTTGAATGCGCTGGTTGTGGGAGGGGTGGCGCACGTGACATTGCATTTTGCCGAGCAGCATATCGCCACAGTCCCGGGAGCGCTGTTGGCGGCTGCGGTATTTGTTGTGGCTGTCATGCGCGTCAACCCCTTGTGGCCCATCCTGGCCGGTTTGTTGGTGGGCGCATGGCTCTGGGGACAGCAGGGAGAAACGAAACAGACGAAAGGCGCTCGGGTGTTCGAGGTGTCGCGACTGATGACCCCCGGCCTCATCGCGGCTGCGCTGATCGCGCTCGTGCTCATGGCTTCACTGGTGCCTTCTCCGCTGAGCACGCTGTTGCTGGAGTTCATGACGATCGGTGCCGTGGCGTTCGGTAACGGCAGCACGATCTTGCCGGTGATGCAGGAGGTCGTCGTCAACCATCGGCACTGGCTGACCATTGGTGATTTTGGCGTCGCGATCGGTCTAGGGCATGCCACGCCAGGACCGGTCATGACGGTGTTCGTGGGGCTCCTGGCCAATGTCGTCTTGAGCCTCGTCCGGCATACGATGACTGAGCCGTTGACGTTCGTGTTTGCCGGCCTGGCGCTGGTGGGCGTGCGCTACTTGAAGCAAGACCTGCTGACGATTTTTGCTGTCGGTCTAACACTATGGGGCATCTTGGCGTACAGGGGGATGGTCACCGGGCAATAGCTAAAGACTGAATTTACCGGAAAGGGGTCGAGATGAACCGTATCACGATCATGTCAGTCGGACTGGGATTGGTGGGGCTCTTGAGCCTAACTGCTGTCGGGCAGGCACAGCATGAACACGGGCACCCTGTGATCCAGGAGGGAGTTCCTGCTGATAGTCGGCAGGATGAACGTGTGGCGCTGGGTCTCAGCCAGGCGGCTGAAGCGGGCATGAAGCTGACCATGCGAGAGCATTTGGAAGCATTGCAGGCCATTGTGGCTGGTTTGGGCCGGCAGGAATTTGAGCAGGCAGCCAAAGTTGCGCATGAAGAACTCGGATTCCCCAAACATCGCCAGGCCATGCAACGAGAGGGCGGAGCGACATTTCCTCCGAAGTATCACGAACTCGCGATGGCGCACCATCAGGAGGCCGAAGACCTGGCCAAGGTGATTCTCTCGAAGGACCTCAAGACAATCTTGCCGCAACTCGAGAGAACCATCGGGGCCTGTGTCTCCTGCCACCGGGCCTATAAGTTGTGAGGGTTGATCATGATCGATGAGAAGACCGAGGCCATGATCCTCGAAGCTCTGAACGATGAATACAAGGCACGCGCCTTTTATCGGCTGGTGATCAAGACATTCGGTCCCGTGCGGCCGTTCATCAACATCGTGAAGGCAGAAGACACCCACGCTCGTGCGCTGGAACGTCTCTGCGGGCGATATGGGATTCCCCTGCCGGCCGATGAATGGCAGACGAAGCTTCAGCCTCCTCCGTCTGTTCTCGAAGCTTGTCGAGCTGGTGTCGAGGGAGAGATCGAGAATATTGCCATGTATGATCGTTTCCTGAGGGAAACCGATATCCCGGGTGTCCGCGCCTTGTTTGAACGCCTAAAGGCCAGATCGCGCGAGGCTCATCTGCCGGCGTTTGAGCGGTGTGTTGCGCGAGGTGGGGAAGCAGGGGGAGGGTCGGGTCCAGGTGCGGAACCGCCACGGATGGCACGAGCCGGAGCCGGTCCGAAACGATTCCGTCGTCAGGGGAGAACCACATGACGTCGTTGCTGGAAAAGGGCGGTGGGACCTTTGCAGGCATCAAGATGCTGCTCTGCGAGAATCCACTCCCGCCACTGGACGAGGCTATCGCCGCGGCGCAGGAGGAACTGGCGCGGAGCAACTACTACACGGAAGCCTACTCCGCGCCGCTACGACGTCTGTTGAGCGAACAAATCGGCGTGCCTGAACGGCTCATCCACATCAATGCCGGCTCGGAACTCATCCTCCGCCAACTATTTGCGAGGCTCGGGAAGCGCGTGCACTTGCTGGCGCCGAGCTATGCCCTTTTCCCCGAGATCGCTGAATCCTATACCGAGACTCGTCTGCTGCCCCAGGAAAATTTTGCGTTCGACCTGTCGACACTCACCATTCCATCCGGCACGACGCTTGTTGCGATCGTAAATCCGAACAATCCCAATGGCGGAACATTCGACATGGCGCCGCTGCCCGATTTGCTCGCGCGCTATCCGGATACGCATTTCCTCGTGGATGAAGCCTTCGTCGGTATGGCCGGCCAGTCGGTGGCATCGTGGGTTCCCCGTTATCGAAATCTGCTCGTGACACGTACGTTGTCCAAGGCCCACAGCCTGGCCGGTTTCCGCGTGGGCTACGCGATTCTGCCAGAACGGCTCGCCGACGATCTGAATCGGAACAATGACGCCTATCCCTTGGCCCGTCCCAGCGAAGCGGCTGCGATCGCCACGTTGCGTCACGAAGACAAGATTCGCGCGCGGGCCGTGGCGTTGCGGGGGTGGGCGAGGGAACTGGCCGTTGAATTGGAGAAACTCGGAGTAAAGACGTTTCCCTCGGAAACCTATTTCTTCCTCGTCGATGTGGCGCCGCACAACGCGACGGTCGTCGCGACCCGACTCCGCGAGCGCAAGATTCTAACCAAACCGCTCAACGATCCGCTACTGGGCCCCGGCTACATGCGCGTGACGACGGCATTGCCGGAAGACAACCGGCGGTTTCTTGAAGCCATGAGGGAGGTGTTCACGCAGGCATGACGGCATATGGCGATCGAAGTAGCGACAAAGCCTCAATTTTTTCAAACAAGGGAGGAAGAGCAATGGTGAGGCACAGATTTATGATTATCGGCTGTCTTGCAGCCGGCGTGATGGCGAGTGTGGGCCTGTTCTCAACACAGTTGCTGGCCCAATCATCGGCATCGTCCGGAATGGTGATTGTGGATGGCATGACTGTGCCCGACATTGGTCCATTGCCGACGGTGGTGCCGATTCCCCCAGGGAACCTGAACTACAAGACCAAGGTAGAGCTGGGCAAGCAGCTCTATTTCGATGGCCGTTTGTCAAAGGATAACGCGATCTCCTGCGCGTTCTGCCATAACCCTTTTACCGGCTTTGCCGATCGCCGCCAGACCTCGATCGGAGTGGGGGGAGGCGTCGGAGGCCGACAATCTCCGACTGTGTACAACACCGGATTGATTCCACTCCAATTCTGGGATGGACGCGCCGGTTCGCTGGAAGAGCAGGCGATCGGGCCGATCGTCAATCCCGTCGAGATGGCCGAGACGCAAGAGAATGTCGTCAAGAAGCTCGGCAAGATCAAGGGTTATCAGCAACAGTTCCGCGCTGTCTTTGGGGCAGACGTGAATCTTCAAGGCATTGCCGAGGCCATTGCCGCCTATGAGCGGACGGTCGTGTCGACGAATTCCGCGTTCGACAAGTACGTGCTGGGCGATGCCAATGCGATGGATGAGGGGGCGGTCAGGGGGATGGCGTTGTTCAAAGGGAAGGCGCGCTGCATCCTCTGTCACAACGGGCCGAACTTCACCGACAATCAGTTCCACAATCTGGGTGTTCCGCAAGCAGGCCCGATGAAAGAGGATCTGGGTCGTTTCTACGTGACGCGGCAAGAGCGGGACAAGGGCGCCTTCAAGACCCCGACCCTTCGAAGTATCACCGAGACCGCTCCCTACATGCACGACGGCGTATTTAAGACGCTTGAAGAGGTTGTGGATTTTCTCGATCAGGGGGGCGGACAGAATCCGAACGCTGTAAACCCGCACGCCAAGCACGCCTTCGCGGAGGATTTTTACGATCAGAAGGGCGAACAGAGTCAGAACCTGAGTCCGTTCCTGAAGCCGCTTGGGCTGACGCAGCAAGAGAAGGCCGACTTGATCGCGTTTCTCAAAGCACTGACGGGGGAGCCGATCAAGTTCGAAATGCCGAAACTGCCGAAGTAAGGTGGTCGAGGAAGACATCATGCGATGTCGGTAACGATCTGATTTGCGCAAGGAGGTCCTTATGGAAACACAACCTGTACAAGAGAGACCAGTGAAGACGCGTCGGGTGGGGGTTGAAAGGTCCAAGAGTCGAGACGCTATTGCGGGACTGAGCAAACCCTCGGTATCCGTCTGTGACGATCTTCAGGTACTCATCGCCAAGCGGGCGTATGAACTCTATGTGGACCGAGGCTGTTGGGACGGTCATGCGTTCGACGACTGGCTGGAAGCGGAACGGGAAGTCTTGAGCCAGGTCCCCCCGGTGTAGCCCAAAAAGGAAAGCAGAGGCACAAGAGGGATCGATAGGGCGTTGATCACAATGAGGCCCCGTAAGATTCAGGTGAGGTGCGTAGTACTGCTTCTCTCGTGATTCGTTGGAGCGAAGCGACTGCAGCGGAAAATCTCCGCCTGTCAGTGCGAGAGAGGTTACGTGTCCTGGATGTCGGACCATGGAGAATGGAGGGACTCAATGATGAGCATGATAAGTCGTAGATTCCGCCTGGCGGCGCGCATGGCCGGGCTCGCGATCGTGGGTAGCGCGACGCTGACCTTGCTGTGGTTCTTGCCGGTAAAGTCGTTGGCGAGCGACGAGCAGCAGACGCGCGCCCTCCTGGAGAAATCCTGCGCAGGCTGCCATCGGCTGGAGGGAGCAGCCGATTCGCGCTTCAAGCTCAACGCCCCCGATCTCATCGGGGCAGGCAGCAAGTTCAAGCGGGACTGGCTGATCCGCTGGTTGCTGGGCAAGGAAGAACCGGTCTATGTCAAAAACTATCGCTGGGATCAGTCGCAGCAGCCCGGCCGGCATCCGGTGACCTCTCAGGGAGATGCGGAGCAGATCGCCGATTACTTCGAGAAACATCTCAAAGACCCCCGGGTGAAAGACGGCGCGATCGATCTTTCCACCTTCAGCGCCACCGAAGCCAAGTTCGGGGGACAGCTCTTCAAGGAGCATTCCTGTATCGGGTGCCACCAAATCATGATGGACGGCAGAGTGACGGGTGGCCCGCAGAGCGCCTCCTTCTTGAGCAGCGGCCGCCGTCTGAAGGCTGACTGGATCTATCGGTTCAATTCCAACCCGCCCGATTTCGTGCCACACAGCGGAGAGTTTGTCGCCGATGTCAGCGAGTTGGGGCTGCGATACATCACTGGGTTCATCGCGACCCGTGGGTGGGACGAGTTTAAGTTCTATGAACCCTGGACGGCCGAGCCGTTCAAGAAGGCGGATGCGACACGTGGGGATCGAGTCTACAAGGAATACTGCGCCCAATGCCACGGCGCAACCGGTCAGGGAGATGGAGCCGCTACGTCTGGATTGGATCCGAAGCCGGCCGTGCATGCGAAAATCGCGTTCGATAAGCTGCCCGATGAATATCTTTATCACGTCATCAACTATGGCGGCAAGGCGGTGGGTAAGTCGTCTCTGATGCCCTATTGGTCTCTGACCTTGGGGCAGTCTGGCGTGGCGGACGTGATGGCCTATCTGCGGGAGACCTTCAAGGGAGCGGCCGTCGCTCAAGCGACAGCCGGGGCGACCGGCGGGCCATTAGGCGTGTGTCCGCAGGCGCGAACGACCAAAAAGGCGCCGACGGACTTTCTCGGTAAAGCGAATCCGCTGCCGGCGACACCGGCACACGTCCGGGCAGGTAAGAAATTGTTTGATGAAACCGCCAAGCCGCTCACCTGTCTGAACTGCCATGGCCAGCAAGGCGACGGCGCCGGGCCGATCGGAGCCGCGCTGGTGCCGCCTCCGCGAAACTTCACCTGCGGCGCGACGATGAAAGAGATTTCCGATGGCCAGCTGTTCTGGGTGATTAAGAACGGCTCGCCGGAAACCGGGATGATGGCGTTCCCGGGACTGTCCGACGACGAGGTCTGGCAGATCATTCACTATCTGCGCACCTTGGCACTATGATGAGGGGCGACAACAGCGGGAACGACAGGCGTGGGACAAATCAGATCTTGTCACGATCAGACGCGATTCAACCTGAGTCAATGGGAGGGCAATCATGAATGAAATCATCCACTATCCTGGAGCGATGGTCTGGCGGGAACTGCGGGAGTTTCCCGGCAAGGGCGAGGTCACCGTGCTGCGCGAAGAAGGCAAGGGTGGAGCCAAGACCATGATCGTTCGGCTGCCGGCTGGAGGCCAAATCGTGCCCCATAGCCATGTGGCAGCCGTGCAGCATTATGTGCTGGAGGGGGAATGCGAGACGCAAGGGAAGACCCTGGGCCGCGGAGCCTACCGGTTTCTGCCCAAGCATGCGGATGTCTCGACGATCTTCACGAAGGACGGCGTTACCATTCTTATGATCTATGATGCGGCGTTCGAGTAACAGCGAGGGATAATTGTGATGCTGAGCATAGTATTGGTGGCTCTGCCGTTGTGAGGGAGGGAGGTGTTGTATGGCAGGAAAAGTCGCACGATCGGAGCGGAACAAACAGAAGCCAGAGAAACCACAGGTTGGGCCTTGTGACGACCTCCATGTCCTGATTGCGCAACGCGCGTTCGAACGGTACCAAGCGCGGTGCTGTCAGGATGGCTGTGATCTCGATGATTGGCTGGAAGCTGAACGGGAGATCCTGAGCCAGGTTCCGCCCATGTAGAGCAGGAGACAGAATGAACAATCCCGTTCAAACCGTAACGAGTTTGGACGGTTTCATACGGGAGGGAATCATCATGATGAAGAGACAGTGGATTGTTGTATTGGGCGGAGTCGTCTGTCTTGTCGCGACCACGTTTCTCTCAGGCCTTGCCGATGAGGGCCATGGACGAATGATGCGTGGCCAGATGCAAACCGGCCACGAGCAGGGAGAACAAGGAGGGCACAGTGCTCACTCCCTGAAGCATCTGCTGAAGCATGCGAAAGAAATCGGTCTGACATCGGAGCAGATCGGCAAGCTCAAAGCTCTGCAACTCGACTTCAACCGAACCCAAGCCAGAATGGAAGCTGATATCAAAATTGCCGGGCTGGAATTGCACGCGCTTCTGGAGGAGGAGAAGGCTGAACTCTCCGCGATCCAAGCGAAGGTGGATCAACTGAAAAAAGCAGAAGGGGCGCTCTTGCTCGCAGGCATCAAGGGTCAACGTGACGCGATGGCGATGTTGACTCCGGACCAACGGGAAAAGGAACGTGCCCATCGTGAACAGATGAAGAGTGGAGGCGAGGGACAGCATGGTGGCGGCATGGGCGGTATGGGTGGCGGTGGACATGGAGGGAGTCGCGGCGGCGATCATGGGGGTGGAGAGCAGGGCGGAGGACAACACCAACACTAAATGTATGCATGGCAGAGGCATATGAGGCGTTGACATGATGACAAAGAACAGATTTCGTTTTATGAGAGTACTGGCAGGAAGTGTCGGCATGCTCGTGATGGCGACCAGCATAGCCTCTGCCGACCAGATCGCACTTGCACAGGGGGCTTCCGAAGTGGCCACGACCTTTTTGGAGGAGTTGGGCGAGGCCATGACACGGGAGATGACCGAGAGAGGCCCGGTCGAAGCGATCATTGTCTGCACGAACCTGGCGCCCGATATTGCCGGCCGGTTGTCTCGCGAGCGTGGCTGGCGGGTAACACGTGTGGGGACTCGTGTGCGCAATCCCTTGCTCGGGATGCCGGATGCCTGGGAGCAGCGGGTATTGGCTGAATTTACCGAGCGTGCCGCGAAAGGGAAAACGTTCGCGAGCATGACCCATCATGAGGTCGTGACGGAGCCGGATGGGCAGTACTTCCGATTTATGAAGCCGATTATGGTTCAGTCGAAATGTCTGCTCTGTCACGGGTCGAGTGACCAAATTCCGGAGTCGATTCGAATCATGCTGAAGCAGCAGTATCCTTTTGATCGGGCGTTTGGGTACAAGGCGGGTGAGCTGCGTGGAGCGGTCAGTATCAAGCAGCCGCTGGGGAAGGCGAACGAATGACCGGCACGGCCTCGTCGTGCCGATGACGAACCAAGAGGAGGTGACCATGGAAGAAGTTGTCCGGTATCCAGGAGAAATGTTGTGGGAGACGCTGCGGGAATTCCCCGGCAAGGGCGAGGTGACCGTGTTGCGGGATGAAGGCAAAGGGAAGGCGAAGACCATCATTGTTCGGTTGCCGGCCGGCGGCCAAATCATTCCTCATAGCCATGTCGCTCCCGTGCAGCATTATGTGCTGGAAGGGGAATATGAGACGCAGGGAAAGACCCTGGGACGAGGCGCCTATCGGTTTCTGCCAAAACACGCGGACGTTTCGACCATCTTTACGAAGGACGGTGTCACCATTCTCATGATCTATGATGCGGCGTCGGAATAGCCGATGATCAGGATGATGTCCGGTCTGTGGATCCCCTTCTCCGCCAGTCTGCTGGCGGCGCTTGTGACGACGATCGGGATCTATGTGATTCGCCACTTCGAGGGCTGGGGTCGCAGGAACAGCGCGTACTTTGTCTGTTTTGCGGCGGGCGTCCTGATATCCGTGTCCTTTCTTCACATCATTCCCAAATCACTCGGAATGAACGAGCAGGCGCCGCTGTACCTGCTCGCAGGCTACATGCTCATTCATCTGTTCAACCGGTTCATCACAGCCTATGTCTGCGACAAGAACCCCGAGTTCGCCATCGGCCTGGTGCCGCTGTTGGGGATCGGCTTCCATTCATTCCTGGACGGGGTGGTCTATTCGATTACGTTTAGCGTCGGCATCTTTACCGGAATCCTGGCCGCCATAGGCATGGTGCTCCATGAGTTCCCCGAGGGCATCATTACCTACCTCTTGCTCATTCGAGGCGGCGGCAGTCCGAAGCAATCGTTGGTGCTTGCCTTCTTGGCCGCCGCCGTGAGCACGCCCCTGGGGACCCTGCTGTCGTATCCGATGATCAGTCGCATAGAACCGTCACTGCTCGGAGCGCTGTTGTCGATCTCTGCCGGGGCTCTCATCTATGTCGGGGCGACGCACCTGCTTCCCCTCGCGGAGAGGGAACCGGCCAAGTATAGTCTCGTTGCGCTCGCCGCCGGAATCCTGGTGGCTGCCGGCATCATCGTGAGTAAAGGCTGACACGATCGGAGCGTCCCTGAGGCGAAGAAGGAGGACGTCGGAAACATGGTCGCCCGTGAAACTATCATTGACGCTCTCCGTCAGGTGCAGGAGCCTGAGCTCGGGCAGGATCTGATCACGCTGAAGATGGTGCGAAACATCGAGGTGGAGGGCGACGCGGTTCGCTTCACTGTCGTGTTGACGACGCCGGCCTGTCCGTTGAAAGGCGACATCAAAACCCGGTGTGAGGAGGCGGTGAGGCGGATTCCAGGTATCCAGACAGTGGACGTCCGTTTGTCGGCGAGCGTCTCGCGAGGCCGCAGCCCCCGGGAAGGCGATCCCTTTCCGTGGGTGAAGAACG
>Ga0105106_10003821_pt1 | contig 10715 bp, 9 predicted proteins | sample PPLLaktember2015_5_FD_79109 | JGI IMG/M metagenome (GOLD analysis project Ga0105106, IMG submission 79109) | Freshwater sediment microbial communities from Prairie Pothole Lake near Jamestown, North Dakota, USA - PPLs Lake P8 Core (1) Depth... | ecosystem: Environmental > Aquatic > Freshwater >... | reverse complement strand
GGACCTGGGAGTAGAGATGGGGATGGTGGAGAAGCGCGGCTCGTTCTACACGTACGGGGAAGCGCGCATCGGGCAGGGGCGCGAGAACGCCAAGGAGTACCTGCGCGCCAACCCGGACCTGGCCGAGGAAATCGAGCTGGCCATTCGCCAGAAGGCGATGGCGCTGAGCGGGCACGCACCCACATTGGCGGCGGAAGCGCCGGAGGAGGCGCTGGAGGAGGCGGCTTAGCCCGGCCTGGCGCAGGTGCGGCCGAGGCACGCACCCGGCCGCCGGGCTATAATCGCCGCCGTGGGTCACTGCCGGCGGGCACACTCTTGGATGACGGCGGCGGTCACCGCTTGGGCATTGAGCGGATGCGCCGCCATCCCGGCTGCGACCGACGTTCCGCCGTTCATCTGGCAAACTCCCGCCCCGTTCGCCGACCAGAATCCAGAGGCTGCGGCCCCTGCGACGCCAGCCGCCACCTGCATCAACGCGGTGCGCTTCCTGGAAGACCTGACCATCCCCGACGGGACGCTGGTCGCACCGGGCGAGACACTCGACAAGCGCTGGTCGGTGCAGAACACGGGGACGTGCGACTGGGGCCCGGACTATCGCCTGGCGCCGATCGAGGGTGGCGGATTCGGCGGCGCCGAGGCGATGGCGCTCTACCCGGCCCGCGCCGGCGAGCAGGCCGTGTGGCAGGTTGCCTTGCAGGCTCCGCTCGAGCCTGGCGAGCACCTCAGCCGCTGGCAGGCGTTCGCGCCGGATGGGACCCCCTTCGGCGACATCGTCTATTTGTTGATCGAGGTAAGCGGCTCACAGCCGTAGCCGGTTTCCGGAGCGGAAGCCCGCGGGGCCGCTGCAGCCTTCGGATCGTTTCTGATGGTGTGTGGTTTCTGGTGGGGTGGATTGGTATGCAAACGAACCGTTCTATGCCGGCAAGCGAGGTCATCCCCGAGATCCCGTATCCCGATGTTCCGCAGGCTGCCGAATGGCTGTGCCAGGCGTTCGGCTTCTCTGAACGGCTGCGGGTCGGCACACACCGCTCACAATTGACGTTCGGCAGCGGCTCCGTCATCGTCACGGCGCACCACAACGGCCCGATCGCCTGCCAGACGACCATGGTTCGAGTCGATGACGTCGACGGCCACTTCGCACGTGCCAGCCGACAAGGGGCCAGGATCCTCAGTCCGCCGGCTGACTACCCTTACGGTGAGCGCCAGTACACGGCCGCAGACCTGGCCGGCCATCGCTGGGTCTTCTCGCAGACCATCCGGGACACGCATCCACGCGAGTGGGGTGGGACGCTGCTGGCCCAATCGGCAGCCGGCCACCCGCCCGTGGCGGGGAGCACGCGCGCGCAGCGTCGGCCCGGGCCAGGGGCGAATGACGAGGGTGAAGCGGCATGACCCCGGGACTCCCGCAGTCGGGTTTCGCGGTCGTGGGCGAGGCACACCTCTACTTTGAACTTGCCGGAGCTGGCGAGCCGCTGGTCATGATCCGTGCCGGCGTTGCCGACTGCCGTCAGTGGAACAACGAGTTCGAGAGCCTTGCTGCAAGCCACCGCGTCCTGCGCTACGACCTGCGCCTGCCGGTGCTGGTCATCGTCGGCGCACACGACACAGCCTACCTCCACGCGGCGGCCGCCTCATGGTCGCGAACCTGCCTTCGGCGCGCCAGGTCGTGATCGAGGCCGCCGCCCATCTTCCGAATCTCGACCACCCTGAGCAGTTCCGCCGGATCGTGACGGACTTCCTATCGAAGGTCTAGCTATCGCTGAGCCATGGGGAACGTCTGCGCTAGCGGGCGCAGACCCCCGGATCCGCGCGTGGCAGCAAGATGGACAGCGCCCGGAATCGAAGCGGGGTGTGGATCCTATCCACACCCCGCTCTTTCGGGCCTGGGCGAAGCGGCCGGCGGCCTATGTGCCTTCTTCCCACGAGGCCAGATAGCGTTCCTGCTCGGGCGTGAGTCGGTCGATCCGGATGCCCATCGATTCGAGCTTCAGCCGTGCGATCTCTCGGTCGATCGCCTCCGGTACAGGGTAGACCCGATTCTCCATCTCGCCGGCGTGCTGGAGGAGATGCTCCAACGAGAGGGCCTGGTTGGCGAAGGACATGTCCATCACGCTGGCCGGGTGGCCTTCAGCGGCCGCCAGGTTGATCAGCCGTCCCTCGCCCAGCAGGTTGATGCGCCGGCCGTCCTTGAGCGTGTACTGGTCGATGAACGGCCGCACGCGCATCTTCTGCTTGGCCATCTCCTCCAGCGCCGGGATGTTGATCTCAACGTTGAAGTGCCCCGAGTTGGCGACGATGGCGCCATCCTTCATGCGTTCCAGGTGGGCGCGATCGAGCACGTTGAGATCCCCGGTGACGGTGCAGAAGATGTCGCCGATGGCGGCGGCCTCGAGCATGGGCATGACCTGGAACCCCTCCATGACCGCTTCCAACGCCGCCAGGGGGTTCACTTCGGTGACGATGACCAGAGCGCCCATGCCGCGCGCCCGATTGGCCAGCCCTCGCCCGCACCAGCCGTACCCGGCGACGACGAAGTTCTTGCCGGCCAGCAGCGTGTTGGTCGCCCGCACGATCCCGTCGACCGTCGACTGGCCGGTGCCGTAGCGGTTGTCGAAAAAGTGCTTGGTCATTGCATCGTTGACGGCGATGATCGGGTAGGCGAGCGCGTTGTCGGCCGCCATCGCCCGCAGGCGAATGACTCCGGTGGTTGTCTCCTCCGTGCCGCCGGCCACGCCGGGCAGGAGTTCGCGCCGGTCCTTGTGCAGCGTGCTCACCAGGTCGGCCCCGTCATCCATCGTCACCTGCGGTTTGTGGTCGAGAGCGGCGTGGATATGTTTGTAGTAGGTCGCGTTGTCCTCGCCTTTGATGGCGTAGGTCGGGATCTCGAAATGCGTGGCCAGGGCGGCGGCGACTTCGTCCTGCGTGGAGAGGGGATTAGAGGCGCACAAGACCACGTCTGCGCCTCCGCTTTGGAGCGTGCGCATCAGGTTGGCGGTCTCACTGGTGACGTGCAGGCAGGCGGCCACGCGCGTACCCTTCAAAGGCCGCTCCCTGGCGAAGCGTTCCAAGATCTGGCCCAGGACCGGCATCTCCTCCTGCGCCCACTCGATCTTGCGCCGGCCGCCTTCGGCCAGCTTCTTGTCGCGGATGTCATACGGCTCTGTCATTGGACCACTCCCATTTTCTCAATTCGGAGCAGCGCCCAGATCGGCGATGCCCTCCCGATAGGCGCAATGATTGCGGAAACCAAGGCGATGATAGCACCGGACGGCCGGAGCATTCGACTGAGAGACGTTCAGAACGATTGTGCCGACCCCTTCTTGCCGCAGCGCGGCGACGACCGCGCCCGTGGTCCGGCCGGCCAGGCCGCGGCCGCGCTGGGCCGGCGCGGTGAAGACATTGCCGACTGCGGCCAGCCCAAACGTCCGGGCGACGATGTGCGTACCGGCCACCGCCACCAATCCCGAGTCGCCGGGGATCCCCATGAACACGCCCGTCTCCAGTTGTCGCGGGTGGAACGCATCCGGACGGTCAGGGTGACCGTCGAACAGGGCCTCCAGCGCGCTCTGATCCGCCGGGCCGAGGCGGACGCAGCCCTCGCCCACACGCGCCGGCAGCCTCGGCGCCGTGAGGACCATGCGCCACATGTCGACCTCGTGCAGGATCTTCAATTGCCGCTCCAGGCGCCGGCGGAGGGCAGGCAGCAAGGTGTAGACGTAGCGGCCCGGCGGCACATGGGACACCAGCCGTTCGCACTCCTCCTCTGCGCCGTAGGCGAACAGCACCGGCGGCTCCAGCCCGCGGTAGACGAGGAGCACCGACTGACTTTCGACCAGCCAGGTGCAGTGCGCCCGCTCGCCTGGCTCCAGGTCGGCCAGCGCGTACGCGCACCAGCCGCGGTCCGTTTCCAGGATCTCCCGGACCTTGTCTGGTTCCGCCTCGCAACTCACAGCAGGCGGTCCAGCGCGGCGTGGTCATCGAAGTGCCGGCGGAATCGGGCGACGAATTCGGCCAGGTCGAATGAGTGCGACTGCGGCCCGCGGCTTTCGAGGCAATAGGTTGCCGCCAATGATCCCATCTGCGCGCACAGCTCCAACGGAAGCTGGTGGAGGTAGCCCTTCAAGAAGCCGGCCCGGAAGGCGTCGCCGACGCCGGTCGGATCGACGATCGCGTGCTCCGGGACTGCCGGGATGGAACTCTCGCCTGCCTGCGTGTTCAGGACCGCGCCGGTCTCGCCGCAGGTGACCAGCAGAAACTCGGCCTGCTCCAAGATCTGCGCGCGGTCGAGGCCGGTGCGTTTCTCGATCAGCGCGAACTCGTAGTCGTTGACCACCAGACCGCGGCAGGAGCGGATCCCCTGCCGCAGCGCCTCGGTCTCAAGCCGCACGATCTGCTGGCTGGGATCGTAGATGTAGGCGATGCCCTGCTGACGACATTCCTGGACGTAGGCCGCCATGGCGCCCGGGTCGTTGGGTGAGATGACGGCCAGATCGGGCCGGGCCGGCAGATCGGAAAAGCGCAGCTCGGCGGCCCTCGCCATCGCACCGGTGTAGAAGGAGGCGATCTGCGAGTTGGCCTGGTCGGTGTTGACAAAGAACGAGGCGGTCAGAAGGCCCGGGATCGTACGAATCGCCGAGGTGTCCACGCCGCAGCGGTCGAGCCACTGGCGGTACTCGTCGAAGTCCTCGCCGACGGTGGCCATCACCGTCGGACGCTCGCCGAGCAGAGCCAGCGTGTAGGCGATATTGGCCGCCACGCCGCCGCGCTGTCGCACCATCGAGTCGACCAGGAACGAAAGGCTGAGCCGGTCGAGGCGTTCGGGCAGAATATGGTCCCGGAACTTGCCCGGGAAAGTCATGATGTAGTCGAAGGCGATCGATCCGGTCAGGACGATGCCCATGGCAGGGTGCCCTCCAGAGCGGCGGCCAGGCTGGGGCCGAACGGCTGGCGCAGGATGCCCTTCTCGGTAATCCAGGCGCTGACCAGTCGGGCGGGAGTGACATCGAAAGCCGGGTTGCGAGCGCGCGCACCGGGCGGCGAGACACGTTGGTCGCCCCACTTCAGGTCGAGCACCTCGGCCGGGTCGCGCTCCTCAATCGCTATGGCTTCGCCGGAGGCCAGGCGAGTATCGATCGTCGACAGCGGCAGAGCACAGTAGAACGGCACCCCGCAGTCGTGCGCGGCCAGCGCCAGCATGTAGGTGCCGATCTTGTTGGCCACGTCTCCGTTGGCAGCCACGCGGTCGGCGCCGACCAGGGCTGCGGCGACCTCACCACGGCGAAGATAGAACCCGGCCGCGCCGTCCGTGATGATATCGAAAGAGATGCCCAACTGCTGGAGCTCCCAGGCCGTCAGCCGCGTACCCTGCAAGCGTGGTCTGGTCTCATCCACCAGAACGTGGATGGCCTTCCCCTGCTCGTGTGCCGCCCGGATGACGCCCAGCGCGGTGCCGTAGTCCACCGTCGCCAACGCACCGGTGTTGCAGTGGTGGATCACGGTGTCGCCGTCGTGCAGCAGGTCCGCCCCGTGGCGGCCGATGGCCTGGTTGACCAGCACATCTTCGTCGGCGATGCGCTGTGCTTCCGCGTGGATGGCCTCTCGAACAGCGGCCGGGCCCTCGAGTTGACGGCTGCGTCCGGCCTGAAGCACACGCTCGAGTGCCCAACCCAGGTTGGCGGCCGTCGGGCGGCTGCGGCCCAGAAGTGCCGCCGTCGTCTGCAACTCGTGCAGCATCGCCTCGCCGGAGCCGGCCGCAGACTGGTGAGCGGCGAGCGCCAGGCCGAAGGCGCCCGCCGCGCCGATCGCCGGCGCGCCGCGCACGGCCATGTCCCGAATGGCTGCACTCACCGCCTCAGCGCTCGCCAGGGACAGGACCTTCAGTTCGGCCGGCAGTAGCCGCTGGTCGATCACCTCGACTGCCGGGCCGGCGCTGTTCCAGGTCACCGTTCGCATACGGTCACGAAAAGGCGCTCTCCAGGGAGAGCGCGCTGCAATCCCTGGCCAGTGTAGCACCCGGCGCACATTGTGGCAAGAAAACCGATCGACGGCCGGGTCGCCGGCCCGGCCCAGGCCGCATGCGGGCAATCGGCGGGGCGGGCGGCCCCCAACAGATGCGTGGCCGGGGAGGACGGACAGGCTCCATCCGGTGCAATCTCGTCACGCGCCAAATGGCTGCCCCGGATGGGCGCATTGACACCCGCCTGGGCCTCCCGTATCATCGCCCGCATGTCTGTGCGCCGGGTAGTGCCCATGATCGTCGCGGCTGCCTTGGTTGTCGGCTGCAATGCGCCACTCGGGCTCCCTTTCGGGGCCTCGCCGACCCCCAGCCCGACTGTGACCGCAACCATCACGCCAACGGCCACGCCGACGCCGACGCCGGTGCCCGTGCAGCGGATCCAGGCCGGCGAGCGCGCCATCTTCTACGGCGATTGGGAGACGGCCCTGCTCGAGTTCCAGGCCGCCCGGGGCGGCGCGGCGACGGTCGAGGAGCGCGGCGGCGCGCAGCTGGGGTTGGGAATCGCCCTGGCCGCAGCCGGACGCGCGCAGGAAGCCTACGATGCATTCAACCAGTTCCTGGTCGACTTCCCCGATCACGCCGACCGGGCGCGCGGCTTCTTCCATCGCGCCCAGCTGGCCGAAGAACTTGGTCAGACCGACCAGGCCCTGCAAGACTATGCCCAGTACCTGGCGCTTCGCCCTGGACGAATCGACGGCTACGTCAACGAACGCAGCGGCGACCTTCTGCGCCAGGCCGGTCGCCCGACGGAAGCCCTGATCGCCTACCAGGCGGCCTTGTCCGCCCCCGATCCCCTTTCGCCGATCAGTCTGGAGATCAAGGCCGGCCTGTCATATCTGGAGGCCGGCGAGCCGGGCGCCGCGCTGGAGCGGTTCGATCGGGTGTATCAGATCGCGGGCGACGCGGCGACGCACGCGACCGCCAATCTCCTGGCGGGCTTGGCGCTGGAGGAGCAGGGGGATCTGCAAGGCGCCTACAGCCGCTATCTTGAGTCAGTGAACAACTACCCGGAGGCCTATGACGCCTATACGGGCCTGATCCGGCTGGTCGACGCCGGTGTGCCGGTGGATGACTTCCAGCGCGGTCTGGTGGACTACAACGCCGGCGCTCACGAACCGGCACTGGCGGCTTTCGACCGCGCGCTTGCCGTCGCCCCCAGCGGCGCGGCCTACTACTATCGCGGATTGGCCCGGCGGGCACTGGGCGACTCGTTCGGCGCGATCGACGACTTGGCCGCCGTCGTGGCGATGGGCGCCGGTGAGCCGCGCTGGACGGATGCCTTCCTTGAGATGGCCTTCACCGAGTGGGCCTACCTCGACCGCTACGCCGAGGCGATTCAGACCTATCTCGACTATGCCGCCTCGGCCCCGGCCAGCGCCTCCGCCGACGATGCACTGTTCGGTGCCGCGCGAGTGCACGAACGCTCGGGAGACCTGGCCGGCGCGGCCGCCGTGTGGCTGCGGATTCCGGCTGAGTATCCGGCCAGTGAGCTGGCCTGGCAGGCTGCGTTCGAAGCCGGAGTGGCACGCTTCCGACTGGCGGACTACGCCGGCGCCCGCCAGGGGTTCCAGCTGGCCGACTCGATCGGCCAGGCGCCGGGAGATCATGCCGCGGCGCGCCTGTGGATCGGCAAGACGCGCATGGCCGAGGGTGATGCCGTCGGGACAGTCGCCGAATGGCAGGCCGCCGCAGCCGCCGACCCGACCGGTTACTACTCGGCCCGCGCCGAAGACCTGCTCGCCGGCCGCGGCGCGTTCGATTCACAGGGAGTGCCGGATTTCAACACGGACACTGACGCCGAGCGAGTCGAGGCGGAGAACTGGCTGCGGCAGACCTTCGCGGTCGTCGGGCCTGAACCGCTATCCGCCCTCTCCCCGCACTTGGCCGCCGATGCGCGGCTGGTCAGCGGGCTGGAACTTTGGGCGCTGGGGCAGTACGGGGATGCGCGCACGCAGCTGGAGGCACTGCGCCTCTCGCTCGAGAACGACGCCGAATCGACCTATCGGCTGATGCACACTTTGCTCGAGCTGGGGCTCTATCGGTCGGCCATCTTCGCCGCGCGGCAGATTCTCGAGCTGGCCGGCATGGACGATGCGGCGACGATGTCGGCGCCGGTCTACTTCAACCGCATCCGCTTCGGCCCGTACTTCGGCGACCTGATTCTGCCGGCGGCGCTGGCCGAGGGTTTCGATGGGATGTTCCTGCTCTCCGTGGTCCGCCAGGAGAGCCTGTTCGAAGGCTTTGCCGTCTCGACCGCTTCGGCGCGCGGGCTGATGCAAGTCATCCCCAGCACGGGCCAGGCTATCGCCGATGCGCTCGGTTGGCCCCCGGGCTACACGACGCCGGATCTGTACCGCCCGTTCGTCAGCGTGCGCTTCGGCGCCCACTACCTGGCCGAGCAGCGCCAACGCTTCGATGGGGATCTATATGCCGCACTGGCTGCCTACAACGCCGGTCCCGGCAATGCCGAGATCTGGGAATCCCTCGCCCCCGATGACCCCGACCTCTTCCTGGAGGTCATCCGCCTGCAGGAGCCGCACAACTACATCCGTCGGATCTATGAGATCTTCTCCATCTACCGCAGGCTTTACGTGCAACCCTGATCGCGGCCAGCGACCAAGGGCGCGCTCGGAGCCCGGCGGCCGTGCAGGATGGCGCGATCCCGAGGACGAGGGGAGGCCTCGCAGGCGGGCCAAGGCGAAACGATCCCGGCCCTGCTCGCCCCGGCGTTCGCGTACTCCTACCTGAACAGCTGCAAGGTAGCCCCAGCCTCGCCGCGCTGGCGATCGACTCCCGCGCGCTCAGACCGCCTCCCGCCCTACTGTTCACGTTGCGGTGGAACTGCTCGACCACGACCAGCTTGATGGCCGCGGCGCTCACCTGGCCAATCCTGGGGGTGTTGAGCGCGCTGGCTGAGAGAGTGCTCCTCAGGTCGGCAGGCTGGCCGCCAGGGCATACGCACGGACCGCCGTCAGCCCGAGGCGGCCTCCCCGAGGGACGAACTGCGGGCCGCGCTAGAGCCCCGGCTCGTCCCCCCAGCCGGGCATGAACGGTACCTCCACCTCGTAGAGCCAGGCGTGGAACAGGCGATCCAGATCCCGCTCGCCCACCTCTTCGGCGACGTCGATGAAGTCCTGCGTAGAGGCGTTCCCGTGGCGAAAGCGCTCTGCGTAGGTGCGCAGGATTTCGAAGAAGCGCGAGTCGCCGACAGTATCTCGCAGTGCCTCCAGCGTCAACGCGCCGCGTACGTAGACCGCCTCGTCGAAGAGGCGTTCTGGCCCGGGGTCACCGATGGCCAGGTTGATCCGCTCATCGCTCTGCCGGAGGGTCCTGTACAGCGCGTGAAGCTCAACCTGCGCGTGCTCTCGATCGGTGAGGTGTTCATACCAAAGATAGCTGGCGTAAGTTGCGAACCCCTCATTCAGCCAGATATCACGCCAGTGTTGCAGGCTGACACTGTTGCCGAACCATTCATGAGCGAGTTCGTGGGCGATCACGTTCGGACTGCCGTCGAAGTTGCGGCCGTAAAGCGTCAATGTCTGGGTCTCCAGGGCAAAGGGCAATTCGGTGGGGACGACGACGGTCCCATACGCGGCGAAAGGGTATTCCCCGAACAACGTCTCGAAGTAACCCAGCATCTGCGCAATTCCGTCGAATTGCGCGATGACCGCTTCGTCCGCCTCGGCCGGGTAGTAGCTGCGTAGTGGCGGCCCTCCCGGCGCGAGGCCTTCCCGGACCTGCAGGTCTCCGATAACGACGGTGACCAGGTAGGCAGCCAGGGGATCGGCGGATTCCCAGACGAAGGTTCGCGTCTGCCCTTCCTGGACCACCTCGAGCAGCCGGCCGTTCGCGGCCGCGACGTAAGGCGGCGGGACGCTGAGGCGCAAGGTGTACGTGGCCTTGTCGCTCGGGTGATCGTTGGCCGGGAACCAGCGCGAAGCGCCATCCGGCTCCGACGCCACATAGGCGCCGCCGTCGAAGAACTGCCAGCCTTGTGAGAAGCGGAAGGCCGCCTCCGGCGTTTCCTGACCGGGAGCGCCGCTGTAGGCGATCTCGACATCGAATGTCGTGCCGGCGGCAATGGGCGCGGAGGGCGCGATCCACAGCTCGCTCCCCTCTCGTTCGAGCGCCACCGGGCGGCCGTCGATGGTAAGGTACTCAACGGCCAACCCGGCTAGATCCAGGCTGAAGCGCTCCAGCCGCTGAGTGGCCTCGATCGACAGGCGGGCACTACCGTCGATCGTCCGGGCGGCGAAATCGGGGCGCAGGTCCAGCTCGACGTGGAGAACGTCCAGGCCGACACTGCCGGAGGAGGGGAAGTACGGGTCGCCGATTCCGGGCTGGAGCGGGGCGGGGAGCGCCTGGGGGCGGCAGGCGCCCGCCAGAATCAGCCCGGCAAGGGCAGCCAGGCGAAGGACGGGGCGGCGCTGAGACCCTGGTTTCATCTACGTGACCCCTCGGCCGGAGGAGAGCGTGCTGGACTACCGCCCGCAGCCGGGCGTGGTTCGGACTCCGGCCGACTGAGCCCTCCCGCGGCCTCCCGGATGATCGCGCCGATGCGCGGCGGCATTCCTCCAACTGCTGATTGACTCGGCTGGGAATCGTGTGCTACACTGAAACTACCGACCGGTCGGTAGGGAGGCTCATGCAGCGGACGGATATCATCCAGGCAGCTGCCGAGATCTTCCGCCAGAAGGGC
>Ga0105106_10003820_pt1 | contig 10715 bp, 10 predicted proteins | sample PPLLaktember2015_5_FD_79109 | JGI IMG/M metagenome (GOLD analysis project Ga0105106, IMG submission 79109) | Freshwater sediment microbial communities from Prairie Pothole Lake near Jamestown, North Dakota, USA - PPLs Lake P8 Core (1) Depth... | ecosystem: Environmental > Aquatic > Freshwater >... | reverse complement strand
TCGTATTCGCAGCTCGTAATCCAGCGCTGCCATCGCCGCGGGGCATTCGCCATGGGCGGGATGGCGGCGCAGATCCCAATCAAGCACGACGCCGAGGCCAATGAACAGGCGCTCGCCCGCGTGCGCGCCGACAAGGAGCGTGAAGCGGGCGACGGCCACGACGGCACCTGGGTCGCGCATCCGGGCCTCGTCGGCATCGCGCGCGAAGTTTTCGATCGCCTGATGCCGGGTCAGAACAACCTCGACCGCCTGCGCGACGACGTGAAGGTGAGCGGCGCGGACCTGCTGCGGGTTCCGGAAGGGAAGGTGACCCGTGCGGGCGTTCGCATCAACATCGACGTGGGCATCCGCTACCTGGCCGCCTGGCTCGGCGGCAACGGCTGCGTGCCGATCCATAACCTGATGGAGGATGCCGCGACCGCCGAGATATCGCGTGCGCAGCTCTGGCAGTGGGTGCGGCATTCGACGCTGCTCGAGGATGGGAACACCGTCACGCTCGCCCTCGTGCTCGAAGAGGCAAAGTCCGTCCTGGCCGAGATACGCCGCGAGAACGGCGATGCCGCTTTTGAAGCGGGGCATTACGCGCTTGCGGCGAAGCACCTCGACCGCCTGACTGCGAACCACGATTTCGAGCCATTCCTGACGCTTGCTGCCTACGAAGACATCGATTGACCCGGGAGAATTCATGACATTTCAGTCCGCCGCACAGATCGAAAAGAACTGGAAAGAGAGTCCGCGCTGGAAGGGCGTCACGCGCACCTACGGCGCGGTGGACGTGGTACGGCTGCGCGGCAGCGTGCACGTTGAGCATTCTCTGGCACGGTTGGGCGCGGAAAAGCTGTGGCGCTATCTTCATGATCTGCCCTATGTGAATGCCCTCGGCGCGCTCACCGGCAACCAGGCGATGCAGCAGGTTCGCGCCGGGCTCAAGGCAATCTATCTCTCGGGCTGGCAGGTCGCGGGCGACGCCAATCTGGCCGCGGAGATGTACCCGGACCAGTCGCTCTATCCGGTGGATTCCGTGCCGTCGGTCGTGCGACGCATCAACAACACGCTCCTGCGCGCGGACCAGATCTGCCATGCGGAAGGGGACAGCACGGTCGACTGGCTCCAGCCGATCGTTGCGGACGCCGAGGCGGGTTTCGGCGGCGTACTGAACGCATTCGAACTCATGAAGGCGATGATTGCCGCGGGTGCCGCCGGCGTGCATTTCGAGGACCAGCTTTCGAGCGCGAAGAAGTGCGGCCACATGGGCGGCAAGGTGCTGGTACCGACTCAGGAGGCAATCAACAAGCTCGTGGCGGCGCGGCTTGCCGCGGACATCTCGGGCGTACCGACTGTGCTCGTGGCGCGAACCGATGCCGAAGCGGCGACGCTACTCACGTCGGATTTCGACGAGAGGGATGAAGCCTTTATTGAGTCGCGCGAACGAACGAACGAAGGCTTCTTTCCGGTTCGGGCCGGAATCCAGCAGGCGATCGCGCGCGGGCTTGCATACGCGCCCTATGCCGACCTTGTCTGGTGCGAGACCGGCACGCCCGACCTGCACGAGGCAAAGGAGTTTGCCGAGGGCATTCACCGCGAGTATCCGGGCAAGCTTCTGGCCTACAACTGCTCGCCGTCCTTCAACTGGCGCAAGAAACTCGACGACGCAACAATCGCCAGGTTCCAGCGCGAACTCGGCGCCATGGGATACAAGTTCCAGTTCATAACGCTGGCGGGCTTTCACGCAATCAATTTCTCGATGTTCGAGCTGGCCCGCGGCTACCGCGAATCGCAGATGAGCGCCTACGTCGCGCTCCAGCAGGCGGAGTTTGCAGCCGAGCCCGACGGATACACGGCAACCAAGCACCAGCGCGAAGTGGGCGCCGGGTATTTCGACGATGTCACGCAGACCGTCGCCGCCGGGACTTCATCGATCACCGCCATGCGAGGTTCGACGGAAGAAGCGCAGTTCAAGGTGCGCTGAGCGCGCCCGGGTGCGCGGGAAGGGCGCGCCGTTCGATCCGGATTGCCGCCTCTGCACGCGGCTCGCGGGATTTCTCGATAACGTGCGTCGGCGACACCCGGAATACCACTGCCGCCCCGTGGCGGCATTCGGCAGCGCGCGCCATCGACTGCTGGTGGTCGGCCTGGCCCCGGGCCTGCACGGCGCAAACCGCACCGGGCGGCCATTCACCGGCGACCATGCCGGGATCCTCCTGTATCGCACGCTGCATGCGAACGGATTTGCCTCGCGCCCGGAATCGGTCGCGGCCGGCGACGGATTGCGCCTGGTCGATTGCCGGATCAGCAATGCGGTGAAGTGCCTGCCGCCCGGCAACAAGCCGCTGCCGGAGGAAATCCGCTGCTGTAATGGCTACCTGGAACGTGAGGTTGCGGCGCTGCCGCGAGGCGCGGTGGTAGTCGCCCTCGGCGGCATCGCACACACGGCCGTGCTGCGCGCCACCGGACTGAAGCCTGCTGGGTTCAAATTCGCGCATGGCGCTGAACACTGCCTGCCTTCCGGCAACTGGCTCCTCGACTCGTATCACTGCAGCCGCCTGAACACGAATACCGGCCGCCTGACCCCGGCGATGTTCAATCGCGTCTTTGTCCGTGCGCGCCACTTGCTTGACCGCTGAGGAACCCCACACCATGTCGCGGTGAGCGACTTCGACATCCAGGCCTTCGTGAAGAGCCTGCCCGGCCGGCCGGGCGTCTACCGCATGCTCGATGCAAACGGGACGATCGTCTATGTCGGCAAGGCCGGCAACCTCAAGTCGCGTGTCGGAAGTTATTTCCGCGCGGACCAGCTGCAACCCAAGGTGCAGGCGCTGGTACGGGTCGTCGATTCCATCGAAGTGACGGTCACGAACTCCGACACCGAGGCGCTCCTCCTCGAACACAACCTGATCAAGCGCCACCGGCCGCGATTCAACGTCATCCTGCGCGACGACAAGAGCTTCCCCTACGTACACCTGTCCGCGCACGAATTTCCGAGGCTATCCTTCTATCGCGGTTCGCGCCGCCTGGCCGGTCGCTTGTTCGGTCCATATCCGGCAGCGAGTGCCGTCCATGAGACGCTAAATCAGCTTCACAAGCTCTTCAGGCTCCGCAGCTGCAAGGACACATTCTTCGCCCACCGCTCGCGACCCTGTCTGGAATACCAGATCGGACGCTGTTCGGCGCCCTGCACGGCGCTGATCGATGCGGAAACCTACGCCCGCGATGTCGAGTCTGCCGTCATGGTGCTCGAGGGCCGTGCGCAGGACGTAACGACGCGGCTCGGCGAGGAGATGGAGGGAGCGGCGGAGCGTCTCGACTTCGAGCGCGCAGCTTCGCTCCGCGACCAGCTCGCCGCACTGACCGACATTCAGTCGCGGCAGATCGTGACCCGTGCGAGGGGCGGGGGCGATACCGACGTGCTCGCGGTTGCCGAATCGGGTGGTGCGTTCTGCGTCGCCTTGATGTTCATCCGGGGAGGGCAGCTGCTCGGAACCTCGACCTTTCATCCTCGCGCACCGATCAGCGATGCGCCTGAAGTCCTGTCGGCTTTCGTTGCCCAGCATTACCTCGAGCGCGACCCGCCGCCGCGCATTTACCTCTCGCACCCGATTGAGGACTCGGAACTTTTGGCCGCGTCGCTCTCGGAACGCTCGGGCCGCAAGGTCCGCATCGGCCCGGCCCGGCGCGGATACCCGCAACGCTGGGCGGGACTCGCCATGCAGAATGCGACGAATGCCCTGCGCATGCGCGATGCGAGCCAGGCAAACCTCGCCGAACAGCTTGCCGACTTGCGTGAGTTCTTCGGCCTCGAAAAGACCATCGAGCGCATCGAATGCTTCGACGTCAGCCATACGCAGGGGGAGGCGACGAATGCCTCCTGCGTTGTGTTCGGCCCCGCTGGCCCGCTCAAGGCGGAATATCGCCGCTACAACATCGAAGGCGTCGAACGCGGTGACGACTATGGCGCATTGCGACAGGCGCTCACGCGCCGGTACCGGCGGCGCAAGCTGGAAGAGTCGCCGCTTCCGGATGTGTTGCTGATTGACGGCGGCCCGGGCCAGCTCGCCGAGGCCGCGCGCGTGCTCAGCGAGCTCGAGCTTACGCTGCCCGTGGTTGCAGGTGTCGCAAAAGGCACCGACCGGCGTGCAGGCCAGGAACGCATTTTCTTGTTGGGCCGTGAGACGGCCTCTATACTTCCGGCCGACTCGAAGGCACTGCACCTGATTCAGCGCGCGCGCGACGAGGCACACCGCTTCGCGATCAGCGGGCATCGAAGGAGCCGCGCGCGGGCGCGCCAGACCTCGATCCTGGAAGCGGTCGCCGGGCTTGGCCCGGCCAGGCGCAGGGCCTTGCTGAAGCAGTTCGGCGGATTGCAGGGCGTGCTGCGTGCGGGGGTCGTGGACCTCGCCCGTGCTCCCGGCATCGGTCCGGCACTCGCTCAGGCTATATTCGAGCATCTGCACCCGGGAGCCGGATGACCAACCCGTACACGATCCCCAATCTTCTCACCGCGATCCGCATCGCGTTCATACCGGCGATCGTCCTGCTGTTCTACCTGCCGTATCACTGGTCCGACATGGCCTGCGGCGTCGTATTCGCGCTGGTCGGCATCACCGATGCCTTTGACGGCTATTTTGCGCGCAAGCTCGGCCAGGTTTCCCGTCTCGGCGCCTTCCTCGACCCGGTGGCCGACAAGTTGATCGTCGCGACCGCGCTCGTGCTGATCGTCAGCAAGGATCCGACCTGGTACGTGACGCTGACGGCTGCGATCATCATCGGCCGCGAAATCGCCATCTCGGCGCTCCGCGAGTGGATGGCCGAAATCGGGGCGCGGCACAAGATGAAGGTGTCCGGTATCGGCAAGTTCAAGACCATCGTGCAGATTGTCGGGCTGTCGATGATGTTGTTTCGCGAGGACCTGTTCCGGCTGCCAATCTACCAGCTCGGGCTCGGGCTCACGATCCTCGCTGCGGTCCTGACCTTGTGGTCCATGGTTACCTATCTGATTGCAGCAGGGCCTGAATTACGCGGCTCCGACCAAACTTGACACCCCCGGGTGCACTCCTAAAATGTCGCCTCCTGATTGGCGCTGGCCGTGCGGGAATAGCTCAGTTGGTAGAGCGCAACCTTGCCAAGGTTGAGGTCGCGAGTTCGAGCCTCGTTTCCCGCTCCATCTTGCATTTCTGCGGAGTTCTGTGGATTTCCACTGAGGTCCGCAAGTGGTTGAACAAAGGGGTTTTTCTCTCCTGAGTTCGTCTGGTGAGGCCCACCGGAAACCACTGTCAGCCGCGAAAAACAAGTACACAGATAAGTACACACAATCGGGACATTCGGCAGATCGGTTTTCGGGTGGAGCTACGTCCACCGCCAGAATTACATCTCCTCAACCTAACGGGACTGGAGATGTGCAATGGCGCTTACAGATACCGCTGTCCGGCAAGCCCGTCCCGCCGGACAAGACTGCACGCTCAGAGATTCCGACACCGAGCTGCGCGCGTGCGATCACGGACCATACGGCCGCATGCGTATATTGCCCGCCATTTTCGCGTACGCCGGACAGGTAGCCTTTGATGTACCCCAGATCCTGGATGCTTCGCGGGCGGGGCCGTAACCAGTATGGACGGGATAAAGGTGGCCCTGTGCCGCGCGCACCGAAAGGATGTTCGCCATGTAGCGAGCGCAGCTGCTGCTAAACGCGGGACAGCAATCGCGGTATCTCGCCGTACAGGCTCTCGTATTGCTGCCGGATGAATCGATAACACTCACAGGACCGCTTTTCCAAGCCAAGTTTGTCGAGGATGCTCATGCGGCCGCGGCGGTACGCGATCAAGTCGGCCGCTTGAAACTTACCGGCCACGTCCGTGATGCTCTCGCGACGCACGCCGAGCATCGCGCCCATCGATTGCTGGCTCATCAGAAACTCGCTCGAACCGGCATAGTCGTTCAGGGTGAGCAACCAGCGCGCCAGGCGCTGCTCGATTTCGTGATGCTGGCTGCAGGCCACCGACTGGCTGATCACCGCAAGAAACGTGCGCGTGTAGTCCAGCAGCACCCGCTGCAACGGACTCCCGAAACGCACTTCTTTCCGCAGGTCTTTCGACGTCATGCTGAACGCCGCGCCCGGTAGCTGCACGATCGCCCGGTCGGGGGTGACGGCACCGCCCAGGAAAATGTTGATGCCTACGATTCCCTCGTGGCCGATGATGCCGACCTCGACGGTGCGGCGATCGGCCGTGGTGTCGATCATGGCGACCACTGCGTCTTCGGGAAAATACACCCGCTCGATCTCCTGATCCGCCCGATAGACGACCTCGCCTCGTTTCAACGTTACGCGCTCGAGTTTGGGGAGAAGGCGCTTATATTCAGTAGCAAGAAGAGCAGCGAGGATGCCGTTCCTAACCGGAGCATCGACCACCGGGGCTCGTCGCATTCGGTCTGTCCGGGTAGGTTTGATGGGATCCTCGTTCGTGGGCGTACAGTGGAGCTGCGAACCTACCAACAGGCCAAGATTCACGCAACACGATGCCTTCGATGCGATCGAGCAGGCCTTCGGCACGCCCGCGGAAGCGCTTCGTATTCGCCGGTGCGCGCCAGCGCCCTTTCTGCCGCAGCGACTAGAGCGTCTTGGTGGTGAAGAGCAGGAGCCTGCCGCCGATCACGATGGCCACCACGCCGGCCCAGACGGGAACGTTGACGGTCTCTTTGTCTCTGACCTAAAAATTGATCGGTCCAAGGTTGGCCTCATGGGTGCCCTTGGTGTAGGTGAACCCGCCGGACGCCAACCCGAGAACACCGGCTACGACTAGCCCGATTGCCATTGTCTTGACTGCGGTCACGTCGTCCTAAGTATTTTCCGGCATACGGAACCTGTTGGGCGGGGGGTAACCTCCTCTCATGAGAGCCGATACGATAGCTTCAGCGCTTGCTCCCCGGCAGAATCGGTTACTCGCTGTCTTGCCCTCGGCGGATTACGACCGCCTGCTGACCGATCTCGAGCTGGTTCGATTGCGGACCGGCAAAGTGATCTACGAGCCCGGCCAATCGGATCACGTACACTTTCCAACCACCAGCATCGTTTCTTTGCTGGCCGCCACCAAAGATGGGCGCTCGGCAGAAACCGCAATAATCGGCCGCGACGGCATGGTCGGGTTCGCGGTATTCATGGGCGCGTGCAGGGCCGTGGTGCAAAACAGCGGCTACAGCTATCGGCTGAGGACGGCCGTGCTGAACCGAGAATTCGAGCGCAGCGGCGCCCTGCAAAATCTGTTGCTGGGCTACGCGCTTTATTTGCTCGGGCAGACCGCGCAGAGCGCGATATGCAACCGGTACCATTCCGTGCTGCAGCAGTTTTGCCGCGCGCTTCTGACGCGCCAAGATCGATTGTCCGGGAATGAGCTGAGCGTCACGCATGAGCTGATAGCCAACAATTTGGGCGTGCGCCGCGAAGCCGTCACGGCGGCGGCCGGATTCCTGCGAAGCGCCGGGCTCATCGATTACCATCGCGGCAGGATCACCGTGCTCGATCGCACGGCGCTCGAAGCACAGTCCTGCGAGTGCTACGCCGTGCTGAAGAAAGGATTCCGTGGCTTGTTTCCGCTGGAGTCGCCGGGTGCGGTGTCCGCCTTACGCAGTTCTTTCCAGCAGTCAAATGCCGGGACTCGCATCCCTGCAACCGGTAGCTACAGCAGGCAGCGAGATCAATCGAATTGGAACGCAATACGGGAATCTGCGTGAAGTTCGACCTGGAATGGACTCAGCACGCGTGAAGCATTGCCGACTTCGTAGGACGGCAGGCTCTTCAGCGTTGAACGAGATACGCACTAGCGCCTGTTGAGACCAGCCTCCGCGCTCGCTCACCGAGCTCCGACGTTGACTGCTTCCTCGCCGGCATTTTCGAGGGCCTGGGCGGCTCGGATTACGTCGATGAATTTGAAGGAATCGCCTCCACCCTGTAACACAGCGCAGGTGGTCGTGCGTTTTGCAGCGGGACGCCCTGTCGGCAGCGCGTATTTCTCAGAAGTGGCCTTAAGTACAGAAATGAGTACACCAGCTCTGGCGAATGGCCGCGAAAAAGCGGTAAAATTAATGAGACGGAGCCAGGTTTCAAGTGCCGTTTCCCGCTCTAGACTTACCTGAAACCCCGGGACGGAAATCCGGGGTTTCGTGTTTAATGCCCCCGAAGGCTAGGTGGCAGAGTGGTCATGCAGCGGCCTGCAAAGCCGTGTACGCCGGTTCGATTCCGACCCTAGCCTCCAGATCTGTAACAACGCCCCGGTGGCGGAACGGGTAGACGCTACGGACTTAAAATCCGTTGGCCGCAAGGCCATGCAGGTTCGATTCCTGCCCGGGGCACCAGGATTCACGAGGGAAGACAAGATGCCGACGGGCCGATGCCATTGCGGCGCTATCCGCTACACGGTCGAAGGCGAGCCGGTCTACAGCGGGCTCTGTCACTGCATCGACTGCCGCCGCCATGCCGGTGCGCCGATGGTCGGCTGGACCGCGTATCCAGCCGCGGCCCTGAAAGTCTTGCAGGGCAGGCCGAAGGTCTACTTCTCGTCGGAACACGGCCGGCGGCATTTCTGCCCTGACTGCGGCACCGTACTCTTCTATTTCAACGATGCCGCCTTGCCGGCACTCGCCGACATTCAAACCGCGACGTTAGACGATCCAGGCCTGGTGGCGCCGCAGATGCAGGTTCAGACTGCCGAGCAGATCGACTGGATGAAGGACGCTCACAATTTGCCTGCGTTCGAGCGATATCCTCCGCGGGGGTAGGGGCCGCGTACGGCGATTTGATGCGAGAGCCATGAACCCACTGGCCAATGACATCGCTCGCAGTCCCTCGCGCACGGCGATCATCCCGCTGCTTGAAGGCGCCGGTCTGCCGACGGCCGACCTGCTCGAGGAGCAGCTTGAGCACTTCTTCTTCATCGGGCCGCGCCCATCTCCGTTTGGGGTAGTCGGCCTCGCGATTCATGACAGCGCGGCATTGCTGCGATCGCTGGCAGTCGCCCCCAACCATCGCGCGGCGGGCACGGGCTCACGTTTGGTCAGTCATGCCGAGGACTACGCCCGCTCGACGGGTGTCAAAACAGTGTATCTCCTCACGACCACCGCCGAAGCGTTCTTCGCGCGTCGCGGCTATCACCGCATCGAGCGCAGAGAAGCGCCGGAGTCCATCCGCTCAACCCGCGAATTTTCGGATATCTGCCCGGCCAGCTCCGCGTTCATGATGAAACGCTTGTGAGTCCACTTCACGCCCCGGCGCTCAACGTCCTGTTCCTCTGCACGGGAAACTCCGCGCGCAGCATCATCGCCGAGAGCCTGCTCAATCAGCTGGGCCGGGGCCGGTTTGCCGGGTTCAGCGCAGGCAGTCACCCCAAAGGCTTGGTCCACCCGATCGCGCTTGAATTGCTGACGCAGATGAAGCTTCCGACCGAGGCATTGCGCAGCAAGAGCTGGGATGAGTTTGCAGCCGCTGGTGCGCCGCCGCTTGATTTCGTCATTACCGTCTGCGACAACGCGGCCGGCGAAGTTTGCCCGATCTGGCCAGGCGGGCCGATGACTGCGCACTGGGGCATTGCAGATCCCGCGGCAGTCCAGGGATCGGACGCGGAGAAGTGGGCAGCCTTCCGGACGGCTTTTCGTGAACTCGACAGCCGCATAAGGATATTCACGAGCCTGCCGATCCGCTCGCTCGATCGAATCGAGTTGCAGGAGCGCCTGGACGCTATCAATCGCCTAACGAGTACCGAAAGCCGACGCCGATAATCCAGGTTTCGTCGTCGTACGGCCGCGCACCGAGCGTCAGAATCGTCGGCAGCGTGTCCGGAGCGACGTCCTGGAGCGCCCAGTCCTCGGTCGGGAAATTTTCGTATCGCAGTTGCACATTGGCCGTGATTTTCTCGGACCAACGATAGAGGATCTGCACCCGCAGTGAATCGAGCGTCGACTCCAGATCCGGAAACTGGCCGGGTCCGCCGCCGCCCGTCATGTCGATTCCGGTAGTTCCCCTGGCACGTGTGTAATCAAACCGTAGATCCACCTTGTCGGCGATCTCTGCGATCTGGAAGCCGCCGCCGAAACTGTAGAACTCGTCCGCATAACTTGCCTGCCAGTCGGGTGTCGAGAAGGCCGCACTTCCCGCCTGGCGCGTGTCGATATCGTCGAAACCTGCCGTCAGGTATGCGGATGCCTTGTCCGACACGGCCCAGTTGAAGTCTGCGGCCAGGCGCAGCTCTTCGCTGTCGGTCAGGCCGAGCAGTGAACTCGAATAGCTGATGTCCGCGTATGACGCGCGGCCGCTGACTGAGAACGGCCCGTCGTCCGGGGACCACGAAGCCGTCAACTCGCCGAACTGCTGGTACCGATATGCGAGGTTGAATTTGCGCAGCAGCGGATTCTGGCCAAGACTGTCGGCAAGCGTCTCGTCATAGCGGTCGATTTCCCGTTTCGATACGCCGCCGCGTGCAGTGAAGTCCAGGTGTGCTGTGGGCCGCCACTGCACGCGACCCCAGCCGGTGTCCTCGGTCTGCTCGGCAACCTCCTGGAAATCCCGGTCGAGTCCCGTGTAGTCGTAACCGGCCGAGAGCCTGATTTTCTCCGACAGCGTGTAGTCCGCGCTCAGGTTCAGGCGCAGCCGTTCGAATCCATACGGAACATTCAACTCGGACTCGCCGGAAAGGAAAGTGTCGGCGATCACGCGGGTCCACGCCTGCTGGGGC
>Ga0105106_10003819_pt1 | contig 10715 bp, 12 predicted proteins | sample PPLLaktember2015_5_FD_79109 | JGI IMG/M metagenome (GOLD analysis project Ga0105106, IMG submission 79109) | Freshwater sediment microbial communities from Prairie Pothole Lake near Jamestown, North Dakota, USA - PPLs Lake P8 Core (1) Depth... | ecosystem: Environmental > Aquatic > Freshwater >... | reverse complement strand
TGACCATCAGCGACACGGTCTTCCCCGTGCCGGTGGCGCCGGAGACGAGACCGTGCCGGTTTCCGTATTTCGTGTAGAGATAGACGGGATGTTCGCCCTTGCCCAGCAGGATGCGCGTCATGGCGACGCTAGCTTACGACAGAACGGCCGCGTCCAGTCGCCTGTCGCTAGCGGCTCAGGTAGGCATCGAGCTCGGCCCGCTTGACGCGATAGGCAGAGCCGATCTTCCTGGCCGGAAGCTCGCCCGATTCGATGATGCTGAGTACATCGGGCTCGGTCACTCCCAGGCGCCTGGCGACATCGGCAGGAGACAGCATGTCGGGCGCGCCGACGCCGCCGTGGGCCTGGATGATTTGCTGCGCCATCGACAGGCCGACCGCCAGCTCGGTGGCGGCGCCGGCCGCGCTGCCGCCGTTTTCCATTCCCTGCGCCATCTGGAACTTCACGTACTCGTTCAGGTTGCCGACAGCGGCCATGCTGGAGCGCTTGTCGATTGCCTGCTCGACTTCCGCAGGCACCGATACGTTCTCGACGATGAAACTGGAGAGCTGCAGGCCGTATTTCGTCGCAATCGCGGGGTTGATGACCGGCAGCAGCGCCTCGCCAATCTCGCGGTACCGGCTCGCGATCTGCAACACCGGAATTCTGGCAGCCGCCACCGCGTCGCTGAACGCGCTGACGATGCGCGAGCGCATCGCGTCGATGAACTCCCCTACCGTGAAGTCGTGATCGGATCCTGCCACCTCACGGAGGAACGTTCGGGCGTCGACAATCTTGAAATCGTAGGTGCCGAAGGCCCTCACGCGCACCACACCCAGATCGTCGTCCGGCATCATCACCGGGTTGGTCGTTCCCCATTTGTTGCCCGTGAAGAGCCTTGTGTTCAGGAAGTAGACGTCGGCTTTGAACGGTGAATTGAACCCGTATTTCCAGGAGCCGAGCCGCGTGAGAACCGGGATGTTGTCGGTCGTCAGCGTATGCTTGCCCGGCCCGAACGTGTCGCCGAACTGTCCGAGATAGACAAACTGCACGCACTGCGACTCGCGCACGACGAGCTGCGCGCCGTTCTTGATGGCTTTGTCGGCGTCGGGGAAACGGTGCGTCAGCGTGTCTCTCGAGTCGTCTGTCCATTCGACAATCTCGATGAACTCGCCTTTGATGAAATCCATCAAACCCATGCCAAAGTTATCGGCCGCAGGGGAAAACGCCGATACACAGGTCGTGCAGACCAACGTGACGATGCTCCGTTGCCCGAGCTGCGGCGCTCCGGCGGCGCCCGACGCGGGCCGTTGCGCGTATTGCCAATCGCGGCTCGCTGTTATCGGATGCCCCGTATGCATGGCGCTGCTCTTTCAGGGCGCCGCGTTCTGCCCATCCTGTGGGGCCGCCCGCAGCCGGGTCGAAGACACTCAGGCACACCCGACCAAATGCCCCGCGTGCCGCGGCGAGATGCGCTGGATTCGGGTGGGCGAGATAGACCTCCTCGAATGCGCGAGCTGCGACGGGACGTGGATAGAAGCCCCGACATTCGAACGGTTATGCGCGCGGCGCGAGCAGCAGGCCGTCGTCGCGCAGAAGAGCCCCGCGTCGAAGAAGGCCGGCGGCTCGCTGGCCGCCGCGCCCGATCGCATTCGATACCGCCCCTGCCCGCAGTGCGGAAAGATGATGAACCGGCAGAACTTCGGCCGCCTCTCGGGCACCATCGTCGACACGTGCGCCGGCCACGGCACGTTTCTCGACCGCGGCGAGCTGCACCAGGTCGTGCGATTCATTCTCGACGGCGGGTTCGATCGCATGCGGGAGGCCGAACTGCAGCGGTTGAAGGAGGAACAGCAACGGCTGAGGGATCTGGAGCTGCACCTCAGCCGGAGTCGCGGGGGACAATTGTAGGGCGGGTCTTGGCCTACAAGACCCGCCCCGCGGCTGAACCTAGAACCTGGCACCCCGAACCAGGAACCGAGGATTACGGTGAACCGTCGCGCGTGGACTGGCGGCCGATCATCTGCCAACCCTGCGGGGTTCTCACCCATACATGCAGCACATGCATCTTCACGTCGCTGGGCTTGCCGTCGGCCATCTCCTTGTAGTTGACGCGGCCGTTCACGAGCGCGATGTTTCCTTGCACAACCACCTTCGTATCGACTAAATCAACCGACACGTAGTTGGTCTTGGTCGTCACGATGTGATTGACGGCGGTGTTCCTGTCTTCCACCAGGCCGCTCGAATGTCCGTAACGGATGTCTTCGTGATACAACCTGGCCAGGGCGGCGCCGTCCTTCTTCATCATGGCCTGTCTCCAGGCCTCCATCGCCGCCAACACCTCTTTCTCGGCTTTCGGGTCGCTCGGCGGAGCTGCAGCGGCAGAGACGCTCGAAAAGACGAGAGCGGCCAAGAACATCGAGGCGAACGCCTTCATACGTTTCCTCCGGAAAGGTCTAATGGGGACTTCTCTTCGGGATGCTCAACGTGTGCCAGTTCGGACCAGCAAAATGCTTTGCGAGCAGGACGATCTGGCCGACATGCGCCGAGTAGTGAGACAGCTGGCGGTTGATCGCCTGCAGCACCGTGTGCGCCTCACCACGAATCGTGACGGTCTTCGCCAGGTCGCCAGGCTGGAGTGACGAAATCGCGTCGAAGAGCGCGCGCCAGCCGTCCTCCCAGCGCGAGACGATCGCGGCCCGCGTATCTTCTGCCTTCTGTTCGAACTCGCTGTCGCGATTGCGATCGGGTTTCTCGCCGTCGGTCGTCAGAAAATCGGTCCAGCGCGAGCGCATGTTTCCCGCGACGTGCTTCATGACGAGCGCGATGCTGTTTGCCTCGGCATCGAGCAGCGCGAAGAATTGACGATCGTCCACCTGAGCGATGGCCTTCTCGGCCTGTGCCTTCAGTTTGCGCAGCTGAAGGAGGCAGTCGTCGAGATAGTGGCGTTCCATCAATGCGCCTTCTCGATGTGGACGAGATACGCCTCGACCATCAACAGGTTCTTCTCGCCCGACTGCTTGACGACGCTCAACATGCGCTCCATCTTGACGACTTCCTCGAGCTGCTCGTCGATGAACCATTGGAGGAAGCTCTGCGCAAGGTAGTCGTTCTGCTTGATGGCCAGATCCATGAGCGAGGTAATCTGCCGCGTGACTTCCCGTTCCCAGTTCAGGGCCGCCTGCACCGCCTCCTCGGCCGAGCCGAACGTCGGCTTCGGCGCGGGAATCGACGGAATCTGCAATCCGCCGTTGGTGTCCTGCAGATATTTGACGAACTTCATCGCATGCTGTTTTTCTTCCTCGGCCTGATCCTGGAACAGCTTGGCCAGGAGCGTCAGCGAGCGCTGGTAGAAATGAGCGGCAATGCTGAGGTACTGCAAGCTGGCGCCGAATTCATGGCCAATCTGTTCGTTGAACGCTTTCGCAAGGTCGGGGCTTATTAGCACGTCGGTCTCCTTGTGCACGATTATATCCACGGCGCGTGGAGGTTCTGGGTTCTGCGGTTCAATAGTTCGCCCACGTGCCAGGCGTGGCCAATTCCACGGACCGGCCGTCCGGATCCCGGAAGTAAATGCTGTGTCCGCCACGTGGCCAGTCGACGCGGCTCTCGATGGGAATGTGCAGGGCTTCCAGCCGATCCAGCCATGCGCGAACGTCTGCTCGATCGATCGCAAACGCGATATGTGCAGGTCCGGTGCTGCTGTGCCCCGGCACCAGCCCGCCGGGGGTCTGCAGCGCCTGCTCCGATGCGCCTCGCTGGAACAACAGCAAGACAGTGCCTTCGCCGGCGTCGAACGCCGCAACACGCTCCACGGCGAGCATCGGCTCGGCCGAAAGCAGGTTGCTGTAGAACGCGATGGTGCGCGGGAGATCGTCGCAATAGACGGCCGTCTCGAGTATCCGGCGCGGCTTCACGTCACAACCCTCCTTCGGCAAACAACGCTTCGGCTTCGGCTTCGAACAGCGGGCCGACGACCTCCACGTGCCGGCCCGCGCTCGCCAGCACATCCCGCGCGCTCGCGACCAGCATATGGGGCGTGAAGCCCGAGAGTTCGTGCAACCGATCGCCGCTCAGCCCGTAGACGAGCCTGCCCACGCCGCTCCAGAAAATCGCCCCCGCACACATGGCGCACGGCTCGGCGCTGGCATACAAGGTGGCCGCCGCGAGCACGTCCGGGCTGAACTCGGTGACCGCCCGATGCAGCAGGTTCATCTCGGCGTGGGCAAGAACCTGACCTTCGGTGAGCTGGCTGTTCTCGGCCACCGCCAGCACCGCCCCATTTCCGGCGACCAGCAACGCGCCAAATGGCCGGTTGCCATGTGCGCGGGCACGCCGCGCGATGGCGAACACCTCGCGCATGTGGGCTTCGTGAGCGCTCAAGGACGACTAGTCTTTGGGGTTGGTGGCAAACACGGTGAGCTCGGTCGTGAAGCCGCGGTCGTTCATTTCGAGTGTCGCCTTCACCATGTGTGCGATGTCTTCGGCCTGCAACTTCGTCGGGTTGTCATCGTCCTGGGTGAAGCCGGCGTTTGTGGCGAAGCTCGTCAGCACTTCGCTCGGGTTGATGAGGACGACGCGGATGTTGTACTGACGCAGCTCTGCGCGCCAGCACTCCGTCATCCCGCGCACGGCAAACTTGCTTCCGTAATAGGCGGTGCCGTTCGCCGCGCCGCGAAGGGCGGCGGTGGATGCGAGGTTGATGATGTTGCCGCGCTTCCGCTCGATGAAATGCCTCGCCGCCTCGCGCGACATGAGCATCGTGCCCGTGACGTTGGTCCGGAAGATGGCCTCGAACTTGGCGAGGTCCATGTCGACGAGCGCCCGCCGCACACCGAAGCCGGCGCTGTTCACGAGAATGTCGAGGTGCCCGAATCGATCGAAAAAATCGCGATACGTCCGCTTGACGTCATCTTCGTTGCCGACGTCGGCCTTGATCCCGTGAGCCCCAACCGACCTAGCCGCGTCGTTCAGCCTTCCCTGATCGCGTCCCGTAATCGCCACGCGCGATCCCGCTTCGGTCAACGCCTTCGCAATCGCGAGCCCGATGCCGCTCGATCCACCCGTCACGAGCGCAGTTGCGTCCCTCAGTTTCATTTTGTCGTCAGCCCTTCCTTGAGAAATGCAACGAGCGGTGGATACGTCTTCTCGGGCGCCTCGAAATGCGGAACGTGCCCGAGTCCTGGAATGAGATGCAGCTTTCCGTTGCCGTTCGGAATCGTATCGGCGATGAACTTCATACGAGCCTGGAACACGCTTGCGGGACCGGCAAGGCTGTCTTCGGCGCCACCGAATACGAGCGTCGGAGCCTTGATGTGCGCCCAGTCGTTGATGACCGGATCGAGATATGTCATCTGTCCGAGCAGCGCCTGCACCATCGCATAGCGCGGCCAGTCGGCGCTCAGCGTCCATGCATAGCGGATTCTCGGATACTTGTCGAACTCGGGCTTCCACGCCGCCGGGTTGTGCGAAAAATACCGGAAAATTCCGGCGTGAATCTGCTGGTACGTCGTGTTCAGATTCCGCTTGTACGCTTCGTCCACGCTGCCCCACGGACGCTCGTAACGCGGGTCCAGGAGTCCAATCGGGTTGTAGATGACAACGCGCTCGGCGACGTCGGGATGCTGTGTCGCGAACCGCGTCGCGAGCATGCCGCCCATCGAGTGGCCGACGACAGACACCTTGCCGATCTTCAGGTGATCGAGCAGCAGGCGCGTGTTCCGCGCCATGTCGTGGAAGTTGTAGGGGATGATGGGCTTCGACGATCGGCCGAATCCGATCTGATCGGGTACGACCACGCGGAAACCTTCCTTCCGCAGGGCCTCGATCGGTCCGCCCCAGTAGAAGCCGGCGAAGTTCATCCCATGGAACAGCACGACAGTGCGGCCGTTCGGCTGCCCCTGCGCGGGGACGTCCATGTAGGCCATCCGGATGTCCTGGCCGTACAGCGTCATCGGCATGTACGAAACGGTATGCGGGTACGGCACATCCTCACACGTGATGCTGCCTGGCTTGATATCGGTCGGCGTCGGCGGTGGCGCCGGAGCTTGGGCAAACCCGCGTGACGGTACGAGCACGAGTGGGGCGAGCAGTGCGACGGCGGTCAGCTTCATCATGACAATATATCCTTATCTTTCATCACGCCCTCCTCGTGATATTGCTGGACTATCGACTACCGACTGTTGACGATTGACTATTGACTGATGCCGATTCTGTACAAATGCGTCAGGCTGCGGATAAAGAAGGCGCTTCCGTACACCCCTATCGAGGCGAGCGTCGTGCCGTCGAGCTCGTTGGTCGCCAGCTTCTGGAAGGTTGTTCCCGGCGCGATGACCGTCGCAACCCCTTCTTCGCTCAGAAAATAGATCCGGCCGTCAGCGAAGAGCGGCGAGGCCGAGTGATTGCCCCCGACTCGCTGCTGCCAGTAAAGCTTGCCCGTCTTCGCGTCGACGCACGACGCGACGCCGAGATCGTTGATCACGTACAGCTCATCGCCGACCAGCAGGGGCGACGGCGTATATGGCGCGCCCCGCGTCATCGACCAGGCGAGGTGTGTATCGGTGACATCACCGGTTCCACCCGCGCGAACCGCGAGCAAGGCCGGCTGTTGAAAGCCGGTGACGATGTACACCAAGCCGTGGCCAAACACCGGGCGCGGGACGTTGGAAAAGCCGCCCTCGTACCGTACCATCCAGATTTCCTTGCCGGTGTCGGGATTGTAAGCCACCGCTCGGTACGCGCCGACGCTGACCAACTGATCGCGCCCACCGACAGAGATGACCAGCGGCGTGGTGTAAGCCTGGTCGAAGGGCTTCCGGCGCTCGGTCTTCCAGCGAACCTTGCCAGTGTTCTTGTCGAGCGCAATCACCCACGCCTCGTAGTGGCCGTCGCCGCTGAATATCAGGAGATCCTTGTAGAGCACGGGCGATCCGCCCGCGCCATGCTGCGACGCGTACGGGAACTTCGCCTTCCAGACGATTGCCCCGGATGTGGCGTCTATCGCGGCGGTCCCGTCGCCACCGAAGTGCAGATACACGCGGTTGCCCTCGAGAATCGGCGTTGGCGATGCGTGGCTGTTCTTGGGATTTTTCAGATTCGCGTTCGACAGGCGGAAGACTTCAGCGTTCACGAGCTCTCGCCCGCTCTCGGCATCGAACGCCACCGCGCGCAGCGACGCTCCGCCCTCGGCGCGAACGGCCGTGGTCACCCACACGCGGCCGCCCGAAATGACCGGAGACGACCATCCCCGCCCCTGGATGGCGGCCTTCCACACGACGTTTGCCGTCTCGCTCCATTCGAGCGGCAGCCCGGTTGCGGAGGAGTGCCCTTGCCCGGTGGGACCGCGGAACTGGGGCCAGTCGGCTGATTGCGCGCCAGCCACACAGGCGCACAGAAGAAAGGAGAAAGTGGAAAGGGAAAAGTAAAAAGTGAGTCTCGATGGCATTCGTTACTTTCTACTTTCTACTTTACCTCTCCATCAGCGAACGGCGATCGGCGCCACCGTCGAACCGGTCGCCCCCTGGATCTTCAGCGGCTGCACCACGAGCGCAAACTCGTATACCTGCTTGCCCGCGATCTCGTCCAGCCTGAGATTCTCGAGCAGGTGGATGCCGTTGACGACGAGCGCAATCTGGTGGACCGGGTTGCTGAGATTTCTGTCGGGATCGGGCGTGACACCGACAGGACCGTTATCTGTGCCGATCAACATCGGGTCCTGCTTTACGAGCCACTCGGCGGCGGCCGTGGTGAGCCCCGGATTCGTCTTCAGGTAGCGAGCTCCGTCCGTATCCCACAGGCGGCCCCACCCGGTATTGATGATAACGGCGTCCCCCGGCTGAAGAGCGAGCTTCTGCCGCTGCAGCGCGCGCTGCAGATCGTCGACGGTGATCGGATAGGTGTCGGGCAGCATCTCGACGCCTTTCAGCGCCGCGACGTCGATGAGCACACCGCGGGTGATGAGCGACCCGACGTTCTGGATGCCGAGCTTCGTGAACCCGCCGCGCGTCGCCACGTCGTTCAGCTTCACGCAGTTGTAAAGACTGTCGCCGATGGTCTGGTGCGTGAAGCCGTCGAACTGCGTTCCCACCTGGCCGAGCTCGGCGAACACGATTTCTTCGTTGCTACCGCGCCGATTGGACCCGGTGTTCATGTTGGTGCGCTTCATTTCCATCTCGAAGCGCCGGCCCAGCGAAAACGGCATGTCGGCTTTCAGCACCCGGCCGAGCTCGAACACTTCGCCGGTGCGGATCAGGCGAACGGCTCGCAGCACCGTCTCGGGCTTCATGTGATTGCCCGAGCCGCGCTCGTCTGTGCTCCCCCATTTCGAGGGGCAGCGCTGGGTGTCGGTGGGCGGGGTCCACCCCTGTGCGGCCCCAGGCTGTGGCCAGGTCAGAACGGTGATGGCAAATAAGACCGGGACGGCGCGCATAGACCTCCGTTCACTAATTCGTTCTCTTCGTTTTGGCGCTCGGCGTTTCGTCGACCGGCAGATCGCCGAGCAGGTACTGAATCGCTGCGAGCAGATGGCCGGTCCATCGCTTGTCGGTATACATGATGGTGGTATGACCGAGCGGCGTGAAATAGGTGCGCCCCTTGCCGTAGCCCTTTACCCAGGCCACTCCGTAATCCTGATCGGGACGCGTGCTGAGCTCGCTGAACCGGCCGCCGAAACCGCGATCCGATTTCTCGACGTCGATGCTCATCAGGACGCGCTGTTTCTCGCGCGAGTACGGCGAGGAGGGAGGGAAGATGTAGAACTCGTCGGTATGCGTGAACGGCTGACTGCCAAACGGCTTCATCAGCGGATTGTTCGGATCGTCGATCTTGATAACCTGCTCTTCAACCCGGTGCTGCCCCGCCCAGCCGCCCATCATGTCGGCAAACTCAGGCCAGTTGAGGTTCGCGTAGGTCACGGCGTGGTTGCCGCCGAGGCCGCCGCCTTCGCGGAGGTAGCGCAGGATGCTCTCGCGCACTTCCGGATCGTTGTGCACCATGCCGCACACGTTGTTGAAGAACACGGCATCGAACTGCTTGATCGTCGGGTACTTCAGCATCGCCTGATCGTTGCTGAAGGTAGGCTCGAACGCCCCCGTGTACTTCGCCATCAGCTCGATCATGTAGTTGCCGTGCGGAATCGTGCTGTGGCCCGAGTACATCTGGATGTCTGTGACGAGCAGCTTGCGCGGACGCGCCGGTTTGGCAACCGCCTGCCGCGGAATCGCCGCATCGATCTCCGCACGCATCGCAGCATCGAGCCGATCGCCGCCGCGTATCTGGCCCGCCGGGGTCTTCAGCATGTCGTTGACCCGCGCCGACATCGCGGGCCACATGACGCGTTCAAACCCGGTGACGTTCTTCACCATGTCGGCTTCGGTCGGCCCGGTCGACTCCACGGTGATGGACAACGGCTTTATGCCCGCCGTGTAGACCGCCAGAAAGAAATCGTTCAAGCCTGCCGCGCCCTCGCCCAGCGGCACGACGCGACCTCGCGCGCCGAGGGCGCTCCGATCGGAGGCCGTCACGTGGAGCAGCCTGTCCTTCACGATCGCCAAGCCGTCTACCGCCTTGATACCGGCCTGCGCCCAGCCGCCTAGATGCGCGCTGATGCCCAGCCGCTTGCTGCGGCCTTCGAGCGCGGCCATCACGGCCTTGGGGTCGCCTTTGCTCTCGAGGGCGACGGCGATGTCGAACTCCTCGGCGAGCTTGTCGAGCTCGGCGGGATTGGCTGCATCGGCGCTCGTGATGACGAGCGGCACGTTAATCGACTTCGCGAACTCGAACACCCGCCGCCGCATGGCGGAGTCGGCCCCGATATTGTCGACGCGATACGCTGAGATCGACTCGGCGATCTCGCGGAGACGATAGACGACCGCGGCGCGCTCATTGGTCTGAAGACGCTGGTCCAGCGGCTTCGGCACTTCGTAGCTCGTGATCTGCGTGCTCGAGGCTTCGACGGAGGCGAACGGAATCACGTCGGCCTTCGCGAGGGCGTCGGAGAAAGTCATCCCCTTCAGCGCCGCGGTGGGCATAGCCACACGCCAGCCGAACCACATGTTGTTGTCGGGGGCCCCCATGCGAATCGTGGCGAGACCTCCGCCGTTCGGCCTCTTCGAGACCGACGGCACCTGCTGCGGCTGCTGGCCTGCTCCGCCCCCCTGCTGAGCGATACTGATGGCGCCGCCCGTCATGGCGAAAAGAAAAATGACCGCGAAAACGCGGGTCTTCATGCGTGACCTCTTTTCATGAACAGAGACACCGTCGCCCACCCGTCGATATACGAGAAACGCGGCAAGTTTACCGCTAAAGTTATCGCGTGGAACCGAGGCGTTTCAACAGTTGAATCTGGCCGGCGTGATACAGATCGTGCGCGGCGATGCCCGAGATGATGGCGAAGTTGCTGACTTTCTTGCCGGCTGGAGTTTGCGCCAGATCGCCCGGTGTCAGCCGCATCACGGCCTGACGCAGCGCCTCATGCATCTCGTCCAGGAGCGCGAGATCGGCACGCCACGCCTGGTCACCCGCGTGTGCCCGATCGGCGGGGCGCTGAAACCAGTTCGACCCCTTGAGCGGAAACGACCCGCGCGCCCCCCCTGTGAATCGTCGTGCCGCCGCGTACTTCCAGTAGGCGGCGTGCACGACGATCTCCCAGATGTTGTGGCGCCGCGGAGCCGGGCGCCATGCGGCCTGCGCGGGGGTGACACGCCGCAGCGACCCGCGAAGGTTCGTGCCGTGCCACG
>Ga0105106_10003818_pt1 | contig 10717 bp, 8 predicted proteins | sample PPLLaktember2015_5_FD_79109 | JGI IMG/M metagenome (GOLD analysis project Ga0105106, IMG submission 79109) | Freshwater sediment microbial communities from Prairie Pothole Lake near Jamestown, North Dakota, USA - PPLs Lake P8 Core (1) Depth... | ecosystem: Environmental > Aquatic > Freshwater >... | reverse complement strand
GGTCGCCCGAGGCGAGCGCGACCGGGTGCACGAGCCCGTCGACGAGCACCGTCGTCGCGTCGGCGTCGCGCTGCACGATCCGGCCGGTCGCCGACTCGGCGACGATCAGCGCGTCGCCTCGCTCGACGAGCGCCGTCGGCCCGCCCGCGGGGGTGAAGAGCGCGGCGAACGACATCGGCCGCACCTCGAGGATCGCGTCGGCGATCGGATCGGTCACGAGCAGGCGGTTGCGCGTCGCCGACCACACGCCGCTGTTCGCCGCGCCGAGGCCTTCGGCCCACGGCTTGATCGCCTCCGCGCCGGCGAAGGGATCCGCCGCATCGCCGGTCTCGGACGCGCCGTCGGTGTCCGTCGCGGCACCGCTCGTACCGGTCGCGTCGTCGCCCGCACTGCCGTCCCCGCTGCCGTCCGACAGCGCGCCGAGGAGATGATCACCGCCGGGACACCCGACGCAGAGCAGCATCCCGAGGGCGACCGTCACCGTTTCAGTCGCACGCACGACGCACACGCTCCGTCTGGGGGGATGCCGCGAAGTCGCGGTGGAATGCGGCGGCCGCCGCCGCGCCGCGATCGCGACCGAGCTCGCACAGCGCGATCGCCTCGAGGGCGCGGCGTTCCTCGACGAACGCGCCGCGCGGGAATCGACGCGCTTGCTCGCGCAGGATCGCCAGCGCGCGCTCGCGATCGCCGGCGGTGTGGGCCGTCTTCGCGCGCTTGAGCAGGCCGAGCTCGGCCGCGAAGTCGTCGCGCGGCGGCGCCGTCGGGCCGCGGCGCGTCGCCTTCGGCTTCGACGGGGCGGGGATCTCGATCGCCGGGGCGGGCGTGTCCGGCACGATGGCGGGTGGTGCGACAGCGACGTGCGGCGGACGATCCATCGCCGTCGTCGTCTGCGTCGGCGCGACCACGGGAGCATCCGCGACCACGTTCGTCGCCGGGGCGGGCTCCCCCTCGTCCGGTCCGCGCCCGCCGAGGATCACCGCGAGCGCGCCGAGCCCGAGCACGAGCACACCGAGGAGCGTGGGCTTCACCCAGCCGCGACGAGCTGCGAGCAGCGGCGCACCGAAAGGCGGCGCATCGACGATCGGCGCGCGTCCGTCTGCGATCGCGCGCTGCAGTGTCGCGAGATTGGCCGCGCGCGCACGGGCCGGCGGCACCATGGCCTCGCGCTCCGCGGCGATCAGCTGGTCGAGCCGACTCACGACGCGGTCTCCTCGCGGCCGAGCGCCTGCTCGAGCCGCAGTCGCGCCGCTCGCAGCCGCGTGTACACCGTCGGCAGCTTCACGCCCAGCATGTCGGCGATCTCCGGTGCGGTGAACCCCTCGAGCTCGACGAGCACGAACACGATGCGCTTGTCGTCGTCGAGCAGGTCGAGCAGGCGGTGCAGCGTGTCGGCCGCTTCGGTGTGCCGATGCGGTTCGATGGACGACGGCGGACCCGCGGCGCCGAGCGCCTCCACGCGCCGGCGATGGCGGTGCTCGTTGCGGCGCAGCCGCTGGACCACCCGCAGCGCGATCGCGAACAGCCAGGTCGAGAGCGCCGCCCGGCCCTCGAACTCCGCGAGCCGGCGCGCGGCGGCGAGGAACACCTCCTGGACGGCGTCGTCGACCTGCTCCGCCGGGACGCCGAGCCGACGCAACGATCTCCACACGAAGTCATGATGATCCCGATAGACGGTCTCGATGTCGAGCGCGTCGGAGGCAGGCGCGGCGGCGGCGATCTGCGCCCCGCGGTGTGCGGCCTGTGTCGTCGACAATGTCGGCCAGTCTACAAGCTTTGTTTCCGGACCCCGGGCGATCCATTGCGACGCGAGCTCGCGATCGGGGGCCGGGCCGCCCTGGCCAGCGCAGCTCGATCCCGACCGCGCCGCGGACCGCGACGGGCGGCAGCCGGAACACCTGGCCGTGGCCCTGCACGCTGAACGACGGTCGAGTGAACGGAACGAGCAGATCGAGCTCGAACGCGATCGCGAGCAGCGGATGCACGCGCACGCGCAGGCCGGGTCCGAGCCGCGCATACACGACGACCGGATCCGCGCTGCGTGTGTCCGGCAGGCCCACCCCGCGCGCGCGGATCTGGCCGACGTCGATGCCGGCGAGCAGCGGCAGTTCGATGCGTGGACGATCGATCGCCGTCGCCCCGATGCGAGCACCTACGGCCCACGCGAGGAATCGGGCGTCGCCGTCCTCGATGGTCACGCGGCGCGGCGCGACGAACACACCGAGCACCTCGGCGCGCAGTCGTGTCCAGCCGATGCCGAGCGCGAGGCTCGTGCCGAGATCGACGCCGGGGAGCCGGCCCCAGCCGGCGTCGAAGGTCGCACGCGCGAGCGCGAAGGGTCGCGCTCGCGTCGGCACGCGTGGAGCAGCGGGTGGACGTTGCGCGGCAGCGGGCGGTCGCTCCGGCTCGACCGGCGGCGTGGGCTCCGGCGGCAGCGCATCGGTCGGTGGATCGACGGGCGCCATGTCGCTTTCGCGACCGGCCTGGCCGAGCTGCAGCGCCCGCAGTTGCTCGTCGCCGAGCTGCGTGACGACATCCGGATCGATCGCCATGGCGACGACGAGCGCCGCCGCCTCGCCGACCAGCGCGCAGTCGCGGTGCGCTGGCAGGTGGCGCCGACGCGGTCCCTCGTCCGTGCGCGTGTCGATGCGTGCGACGAAGGCATCGCGCTCGCGCGTGATCGCCACGTCGATCTCGAGCCGCGTCGCGCGGGCACGGTCGAGCGGTCCGCCGAGGAACGTCTCCACGCGCGCGCGCGCGTGTTCCTCGGACGGACAGCCCTCGACGGCCGCCCAGTGCAGCTCGACGATCGCACGCGCCGATCCCACCGGTGACGGCGCACTGGCAGGTGCGATGCCGAGCAACACGGCCATGATCGAGACGAGCACGCGCCCCCACGTTGGCGGACGGCGGCGTGGCGGACAAGGGCAGCGACGAACGCGCGCGGACCTGCGGCGCGGGGCCGCAATGGATCGACGCGGGACCGGGCACGAACGGCAGAGGCCTCGATGTCACGCGGGTTCCCACTGCTCCTGTTCGCCTGCGTCGCTGCGCAGGGCTGCCGCGACGATGCGGCCGCGAACGTCGACGATCCGTCCGACGACGACGGCGGCGACACGACCGACGGCGCGCAGGACGGGAGCACGACTGCGGGCGACGTCCCCGAGGTGCCGCCCGATCCGGCCGTCGTCGGTCCGGGCGGCCTGCGTCGCCTGACGGTCCACGAGTACGACGAGACGATCGCGGATCTCGTCGGTGACACGACACGACCGGCGCGCACGTTCCTGCCCGAGGACGCCCGGCTGCCGTTCGACAACGATCGCGCCGCCCAGGTGCCCTCGTCCGCGCTCGTCGACGGGGCCGAGACGCTCGCGCTCGACGTGGCCGCGCGACTCGTCGCGGATCCGCAGCGACGCGCGCAGGTGGTCGGCTGTGAGCCGTCGGCGACGGACCATGGCTGCGCGGAGCAGTCCGTGCGCGAGCTCGGTCGCCGGGCGCTGCGCCGACCGCTGACCGAGGAGGAGGTTGCCGACTTCGTCGCGCTCGCGACGTATGCCGAGGAGACCGGCGAGCCGTGGGTCGGGATCGAGACGATCGTCGGCGCGCTCCTGCAGCACCCCGAGTTCCTGTACCGCGTCGAGACCGGCGAGCCCGTCGAGGACGTGCCGGGACTGTACCGCCTGCGCCCCCACGAGCTCGTCACGCGGCTGTCGTATCTCGTGCTCGGCACGACGCCCGACGACGCGCTGCTGGATCTCGCCGACACCGCCGCGAGCGAGGCGCGAGCACCGAACAGCGACGAGCTGCGCGCGCACGCGCAGCGGCTGCTCGAGGATCCGCGCGCGCGTGCGCTCGTCGATCGCTTCCACGCGATGTGGCTCGGCTACGAGGTGCTGCCGCATGCGCCCGAGATCGCCGAGCCGATGCGGGCCGAGACGCGTGCGCTCGTCGAGCGCGTCGTGTTCGACGAGCGGCGGCCCTGGGCAGATCTGCTGACGAGCGACGAGACGTGGCTGACGGCCGCGCTCGCGGAGCACTACGGGCTGCCTGCTCCCGCGGATGCGGGCGGTGCCTGGGTCGAGTACGGCGGGAGCGGTCGGCTCGGTCTGCTCTCGCACGGCACGTTCCTCGCCAACGGCGGTGCGTTCGGCGACACGAGCCCGGTGATGCGCGGGCTCGCCGTGAAAACGCGGTTGCTCTGCCAGGAGATCCCGCCGCCGCCCGACAACGTGAACGCCGACGACGAGCCGGGCACCGAGGGCTCGTGCAAGTGGGATCGCTGGGCGCCGCACCGCGAGCCGGAGTGCGTCGGCTGCCACGGGCAGTTCGATCCATACGGCTGGGGCCTCGAGAACTACGACGCGCAGGGCCGCTACCGCACGCTCGACGACGCCGGCTGCGAGCTCGCGCCGCACACGACCGTGGACGTGCCGGACGTCGGCACGTTCTCGGGACCTGGCGAGCTCGGTGCGCTCGTCGCCGAGACCGACGTCGTGCGCACCTGCCTCGCGACCCAGCTGCTGCGGTTCGCGCTCGGTCGCGCGGAGCTCACGGCCGAGGACCAAGCGCTCGCAGTGGCGGTGCTCGACGGGCGTGGCCGGGAGCTCGCGCTCGACGAGCTCGTGCTCACGCTCGTCACGACGGATGCGTTCGCGTACCGATGGGAGGATCCGACATGACGTTCCGCCTCCGACGACGCAGCTTCCTGCGCGGCAGCGCGGGTGCCCTGCTCGCCCTGCCCGCGCTCGAGATCATGGCACCCGTGCGGGCGCGAGCCGGCGGCGGCACGATCCCGCCGCGATTCCTCGTCGCATTCGGCGGTTCGTCGCTCGGCCGCGGTGTGCCGGGCGGGACCGAGTCGATCGACCGCTTCGTGCCGACCACCATCGGCGCCGACTACGACCTGCCCCTCGCGCTCGCGAGCCTGGCCGAGCACGGCGTCGCCGGACACGTGTCGGTGATCTCCGGCCTCGAGACGCCGTGGGGTCCCGACGGCGCCGTGCCGCCGGCTGGACGATTTCCGATGATGCACCACTCGTGCTACGGGCCACTGCTGTGCGGCGTGCGGGCGTCGGCGTTCGTGCCCGTGGCGGGCCCGACCTCCGATCAGCTGGTCGCCGATGCAATCGGCGACGACACGCCGGTCCACGTGATGACGTATCGCGTGCAGGCCGAGGCGTACGGGATGGGCACCAGTCCCAGCGAGTCGCGCATGTCGTACCGCATCGGGGTCTCGGGCGAGCTCGAGCCGGTGACGCCGAAGGTCAGCCCGCAGCTCGTGTTCCAGGAGCTGTTCTCGGGCTTCGCCCCGCCCGGCGAGGATCCGGCGGTGGCCGCAGCGGCCGAGCTCGTGCGCCGGCGCCGGATCAGCATGCTCGATCTCGTCGCCGACGACGCCGAGGCGCTGGCGCAGCGACTCGGTCGGGAGGATCGCATCCGCATGGAGCAGCACCTCGATCGCGTCCGCGATCTCGAGCAGCGCATCGAGGGCTTCGGCACCGGCATGGTCGGCGAGGGTTGTCACGTCCCGGCCGATCCGGGCGCGGATCCGGCGATCGGCACCCAGGCGTGGAGCGACGAGGACACGCGCGCGCGGCTGCTCTGCGACATGATCCACATGGCGTTCACCTGCGACATCTCGCGGGCCGGATCGCTCATGTTCACGTTCGCCCAGAGCGGCATCAACCTCTCGACGATCGTCGGCGAGTCGGTGTCGCTGCACGACCTCGGCCACTCCGCCGACGTGCCCGGACAGCCGCTCGCGCGCGTCGAACAGATGGCGGCCGCGCTCGGCTGGCACGTCGGCCACTTCGCCCGGCTCGTGGCTTTGTTGCGCGACACGCAAGAGATCGACGGCTCGAGCCTGCTCGATCACTGCGCGCTCGTGCTCGTGTTCGAGGGTGGCCACGGCCTCGACGGTCAGACCGGCGCGACCCAGAGCGTGCACTCGACGCAGAACATGGCGGCGCTCGTCGCCGGCGGTGCCGGCGGGATGCTCCAGGGCCGCCACATCGTCACCGCGCAAGCCCATCCCGCGAGCGTCGTCCTCACGGCGATGCACGCCGTAGGCGTGCAGGGCTCGCTCGGCGAGGTCGACGTCGACATCCCCCAGCTCTTCGAGGCGTGAGTCGTGGCCGTACTCCGTCGTCGCACGCTGCTCGCCGCGCTCGGATCGGTCGTCGCGCTGCCGATCCTCGAGGCCGGCATCGCGCCCGCGCGAGCCGCTCCGGGCGACGATCTGCGTCGCCTCGTCGTCTTCCACTTCCCCAACGGGTGCTTCCTGCCGGACTGGACTCCGCCCGCGCTCGGTCCGGCGTGGGCGAGCACGCCGATCCTCGATGCCGTCGCGGCGCACCGCGACGCGATCACCGTCGTGTCCGGTCTGTCGAACGAGGCCATCGCGATGGCCGGGGATCCGGCGGTGACGAATCCGCATGCGCGGCGATTCCCGGCGATGCTGACGTGCGCCGGCGTGCAGCCGTCCGGAGCCGGAGGCACGTCCGTGGATCAGATCGTCGCCGCGGCCCTCGCCGGCACGACGCCGTTCCCGAGCCTGGTCGTGGCCCTCACCGCGCGCAACGACCTGCACGAGGGCCGGTTCTCGTTCTCGGCTCCCGACGCCCCGATCGCGCCGATCCTCGCGCCCGAGGAGCTGTTCGCCCAGCTGTTCGCCGACGCGACGCTCGACGCCGCCGAGCAGGCACGGATCGCTGCCGAGCGCCGCAGCGTGCTCGACCACGTCGCCGCCGACATCGAGCGACTGCGGACGGAGCTCGGGGCCGTCGATCGCACGCGGCTCGACGAGCACCTGCAGGCCGTGCGTGCGCTCGAGCAGTCGATCCAGGACCTCGACTGCGAGCCGCCGGCTCCGCCGGCTCCGACCTCGGCCGACGATCCGGACGATCGCGAGGCCCGGTGCCACGCCCTGCTGGATCTCGTCGCGACCGCACTCGCGTGCGACGCGACGCGGGTCGTCGTGTTCTCGATGGGGGCGACCGCAGGCGAGCCCACGTATCCATTCCTCGGCATCGCCGAGGGCGACCACACGATCTCGCACCTGCCGATGCAGGACGCGTCTGCGCGCGAGAAGTACCGCGCGATCACCCACTGGAAGCTGCAGCAGTTCGCCGCGCTGCTCGATCGTCTGTCGATCGCCGAGGGCGACGGTCGCGTGATCGATCGCTGCGCCGTCGTCGGGCTCAGCGAGCTCTCCCACGGTGGATCCCACGACGCGCGCGCCCTGCCGGTGCTCGTCGCCGGCGGTCTCGGGGGCCACGTCGGCGGCTCCCACGTCGCGGTGCCGTGCGATCCGAGCACGCTGCTGTTGCCGATGGCGGACAAGCAGTGGTGCGTCGGCACGGAGCACACACCGCTCGCGAACCTGTGGCTCACGGCGATGCGCGCATTGGATCTCGACGTCGAGGCGTTCGGCGACTCGACCGGCCTCGTGGAGGGATTGTGGGTCTGACCCGGCATTCGCTCGGTGTGACGCTCGTGCTGGTCGGCTGTGGCGGCGACGCCTCGCAGAGCTCCGACGAGGCGACGTCGTCCGCGACGGCGAGCGACGACGCCGGCGCGGACGCGAGCTCGTCCGACGGCGGCGCCGGCGAGGGCGAGGTGTGTGCCGTCGGCGAACCGGCACCGCTGCGAAGGCTGACCGCGACGGAGTACCGCAACACCGTGCGGGATCTGCTCGGCATCGACGCGTCGGATCTCGTCGCAGACTTCCCGGTGGACGCCAGCGTCGCAGGCTTCGCCAACAACGCGGCCGTGCAGACGCTGCAGCTCGGCCACGCGCGGTCCTACCAGGCGGCTGCGGAAGCGATCGCGAACCGGCTGCTCGCCGATGCCGAGCGCCGGGACGCGGTGGTCGGCTGCGTGCCGGCGTCGCCGGGCGACGACTGCGTGCGGGCCTTCGTCGAGCGACTCGTGCACTCCGCGTACCGCCGACCCGCCGAGACCACCGACGTCGAAGCACTCGTCGCGCTCGCGCAATCCGTCGAAGATCCGTGGGGCGGCGTCGCGCTCGTCGTGCGCGCGGTGCTGCAGTCGCCGCGATTCTTGTTCCGCGTCGAGCGCCCGCGCGAGCCGGCGCCCGACGATCCGAACGGCGCGCCGCTGCTCGACGGCCACGAGATCGCCACACGCCTGTCGTACCTGCTGTGGCAGTCGAGCCCCGACGCGTGGCTGCTCGAGCGGGCCGCCGACGGCTCGCTCGCAGACGCCGAAGGTGTCGTCGCCGTCGCACGCGAGGCTCTGGAGCGCGCCGCGGTCGACGATGCGCTCGCCGAATTCGCGACGGGATGGCTGCGGCTCGGAGCGCTCGACGACCTCGGCCGCGATCCCGCGCGATTCCCCGAGTGGACGCCGAGCCTGCGCGCCGCGATGCGCGACGAGGCGATCGCGCTCGTCCGCGCGGGCGCGCGCGATCACGGGCTGCTCGGCGCGTACACGATCGCGTCGGTCTGGGTGACGCCGGAGCTCGCGACGATCTACGGGCTGCCGGCACCGGACGGCGACGGGCTCGTGGAGGTCGACGTCGCGGGCGATCCCGATCGTGGCGGGCTGCTCACGACCGCCGCCGTGCTCGCGGTGACGACTCCGACCGACGTCACGAGCCCGGTGCGCCGCGGCGTGTTCGTCTACGACGCGCTCTTGTGCTCGCCGCTCCCACCGCCGCCGCCGGGCACCGCGGGCGAGCTGCCGCCGCCGGACGAGGTCGCGAAGATCGACGCGCTCGAGCAGCACCGCAGCGATCCCGCCTGCGCGGGCTGTCACGATCTGCTCGATCCGATCGGGCTCGGCCTCGAGCGCTACGACGCGCTCGGCCGCGTGCGCATGCTCGACGAGGGCGGGCATCCGGTCGCGGAGCACGGCACGGTGCCGGGGCTGCCCGACGGGAGCTTCGCGGGCGGCGTGGAGCTGGGCGAGCGGCTGCGCGCGATGCCCGAGGCCCAGCGTTGCGTCGCGACGCAGGTGTTCCGCTGGGCGATGGGACGCAGCGAGACGGCCGACGACGCGTGCGTGCTGGACCAGCTGGCCGCGGTCGTCGCCGAGACCGACGGCGACTACGCGGAGCTCGTCGCCGCGCTGGTGGCCAGCGACGCGTTCCGCCGCCGGCCGAGCCCGTGAGCGATCACTGCGGCTGCCAGCCGGCGATCTGCGCCATGAGCACCCAGTACGCCTTGGCGACCCGGATCTTGCCGGCCGACGGGCTGCCGAGGTGACCGCCGTCGGTCTCGCTCGTGTAATGCGGACAGATCGCCGGCAGATCGACGCCGTCGTCGGGATGGTTCTCGTCGAGGTACGGCACACCGTCGCGATTGTCGAAGCAGGGCGTGCCGTCGGGCGTGTGCGACAGGATGTCCGCGACGTCGAACAGCGGAAGCTCGCGCTCGATAGCCCACGTGCGCATCCCGTCGTTGAAGTCGCGCGACGCGACCGTGCCGATACCCCGGGCGAGCGACGTGGTCCACCAGATCACGGTCGTGTCGGGATGGGCGTCCGCGAACGCGGTGTAGTCGAACGCGTCGCCGCGATCGTCGTTGTCGGCGAAGAAGCCGAGCGCGGGGTCGGCGATGTCCGAGCCCTCGCCGACGGCGAGGTAGCTGAACTGGAACGACGCGACGTCGAGCTGGTCGATCATCGGCGTCGTCGCGGCGACGAAGCAGTCGACGCTGCCATGCCATTCGTCGCAACCCTCGGGCCAGAACGCGAAGCTCCAGTTCGATCGGTCGTAGGTGCCGGCCCAGGCGACCTCGGCGGGATCGACCGAGAACTCGGGCAAGGTATGGTCCGCGCGCACGCAGTGGTTCGGCGCCTCGGCGTGGGGCACCGCGAGGCACGACAGGCCCTCGTCGATGTTGCCGCCGACGGACCGATCCATGAAGAACATGCGCATCGCAGCCGCGGACGCGATCGCGTCGGCGGGCAGCTCGTCGAAGAGCGCGACCGAGGTGTGATCGACCACGATGCCCGCACCGATGGGACCGCCGTCGTCCGTCGCCGTGCCCTCCGCCTCGGACGCGCCGTCGTCGGCGGTGCTCGCCGATCCGGAGGCCCCGGTGCCCGTGGTCGGATCAGCCGTGGGATCGGTGCCCGACATCGTGCCGGGCGCGGTCGATCCCGTGCCGCTCGTACCCCCGTCCTCGCCGTCGTCGCCCGAGGGCGGTGCGCAGGCACAGAGGAGCAGGAGGACGAAGGGCGGAGTCGCGCAGGGAATCGAGGTCGACACACGATGGGTGTCCACCGCGCGCCGGATTCCATTGCGACCAAGCAATGGGGAAGGACGGCCCGTCCTTCCCCTCCGTCGGGCAAAGCCCGCCGGAGCCTCCCCATCCTCCGGCGCTACGCGCCTTGCCTTCCTCAGTACGAGCGCAGGTAGAACGGATAGTGGACCGTCGCCTTGCCCTTGGGCTTCGGGAACGTCCAGTTGCGCACCTCGGCGACGATGCAGCCCTCCGCCGTGTCGTCGCCCGTCTCGTTGAGCTCGGTCTTCGCGTCGGTCACCTTGCCGGAGCCGTCGACCTGGATCGCGACCACGATCGCGCCGTCGAGCTCGGCCTGGGGGTTCGCCGCGAGACCGGCGTCCCAGCACTCGCGGATCTCGCGGAACTTCTGCTCGATGACCTCCTTGACCTGCGCCTCGCGCAGTCCACCGTCGATCTTCAGCACCTGCTCCACGGGCTTGGCCGCCGGCTCGTCCTCGCCCCCGCCCTCG
>Ga0105106_10003817_pt1 | contig 10719 bp, 7 predicted proteins | sample PPLLaktember2015_5_FD_79109 | JGI IMG/M metagenome (GOLD analysis project Ga0105106, IMG submission 79109) | Freshwater sediment microbial communities from Prairie Pothole Lake near Jamestown, North Dakota, USA - PPLs Lake P8 Core (1) Depth... | ecosystem: Environmental > Aquatic > Freshwater >... | reverse complement strand
TGGACCCTTTTCAATCGCCCTGGATCAATAATCGACGCGATCACCTATACCGTTTACGGTTATCATTTTAGAAGGGTTTACGGATTAAGAGAATTATAGGGATGAAAGCGATTGCTAAGTTTAATGACATGCCTTTTACAACGATTATGGCTGATATAGACGGGAATATTTACTAGACAATTTTAGTCGGAAATCAGTTCTGGTTGGGAGAAAACCTCAAGACGACAAAATTAAAGGATGGATCGGCAATTCCAATTGTTTCAAACAATAGTGAGTGGATTGATCTGACAACCCCGGGTTATTGATGGTATAATAATGATGCAACAAATTATGGGACCAACTACGGGGCTTAATATAACTGGTATGCTGTCAATTCGGGCAAACTATGTCCAACTGGATGGCACATGCCAACTGATATTGAATGGACAGCTTTAATAACGTATTTAGGAGGAGAAAGCGTTGCTGGTGGTAAAATGAAAGAAACCGGAATTATTTATTGGCAAACACCTAATACAGGTGCTTCAAATTCCAGTGGTTTTACTGCAAGTGGGGGAGGAATGAGAGAGTCAAAGTGATTCAAAAAAGACGACTTTTTATGTACGAGTTTTAAATGCCGTGGGGGAAAATATGGGGAAAAAGAGGCATAAAAAAACTGATAACACTGATTATAAGCATTATCAGATTTTTAAATGTGGTGCCACCAGGAATCGAACCGGGGACACACGGATTTTCAGTCCGTTGCTCTACCGACTGAGCTATGGCACCTGATTTTCGGATTGCAAATATATATTTCAAATTTGAGTATCCAAAACTTTATTCTGAAAAAATAACAATGGAGTAATGAGTCTGAGGTGAACGGATTCAATTCTAAGGTATTTTATTTATTAACATTGTGAAAATTTTTTAACTTGAATTTTTTTTCCATCAGTGTTAGTAAAATTTAGAATATTATCAGCATATTTATTGATTATGTATTTCTTAAGTACTGCAGCTGTTCATGGCCAGATACTTAAGGACACTTCAGCCATAAACCTTCTTAAAAGAGGCGTCGACGACATTTACGGCTGCCGGTTTACAGAAGCCATGAAAATAGGTGATGAATTAAGCAGGATATTCCCCGATCATCCGGTAATATATCTGTATAACGGGATGCTGACTTACTGGAAACACCATCCTCTTATTCCGTCCTCATCTGAATCATCATCCTATGAGAATTATATGACCACCTGTATAAAAATCTGTGAAGAGGCCCAGGCTCCTGATGACTATGCGGAATACCTGCTAGCCAACCTGGGAGCCAGGGGGATGCTATTGATGTACTATGCTGACAATAACCTCACCGAAAAGGTTAATCCTCTTGTGATCAGTACCTACCGCCACATAAGGGAATCATTTGATTATACTTCGGTTTATCCTGATTTTTATTTTTTTACCGGCCTTTACAATTACTACCGTGAGGCATACCCCGAGGCCCATCCCATTTACAAGGTGCTTGCATTTCTTTTTCCGAGGGGCGACAGGGAGAAGGGATTGGCCGAAATAAGGCTTGCTGCAACAAAATCCATTATGCTTAAGGCAGAATCTTACTCTTTCCTTTCATACATTTTCCTCAGCTTCGAAAATAATTATGCAAAGTCACTGCCCTACACAATGGGTCTCCACGAACTTTATCCGGCTAATCAGCCGTATCTCGCAGGATACCTGAAAAACCTCCTTTTGCTTAAGAAATATGATGAAGCTGAAGAAATCTTAAATTCATTGAACAACAATATCACCAACTCCTATTTCAGGGCTCAGGTCTCGGTATTTAATGGGATCCTTCAGGAGAAGAAATATAATAACTATGATCAGGCTCTGAGATATTACAATAAAGGGATCAGTGAGCTTTCCGGATTTGACTACTACGGCAGAGATTATTCCTCCTATGCCTATTTCGGGCTAAGCCGTATCAGCGGAATGAGGAACGATAAGCAGAACAGGAAAACTTACCGGAAAATGGCCATTGAGATGACAAGCTACAAAAAGGTCAACTTCGATGAATAAGAAACCGCGTTGCCGGGTTAACTTATTTCTGATCATTTTCAAGAACAAACGGAGTGATCTGGTAAACGCAATAGTTCAGCCAGTTGGAAAATAACAGGCTCGCATGGCTTCTCCATTTGACCATCGGCATCTGTGCCGGATCGTCATTGCGAAAATAATTCCTGGGGATATTAATATCAAGACCTTTGGCTACATCGCGGTCGTATTCCGATTTCAGGGTAAGGGGATCATATTCCGAATGGCCTGTAATAAAGACTCTTTTCATGTCCCTTGAGGCTACAAGATAAATTCCCGCCTCTTCTGAATCGGCCAGTATTTCAAGATCCTTCACCTTCTCAATGTCTTCCCTTCTGACTTCAGTATACCTTGAATGAGGTGCAAGAAACTCATCATCAAAACCTCTGGTAAGAAAATTGGTCCTGTTATATATCCTGTGACTGAATACCCCGAACATTTTTTCTTTCATCATGTACTTGGGAATTCCGTAGTGATGATATAGTCCGGCTTGTGAAGCCCAGCAGATGTACATTGTTGAGGTCACATGATGATCAGCCCAGTTCATTATTCTTACCATCTCCTCCCAATAATCAACCTCCTCGAATGCCAGATGCTCGATAGGGGCTCCGGTAATTATCAAACCATCGAATTTATGACCTGAGATATCATCAAAAGTCTTGTAGAACGCATCAAGATGCTCTTTCGGAGTATTCTTTGAAAGATGCATCCTGGTATAGATCAGTGTTATTTCAACCTGCAGCGGAGTGTTCGAAAGAAGCCGCAGGACCTGTGTTTCAGTTGTGATCTTAACCGGCATCAGGTTAAAGATCAATATCTGAAGGGGTCTGATATCCTGATGAACGGCCCTTGTTTCCTTCATCACGAAAATATTTTCGTTCTCAAGGATCTTCACTGCAGGCAGATTATCTGAAATATTGAGTGGCATAATTCGGACTTGAAATTTCTTTTTAATACTAATAAACAATCTCCAATTTCGGGATTGAAAGATACTATTTATTGAGCAAATAATTTCGGATTGCGGATTTGTGATTGCGGATTCAATCCAGATGCAATTGAATCAGGTAATAATATTTTGATTCTTTGGCAGAATAAAAGCAAATTTTGTCCATACACCCACCTCGCTGCTTACCCAGATCTTTCCCTTATGATCTTCAACAATCTGTTTAGCAATGGAGAGGCCTAATCCTGATCCTGTTTTAATATCTTTGGGAACATTTGATGCGCGGTAAAATTCATCAAATACTTTCGGGAGATCCTCCTTGGGTATCCCTATTCCGGAGTCGGAGATCTCAGTAATAATATAATTATTATGGCTCTTCACTGTTAACTCAATATGTCCCCCGGGTGGTGTATACTTTACTGAATTTAATAAGAGGTTTGAGTATAGTTCCTCAATAGTATAAGGATTCCCTGTTATCAGACCTATCGACTTGTCAAGGTACATATTGAAATCGATCGACTTGTCCCGGACAAGCATCAGTATTGGTTTTACTACCTTGTGTATCAGATCCTGCAATACGAATTCTTCAATTTCACTATCGTGTTTCAACCGCTTTCTTGTAAGGTTCAGGAGGTCCTTTATGAATCCTGAAAGAAGTCCGGTCCGCTCATAGGCACGTGATGTAAATTCTTCCTGTATTTCGTTCAATTGCCCTGTGGATTTTGATCTGACAACATCAAGACAGCTCAGGATCGCTGCAATATGCCCCTTAATATCATGTGTTACCCGAAGGACATATTCATTTTTGAGTTTGTCTTTGTTTTCCAGCTCAATATTGGTTCTGACATAAGTCTCTTCACTTTTTATGGATCTGTAGATGATCATGTGTGAAAGGAAAACCACCAGGATAGAGGTACAGGCAAAGACAAACCCCGTGCCATAAACATATAGAATGTTGTTATAAAGATCATGAGATACAAAACCTTCCAGTGGATAATGCGGAATAATGCCATAACACTCCAAAAGAGCAAGAGATGCTGCCAGGATTATAGTATACACTGCGTAAAGATAACTTTGCATTGTTGAGAATATTGAGCTTGCAATTATCATATGAAAAAAATAGAAAAGCACAAGTGGATTTTCTATTCCCCCTGAATAATGAAGAATGATGGTCAGAAGGAAAAGATCGGTTATAATCTGAAAATGAATCTCCTGCTTGATATTTTTTATTGCCTTTTCACTTCTGTCTTTTTTTATGCGTCTCAGAATAATTCTATGAAAGATATTTAATACCAGCAGAATGGCGGTAATTATATAAATTGATTTCTCCTGAATTGAAATATTAAGTAAATATTTAACTACCAGGCATGATACTATTAATATGGTTATCGCAATCCACCTGATCCTGATGAACCATTTATCAAAGTGAATATGTGCCGGCACTAATTTTTCATCCATGACATTCGCGTGGAATAATTTCTCAGATCACAAAATGGTTGTTAAAGAATGAACTTTTAACCGATCCCGAATAACCCGTCCACCTGTGCAAGTACCTGCTGGTCGGTAAAATGCCGGCCTTTTATTGCTGACGACGGGCAGGCAGCAACGCAGACACCGCAGCCTTTACATAACGCGCTTATAATATGGCTCTGTTTCTTTTCTTCGAGGAATTCAATAGCGCTGTAGGGGCAAAGCTGGTTGCAAAGCCGGCACCCGGAGCATAAATTTTCATTTACTTCAGAATACAAAGCATCTACTTCGATCTTTTCCTTGGCTATTCTTGCAAGTATCCTTGCTGCTGCAGCCCTGGCCTGGGCAACCGAATCGGGAATATCTTTCGGAGCAACACAAGTGCCGGCTATAAATATTCCGTCGGTTGTGGTGGCCACGGGCTCAAGTTTAGGATGACTCTCAATGAACCATCCTTCCTTATCCTGGCTTATATTGACAATACGGGCTATTTCATGTGAATCTTCCCTTGCTTCCATTCCCACCATCAGGATTACCAGGTCGGCGGGAATTTCGATAACTTCGCCTGAAAGCTTTTCATTTACTTCAATCAGCATCTCACAGTCATCTTTAGGTGAAGCTTTGTGAATCACAGGACGGTCCCCTTTTTCATACATCAGGAAAAGGGTCTTGGCTTCTGAGGATCTCCGGTAAAAATCTTCATGTCCTTTTCCGAATGCATGCATATCAATATAGATATCGGAAATATAACTTTCAGGATTTGCCGATTTGATCTCATGGGCATATTTTAAAGCAGTCATACAGCAGACCCTTGAACAATAGGGGTGAAATTCCTGGCTCCGGCTGCCTACACAATGAATTAATGCAACATACCTGGGAATCTTACCCTCTTTAGTTTCAATCCGCCCGGCCCTGATCATCTTTTCCAGCTCAAAAGAGGTTATGACATTTGGCAGCTTGCCGTATCCATAATGCACAATACGGGAAGCATCAAATTCCTTATATCCGGTACAAACCACCACATTTCCTATTTCGACCTCAACAGGTTTGTTAATATCTGACGGTTTACCGTTCAGTGAGCTTATTTTGGCTTTAAAGTTCCCTATAAATCCTGTCAGTTCGGTCACTTTGGAACCCATATGAACATGAATCTTTTTATTATTATTTGTGCGGGTAATCCTTTCTGTAAGAAGATCACGGGCTGAATAAAGATATGGTGCTGTAAGGTCAACCCTGGCAAGATTACCGCCAAGATGGTCGTCTTTTTCAACGAGGTAAACAATATTGCCTGCATCTGCAACTTCCAGGGCAGCAGTCATTCCTGCAATTCCTCCACCTATCACAAGAACATTGGGGCACATATCGACTGACATGCTTTCCAGCTCCTCATGGAGCTTAACCCGGCAGACGGCAGCATAAACAAGCGCTTTGGCTTTTTCAGTTGCCTCTTTTGTATCAGTATGTACCCAGCTGCATTGTTCGCGGATATTGGCCATTTCAAAAAGATACTGATTAAGACCCGCTGACCTCAAAGCATTACGGAATGTGCGTTCATGCATATTGGGGCTGCAGGCAGCCACAACAATCCTGTTCAGCTTATTTTCCTTAATATCCTGGCTTATCATCTCCTGTCCCGGATTGGAGCACATATATTTATAGGATCGTGCAAGAACAACATCAGGAAGCTCTGAAGCAAATCTGGCAACGGCTTCCACATCAACTATCTTGGCAATATTTGTTCCACACATGCAAATATATACCCCAATTCTGCAGTTTTTCATAGGCTGGTTCTTTTACTTGACCACAACCGGATAAGAATTTAAAACTGAAACCTGCATGGTCAGTGCATCTCTGCGAATTGCCGCTAAATACATTGCCAGAGGCCGGTAAACAAGATGTGCCCATTTGCTGAAAGGCATTCTCAGCAACCATGGTACAACGCTCATTAGATGAACAACATATGTGATATTTGCCACCTCCAGAAGTCCGGTGCGATGAAAGATATGCTGGGCGATCCCGGTTATGACTATTATAAACAATAAAACCACGAAAACCCAATCGGTACCATGCGATTTCTTGTATTGGATATAATGTTTTTTAAAACGGCTCCGGATAAAATATATGGTCCCGACGACCAAACCTATAGTAGCCAGGTATCCGAAAATATGCACCTGCCAGAGGACCTTAGGACCGGACTGCAACAGTTCAATAAAAACCATTACCAGTACCAGCATTATTACATATCCGAGCATAAGCCCCAGGTGGATCATCCATGGCATATAAAACTTGTGTTCGCGTTTTCTTTCACACTCGGAGTAACGTTTCTGCGTAAAGAAATGCCATGGAAGCTGGTACAATTCTTTCAGATAAAGCCACCACGGAACCTTGAATGGCGTTCCTTTGATCATGACCAGGTACCACATGTGAATTGCATTGATAACCAGGAAGAGTGCCAGGATTGCTCCCACAGTAAGGTCGAATCTATGTATGAACGTACTTGGTAAAAAGGCTCCTTCACCATCGTAAATCCGGATGCTCCCACCAGAAAAGCCATAAAACAACAGAAAAGTTCCGGTCAGTACTGCCACAGTGATAATAGCTATGATCTCAGTAATTCTCGATTTGAAAAACTTTCGTGCAATTCCTGTAAAATCATATCGGGAAATAAGCCAGCGTCGCAGGCTCATCATTGTTTCCCCCGGATCTGCCTCCCTCGGGCATTGTTCGGAGCACTGGCCGCAATAATAACATAACCATGGTTCCAGGGTTGTTTCAAGTTTCTGTTCCAGGCCCATCTGGAGCAGACGCATTGATTTGCGTGGGAATTTATACACCTCATCCGCGTGGGGACAGACTGTGGAACAATCTCCGCACTGATAACAGAGCTGGACATCTTCAGCGCCGAAACTGTCCAGATCATCTATAAACATTGGATTTACTCTGACTGACATAGCGACCTCCTTAGATTGAATAAATGGTTTTGGCTCTGGCTTCAATTTCACTTAGAGTAAGACTGCTCATGTGCCCGATCCCTTTCCCGCTTGTAAGACTGCCAAGTACACCTGCCGCAACTGCTGAAGCCTGGGCAACGGTATCAGGAATATCTTTTGGTGCCTGGCACATCCCTGCCACATAAATACCGCCCTTATCCGTATCGGTAGGGCTCCCATTATAATCCAGCTCGGAAAACCAGCCATCAGTATCTCGTTGTATTCCAAGCATCCTGCTGAGTTCTTCTGTACCCGGCGTGGGTATCAGACCGACAGCAAGGACGACCATATCGACTTTGAATTCAACCAGTTTATCATTAAAGATATCTTCTCCCCTTACAACCATCTCACCGTTTATAATATCAACTGAAGCTGAATGTCCGCGGACTATAAAAGTACCTTCCTGTTTTATTCTTTCTGCGAACTCTTCATAACCTTTGCCAAAAGCTCTCATATCGATATAGAATTCGTAAACATTGACATTGGGAACTTTTTCCTTGATAAGGTGGGCGAATTTCAGTGAATACATGCAGCATACCCTTGAACAGTATGGATTATATTTTTTATTCCTCGATCCGACGCAATGAATAAGTGCCACACTCCTGGGGGGGATCCCTTCCGGTGAAAAGATCCATTCATCCTTCTCTGTTTTTTTGTTATATCGTTTTGTCTTGGTAACAATCCGGCCTCCGGTTGTGCCTGATGCATTTGTAAGTCGCTCAAATTCGATGGAAGTCAATACGTTAGGAAATACACCGTATTTATATTGTTCTATCTTACTTACATCCATGAGCTCATAACCTGTTGCCAGAATAATATTTCCCACTTCAATATCTATTGTGTGGTCCGTTTCATTCAGGTTAATACACTCCTTTGGACATTTTTTCACGCAGGCTCCACATTTTTTACCATCAGACAGAATATATGTGCAACTCTTTTCGTCCACCAGGTATGCATTTGGAACTGCCTGTGGAAAAGGGATATAAATAGCCTTCCGCAGTGATATACCTGCATCGAATTCGCTTTTGACTTTTACCGGGCATACTTCTGCGCACTGATTACATGCGACACATGATTTGATATCAACATATCGGGCACTCTGTCTGATTTTTACACGGTATGAACCAGGTTTCCCCGTAACTGCCACCACCTTTGATCTTGTCAGTAAGCGGATCATTTCATGCTGACCGACTGAAACCATTTTAGGTGTGAGGATACATGCTGCACAATCCAGAGTTGGGAATGTCTTATCGAACATTGCCATATGTCCGCCTATTGTACCTGTCTGTTCAATCAGGAATACCTGCTTACCTGCATTGGCAATTTCCAGTGCAGATTGTATACCGGCTATACCTCCTCCTATAATAAGAGTTGCATGGTTTACCGGATTCCCACCCGGAATGGCAGCCAGTGCAAATGGTACACCCATTGTTGCACAGGCGACAATTGCCTTGGCACGGTCCATGGCATTTTCACCTCTTGCCCCATGTTCCTGGAAGGATGCAAGACGAATTTCATCGGTGTTTCCGCCTGCTGTTGCCATTGCCCTGGTAAATACCGGTTTGTAATAACCTGGTATATCTCCTGCTATAACAACCCTTCCCAGGTTGTATTTCGTTATCTGATCGCTGAGAAATCTCAAATCAGGAAGAGGCTTTAATCTCAGTATCTGGACCGTCTCAACTTCAGGAAGGTTAGCTGCATACTTTGCAATAGCATCTATATTCAGATTCATGTTATCGCCGGTCTGGCAGAAAAAGACTCCGGTTCGCATAATTCCTTAATTAAATATATTATTATACTATCCTGTTACTTAATTTAGTTTCTTACAAGTCGCTGTTTCAATTCGCCGTTGGCTTCCCGTATCTCAAGAATTACCGGCATCTGACCCGGGAAAGAATGAGTGGCACATGAAAAACAGGGATCATATGCTCTGAAAGCCATCTCAACCATGTTCAGGATACCATCTGATACCTTAACGCCTTTTTTTATGAATCCTTCAGCCGCTTTTTTGATAGACATACTGATAGCTGCATGATTGTTAGTTGTTCCGACAATGATATTGACTTTCGTGACAATACCCTTGTCATCAGTCCAGTAATGATGGGTCAGAGTACCTCTCTGGGCTTCAACTATTCCAACTCCTTCACCGGGAATATGTCCGAGCTGTGCCCTTAATTCCTTACCGGTAATTTCGTTATCCTGTGCAAGTTCAAGACAGCGTTCGGCAGAATATAACAACTCAATCAGTCTTGCCCAGTGCATTGCCAGTGTTGCATGGACCGGCTTCCCGCCAAGAGTAGCGTACATTAATTCATATTCCTTTTGGGCCAGTGGGGTTGCCATTCCATCAGCGGCGTTAAGTCTTGACAGAGGAGTTGCATGGTAAACCCCTGAATTTTGTCCTTCAATAAATCCCTTCCATCCGATCTTTTTAAGGTAAGGAAATTTAAGATAGCTCCATGGTTCAACATGTTCAGCTACATAATCAAGATACTCAGAGGATGAATACTTGCACAACTCTTTTCCTTCTGTGTCAACTACCCTGACTTTACCGTCATAGAAGTTCACCTTATTATTTTTATCAACAAGTCCCATGGAATGAAGCTTCAGGGAATAGGGACCGTTAAGAATCAGATCGACGTATTCGTTGTTCTTCAGGACAAAATCTTCAAAGACCTTAAGAGTAAATTTTGCAAATTCAACGAACCCTTCAGCTTTAATAACTATATCATCACGTTCAGCCTCCGAGAGCCCCTTTCTGACTCCTCCCGGGATATTCATAACCACAAAAGTCTGATGTCCCCCAAGAAGGGCTTGTATTTCCTGGGCTATACGGCGTTGCTTAATGACTTCTGTGCCGATTTCCCTGCCTACTTTCCCGATCACTCCGATAATATTCCTTTCCGACGCAGGAGCGGATGGACCGACCACAAAATCGGGTGCCGCAAGAGCATAAAAATGAGCTGTATGGCTATGTACGAAATGAGCCATATAAAAAAGCTCCCTGAGTTTTTTTGCAACAGGTGGCGGATCCACGCCAAAGACAGCATCAACGGCTTTACCTGAACCCATATGGTGACAGCCGGGGCAGACTCCGCAAATTTTTGCTACTATGGCCGGAAGTTCTTCCACGGGCCGGCCCTCACAGAATTTTTCAAAACCTCTTAGTTCCGGAACCTGGAAATATACATTACTGACTTCCCCTTCATCGTTCAGGAAAATTTCAATTTTCCCGTGGCCTTCAAGTCGGGTTAT
>Ga0105106_10003816_pt1 | contig 10720 bp, 10 predicted proteins | sample PPLLaktember2015_5_FD_79109 | JGI IMG/M metagenome (GOLD analysis project Ga0105106, IMG submission 79109) | Freshwater sediment microbial communities from Prairie Pothole Lake near Jamestown, North Dakota, USA - PPLs Lake P8 Core (1) Depth... | ecosystem: Environmental > Aquatic > Freshwater >... | reverse complement strand
GTGTTCAACGCCCATACCAGCCGCCAGGCAGCATTGGGAAAGATCGATCCGCCCAGACCTGAATGGACATCCTGACTGGCAGTCTCTACTGAAAGTTCAACATAACAAATACCACGTAGCCCGAGATATTGGACTGGGACTTCGCGATGATCTACCCCGCCAAACTCCCAGATACAACCATCGGCGCGAAGACGGTCGGCATTGGCGTATACGAAGTCTTTAAGATGGACACTGCTGATCTCTTCTTCACCCTCGATGATGAATTTAATATTACATGGCAATTCGGGATGGCTGGCGAGCAAGGCATCGATGGCAAATAAACGGCTGGTGATGTGTGCTTTATCGTCACTCACGCCTCGGGCGAATAGCTTGCCATCGCGGATTGTCGGCTCGAATGGGGGAGTGTTCCATAACTCCAGCGGTTCAGGAGGTTGGACATCATAATGGTTATAAAAAAGCAGCGTCTTGGGCGATGTTCCCTTGAGCTCTCCGAAGACAACCGGAGCACCCTCGGTTGAAAGTACTTCCACTGAGAACCCGCGCTGGCTAAGCATCTGTCCAACCAAATTGGCACACTCGGTCAAGCCCCAATTTTGAGCTGCAACACTTGGTTGAGCGCAAAGCCTCGATAGCTCAACGATGGATTCATCCATGTGCTGATCCAGATAGTTATCAATTGATGCGTAATCCTTCATCTAAATCTCCTTTCATCGGTTTGGCAATCTAGTCTAACAACCAATTCAGCGAAGCTGCGCCGGCATATGCAAAGATCAACATTTTAATTGTTTCACCGATCCAGCACCAGAACAAGAATTTTGGTATGGGCATTTTTAGTGCGCCGGCAGCAGCTCCAGCCAGGTCAAAGAATGGATTGGGAATGGCTGAGAGCAAAAGGACTGCCCATCCGCCATGTTTCTGCATAAATTCAGTCAGCCGTTGGTATATTCCAGATTTTTCGATAACCGCCTGACCAGAAAAACCTGCCAGATAGCCTGATAATTCGCCTAAAGCTGCTCCAACGCCGGCAGCCAGCGCTACTCCAGCTGGATGAAAAACCGAGCCCCAGGAGAAAACAATCGCAATCCCCGGGGCTGGTAGGAGAACGGTTGCATATGCCAAGAAGGCAACGGCAAAAATGCCCAGGTAGCCATATCCCTGTAATTGCTCCGCTTTGTCCCGGATGCTGAAGATAAAAATACTGATGCCAATGACAAAAATCAGTGCTGCGATACGGAGGATCGTCAGGCGAAGCCTGGGATTCATATTGGGTATTATTGTTCCAGTATTGTAATTGACGAAATGTGTACAGCAGGAGATTCTGGTTTGCTGGGATCGCGGGGCGGAATAGATAGGAGCACATCCAAACCTGCGGTAACCTGGCCAAAAACGCTATGCTTGAAGTCTAGCCAGGACGTAGGAACATGGGTGATGAAAAACTGTGAGCCATTGGTGTTGGGTCCAGCATTCGCCATCGATAGAACACCGGGTTTATCGTGACGCAGATCTGGGTGGAATTCATCGGTAAAACGATAACCAGGACCACCTGTGCCAGTTGCAGTTGGGTCACCGCCTTGAGCCATGAAATCGGCAATCACACGGTGGAAAATGGTGTTATCGTAAAATGCCTGGCGAGCCAAGAAGATAAAGTTGTTAACTGTACGCGGGGCTTTGTCGGCATGAAGATGGATGGTGATATCGCCTTTATCGGTATGGATTGTTGCGGTAAATTTTTTTATCGGTTCGATCAACATTTTTGGTGGGGTTGACCATTGCATGGGTTGGTTTGCCATAGGATTCCTTTCGAATATATTTCTAATTGGGACGGAGAAGTTCCAGGAGACGCGCCACGACCATATCCATTGCGACCGTGTTCAATCCACCCTCAGGGATGATGACGTCCGCATATCGCTTTGAAGGTTCGACGAACTCCTGGTGCATGGGACGGACGGTGTTTAAATACTGCTGGATTACGGAGGCACTGGTACGGCCACGCTCGGTTATATCTCGTTCAAGCCGGCGAATAAAACGGATATCCGGGTCTGTATCCACAAATATCTTAACGTCAAACAATTCACGCAGTCGTGGTTCTGCAAAGATCAATATTCCCTCGACAATGATGACCGGTTGAGGCTCGATCGGAATCGTTTGGAGAGTGCGGGTGTGTGTCTTGAAATCATAAACAGGCAAGTGGATCGACTGGCAGGCTTTGAGCATTTTCACATGCTCGATCAAAAGTTCTGTGTCCAATGAATCCGGGTGATCAAAGTTGATCTGAGCACGTTGTGCCTGTGACAGTCCACTGTGGTCCTTATAATATGCATCGTGCGGTAGAAGAGATAAATTGTTTGCCCCAACCCGTTCAAGGATGACCTGGGCGACGGTGGTTTTCCCCGAACCAGTTCCACCAGCGATCCCAATCACAATTGGGGATGTATTTTTCTGCATGATGGAATTATACTGGATAGGACATACTTCTGTGCAGGTCCAAAAAAAAGCAGTCTGGTGAGACTGCTCCTAGCTGAGCCACCGAAGGGAATCGAACCCTTGACCTAGCGTTTACGAAACGCTTGCTCTGCCAGCTGAGCTACGGTGGCATTATGGATTACGGGCGACGGGATTATACCAGTGGATGAGGGGAAGTGACAAGGAGGTCAGATCGAGATGAAGATTGCATTATTGTCGTATCATACTTGCCCATTGGCGACACTGGGGGGAAAAGATACTGGAGGAATGAATGTATACGTACGCGAGATCACGCGGCAACTGGGTATGATGGGCATTCATGTAGATGTGTTTACTCGCTCCCAAGACGAACATGTCCCGCATGTGCTTCATGATCTGGGATACGGGAACCGGGTTGTGCATATTCGGGCTGGGCCAGAAGTTCCACTACGAAAGCAAGAGCTGGCGACTTACCTGCCCGAGTTCGTGAAAGGTGTGGATGAATTTGCGACTGGGAAAAACATCCAATATGATCTAATCCACAGCCATTATTGGATGTCAGGTGTGGCAGCACTAAAATTGAAGGAAAACTGGCAAAGTCCGATTGTGCATATGTTCCACACTTTGGGGTTAATGAAGAATAGGGTTGCCCAATCCATCGACGAAATTGAAGGTGGATATCGCTTGGAAGGTGAACAGCAGGTGTTGAGGAATTCAGATCGGATAATCGCAGCTACACCAGCTGAGATGGCGCAGCTGCAATGGCTCTATCAGGCGGATATCCGGAAGATCGTAGTGATTCCGCCAGGAGTAGATGTAAATCGTTTTTATCCAATTCCACGCGACGAAGCGATGGAATATATCGGTGTGCCACCCTGTGGGAGGATGATCCTGTTTGTTGGTCGTGTAGAACCCTTGAAAGGCCTGATCATCCTGCTAGAAGCGATCGTCAGGTTAAAACAACAAAAATCTCTGGAAAATAATAAATTTTGCCTGGTGGTAATTGGCGGTGATCCGGATGAGGACAGCGACAAGATGAGCGCCGAGATGGCGCGTATCCAGGCATTGTGTGAACAATACGGGCTGCAAGATCTGGTGGCGTTTTTAGGCAAGCGGGCGCAGGACACCCTTCCTTATTACTACTCAGCTGCAGAAATGGTGGTCGTCCCATCGCATTACGAGTCTTTCGGGATGGTAGCTTTGGAAGCCATGGCGTGCGGTACACCTGTGGTTGCCTCGCAAATTGGCGGATTGGCTTACCTGGTGCAGGATGGGATAACAGGTTTTACGGTTCCGGTGGATGATCCGGAAGCATTAGCCGACCGGATGTCGACCCTGTTGAGCGATTCTGTATTGAGAGAGAGAATGGGAAAACAGGCTGTTGCATATGCAAGTGGATATGCGTGGGACAGAATAGCGGAGAAGCTGATTGCAATTTATAGAGAACTAATCAGCACACCGGCGAGTTATTAGACTGGCGGTCGCACGCGGATGAGGTCGATCCGTAACCTGCCATCCTTCCCAATACCATAAAAGATCAAACATGCCTGGGGGAGATGCAACTTCGAATAAGTTTTTCAGTTCTCCAGAATTAAGTAAATAGGATTCGTCGATCTCGGGGCGGATAGTGTGCATCTCGATAGTTAATGTCTCAAAGAAAATGATCCCACCTGGTCGAAGGGCTGCCAGGTAAACTGGAATTAAATTCCTGTATAAAAAGTAAAAGTTGATGATCACATCGAAGCAATTAGGTGGCAAGTAAAACCTGGGCAAATCAGCCTGTACAGCCATCAAACCTGGCAGATTGGTTTTCGCCTGACGAAGGGCGTGGTCTGAGATGTCGATCCCGATCACCCTTAACCCATGTTGCAATAAGAAATCAGCGTTTCCTCCCAATCCCATGGCAGCATCGAGGGCGAGTCCGCTTTTGGGTAGCAAGCGGGCATGGTCAATTAATAATTGTCGAGGCCGCTCAAATGAATCGCGCGGCCCCTGTTGATAACGGTTATTCCAACGAAGCATATCTTCAACTGGCATGCAGACCTCAAGAGTCAGATATTGCCCCAACGACCAAACCCGCCCTGCCGGCGGGCTTCGCGGCGATTATGCTGAGAATGGATCTCCGCAATGTGGATTGTTTTCTCAGCGATCGCTGCATCCAACCATAATTTTCCGTGCTCGGCGGTTGCTAAACTCCCTGCGCCATAGGCACCGGTCTGAGTGTCATCATCCCATGGTGGATTGGCGATCAAGGTTCCGCCCTCGACCCAATCCATATAATAATTATCGGTGGTGATGAAATCCATTTCGTCAACCACGCGCTCCATGTGGACGAGATCGGGGCGGAGGTGGAGAATTAGCGATGTCTCCAGCTCACAGGCGTGTCCCATTCCACCGATAGGGGACTGGCGATATTTTTGCAAGGCTTCCACGCCTTGAGAACCGGATAGATAAAGCCAGGCAGTCGCACAGAAGATGCGTGGGTGACGCTCGCCTGCATATTTAACCACATTTACCAGAAAGGAAGTATTGCCACCATGCCCACTCATCAGGTAAAAACGGTCAAATCCGCGTTGTGCCAGATTGGATATTACTGCGAGCCAGAAATCTTCAAAGGCACGACCACCACAATTCAGTGTACCGGCAAATGACTGGCGGTGAGTTGAGACACCGTAGGGCATCACTGGCAAAGCAACTGCTTGATCTGGTAGCATAGAGGCTGTTCCAAGTCCGACAGCTTCAATGATTAAGGTGTCAGTGGAGAGCGGCAAGTGGTAGCCATGCTGTTCTGTATGTCCGATGGGCAGAATGACTACTTTACCTCGTTCGGTATCCTGGGGAAGCATGCGGATCTGGTTATGAAGGGTAGGCAATGCTAACCAGGGTTGTTTTATTCCAAGATCAAGTCCCTGCGGACAGAGTGCATAACAGTAGGTAAATCCATCATCAAATAGACTACAAAGCAGATTGGTTATAAGGGATGCGAGGATTTCTGCTGGAATTGACAGACCGCTACCATTCCATCCGAACAGAACTGGTGGCAACAGTCCAGCAATGGGAGGGTTTCCCAATGCGTCCGCCAGCCGGTCCATCGGATATCCATCACCCAGCGGGATCACCAACGGTGTGCGACGCGGCAAGGCATGGACCTCTGGCCAGGTCAGGTCTTCATAATTGAAGAAATGGGTCATATTATAGCTTGGAGAGTAAATTTGCTTTTTTCGCCTGGTATTCTTCCTCTGTGATCACTTCCTGACGACGCAGCTCAGCCAATTGTGCGATGAGCGATGGAATGTTCGGTTGGCTTTCTACGACCACAGCCTGAACACTTTCGAGATCGGCTTTGGCGTTAATCATGGCAGATTTGAATTGGATCGGATTATCTATCTGTCGAAATTTATTCACACCCAGCTCGCTGGCGGTCAGGATATCAATATCCCCATAACCAAAAATCCTACCAAAGAAGGATTGGACCATCTTGACATCATTGACTTTTTCCAACGATGAATCAATCACATTTTTATTAATGATGCCGTTTATCTGCATGACCCGCCGGTTGGTGATGATGAACTGGTGATTCGCCCAAATCAGGATATCCCGCGTGCCGGTAACGATGGGAAAGATTATCAATAGAATCCCGATCAATAACACGATGGGCAGGAATGGGGCAACCGTTGGCGTAAGACCGACGATGACCGTAATCACAAAAATTATAATGATCATACTGATCTCGAATAGAATGGAGCGAGCAAGGATGAACCAGTGATGCCTGGATAAATATAAGACCTTTTCTCTCTCTCCCAGCAAGCTATCCAAATATGTGTTTTCCATTGTAAATCCTCCGGGTTTTTTCTCAATTTTGGGATAGATATACGTCGAGGGCTGAACGGGCTTCTACCAGGTATGCGGGTTTGAAAAGCAGGTCCAAGGTGGTTAAGGCTAACGCTTTTGCAGCATCCAGCATAGCCAGGCGGGCAGGCTCGGAAAGGCACAGGTTGCGGAACGCTTCGGTGTGCCCGGCAACATCTTCGGGCACTGTAGCCAGGTAAGCATGAATGCTTGGCAAGAGATGGCTGATATCACCCATATCGGTGGAGCCCATGCGTTCATTTGGATCCGGTTCGGATACTTCCCGGCCCAATCTTTGCAAATTCTTGCCAAAAAGGTCCGCCAGGATTGGGTTGGGGATGATATCCGCATATCCGGGTGTCACAGAAGATTTCAAGCTACATCCGATCGCATCTGCCCCAGCCTGGGCACAGGCGATGACACGTTGAACCAGCAATTCTCGCCGGCGGGTTGTGTTAGAGCGTATGCTGAACTTGGCTGAGGTAAACGCAGGGATGATGTTGCATGCTTCTCCACCGTGAGTAATAATCCCGGCGATGCGATCCCGAGCAGAGAGGGTTGGGCGGATGGCGTTTATGTTATTAAAAGCCAACAATAATGCATCCAGAGCGTTAATGCCATCTTCTGGTGCGGCTGCGGCGTGTGAGGCTTTCCCGAAGAATTCCAGGGTCAATTTAGCTGAAGCCAGCGAACCACGGGTGGTCAGATTCTTACTGGCGGGATGAAACATCATAGCAGCATCTATACCATCAAATACTCCAGCATTTGCCAGGGTGATCTTACCACCTCCGCCTTCTTCAGCAGGTGTGCCGATGATCTGGACCTGCCCATTTGGACGTCCAGGCAATTGGTTGAGGGCCAGCCCAGCACCAAGAGCGGATGTGGCGATCAGATTATGCCCACAGGCATGACCCAGCCCTGGTAGTGCATCATATTCCGCCAGGATTGCGATAATGGGTCTTCCAGAACCGATTTTGGCACGAAAGGCAGTGCCAAGCCTACCAATCCCAATTACAACATCCATCCCTGCAGACCTCAATCTGTCTGTCAGGATCTCACAGGCCAGTTTTTCCTGAAATGCGACTTCAGGGTGTTCAAACAGATAGGTGCTGACCTCCCATAATGAAGCTTGCTCTGCATCAATTAGTTCGATAACATTGTTTTTTAGTGAAGGGAGATCCATGTGGATATTATACAACAAGCTTGCCATTGGAAATCCCATGGGATATCATGAGAACGTAAGAATGCGAATATTATTTCACCCATCAATTGCAAAAAAATACTATAATATGCGTATTGGCGAGGGTTAAGAATATTGAAACAGGGACAACATCTAAAAAAGGAGGTTGTATGTTCCGTAAAGCAGTTCTGTTTCGATGGTTAAGCCTGATCATGATCGCAAGTATGTTGTTGGCAGCCTGCCAAGCAGGCGCAGGGGGTGAAAAAAAGGTTCTGACTTTGATCTGGACCCAGGAATTTGACAGTCTCAATCCGCTTTATACCAACATGTGGTTTTCGTATGTGACTCACCAGGTATTTCTGTCATGGGCCTGGGAATTCGACCAGCAGAACAATGCTTTTCCAAAAATGGTGACAGAAATCCCGAGCACTGAAAACGGGGGTATCTCTGAGGATGGGATGACAATCACCATGCACCTTCGGGAGGATATGAAGTGGTCGGATGGCACTCCACTCACTGCGGACGATTTTGTATTTACAGCCGAGATGGCGGTTAATTCAGCCAACTCCGTCGCCTCTACTTATCCTTACGATAACATTGCGAGCATCACTGCCCCAGATCCGTATACCGTGGTAATTAATTTCATTGATCCGTTCGCGCCATGGTTGGCAACCCTGTGGCATGGTGTCATTCCCGCTCACATCTTGCGCCCCGTCTTTGAGGCAGAAGGCACGATCGATGGCGCTGAATGGAACCTTGCGCCAACGGTTGGCTTCGGTCCTTATGTCCTGGATACATGGGAATCAGGATCGTTTGCCCGCTTCGTTCGCAATGAAAACTGGTGGGGCGAGGAACCCAATATCGATGAGATCTTCTTCCGTTTTGTACCGGATGACGCCAGTCAGGTTAACGCACTTAAGGCCGGGGATGGGGATGTCGGAACTTTCATTGCTTTTAGCGACGTTCCTACCCTCCAAGAGAGTGGATTGTCGATCGTGACTGAACCTTCCGGATACAATGAGGGATTGTTCTTCGTGATCAATGAGGAGTTCGGACATCCAGCGTTGTTAGATGTTCGAGTACGTCAGGCGATTGCGATGGGAATTGACCGCCAATCAATGACCGAGGATCTCCTCTTAGGTTTAACCCAGGTACCAGCCAGTTTCTGGGATTCACTGCCTTTCTATAATAATCCACCGATCGAAAATTATCCCTATGATCCAGCTGCGGCTGCGGCTTTATTGGACGAGGCTGGTTGGGTAGATAGCAATGGCGATGGCGTTCGGGATAAAGATGGGGTGGAATTCGAACTTACATATGGCACGACTATTCGTGAAATTCGTCAGAATGCACAGGCTGTGATCCAACAACAGCTGGCTGAGATCGGCATTGCGGTTGAAATCCTTAGTTATGATGCCGATATCTTCTTCTCCAGTTATGGTGATGGTCCAGCAGCATCAGGCGAAGTTGACATAATGGAATGGTCCGACGGACCTATTTTCCCGGATGCGGATGTGTACTATTGGTTGTGCAGTGAGATCCCTAGCGATGATTATCCGGATGGTTCCAACTGGTTTTTCCTGTGCGACCAGGAATTAAACGATCTGATCGAGCTGCAGTCAACCCAGGTCAATTCAGCGGATCGCCAGCAGAGTATTTCTCAGATCAATCAGATTTTCCATGAACGGGTGTATTGGTTAGGTCTATGGCAGGATCCAGATGTATGGGCGGTAGCTTCTAGGGTGCAGAATGCCCAGTTCTCAGGAGTAACCCCGCTGTATAACATCGTTGAATGGGATCTGTCTGAGTAAATTTGATCTAAAACTTGAAGACGATTTCAGGGAGGGTAGTTTATAAACCCTCCCTGACAGCTACCTAAAAATCCATGCTCAGGTTTATATTTAAACGGGTTTTACAAGCCGTTCCTTTGTTATTCATTATCAGTGTGATCTTATTTTTCCTGATGATGAATATGGGTGATCCGATCGCGGCCATGGCAGGCCGAAATATTACCCGGTCTTCCGATCGACAAAGGCTGACGCGACAACTGGGATTGGACAAGCCCATCGTAGTGCAATATATCTTCTGGCTGATCGGGAATGATTGGACAACAGTCGACCAGGATGGTGATGGGATAGGTGACACAAATGGGACCCGCCATGGAATAATTCGGGGGGATTTTGGCACATCACTGGTCAATCGCGGGAGACCAGTCACCGAAGTAATCGCTCAACGTTTACCCAATACGCTCATCCTGATGGTCGCCTCTGAAATAGTAATCATCGTGGGGGCATTGGCAATTGGTGTCTATTCCGCCCTGCGGCAATATTCGATCGTAGATAATGTGATCACAACCATATCGTTTGTGGGTTACTCTATGCCGATCTTTTTCATCGCTTTATTGTCGATGTATATCTTTGGGGTGTTGTTCAAACGGTGGGGATTGCCATATTTACCAACTGTGGGGATGTTCGATCCAGAGATCGGAAAAACACTTGGACAAGTTCTGACTCATATGATCCTGCCGGTATTCAGCATCTCGCTGATCAGTTTCGCGGCATACAGCCGATACATCCGCAGCACTATGCTCGAGGTGCTAAGTCAGGATTACATTCGGACAGCCAAGGCAAAAGGTCTGCCGAAGCGCGAGATCGTTTTCATTCATGCATTGAAGAATGCATCTTTACCAATTGTGACTGTTGTAGGCCTGGACCTTCCCTTGCTATTAGGTGGCGCAGTGGTTACCGAGCGTATCTTTGCCTGGCCTGGTATGGGGAGGTTGTTCCTGGATCACGTCTCACGCGCGGACACGCCCGTTGTGATGGGTATTTTAATGCTGATCGCCGTTGCAGTAGTCACGTTCCAGATCATCACGGATATTGTCTATGCCTGGTTGGATCCACGCATCCGGTACGAGTAACAGGGACCGCTATCATGGATGAAGGCGAACCGCAGGTTCCCAAGATAATCTCGCTGGCCACGGATGAAATAGAAACCCCTCCCCTCACGCTGAGGGAGTTGACCTGGCGACGTTTCCGTCGACATAAAATGGCGCTTATTGGGGTGGTGGTATTATTTATGTTATTTATCTACTCTTTTGTGGGCGGACTGGTAATAACCGGAGATTATGAAACTTTTATAGACACGTCCCAGTCCTTGATGTCAACATCCTCAGAGCATCCCTTTGGAACAGACGTGGTAGGCAGGGATATTCTGGCTCGTACGGTGTATGGCGGGCAGATATCGTTG
>Ga0105106_10003814_pt1 | contig 10722 bp, 8 predicted proteins | sample PPLLaktember2015_5_FD_79109 | JGI IMG/M metagenome (GOLD analysis project Ga0105106, IMG submission 79109) | Freshwater sediment microbial communities from Prairie Pothole Lake near Jamestown, North Dakota, USA - PPLs Lake P8 Core (1) Depth... | ecosystem: Environmental > Aquatic > Freshwater >... | reverse complement strand
ATAACAGGCACCCTGGCAGTCATCCTTTTGATACTTGCAGGAGTCTTTGTTGTGACAAGCCTGATCGGCACCTGTCCTCTTTATATGCCGTTTGGTCTGAGTACCAGGAAAAAGGCATAAAAAGGCCGGATTGAACCGGAACTCTTTAATTTTTAATATTTGTTGTGGTTGCAGGAATGACCATCCTTTTCCTTTAACAGATCAGGGGATAATTGCAGGATTTTTAGGAAGTATAATTGTAAATTTAGTCCAGACACCGGGTTCACTGCTTACCTGGATATTTCCTTTATGATTTTCGACTATTTGTTTTGCAATGGAGAGACCTAAGCCAGATCCTGTTTTTATGTCTTTTGGGACATTTGATGCCCTGTAAAATTCATCAAAAACCTTCGATAATTCTTCCTTCGGGATCCCTATTCCCGAGTCGGATATTTCACTGATAAATTGATCCTGATGACTCCTGACAATTAATGAGATACGCCCTTTTGGCGGAGTATATTTAACAGCATTAAGCAACAGGTTGGAAAATAATTCTTCTATTGAAAATGGATTCCCGGTAATTATCTGAATAGAGTTGTCAAAAGAAAAATTGAAATCAATTAATTTGTCCTTTGCAAGAGTTTGAACTGTAAGAACAACTTTGACAATAATATCTTTCAGTATAAATTCTTCGAATTCACTATCATGTTTCAGGCGTTTCTTTGTCAGGTTGAGAAGATTTTTAATGAATGTGGAGAGCAATTCAGTACGTTCGTAAACCCGATCTGAAAATTCTTTCTGGACATCATTAAGAGGCCCAGCAATTCCCGACCGGATGACATCGATGCAACTTAATATTGCTGCAACGTGGCCTTTTATATCATGGGTAACTCTTAAAACATATTCATTTTTAAGCTTATCCTTGTTTTCGAGTTCAAAGTTTGTTCTTACGTAAGTCTCCTCAGTTTTTATTGACCTGTAAATAATCATGTGGGAGAGGAAAACGATAAGAATTGATGTAATGGCAAAGACTACTCCCGATCCGAAAACATAGAATACATTTCTGTAAAGGTCATGTGAAACAAAACCTTCAAGAGGAAAGTGAGGCACTACTGAATAACACTCAAGAATAGCCAGCGAAGCTGCCAGAAGCATCGTGAAAAGAGCATAAACATAACTTTGAATTGTTGAAAAGATAGAACTCGCAATAATCATATGGAAAAAGTAAAAGATGATAATAGGATTTTCTATCCCTCCTGAAAAATGAAGAATAAGAGTCAGGATTAAAAGGTCGGTGACTATCTGAAAATGGATTTCCTGTTTTATTTTCTGGATTGCCCGGCTGCCTCTGTTTTTTTTTAATTGCTTAAGAATAATTCTATGAAATACATTTAAGAATAATAGAAATGCCGAAAGAATAAAAATTGATTTATCCTGCACCGATACATGAAGCAGGTATTTTACAACATAGGTGGCGGTGATTAGTATAACGACTGCAATCCATCTGATCCTTATGAACCATTTTGTGAAATGAATATGTGCCGGAACCAGTTTCTCATCCATTGGATTTTGGATTTGAATCAGAATGTTTATTTTTCAATAAAGTTGAAAATTAAACCTCAAATAACCCATCAACCTGTGCCAAAACCTGTTGATCGGTAAAATGCCGGCCTCTTATTGCAGCGGACGGGCATGCAGCGACACAAACACCACAGCCCTTGCATAAAGCACTTATTATGTGGCTGTGTTTATTTACTTCATCGAATTCAATTGCACTATATGGGCATAGCTGGTTGCAGAATCTGCAGCCTGAGCACCTATCCTCCATTACTTCGGAGAAAAGTGCATCAACCTCTATCTTTCCCTTTGATATTCTTGCAAGAACTCTGGCAGCAGCAGCCCGTGCCTGTGCAACAGAATCAGGAATATCTTTAGGAGCAACGCAGGTTCCTGCAATGAAAATTCCATCAGTAGTTGTGGCCACCGGTTCAAGTTTTGGATGGCTTTCTATAAACCATCCATGCTTATCCTGGCTTATATTGACGATGCGTGCAATTTCATGTGAATCTTCGCGTGCCTCCATTCCAACCATCAGGATTACCAGGTCGGCCGGAATTTCAATGAGTTCTCCTGACAGCTTCTCATTCACTTCAATCAGCATTTCACAGTCATCTTTTAGTGAAGCTTTATGGATTACTGGTCTGTCCTCCTTTTCATACATCAGAAAAAGTGTTTTTGCTTCTGATGAACGCCGGTAAAAATCTTCATGACCTTTTCCAAACGCATGCATATCAATGTAGATGTCTGAGATATAACATTCCGGATTGGCAGACTTGATCTCATGTGCATATTTTAAGGCTGTCATGCAGCAAACCCTTGAGCAGTAGGTATGAAATTCCTGGCTACGGCTGCCAACGCAGTGTATAATAGCAACATATTTTGGTATTTTACCTTCTTTTGTTTCAATACGTCCGGCCCGGATCATTTTTTCAAGTTCAAAAGAGGTAATGACATTTGGCAGTTTGCCATACCCGTAATGAACTATTCTCGAGGCATCAAATTCCTTAAATCCTGTACATACAATTACATTACCTATATCTACTTCAACCGGTTTATTAATTTTTCCGGGTTTCCCGTTAAGTGACTGGATTTTTGCTTTGAAATTTCCAATAAATCCGGTCAGATCTGTCAATCTGGATTCAAAATATACATGTATCTGTTTATGGTTCATTATCCGGGTGATCTTCTCGGTAAGAAGGTCCCGGGCTGAGTACAGATAGGGAGCTGTAAGATCGATCCTGGCAAGATTGCCGCCAAGATGATTATCTTTTTCTATAAGATGAACCGAATTCCCTGCATCGGCAAGCTCCAGTGCTGCAGTCATGCCTGTAATACCACCTCCGATCACAAGTACATTCGGACACATGTTAACCGACATGCTTTCAAGCTCCTCATGGAATGCAACACGGGAAATAGCTGCATAAACAAGGGCTTTGGCTTTCTCGGTGGCCTCTTCAGGATCTTTGTGAACCCAGCTGCATTGTTCACGGATATTTGCCATTTCAAATAGATACTGATTGAGCCCGGCAGATCTGAGAGCATTACGGAACGTACGTTCATGCATATTCGGGCTGCAGGCAGCCACTACTACCCTGTTGAGATGATTCTCCCTGATGTCCTGAATGATCATCTCCTGTCCGGGATTGGAACACATATATTTATATGTCTTTGCTAAAACAACATCCGGAATGCCAGAAACATATTTAGCAACGGCTTCTACATCAACTATCTTTGCGATATTTGTTCCACACATGCAAATATAGACCCCTATTCTGCAGTTTTTCATAGATCCAAGATATTACTTAATTAAGACCGGAACTGATTGAATCATCTTTTCCTGTCTGGCTAATGCATCTCTGCGGATTTCTGCAAAATACATTGCCAGTGGACGATAAATAAGGTGTGCCCATTTGCTGAAAGGCATCCTGAGGAGCCAGGGTACTACACTCATCAAATGTATTACATAGGTAATATTCGCCAGCTCATTGAGACCGGTACGATGAAAAATGTGCTGTATAATTCCCGTCAGGACAATTATGGATAAAAGAACCACAAAAACCCAGTCGGTTCCATGTGACTTTTTATATTGAACATAGTTTTTCTTTAACCGGTTCCTTATAAAATAGACAGTACCTGTAACCAATCCTATTGTTGCGAGATATCCGAAAATATGCACTGACCATCTGATATCAGGACCTGACTGTAATTGCTCAATAAAAACCATTACCAGCACAAGCATGGTAACATAGCCCAGCATAAGACCCAGATGAATGAACCACGGCATAAAGAAGGGATGTTCCTGTTTTTTTTCACATTCCGAATAACGTTTCTGTGTGAAAAAATGCCATGGAAGCTGGTAGAATTGCTTTATATATGACCACCACGGGACATAAAAACTTGTCCCTTTGACCATTATGAGATACCACATATGAAACGCATTGGCCAGGAGGAAAATCAAGAGGATTGATCCTATTGTGAGATCAAATTTGTGAATAAACTGGCTGGGTAAGAACGCCCCTTCACCATCATAGATACTTAGACTTCCTCCTGAAAACCCATAATATATTAAAAACACACCAGTAAGCAAAGCAACAGTGAAAATAGTCATTACTTCTGTTCGCCTTGATTTAAAGAACTTACGGGCTATTCCTGTGAAGTCATAACGGGAAATTAGCCATCGCCGCAAGCTCATCATGGTTTCGCCGGGATCTGCTTCCCTGGGACATTGGGTTGAGCACTGGCCACAGTAATAGCAAAGCCATGGTTCGAGTGAGGTTTCAATTTTCTGTTCCAATCCCATTTGCAGGGATCGCATTGACTTGCGGGGGAATTTATAAACATCATCAGCATGCGGACAAACAGTTGAGCAATCACCGCACTGATAACATAGCTGAACATCTTCGGCACCAAAACGGTCCAGTTCATCTATAAAAGTTGGATTAACTCTGATAGCCATATTTAACTACTTATATTGCATGAATTTTTTTTGCCCTGCTTTCAATTTCGCTGAGAGAAAGGCTGCTCATATGGCCTATTCCTTTCCCGCTTGTAAAGCTCCCCAGAACACCGGCCGCCACTGCCGAGGCCTGTGCTACAGTATCAGGAATATCTTTTGGAGCCTGGCACATGCCCGCCACATAAATACCTCCCTTGTCAGTATCAGTTGGGCTGCCGTTATAATCAAGCTCTGAAAACCAGCCATCGGAATCTCTCTGCACTCCCAGGATCCTGCTGATCTCTTCAGTTCCCCGGGAGGGCACAAGTCCGACAGCCAGGACTACCATATCTACATAAAATTCAACTAACCTGTCGTTGAATATATCTTCTCCCCTGACCACCATCTGTTCATTTCTCATCGCAACAGAAGCAGAATGTCCTCTTACTACGAATGTCCCTTCCTGCTTAATGCGTTCTGCAAATTCTTCATAGCCCTTACCAAAAGCCCTCATATCTATATAGAATTCATAAACATTGACATTTGGGACTTTTTCCTTAATAAGATGGGCAAACTTAAGGGAATACATACAACATACACGTGAACAGTAAGGGTTGTATTTTTTATTCCTCGATCCGACACAATGAATAAGAGCAACACTTTTGGGCGGCATCCCCTCCGGTGAAAAGATAAACTCTTCCTTTCCTGTTTTTTTATTAATCACCCTGGACTTTGTTACAATTCTTCCTCCCGTTGTGCCAGAGGCATTAGTAAGGCGTTCAAATTCTATAGAAGTCAGTACATTGGGGAAAATTCCATATCCGTACTGTTCTATTTTGCTTACATCAAGAAATTCATATCCTGTTGCCAGAATAATATTTCCGACTTCAATATCAATAATCTTATCAGTTTCGTTGAGATTGATACATTCTTTTGGACATTTTTTAACGCAGGCACCACACTTTTCCCCGCCTGAAAGTATGTTGACACAACTGGTCTCATCAACAAGGTAAGCGTTTGGAACTGCTTGAGGGAAAGGGATATATATGGCTTTTCGCAAAGATATCCCTGCATCAAATTCACTTTTTACCTTTACTGGACAGACTTCCGTGCACTGATTGCAGGCAACACATGATTTTATGTCAACAAATCTTGCTTTTTGTCGGATCTTAACCCGGTACGATCCGGGTTTTCCTGTAACAGCTACAACATTTGATCTGGTTAACAAGCGGATCATTTCATGCTGGCCGACAGTGACCATTTTAGGTGTAAGAATACAGGCTGCACAATCCAAAGTGGGAAATGTCTTGTCAAACATTGCCATGTGTCCGCCAATGGTACCTGTCTGCTCAACCAGATAGACCTGCTTACCGGCGTTGGCTATCTCAAGTGCGGATTGGATGCCAGCAATGCCACCTCCGATGATAAGAGTTGCATGATTGACAGGATTTCCTCCAGGTACTGCTGCAAGCGGAAAAGGAATTCCCATGGTGGCACATGCTACAATTGCTTTGGCACGGTCCATTGCATTTTCGCCTTTTGTCCCATGTTCCTGGAAGGAGGCAAGGCGGATCTCATCTGTATTACCATCAGTTAATGCTACTGCTTTAGTGAAAACAGGCTTGTAATAACCCGGTATATCCCCTGCAAGGACAATCCGTTCCAGATTATTTGATTTGATCTGTTCGCAAATAAAGTTAATACCGGGCAGAGGTTTCAGTCTTAATATCTGTACTGTTTCAACTTCAGGAAGGTTTGCTGCATATTTAGCAATGGCATCAATGTTTAAACTACTGTTATCTTCTGTCTGACAAAAAAAGACTCCGGTTCGCATGATTCCTAAGTTTTGATGTTAATTCTATTAACCTGTCGATATTATTAGTCTCTGACTAATCGTTGTATTAACTCTCCGGTTACTTCACGGACTTCCAGAATTATTGGCATCTGGCCGGGTAAACAATGAGTGGCACATGAAAAACAGGGATCATATGCTCTGAAAGCCATCTCAATCATATTTAATATACCATCTGTTACCTCAACTCCTTTTTTAATGAAACCTTCGGCAGCTTTTTTGATCGACATACTTATAGCACCATGATTGTTAGTAGTCCCGACAATTAAATTTACTTTGGTAACAACTCCTTTATCATCGGTCCAGTAATGATGTGTCAGTGTGCCTCTCTGGGCTTCAACTATTCCAACTCCTTCGCCGGGGATTGGGCCAAGAGATGCCCGCAATTCTTTACCGGTAATTTCAGGATCAAGAGCGAGCTCCAGACATCGTTCAGCTGAATATAACAGTTCAACAAGTCGGGCCCAGTGCATAGCAAGGGTTGCATGTACGGGTTTCCCCCCAAGAATACTGAACATTTTTTCATATTCTTTTTGTGCCAGGGGCGTAGCCATTCCGTCACTGGCATTTAGCCTCGATAAAGGAGTAGCATGATAAAGGCCTGAATTCTGACCGTCAACAAATCCTTTCCATCCTATCTTTTTAAGGAACGGAAATTTAAGATAGCTCCAGGGTTCTACGTGTTCAGCTACGTAATCAAGATATTCCGGAGGTGTGTATTTATATAACTCTTTACCTTCAGTATCAACAACCCTAACCTTCCCATCATAGAAATTTACTTTATTGTTGGCATCAACCAGTCCCATTGAATGCAGCTTAAGATTATACGGACCGTTGAGAATAATATCGACATATTCTTTATTCTTAAGGACAATATCCTCAAATATTTTGAGAGTGAATTGTGCAAAACCGACAAAGCCATTGGCTTTTTTTACGATATCATCTCTCTCCTGGTCTGATAGTCCTTTTCTGACACCACCCGGAATATTCATCACAACAAAAGTCTGATGTCCCCCGAGAAGCGCCTGAATCTCCTGAGCAATCCGCCTTTGTTTAATGACCTCAGTACCGATCTCTTTTCCAACCTTTTCAATTACTCCCAGAATGTTTCTTTTTGATGCAGGTGCGGATGGGCCAACTACAAAATCTGGTGCTGCAAGAGCATAAAAATGAGCTGTATGGCTATGAACGAAGTGCGCCATATAAAAGAGCTCCCGCAGTTTTTTTGCAGTAGGAGGAGGATCGACTCCAAATACAGCATCAACAGCCTTACCGGATGCCATATGATGGCACCCCGGACATACCCCACATATTTTAGCAGTGATCGCGGGGAGTTCTTCCACAGGTCTGCCTTCACAAAATTTTTCAAATCCTCTGAGTTCGGGGACCTGGAAAAATACATTTCCTACTTCCCCTTCATCGTTAAGAAAAATTTCTATCTTACCATGGCCTTCAAGCCTTGTGATCGGGTCAATAGTGATCGTTTTCATAGTACTTTTCTTCTGATTAATGAGGAAGGCAGACTGAAACGGTAAAAAAATCCTGCAGGATCTGCTATATCTTCAATAACCCTGTTAATCTCCTCAGGTTCCTTTTCATCAATAATGCTGGCAATAGCTGACATCATTTTGGCTCCCGGATCTACTGAACCGGGAGGAGGTCCATAACACCCCCGACAAGGAGCATTACCTTTTATGCAGCGATGTCCGCATCCGGCTCTTGTTGCAGGTCCCATACACAGAACTCCCTGTTCCAGAAAGCATGTTACGCCATCATCTATGATTTCATATGGCCTGTAAAACTTTTTGATTTTCTTGTTCTCTGTTTTTATCCTTGTGCATTCATCACACTGGGCTTTAATATCCGCCCCTATAACTGAACCTTTGGAAGGAAGTTCTGCTCCGGTCACAATAGCTGTAAAGACCTCCAGAAGTCTTTCAGTCTGGGGAGGACAACCCGGAATAAAATAATCCACCTCAACAACCTGTGAAAGAGAACGGACATCATCATAAAAAACCGGAATTCTAAGAATCCCTTCCTTTACTTCAAATTCAGGCAGAGGTCTGATATTAGTTGGATTTATAACTGATTCACATTCTTCAAAGACCCTTCGAAAAATATCTTCCTTTGTTGAAAAATTTGCCAGTCCTGGTATCCCTCCCATATGCGCACAACTCCCATATGCGACAAGTATTTTGCTTTTTTCACGGAGCAGCTTTGCCATATGCTCGTTTTCGGAGTTCCTTATCGCCCCGTTAAAAAGGGTTAAATCAATGTGTTTGTCCGGCATATTTTCTACATCATTATATTTAATATCAAGTGCAATAGGCCAGAATACAAGATCAGCAGCTGCTACCACATCAAACAGCTTTTCGTGAACATCAAGCACCGATACGCAACAACCACCGCAGGCTGCAGCCCAGTAAACGGCAAGTTTAAGTTTAGGTTTCTCCCATTCCATTTTAAAGTCAGTTTAATTTATTTAAAACTGTTATAGTCTCCTTTACTTTACATGGCCCCAGTTCTAAAATGGTTTCTGTAAAACTGTTGACAAGATCTGCAAACTGCTTCCCTTCGCTGGCACTGATCCATTCAAGTTTCAGCCTTTCTTTTTCAATACCAACCTGTTTCAAATATTTTTGAAGTAATAAATATCTTCGCAGGCAACGGTAATTACCTTCCTGATAATGGCAATCGCCAGGGTGACAACCACAGAGAAGTACTCCGTCGGCACCTTTATTAAATGCCTCTAATACAAGAGTAGGTTCAATTCGGCCTGAACACATAAGTCTGACGGCCCTTACATTGGCTTTGTATTCCATCCTTGATGTCCCTGCCAGATCTGCACCGGTGTATGAACACCAGTTACAAAGAAAGGCAATGATTCTGGGTTTGAATTCCATATCTCTATAAGTTTAAAAGCATAGTATGTAAAACCTGGAAAATAAATTTATGAAAAAAAAATAAAAGTCAGGAAATCTATCAATATAAATATATATATTGTGAAATAGGTCACATTAAAATCAGATCATGCAATTATCTTTATTATAGAATAAAAATGTTCATGCCTAATAAATATTTGTCATTTCCTGAGCAAAACTTACCGGAAATATTTATGGAATGTATAAATATATAATTGATATATAATAAAATAATGTATATTGATAATATATGCAAATGGAACAGAAAATTAATATCAGGTACTGATCAGAAAAAAAGCAAAGCAAAGGTTCCGTTGGTTTCCCTGAACTCATTTTTGGATTTTGCCTGAAATATTATTCTTTCATTAAGTTAATAAACATGGGTATAATGTGAAAAATATCACAACAAGGGATAAAAAAATAGAAGCAAGTTAGGTTCATTTATTTTTTTCCGGCCAATTTTGCCATTTGCTGTTTTTTTGAGTCAGGAGCTCTTCGACTTTCACCAACAGGTCTTCAGAACGGACTGGTTTATCAAGAAATGAATCAACCGGTAGAAATTCACCATCAGTTTCCGGGGAGAATTTAAATGTAGGTTTTTCTGTATTGATAGCTGTTAACATCAATATTGGTATCGAGGCATATTTCTTATTAAGTCTCATGGTTTGGGCAAAATTAAATCCTTTTGATTCACCTTTACTGCCAAACATTACATCCAGGATAATTAAATCTGGTATTTCCAGCTTCAATTTCTCATTACCTTCATCAGGATCGAAAGCAATAATTGCTCTATATCCTTTGCTTTCCAGTATTCTTTTCATAGCTGCTACAAGATCAGCATCATCATCTATTATAAGAATTCTAGGTTTTTCATTCATGATTGATTCCCTCCCGAAATTTTTTAAATACTACTTTAAGTACACTTTTGACAAGTCAATATTAAGATGAAAATTTAATAAAAAAAGGACAAAAATCAAAACAACATGCATAAAAAGATTATTTCCGGAAACATCTGATATTTATTATTTTGATGTGAAATAATTTAAAAGGATTTTAGTACAGGCCAGATAAACCGGCAAATCGGGAATATCACCCATAAATAATTCTTTTAATCAAAGAAGACACTTCTTCCAGTATCTCAGGGTACCGGATCTCAAGAAGTGGAGTAAGCTTTTCACTGAATTCCCTGTCTTCGGTAATTTCCACAGCAACAATATTCAGGTCAGAAGGCAGATTTAGTTCAAGAAGATCTCCCAGATGAAGTGCGGTAATGAAATTTACATCGTGCAGGTTCGATAAGTTGGAAGTCTCTTTGAAGTCAGAAACAGAAAAAAAATAGACATTTCCTGGTCTTCCGTTTTGTGTATGAATTGCATCAATTATTACCGCCCTCTCATAATCCCGGATATATTCCATTATTTCCAGACCCCCGCAAAAGGCTGTTTTAAAACTAACATCAGGATCATTATTCATTT
>Ga0105106_10003813_pt1 | contig 10723 bp, 8 predicted proteins | sample PPLLaktember2015_5_FD_79109 | JGI IMG/M metagenome (GOLD analysis project Ga0105106, IMG submission 79109) | Freshwater sediment microbial communities from Prairie Pothole Lake near Jamestown, North Dakota, USA - PPLs Lake P8 Core (1) Depth... | ecosystem: Environmental > Aquatic > Freshwater >... | reverse complement strand
CTTCTTCCTCCACTGTCCCACAAATAACCTGTCATCCCGAATTCCGACAAATCGGAGCTTGCGGAGGTTTGGAGGAATGAGGGATCTCCCTCTCACAACAGGAACTTAATTAAAAAGATGTGTTAAGAGATTAGGGTAAGGGGGGGTAAAAGAACCAGCAACAAGCACCAAGCATCTTCTATAAATGACCGAAACTATAGTTTAAAAACAGCCACCATGAAAAAATTATTCTCTGTTATCATTTTTTGCGCAACAGGATTAACTCTAAACTCCCAGGATCCCTTGGGGCCTCCGCCAGCTGGCGGACAGCAGGTGCAGCAGAGCCCTGATCTCATCATTTCCCTTGGCACCAAAAATACAAGCCTGGTTTTCAGGGTAGGTAACAGGGATGGAAGATTATATCAGTCTTATTTCGGACCGAAGCTGATGAATACTGATAATCTAAACCGTACAAGAGATGCCGGACACCCGGCATATGCAACATTCGGCACCGACAATCTTTTTGAACCAGCTATAAGGGCCACTCATAATGATGGTAATCCTTCGCTAGAATTGAAATATGTAAATCAGTCGATTGAAACCGGAATTGGTGAAGGCAATGTTTCCCTGACCAGGATCTTTCTTAAAGATCCGGAATACCCGTTCGAAGTGACACTCAACTTTAAAGTTTATAAAAATGAAGATGTTATTGAACAGTGGGCTGAAATAAAGCACGCTGAGAAAAAACCGGTCACAATTTTCAATTATGCTTCTTCAATGCTCCATTTCGATGCAGAAAAATACTGGCTGACCCAGTTCCATGGCGATTGGGCCGAAGAGATGAAAATGCAGGAAAGCGAGCTTACGGCCGGAATAAAGATACTTGATACAAAACTCGGTACACGTGCTCACATGTATCAGACTCCTGTATTCATGCTGTCGTTGAATGAAATGTCCGATGAAAGTAACGGTCAGGTCATTGCCGGTACGCTGGGATGGTCGGGGAATTTCAGGTTCCTTTTTGAAGTAGATGAGAAAGGCTCGTTAAGGGTTATTTCCGGTATAAATCCATTTGCCTCGGAGTATTCGCTTGAACCCGGAAAAGTATTCAGGACTCCCCCGATGATCTTTACTTATTCTGCCGCAGGTAAAGGCCAGGCAAGCCGCAACCTTCACCATTGGGCTACAGAATACGGAGTGCAGGATGGAACCGGTTCGCGTCTTACACTCCTGAATAACTGGGAAGCCACTGGCTTCAATTTTGATGAAAAGAAGCTTACCGGCATTCTCGATGATACCAAAAAAATGGGGCTTGATGTTTTCCTGCTCGACGATGGCTGGTTCGCCAATAAATACCCCAGGAATAATGACCGTGCAGGGTTAGGCGACTGGCAGGAAAACAAAGCCAAGCTACCGAACGGATTAGGTTATCTCGTGAAGGAAGCTGATGCCAGAGGGGTTAAATTCGGTATATGGATCGAACCTGAAATGGTCAATCCGAAAAGTGAACTTTATGAAACCCATCCCGACTGGATACTTAAGCTCCCGAACCGGCCGGAGAATTACTTCAGAAACCAGCTCGTTCTCGACCTTACAAATCCTAAGGTGCAGGAGTTTGTTTACAATGTCGTGGACGGAATGCTTACGGTAAATCCCGGGATCGCTTTTATCAAATGGGATTGCAACAGGATGATGACCAATGCTTATTCGGTATGGCTGAAAGACAAGCAATCGCACCTGTATGTCGATTATGTTAACAGCCTTTATGGTGTCCTTGAGCGTCTGCGTCAGAAATATCCTCATCTGCCGGTAATGCTTTGTTCCGGAGGAGGCGGAAGAGTTGACTATGGAGCTTTGAAGTATTTCACCGAGTTCTGGGCAAGCGACAATACCGATGGTCTTGAAAGGATATATATCCAATGGGGTTACTCATACTTCTTCCCGGCAATTTCAGTCTGCAATCATGTTACCTCATGGGGCAAACAGTCGTTGAAATTCAGAACAGATGTTGCCATGATGGGAAAGCTGGGATTTGATATCGAAGTGGATAAAATGACTGAAAATGAATTGAAGTTCAGCCAGAATGCCATAGTAAACTATAACAGTATCAAAGATGTCATTTATAAAGGAGATCTGTACAGGCTGATTTCTCCATACGAAGAAAACAGGGCTGTGCTGCTGTATGTTAACGGTGCAAAAAACAGAGCTGTCTTTTTTGCCTACACACTGAATTCCAGATACGGTGAAACTTTGAACAAGGTCAGGCTTCAGGGTCTCGATCGTGACAAGACATATAAAGTACAGGAGATAAATGTTTCCAATGAAGGAAGAAGAGGACCCGTAATATCAGAAAGCGGAAGGAGCTATACGGGCGATTATCTGATGAAGATAGGATTGAACGCAGGGTCAAATGTCCCGCTCACGAGCGTGGTGTATGAGATAACGGAATGAATTGTAGGGGCGTTGCATGCAACGCCCGTACAATATAAATGCAACGCCCCTACCATCCCCTATTTACCGTTCCATCCTGCGAGCCGGGCCCAGAGCCACCATGCGGCATATGCTTTCTGATTGGCATTTACAGGCTGGGAATGGGCCGCTGAACAATTGAACCAGTCGACTCCCTGGGTATGTGTGCTTTGCCATTCTGTTGCCCAGTTCCCGTCACGGGAACCGTCTCCGTTTGTATCATACTCGCAGGCATCATTGGGTTTTTTATCCCCGAAGTATGTCCCATCAGGATTATAACATTCAATATCGGCGAAATCATACAGGATCTTTTTATTCTTCCTGCAGAAATCCCTGATCTGCTCATTTCTCAGGTGAAGATTGCCTGTTAAGCCTGATCCGTCGAGATGACCGGTCATATATACGAATTTAACTTCCGGAAAATCATATTCCAGCAAATCCATAAGGGTAAGATACGTCGTAATGTCAGCTTCGGACGCATCTGAAACCTGACCGCACCATGACCAGATGATAACATTCACGTCGGGATTTGCCCGCAGATAGTCTCTTGTTCCTGATTCCCACGCGGTTCTGTTCGGATTTCCAAGGTCGCCGCTTATTGCATAGTCATGAAGATCGAGGGCGCTGTTTGCACCCCCGTTATTCCATGCGTATGTTTCCCCTTTGAAAGAAATAAGGCCCGACATCCCCTCAGTAAGCTGGCTTCCATGTGAAGTATGACTGTAAGCTATGTGAAGGGTTTCCTTTGCTTTACTGATCCATTCCGAAGGTATGGAAGCAAGCTTGACGTTTGTATGATCGATTATTAAACCATCACCCATAACGGGGTCAATATTACCATCTTTACTGCAACCTGCCATAAAGGCAAACAGAATTACACTGAGAAATATTTTTATATATCTCATAGCAAAAAATTTAAATTAATAATTAAGGCACTGACTTAACAACTAGTCTCATCCTGAGTTTTAAACGCAAAAAAACTGATAATGTTGCACTGTCGTATCAGTCAGGTTAATGGGAATCTGGGGTGTAGGGAATAAGCCCCATCTTCACATAAACAGGATGGACTATTCTTTTCAATTCAGGAAGTTTCCTATAGAAAACAAAAGCACCGACAACACAGCTTATACCTCCAATGAGGATTGTGTAAGGAGTTCCGATTATTTTAGCCAGGCTTCCGGCTAAAAGGCTTCCGAATGGCGCTGTTCCCATTATCGCCAGTGCATAAAAGCTCATTACCCTTCCCCTTTTATCATCGTCGGTTATGGTTTGGAGAATTGTGTTGCTCGATGCCGTATGAAGCATCATTCCTGCTCCGATAATTATCATCAGCATCAGCGAAACAGAAATACTTCTTGAAAACGACAGAATAATAAGTCCTGCCCCAAAAAATGCGGAAGCAACCGGAATGATCCTTCCGAGTTTAATCAGCGCCTCACGGGAAGCCAGAAATACTGCACCAATCAATGCACCAAGACCGGCTGCCCCCATCAGAAATCCGAACGTGCTGGAGCTGCCATGAAGAACCTCCTTTGCAAACACCGGCATCAGTACCTGGTATGATGTTCCCATAAGACTTACAACAGCCAGCAGGATCAGTAAATGCTTTATTGGGGGAAAACCAAAAGTATAATTGAGGCCCTCTTTCATTTCATTCAGCAATTTACCCATCCTTCGCTTCTCCTCCTTTTTCTGAATATTCATCATAAGCAGTGATCCTACAACAAAAATGTAGCTTACAGCATTGATCAGAAAACAGATTCCCTCACCTGCTGTGGCAAGTATCAGTCCGGCAACAGACGGACCTATCAGCCTTGCCCCGTTAAACATCATGGAATTTAGTGCAATTGCATTACCAAGATGTTCCTTCTTTTCAACCATCTCAATAACAAACGAATGCCTCGATGGTACGTCAAAGGCATTTATGCATCCGAGTGCAATGCTCAGTAAAACAATCTGCCATATCTGAATCACACCCGTGAGAGCAAGGACAGCTAAAACAAGGGCCTGGATCAAAGAAAGGATCTGTGTGATAAGCAAAACCCTGTATTTACTGTACTTGTCCGATACCACTCCTGCAACAGGGGCAAGCAGAAATGCAGGTATCTGGCCTGCAAAACTTACCAGCCCCAGCAGGAATGCAGACCCTGTCAAATGATAAACCAGCCAGGGCATTGCAATACGCTGCATCCAGGTGCCGATAAGGGATATGCTCTGGCCGCTGAAGAACAGCCTGTAATTCCTGTATTGGAGAGAACGGAAGATCGTTTTAAACTTCGAAGAAAAGTTCATAAATGGATTCTACCTTGATATGTAATTTTAAAGATTGTTAAAAGTAATTGCTAATTAAATAATTTCCATTATGTCTTTGATTTTTTAAAGCTGGGTTGCCCCGGGTTCCCAGGGTATGTCTGCCCCCAATCTCCTGAAGGGGGTTAAGAAATATAGCCATTTGCAAATTTACCTGTAATTTGAATGATGCATATTAGCAGTAAATTCTTATTGTTGCAGGGCAATTATTTATTGTATTACATGTATTTTTTATTGTAATACAATATGTTTTCAATAGATATAATGAGCCTCTCAAAAACCCTGCATTTAAACCACCACAATGTGGTTTATTTTATTTTCCTGATAAATGGCCTTAAATCACTTTAAACAGGCAGAGTAAAGCTATAATGAGAATTGTAAGAGATGAGACTCCAATCGGAAACCAGACCGGAGCGATCCAGGGTCTGGGGATCAGGAACAGGACATCGATTGTTTTAAGTGTCGGTGGCCATTTGATAAGGATATAGAGCGACAGGTAATAGAACAAATCCCAGAATGCAAATGTCCAGAGGAAGAAAACTCCTCTTTCAATCCAGTTGTTCCCGGCAAGATAAGCAATAACCACCAGCATTATTATTGTTGCCGCCTCGCGTGTCATCTCAATCTTAAGATAGCGAGGTTCGATTTTCCCGACTGATTCTTTATTCGATTCGGAATCAAGCATACCAAGGGCTCTTCTCAGGTAGACAACCACAACACCCTCAAGATGAGCCATTGCTATTCCGAAAACTGCCAGAAGTGATAATTTGAAAAGCATAATTCAGGAGATTAAATACAAAACTACTGGTAAGTTAAACTTATTTTGTCGGTATCTTAATCATTTCGGATTTTCGAATTTCGGATTATTTAACTTTTACTATTCATTTACTTTGTGAATCCTTTGTGTAAGCCTTTGAGTCCCTTTGTGGTTAAATTTTTTTTACCACTAAGTCTCTCAAAGGTTATCACTAAGTAACACAAAGGAATACAACAACTTAATGATGTTTATGAATTAATCAGATTAAATCCCTTAATCCGTGATAAAGTTCTGAGTTTTTCCGCATAATGACTAATTTAATACACGTTTTTATTCATTCGTAAAAATAAGGATTTCATACCCTTCTGAGTAAACACAGAATCGATAAAAATCCTTAACTTTGGGCGCTTTAATTGCTGAATAAATATTATAATTGACAGAAATACTCAAACCATACGGGGAAAAACAAAAGGCTTTTGACATAAGGTACCTTGAAATGGCGCTTATATGGGCGCAGAATTCATATTGCATCCGGAGGCAGGTGGGGGCGCTGATCGTAAAAGGTAAAATGATAATTTCCGATGGATACAACGGGACACCAGCAGGATTTGAAAATATCTGCGAGGATGAAAACAATATCACCAAACCTTATGTGCTTCATGCTGAAGCCAATGCAATAACAAAAGTTGCCAAATCAAATAATTCAAGTGAAGATTCAACTTTGTATGTAACAACTTCACCATGCATGGAATGTGCCAAACTCATAATTCAGTCGGGTATCAGAAGGGTTGTTTACTGCAACCGGTATCATAAAGCTGATGGGCTCGATCTTCTGAAACGTGCCGGGATTGAGCTGGTATTTATAGATCCTGAAAATAAATTATATGAAGTACAATAATACAACAAGAAACATAATACTCCCTCTGCTGCTGGCCGTCGCACTTGTGGCGGGGATCCTGATTGGCGTTTATCTCCCGGGTACGAATCACTCATCTCCTCAACCGGGCTTCAGGGTAAGGAACGATAAAATCAACAGCATCCTGAATGCTATCGAATCTGATTACGTTGACACCGTCAACAGGAGCGAGCTTATTGAAGCTGCCATACCCGCAATTCTGAAAAAGCTTGATCCGCATTCAGTGTATATATCGGCAAAAGACCTTATCCGGGCAAATGAACCTTTGCAGGGGAATTTCGACGGAATCGGGATCTCCTTTAACATGATGACTGATACCATACTCGTTATAAGTACGATTCCCGGCGGACCCTCAGAAAAGATCGGTCTGCAGTCGGGGGATAAAATAATTTATGTTAATGATTCACTTGTTGCAGGGAAACAGCTGAGCGAGGAAAAGATCATGGGAATGCTTAAAGGTCCGCGGGGAACAGTTGTAAGTATTAAATTGCTCCGCAAAGGATACAAAGAACTTATTCCATTTGAAATAACACGCGACAAGATTCCGATTTCGAGTGTCGATGTCAGTTATATGCTCGATGACAACACCGGATTTATTAAGATCAATAATTTTGCGATGACCACCTACGATGAGTTTATGAGAAGCCTGAAGGAACTTAAGGCCAAAGGGATGACTGACCTGATCCTTGACCTGAGGGAGAATTCGGGCGGAGTAATGGAAGCAGCAATTAAGATAGCCAATCAGTTCCTCAGAGAGGGTCAGATGATAGTCTATACCCTTGGAAGGTCACAACCAAAAAATGAAGCAAGGGCGACCGGCAAAGGGGAGTTTGAGACAGGAAACCTTGTTTTACTGATTGATGAATGGAGCGCTTCAGCAAGTGAAATTCTTGCCGGTGCTATCCAGGACAATGACAGGGGGACGATAATAGGCAGGCGTTCTTTCGGTAAGGGGCTGGTCCAGGAACCAATCCCTTTTGCTGACGGGTCAGGAATGAGACTGACGATTGCAAGATATTATACACCGACAGGAAGATCGATCCAGAAACCTTATAACAATGGATTCGATGAATATTACGATGACCTTAATTCGAGATACGAACGCGGCGAATTTGAAGTTTCTGACAGCATTCATTTTGCCGACTCTTTGAAATTTACCACTCCCGGCGGCAAAACAGTTTACGGAGGAGGAGGAATAATGCCCGATATATTTGTTCCGGTCGATACAACAGGCCGTTCGTCATATTTCCTGGCCGTCAGGCCGCATATTTACAGGTTTGCCCTGAAATATACTGAGAACAACAGGGAAATACTTAAGAAGTACACCGAGGCTGATGAAATGGAAAAGTACCTCAATAAGCAGGTTCTGCTTGATCAGTTCGTCGATTTTGCCTCCAGGAGCGGGGTCAAAAAGGATCCCGAAGGTTTACGGATTTCAGGTCCGGTAATTCATATCCAGCTTAAAGCATACATTGCCCGTAATATCCTCGACAATAAGGGATTTTACCCGATATGGAAAGAGCTAGATACCACTCTCAAGTATGCTATTGAATACCTGAATAAAAATTAATCACGGGGTGACACATATTCAACGCAGTAAACACAGAAAAAAACAGTGACACTTTGTTATCCAGGTTTATCGCGACCGTTTGATCCCGTTTTTAAACCTATTGCCTGATCGGCGGATCTCTTTAAAATCTTAAGTCAACCCCTCAATAAAATCGGATAAGATTTTTACTGAAAGATCTTCCTCTTCCACAAATCCCATGTGCCCTGAGTTCTCAAGGAATACGAGCTTCGCGTTTCCCGGAAGCTTCAGCTTCGGCGGTAATTCCTTGCAGGAGATATAGATATCCTTTTCCCCCAGTATCCATAAGCATGGCACCTTGCCTTTCTCCATAACTGACTGGCGGGAAGGCCGTAACATCATCCCGGTCAGAACAGCTGTCAGGCATTCATCACGAATTGCCGATGCGATATCCTTTGATCGCTGTATCGCTTCACGGAATTTATTAAAATTGTCGGAGGCAAACATTGTCGGAATATTTGCAGGATAAATAAGGTATTTCTTGCCTGACCTGATAATTTTAATATCTTTTTCTCTTTTCCCGAATACCTCAGGAGAATCCGCGAAGGGATGAGAATGAAACAGGCAATAACCTTTAAGAAGTTCAGGGAAAAGTTCAAGAAAGGCAAGTGTAACATATCCACCCATGGAATGACCAACAAGAATGGCTTTTCTTATGTTCAGGCTATCAAGCAATCCTTTTACAGCTCCGGCCATAAACTCCATAGTATGGCTTTCATCATACAATTTAGAGAGCCCATGCCCCGGAAGATCGACTGAAATAACACGGTATTTCGCAGCAAGTTTCTTTCCGAATCCCGACCATATCTCCGATGTTTCGAGATACCCGTGAAGAAGGATCACCGGGTCTCCTTCGCCTGTGTCGGAATAGTAAATCTTACCGCCATTGTAAAGGATGTAATATTTCATACTTCTTGAATATTATGATGTCAATGAAATACAGACAAATCCACCAGTAAAAACAACTTAACATTAAAGATAGTTCATATTAACGATTGCTTATATGACTAAATAATTATATTTTTAAACATTATTCCTTCTCAGCTGAATGAGGCCTTTAAATATCTCACAACCAATGAATAAAGCTATCTATTCGTCAATTTCCAAAAAGTTCATTATGGCCCTGGCGGGATTATTCCTTTTATTGTTTCTGCCAGTGCACATGATAATAAACCTGATGCTTCTGAAGAGTGATCCGGAACCTTTCAATAAAGCTGCACACTTCATGGCAACATTTCCAATAATCAGGATAGTTGAAATTATTCTGATAACAGCCATTATTACACATATTTCCTGGGGTGTGTATCTGCAGATCCGTAACTGGCTAGCACGTCCGGTTGGATATGTCAGCGGAAACAAATCACAAACTTCATTCTTCTCAAAGTTTATGATCTGGACCGGAGCTTCAATCCTTACTTTTCTCATTATTCATTTCTTTAATTTCTATTTTATCAGACTCGGTTTGGTCCAGGGGAATCCTGAAGATTTTTATTCAGTTGCTCATCAGCTTTTTAAGATCCCAGCATACAATTATATCTATCTTGTTTGTTTTACACTTCTGGGGCTCCATCTTTTTCACGCTTTCTCCTCCGCTTTTCAGACTCTTGGACTAAACCACAGGATATGGACACAGGTAATAAAGATATTTGCTTGGATTTATGCAATAGTATTACCCCTGGGCTTCGCTTTTATATCAATTACTCTCTGGCAATTCAGGTAGCAAAAAACAGACAATATGGGAAAACTTAATTCAAAAATACCGGATGGTCCGCTGGCTCAGAAATGGACAGACTACAAGGCTTCTGTAAAACTGGTCAATCCGGCTAACAAGAAGAAGCTCGAAATAATTGTTATCGGGACCGGACTATCAGGTGCCAGTGCATCATCATCGCTAGGTGAACTGGGATACAATGTAAAAACGTTCTGTTATCAGGATTCACCGCGCAGAGCACATTCCGTTGCTGCACAGGGCGGCATCAACGCTGCAAAAAACTATAAGAACGATGGCGACAGTGTATATCGCCTCTTTTATGATATGATTAAAGGCGGAGATTTCCGGGCCCGCGAAGCTAATGTTTACAGGGCTGCTGAAGTAAGCAACGATGTAATCGATCACTATACTGCATTGGGAGTGCCTTTTGCCCGTGACTATGGAGGAACACTCAATACCCGTTCGTTCGGAGGAGTTCAGGTTTCAAGAACTTTCTATTCCAGCGGACAAACCGGTCAGCAGTGCCTCCTTGGGGTTTACTCATCGCTGAACAGGCAGATTAAAAAGGGGAATGTGACCATGTATCCCCGGCGTGAAATGCTCGACATTGTACTTATTGACGGAAAAGCAAGGGGAATTATTGCACGGAACCTTATTACCGGGGAAATTGAAAGACATGCTGCACATGCCGTTGTACTTGCAACAGGAGGATATGGCACAATTTATTATTTGTCAACACTGGCTGTAAATTCGAATGCATCAGCAGCATGGAAAGCCCATAAAAAAGGAGCATTCTTTGCAAATCCCAGTTTTGTTCAGATACATCCAACCAGTGTTCCGCAGCTGAACGAGTTTCAGTCAAAACTGACACTTATGTCAGAATCTCTCCGGAATGATGGAAGGGTTTGGGTGCCCAAAATAAAGGGTGATAAAAGAAGGGCTAATGACATACCCGAGGAGGAAAGAGACTACTATCTCGAAAGAAGATATCCT
>Ga0105106_10003811_pt1 | contig 10725 bp, 10 predicted proteins | sample PPLLaktember2015_5_FD_79109 | JGI IMG/M metagenome (GOLD analysis project Ga0105106, IMG submission 79109) | Freshwater sediment microbial communities from Prairie Pothole Lake near Jamestown, North Dakota, USA - PPLs Lake P8 Core (1) Depth... | ecosystem: Environmental > Aquatic > Freshwater >... | reverse complement strand
TGGGGAACCCCGATGCAGAAATCGACCGGATCTTCACCTCGCCGGGGCCTGTCTATGAGCCACACCTTTCCGAGTCGGACCCTATCTGGGCCAGGGCCTATCGTGCGGCAGGGTTCGGTCCGGGGGACGTGGTCCTGAATGCATTCTCCTATCACCTCGTGGCGGCGGGACTCACATTCCACAGTGGACTCAGGCGTGTCGGGGCGACGGTCGTCCCGTCGGGTGCGTCGGGCACGGCCATCCAGGTCCAACTCCTCCGCGCCCTCAGGGTGACGGGGTATACCGGGACGCCCAGCTTCCTCAAGGCAATCATCGAGAAGGCTGCTGAGACGGGTCACGACTTCAAGCGGGATTTCCTTGTCCGGAGGGCCTCCTTTGCAGCGGAGCCCCTTCATCCGGCCCTGAGAGAGGAGTTCGAGAAACAGTACGGGATCGACACCTACCAGATGTACGGGGCGACCGAGGTGGGCGACGTGGCCTACGAGTGCCGGGAAAAAAACGGCTGGCACATCTGCGAGGAGGTTGTCGTCGAGATCCTCGATCCCGAGACGGGTCGCGACGTGCCGCCAGGGGAGCTGGGGGAGGTTGTCGTCACGCGGCCGAACGGCATCTTCTTTCTTTTCCGTTTCGGGACAGGCGATCTCTCGAGGCTGATCACGGAGCGATGCCCCTGCGGGAGGACTTCGTTGCGGCTCGCCGGTGTGGCCGGAAGGGTAGGGGAGGCCGTCAAGGTGAGGGGCATGTTCGTGGCGCCCAGCCAGTTGAAAAGAATCGGCGAGCGCTTCCCCGATTGGAAGTTCCAGGTCGTCGTGAACCGTTCGGAAAACAGGGATGTCCTCACCGTCCGCATCGACGCGCCGGAAACGAAACGAGGCAAGGAACCCCTTGCCTCGTTCGAGAATCATTTTGCCGAGATCTGCACGGTCCGCATCGACCGGGTCGAGGTGGTCCCGACGGGCAGCCTCGCTGAGGGCTATAAGCTTATCGTAGACGAACGGATCTGGAAATAGCCGCCTATTTCTTCACGGCAGCCAGCACTTCCCGGATGTTTGGCAATTCCGAGATGGGATAGACCCTGATCCAGGCCACCTTGCCTTTTTCGTCGATGAGGATGTTCGCCCGTTCCGAGGTGCCCCCTTTGCGAAACAGGCCGAGGGAAGACGCGACCCCCCCGTGGGGCCAGAAGTCGGCCAGGAGATGCGTTTTCCTGATCTTCAGCGATTTCGCCCAGGCGGCCTTGCAGGGGACGCTGTCGACGCTCAGGCCCACGGCAACGGTGCCCGCCTTTTCAAAAACCTTGAGGTTCTTCTCGAGGGCCTGCATCTGTTTTGCACAGATCGATGTCCACGCCAGAGGGTGGAAAGACAGAAGGACTTTTTTCCCCTTGAAGGCGGAAAGCCTGAATTCCTGCCCGTTGTGATCCTTGAGCGTGAAGTCCTTGACCCTGGTTCCTACCGCTAGGGATTTCTCCGCCATGCGAACCTCCTTCTTATGCCCCGTCGACCCCGTGGTGTTCCTGCTTCCTGAACCAGCCTGCGGGGTCCACAAAGTAATCTTCCGTGTCTTTGAGCGAGAGGTAATGCTGCCGCTCCATTTTCGAGAGGATCTCGAAGAAGGCCTTCTCCTTCGGGTCCGCTGATGCGTCTCGGAGCTGGGCATAGAATTTCTCGCCCTTCGCCTCGAAGTCCAAAGCGGTCCGGACGGCCTTCAGGTCGTCATCATCCCCGGGGGCGGACGCTTCCGCCTTCAGGAGGAAATCCTTGAGGATATCCTTCACGGCGGTCCCCTTGACTTTTACGGGAAGCGATTCCGGCCATTTCTGCTCTTTTTTCCAGCGGGCTTGAATCTCCTTGAGCCGGTCGTAATGCTCGAGTTCGTCATCGGCAATCTGCTTGAACATCGATTTGCCGAGTTTGTTCCGGCAACGCTCGGCGCTCTTGAGGTAGAACTTCCGCTCTCTGGTCTCGTTGGTCAGGGCCACCTCGAGGGCATTCAGACGCTCTTCCTTTTTCATCGCGCAACTCCTTTATCAGGCTTGAAGGGATTATCCGACCGGTGAGTCGATAGAGGATTATAGCAGATCGGAACGGCACCGGAAACGGATAATTTCGGAGCCATGAAAATCATGGCGGGCGGGAGGGAGACGCGGGGATAGGAACCCGACCGGGCTTGAAATAGCCCGTTGCCTGTGCGACAATGGCGTGGCTGAATACAAGGTGAAGGTCAGCCCATGAGAAGAAAGATGCTCTACACCCTGCTCATCCTGGCGCTTGTGGTTGCCGCGGCGCTCCTCTACCCCATCGTGAAGATCAAGATGTCCGCTTCGGTCATCCACCCGGAGCCGCGCTTCATCCCCGCCTCGAGTGAACAGGCCCTTTACGGCCACGTGCATGCCCTGAGCGTTGTCATCGGTTCCAGGAGCCTGCGGGAACACGGGAAGATCCGGGAGGCCGAGCAGTACATCCGGACGTTTCTCGACAAACAGGAAATCCCGTTCGAACTTCAGGGATACGATCACGAGGGAATTCGGTACAACAACATCGTCGTCACCCTCGAGGGAGGCTTGCGGAAGGATGAAACGATCATCATCGGGGCCCACTACGATACGGTTTATGGCACACCCGGTGCCGACGACAACGCCAGTGCCGTGGCCGTGCTCCTCGAGCTGTGCCGCGCCCTGAAGGATTACAGGCCTGAAAGGACCCTGAGGCTGATCTTTTTTGTTCTCGAGGAGCCGCCCGCCTTCATGACACCCGCCATGGGCAGTTACGTCTATGCCATGCAGGCCCGGGACCGGGGCGAGAACGTTGTCGGGATGATCTCTCTCGAGATGGTGGGGTACTTCAATGATGCTGAAGGCAGCCAGGCCTTTCCGGTGCCCGGCTTGCACTGGCTTTTCCCCGACCGGGGGAACTTCATCGGGGTGGTGGGCAACGTACCCTCCCGGGAGCTGACGCTTGCCGTGGCCGAGTCCCTGAAGGCCGGCTCGGGGCTGCCCGTCGAACATCTGGTGGCATTGCCCTTCATCCCCGGCATCGGACTGTCCGATCACGGATCCTTCTGGAAAATGGGTTTTCGGGCCGTCATGGTGACCGACACGGCCTTCTACCGCAACCCCAATTATCACGGAGAAAAAGACACGATCGGGACGCTGCGGTTCGACAAGATGTCACAGCTCATGCGCGGAATGGTGCACGTCGTGGAGTACCTCACCAAGGATAAAGGATAAAGGATAAAGGCGGAAGATAGAGGCTGAAGGATAAAGGACATTCGAGTTCATCCTTTTTCCTTTAACCTTTTACCTTGAACCTTGTCAGGTCTGTGTCGAGGCGGCGGCGATGTCGCGGACTTTCAACTGGATGTTCGAGGAGCCGTTCCAGTAGTTGATCTGCGGGGTGAAGGCGATGTCAAGGCGCACGCCCTCGATATCCTGTGCGTAATCGCCCTTGTTGAACCAGATGGAGTTGCAGGAAACGCCGTCGCCGTAGACACGCATCTTGAGGTGCCTGTTGCCCACCACCGTGGGGTATGAGACCTGGACGTTGCGGGTGCAGATAATCGGTTCCGGGTTCCGGGTTCCGAAGGGGGCCAGACGGTCGAACTGGGCGACCAGCTCGTGGGTGATCTGGTTCAGGCTGCACTGCGCGTCGATGTGCGTCTCAGGGAGCAACTCCTGCACGACGAGTCCTTCCTTGACGAGATCCCCGAGCAGCTCGCTCAGTCTCTCGATGTCGCCCTCCTTGACGGAGATGCCCGCGGCGAATCGATGACCTCCATAAGAGATGAGAAGGGGATCGCAGATCTTGAGCCCTTCGTACAGATTGAATTCGGCGATGCTTCTGCCTGATCCCTTGCCGATGCCGTCCTTGAGGCTGATGAGGATCGTGGGTCGGTAGAAACGGTCGACGACCCGGGAGGCCACAATCCCGATCACCCCGGGATGCCATTCCGGCGAGGCAAGGACGATGGCGCCTTTGTCTTTCGTATCGCCCATCGAGTGGATCCGGGCGATGATCTCGTCGAAAATGGTCTTCTCGAGACGCTGACGCTCGCGGTTGCAGGTCTCCAGGCGCGCGGCGAGGCGCTGCGCTTCTGCGGGGTCTTCCGTCAGCAGGAGCCGGACGGCGTCATCGGGTGTCCCGACGCGTCCGGCCGCATTGATCCGGGGAATGAGCGCGAAGGAGGCCACCCCGGAGTCGATGGCCGTGTTTCCCAGGCCGGCCGTGTCCCTCAGGGCCTTCAGGCCCACGCGGCGGTCTTCATTGATGAGTTCGAGGCCGATCCGGGAAAAAATCCGGTTTTCATCAACCAGGGGCGAAAGGTCGCCGATCGTACCCAGGGCCACGAGGTCGAGATAATCCCTCAGGTTCGGGTAGGGACGGTTGGACCAGAAACCGATATTGCGCAGGCCCCCGCGCAACGCAATCAGGAAGTTGAAGACAATCCCGACACCGGCGAGTTGTTTGAAGGGAAACGGGCAGTCGCTGCGGTTGGGGTTGATGACGGCCGAGGCCTGCGGGAGTGCAGGCGGGACCTCGTGATGATCGAGAACAATGGTGTCGATACCGAGGGAGCGGGCGTAATCGATTTCCTCCCGGTCCGATACCCCGCAGTCGACGGTGATAATCAGGCTGACGTTCTGCGCTTTCAGCCTGTCGATGGCCGAACGGTTCAGGCTGTAGCCTTCGCTCACCCGGTCGGGGATGTAGTAGATGACGCTGTCGTGAATCCCCTGCAGAAAACGGTAGAGGCATGCCAGTGAGGTGATGCCGTCGGCATCGTAATCGCCGTAGATGGCTACTTTTTCCCTGCCCTGGAAGGCCCGGATGAGCCGCTCCACGCCCTTATTCATGTCTTTCATGAGAAACGGACTGTGCAGGTCGTGAAGAGAGGAGTTCAGATAGCGGTTGGCCGATTCGAGATCGGTGATCTGCCGGTTGATGAGGATCTGGGCAATGATCGGGCTGAGCTTGAATTCCCTTACGAAAAGAGACTGGAGTTCCTCTTTTGTTTCAGACAGTTTCCATCTTGTGATCGGCAGCATAAAGACATGTTCTTCCACGAAGCCTGTTCGCCGGCCTTCGTTGTTTTGTCAGGCCGGTCGCGGCACCGCATATATTAACAGTGTCGGGGTTTGTGTCAAGAGAAGAATTATTCTTCCTTGATCTTTGTCAATGCCGATGTTATTGATATCCCTGATTTTCTGATGAGAATGTCCATGATCGCATGCCGCAAGCGTTATTTCCGGTTGCCGCCCCGACACATCGCCCATTTCCAGTTCCTCGTCGAGGGCTATGACGGGATCGCCACGGTGACCACCGTCGACTCGAAGGCCGCTGTCCTGATGCTCTGCATTCCCGACGGTCTCGAGGGGGATGTCGACCGCGTCCTGGATGCCATGGCACAGGAAGGATGGATCCCTTTCCGGGAAGAAGCTGATTGGAAGGAGGAGTCCGGGGAGAAGCCGTGAAGAGGGTTGCCTTGCCACTCTGAAACGGATTTTCTGCAGTGAGATGCTGCTCAACACGCACACATGGCTGCTGAAGGAATATGCGGGCGCCCGACTGCGCCCGGATAACATCGATATCCTCATCTACAACGTGATGCCCGATATCCTTCCGATCCACCGGGACATCACGCCCGAAATGACCCACCGGATTGAGCGCTTCGCGGCCGTTGCACCCGAACACGGGAAGGCGCGTTTCATCCAGTTCCACCTCCTTGTCGACGATATGTCCCACCACGGCCACATCACCCGGCGAGGCCATGACCGTTTCGAGAATGCTTCCGCGGGGTATGCCTACCGCAAGGGCGCAGCGCTTGCGCAGAGCATGATCGAGCAGCCGGGGCGGCACGGCGGGAAGATCCCCGTGGAAGAAGCGCTGTACCGCTCGCACCTGCTCATCGAGATGGCCGTAGATCTGGTGGTCTTCGGGCGATACCCCGAGATCGTGGAGCTTTTTTCTCAAGCCGTGGAGTGGACCCTCGAAAATCGTCTCGAGAGTCTTGTCCGCACGCTGGCCTGGACCTACTCGCTGCCGGAGGCGCTTGCGCGGGAAGCCGTTGTGCAGGGAATGGCCGCATACCGCAACGAGATCCTGCGCCGGTCGGTGAGCCTTGAGGGCCGAACCGAGCTGTTCCTCCACAAGTTCTACGGGGGAGTTGCCGGGGAGACAGTGCGGAGCGGCATCCGGGATCTTCTGCAGAGGGGAATCGAAAGCGTTGCCGACGTTGAAGAGTTCCTGTTGGCAACGCTGCAGGAGATTGCGAAAGCGGGGTTTGACGGCGAACTATAGGGCTTTGCGCACGAAGCCCGACCGCAGGCAGCGGGTGCAGACCTTCATCCGTTTCACGGAACCCTTGCCGTCAACGACCTGGAGCTTCTGGAGATTGGGGTACCAAACCCGTTTCGTTTTGTTGTTGGCGTGGCTGACATTGTTCCCGACCACCGGGCCCTTGCCACAGACATCGCAGACTCTGGCCATAACAAACACCTCGCAAAAAGAATTCAGTCCGATTACTTAAACCAACCCGTAGAATATTGCAAGTGATTTTTAGTTCTTCATGGAGAGGGGCTGCCCCGTTGACTCGAGGACGAGCATCCAGATGTTGCCTTTGGGGTCGATCATCTTCCTCTGGGCCGCGACGGCCAGGAAGGGCAGGTGGACGTAAGCATCGTTGACGAGGCCCACGAGCATGCCTGTCTTGCCGGCCATACCGGCATGGACGGCGTACTGCGCAAGAACCCCGCAGAGGATGCTGTCGCTGGCATTGGCCGGCACGCTCCGGACGATGTAGCTGGGGTCGATGTACTTCAGGTTGATCTCCATTTTCATCTTCTGGAAGTGCTCTTCAATCTTTTCCTTCAGGTATACGCCGATGTCGTTGAGGCGGATGTTCCCCGAGGCGTCCCGCTTTACCGGCCCTTTTCGGGCGAAGAGGTTCTGTCCGGCGCCTTCGGCCACGATGATGACGGCGTGCTTCCGGGCAACGAGCCGTCTCTCGAGATGGCGCAGGAACCCATTATTCCCATCCAGGTCAATGGGTTCTTCGGGGATCAGGACGAAATTCGCATCGCCCTGGGCCAGGGCGGCCGATGCGGCGATGTGGCCGGACTGACGCCCCATCAGTTTCACGAGGCCGATACCCATGGGGGCGCCTTTGGCTTCCACGTGGGCGCACTGGATCGTCTTGACGGCCTCCGAGATGGCCGTATCGAAACCGAAACTCTTCTGAATGAGCACGAGATCGTTGTCGATGGTCTTGGGGATTCCAATCAAGCCGATCTTGAGCTTTCTGCGTGCAATCTCGCCGGTGATTAGCTGGGCCGCCTGCATGGTGCCGTCCCCGCCGATGACGAAGAAGAGGTTGATGTTCATCCTCTCCAGGGCGTCGACCATTTCGGTGATGTCCTGGTTGCCCCTGGACGAAGAGAGGATGCTGCCGCCGAGATCCTGGATGTCCTTGACGACCTCCGGTGTGAGCTCGAGGAAGTCGTGACCGTATCGCGGGATCAGGCCCTGGAGGCCATACTTGACGCCGATGATGTTCAGGACCCCGTAACGGAAATGGAGCTCCATGACGAGGGCCCGGATGACATCGTTGATCCCCGGGCACAGGCCCCCGCAGGAGACAACGGCCGCCTTGACCTTCTGCGGTTCGAAGTAGATGATCTGCCGCGGGCCGGCGACTTCCAGCGACATGGATGTGAGAGGCTTGGACGGAAGTTCCTTGTGCAAACCGATGTTGATGTCACAGAGGACCCGTTCGTCATCGCTCTTGAAGTAGCCTACCGTGAGCGGGGACGGGATCTTCGGTTCCCCCAGGTTCTGGATCTCGAAATCCCCTTTGATTTTTCTCATATCTCTGCCTCCCCGGCTGCGAGGTAGCCTGCCTTCATGCCGGACAGGACCTCTCCCTCGAAGCCCAATCCTGCAAAGGTTATTCCACCGGTGATCCGGACGTTGCGCAGCGGGGACTTGAGCGCGACCGTCGTGAGAGAGGGAAGAGACGGACCCGGGAAACGATACCGGGGATTCACGACCTGCTGGTACTGCCGGGAAACCTCGATGGAGCGATCCACATCCATGCAGTCCATGCTCTCCCGAAGGAATGGCAGGAATCGCTCGAGAGACCGGATCATGTCCTCTGCCGTGGCTTTGAGTTCCCCGTCCTCCATGTGCAGCGGGGAACGGGACAAAAATGCCGTTACCGTCAGCGTCCGTTTCCCGCGTGGAGCGAGCCCCGCATCATCGGCGACACTCGACTCCAGGAAGAGAAAGGGGCCGGTTTCGCTTCCGGCATCCCGGGGGTGTTCCGGGACGAAGATGACGTATTCGCTCATCCGGTCCGGCAGCCCCCGGTTGTCGACGCCCATGTGCAGGGTGAAGGGATACTGAGCCGTTTCGACCCTGCGGAGTTTCCTTGCAAGCTTGGATAGTTTCTTCTCCCCCGACAGCAGGATCGCCAGGGCAGGGGATTTTGCGCTGATGATCAGCTCCTGTCCCACGACGCTGATCGGCCTGCCTTTCGGCTTGACGTCCACCTCGATCTTGTCTCCGGCACGGATGGCCGTAATCGCGCAGTCCGTGAGGGTTTCGCCCCGGAGGTCCTCAAAGCGCTTCCGCAGCTGACCGAGCATGAGATGTTTGCCGCCGAAATGATAGTACAGCCCGCGCCAGGGGAGTGACAGCAGGTAGGCCGACGGGAGCGGCTTGTCGTGGTTGACGTACTGGCTCGAGAACAGGGTGAGTCCCGAATCGAAGATCGTTTCCAGCGACGGCTGCATCCCGAGGGACCGGAGCTTGTGCGAGAGTCGCCAGATGTCCCCCATGAAAAAGGGCATGTCGAGCCAGTTCTTCATCCGATTCTTGAAGGAACGGTCCGCCGATGCCAGGGACTCCCGGATTGCGTTGTCCAAGGTGTCGCAGACCCTGGTGACGGAATGGTAAAGGTTCTGGATCTGACTGTCTTCCCCGGGGTACTCCCGGCTGATGTCGTTGATGAGGGCCTCCCTGTCGATGCAGAAATCGATCCGGTGCTCCGGCAGGATGACCTGAAAGGCCGGGTTCAGGGGGGAGATCTTTGCCGGGTCCGGCAGGGGGATGTTGAGCTCGGAGAACAGTTTCGTGAAGATCTGGCCGGCGCCGAAGCCGCTCCAGGGGAAGGGATCGATATTGAAGGTATACCCCGAGAAGGTGAGGCTGTCACCGAGTGCGCATTCGGAAAGCAGGAGCGTCTTGCGGCCGTATCGGGCGGACAGCAATGCGGCGATGAAGGAACTGAGGTCGCTGCCGATGACGATCACGTCGTACATGGTTTGCAATCCTTGGACTCCCGACGGAAGCCCTTCAATGATGCCCCATTTTCCAAAAAGAAGGCCATCCTGTCAAATGCGATCATGAGACGGCGGGACTCAAAAGTCAACGACGGGAGGGTTATGCCGGGGGCTGTCTTCCGGCTGCGGGTGATCCTGGACGCGCACCTTGCGTCCCTCGACCTGCAGCTTGCCCTCGGCGTAGAGCTTGATCGCCTTCGGGTAGATCCGGTGCTCCTCCTTCAGGATGCGCTGGGAAAGAGTGTCCTCCGTATCCGAGTCGTAGACGGGGACAATGGCCTGGATGATGATGGGCCCTGTATCAACGCCTTCGTCGGTGAAGTGCACGGTGCAGCCGGAGAATTTCACGCCATAGTCAAAGGCCTTCTTCTGGCCGTGCGTGCCGGGAAAAGACGGCAGGAGGGCCGGGTGGATGTTCATGATGCGCATGGGGAATGCTCGAAGGAAAAGGGGCGAGAGCACCCTCATGAAACCGGCGAGGACCACCAGTTCCACCTCGTGGGCCTTCAGGGCATCCACGAGCTTTCGGTCGTATTCCTCCCGGCTGCCGGAGCCGCCGTGCTCGATCACGGCGCAGGGGATGCCGTGCTTTCGGGCCCTCTCGAGGGCGAAGGCCCCGGGGTTGTTGCTGACGATGATCCGGATCCGGGCCGGCAGGGTCCCCTGTTCGATGTGGTCGATCATGGACTGGAGGTTGGAGCCGCTTCCCGAAACGAGGACGCCAAGGTTTACGATTCTCGTCATGGATGGCTCCCGAAAAACCTCTTCATGAAATGATCACGGGCGGGGAATCCTTCTGGCGCTTCTCGATTGTGCCGATCAGGTAGGCCTTCTCCCCCAGGGCACCCAGCCGTTCGATGACCTCCGGCGCGGTTTCGCTGTCCACGATGATCATCATGCCGATCCCCATGTTGAATACCCGGAACATCTCGGCGTCTTCGATCTGCCCTTGCTTCCGGATGGCCTGGAAGATGGGCAGCTCGGGCCAGCTGCCACGCTGGATCACGGCCGAGCAGCGCTCTGGCAGGACACGAGGGATGTTGTCGTAAAAGCCGCCGCCCGTGATGTGGACGAGCCCCTTCATGTTGAAGTTCTTGTTGAGATTCAGGATGCTCCGGACGTAGATCCTCGTGGGCGTGAGAAGCTCCTCGCCGACCGGCAGGAGCAAGCCCTCCACGGGGTCATTCGCCTGCAGGCCGCAGCGGTCGAAAAAGACCTTTCGCGCCAGCGACAGGCCGTTGCTGTGGATCCCGCTCGAGGCAAGGCCGATGATCCGGTCGCCGATGCCCACCCGGGAGCCGTCGATCAGCTTGTCCGCCTCGACGATGCCGACGCAGAAGCCCACCAGCTCGTAGTCCCCCTCGCCGTAGAACCCGGGCATCTCGGCC
>Ga0105106_10003809_pt1 | contig 10726 bp, 12 predicted proteins | sample PPLLaktember2015_5_FD_79109 | JGI IMG/M metagenome (GOLD analysis project Ga0105106, IMG submission 79109) | Freshwater sediment microbial communities from Prairie Pothole Lake near Jamestown, North Dakota, USA - PPLs Lake P8 Core (1) Depth... | ecosystem: Environmental > Aquatic > Freshwater >... | reverse complement strand
GTGGGACGCCTCTGCGACAGACCGTTGCCCTCCCACATCTCGCGCATGGTGGAACGCGCGTACATGCGTGTGTACGGTGTCGACATGACTGACGTGGCGCCACGCCAGAGCGCGTACCCGACCATCGATGCATTCTTTACGCGGCCGTTGCGCTCCGGCGCACGCGTCATCAGCCAAGCACGCGTGGTTGCACCTGCCGACGGTCGCCTCGTCGCCCTCGGGAGGATTGAGACGGGAGCGCGTTTCCGCGTCAAAGCGCAGGACTACGCCGCGAACGAGCTTATCGGTGAACCGGCGGACATATATGTCGGCGGCTCATACGCGGTCGTCTATCTCGCGCCTCGCGACTATCACCGCGTCCACGCGCCGGTTGATGGAGACATTCGACACGTACGCAGAATTCCCGGCGACCTCTATCCCGTGAACACCCTGGGCGAACGCCACGTGCCGCGGCTTCTTGTGCGCAACGAGCGCGTCATCGTTTTCATCGATACGAAGGAGTTCGGCCGGGTGGCCGTCGTTCTGGTCGGCGCCTTCTGTGTCGGTCGCATCACGGTTCCCATGCTGCCGGGACGGGCCGTGCATCAGCGGGACCATGCAATCGAACCGCCACGTCGGGTTCTGCGTGGAGACGAGATCGGCACGTTCCATCTGGGATCGACAGTGGTCGTGCTCGTCGGCGCCGATGCCATCCTGTCCCATGAACCCGGCCCCGTTCAGTACGGCCAGCCGCTGCTCGAGTGATGGTGCGGACGGGATGGCCACTACTCGTGTTGCCCAACAAATCCGTGACGAGCGTTCTCGTCATCCTGCCGGACGTAGTGCAGCGCGCTATGTCCCCTCCCTCCTCATCAACCACGTCGCCGGGAACATGAACCAGAAGGTGAGGAGGAAGAAGACCAGCTCGAAGATGACATTGCTCCCAGACGCAGGCTTCCCCTTGAACCGGCTCAGGACCGCATCCCAGGTGTTTCCCAGCAGGTTGCCGAAGGAGATCATCCGGATGAACAGCAGGATGTGCTTCGCTGTTCTCTCTCCATACGTATCGAACAACCGGGCGGTCATCTGGCCCTCTGGTTGTCGACCGGTCTCCGCGTAGTGCTGCGCATACAGCAAGGCCATCAATTCGAAGTCGGACGCATCGGCCTGGAACTGGAGGTTGAACAGGTTCTTGACTTCCTCGACGCTGATGCCGCTGGCCGCGGCCGTCTTCGCGTGATACCAGGTGCAATAGGTGCATCCGTTCACGGCCGTGGTCACCGTCATGATCTTCTCGACGAACGCCCGGGTGATGTCCTTGTTCCTGGCGGCGTCGATGGTCAACGGGATCCGGGTCAGCAGGAATCCGATGTCTTTCAGCAACAGCCAGGCGGTAAAGATTCTCTTGTCGAACCGGCCCTTATGCACGCTTGTCCCACTCGACCTCGACCTCGGGCTCGACACTCGGTCCTGCCGATATCACGCGCATCGCGCTGAGGAAGTCTTCCGGCGCGATACCGTCCTTTTCGCCGACTGCGCGAAGCAGAATGTCATCAATCGACAGAATGCCGACAAGATGACCGGTCGCGTCGAGAACGGGCAACCGGCGAACACGTGCCTGTTTCATGCGCCCGAGGGCTGCGGCGACGTCGTCATAGGCAAGGCACGCGAGGACGTGGCCGCTCATTGCCTCGTGAACGGGTATGTCGGAGGCATTCAGCTGGCGGGTTCCGGTTGCCATCGCAATGTCTCGATCGGTGAGCATCCCGGTCACACGCCCGAGCGAGCTGACAACCGGCAGCGTCCCGACGCGGGCCTTCAGCATGATCCGCGCGGCCGACGCCAAATCCATATCCGTCTGACAGAAGACTGCGTCGCGAGTCATGATGTCGTGGACTTTCATGGGCCACCCCCATTCGACATCATGCAACTCTCGTGCTCGGGCTGGATCCACGGTTTTGCTGCGGCACGCGCGTCACGAACCACAGACGACGCGGAATCTTTCCCTGAATCCCCTGAAACGGCGGCGCATCGTCGGGCCACGAGACGAGCGAAGCCGTAGACGTCCTGCTGGCGATTGTGGGTGCACGGCGCTCTATCTCGTGGGCGGGCTCACCTCGTTCTGGCCCACTCGGAAGGGTCGTGGGATGAATGGCTCAGCCCGATCGCCCCGCGCCAGTGGCATTTCAGCACGCCGACGTCCACTCTGAACACCGGCTTCTCGCGCGTTCCCTTGATCGTGATCGGTATGGTTGTGCCACTGGTGTCGAGCTTCAACCGACGACCGATGCGGCCGAGCGCCTCGATCAAGCCGGCCGCCTTCTCAGGCACCGCGTCGGCGATCGAGCGCGACCCTGATGGATGAGCAGTCGTCTACGCATCCCGATCATCACTGACGAGGTTTCAGCACCCTTTCAAGATTACTGCGAATTACAATGCGCTCCATGTTTGGCGAGGAGGTGATGCGGAACGGCCGCCTGCGGTTCATGATGGCGCTGGCTCTGGTCGCGGCAGGCGCCGCCTTGTTCGCAGTCGCCTTCCGAATCTCCCTGAGCCTGGTCTATCGCATCTTCTATCACGCAAACAACGTCGTGGAGGCGATTGCCAGCCTGCCCCTATGGCTGCGGTTCGTGGTGCCGCTCACAGGAGCGGCAGTCGCCGGCATGATTGCGCGTCTGCGATCGGGGCCGGCTCAGGGCGTCAGCAACGTCATGGAAGCAGTCGCTCTTGGAAATGTGCAACTCTCGCTTCGGACAACTGCGTCGCGAGTCGTGTCCTCGTGGACAGCGATTGCGGGCGGAATGTCGATCGGTCGCGAGGGCCCGCTGATCGAATTCGGAGGTGCGCTTGGGGCGGCTATCGGTGGGGCGTCGAGCACTTCGCTGACGCAGACGCGCGTTCTGGTGGCCGCCGGCACGGCTGCGGGCTTTGCCGCCGCGTACAACACGCCATTCGCGGCGGTGCTCTTCGTGCTCGAGACAATAGCCGGCATCGCGGCCCCGGAATTGTTGCTGCCCGCGATGAGCGCGACGGTCATCGCTACGGCAATGACTCGGGCGATCGTCGGCATCGGACCTATCTACGGTCAGCGGGCGTTCGAGCTGGAGTCGTATGTCGAACTGCTTTCGTTTGCCGCACTCGGCGGTGTCGCGGCACTCGCCGCATTCGGATTCAAGCGCGTCCTGGCTTCATTCGAAGACTGGTTCGAACGGCATCCGACTCCGCAACCGTGGCGCGCAATGATCGGCGGCGCCCTCGTGGGAACGATCGCCGTCTGGATGCCGGGTGTCGCCGGAAACGGCTACGAGCCGCTGAATGCGATGCTCGATCGGCCCATGCTCACCAGCGCTGTGGGCGTCATCCTCGTTGTCAAAGTCATCGCGACGAGTGGCGCCATCGCCTCTGGTGTACCAGGAGGGATCTTCACGCCGATGCTCCTGGTGGGTGCAGCGCTCGGCACGTTGTGGTCACATCTCGTCGGATTGTCCACAGCGACACCGCTGAGCGCCGGCAGTTATGCCCTCGTCGGTATGGCCGCCACGACCGCCGCAAGTATCCACGCGCCGCTCACGGCGGCAGTCATGATCTTCGAGCTCTCCGGGGACTATCCCATTGTCCTGCCACTGCTGCTGGCGACCGTCATTTCGACATCCGTGTCGAGAAGACTCGGCAGCGAGTCGGTCTACGATGCCGAGCTTCGCCGGCGCGGACTGGGCTGGGACCTTACGCTCGAAGGACGGCGGATGAAACGGCGCCAGGGCACCGTTTCAGACGAATAGACCTTATCCGTGCCGCCCGGCGCCTAGCGCCACGCGCCGCTGGTGGAGATACTGGAACGAGGTGAGACAATCGTGCCCGGCAACAGTCTTGCGGAGGTGAATCATGACCATTCGCGCATTTGGATGCGTAGCGCTCGTCGTTTTGTGTTCGTCGTTCACGGCAGTGGGCCAGCAGCCGCCGCCTGTTGCCCCTGCCGGGGTGGTCGCACCCGATCAGAACCTGCCGCCGCACATCCGCAAGCTGACCGGGTTCGGTGAGCGGGCCGAGTTTTCGCTGGATAGCAAACGCGTGCTTTTTCTCTCCAAGACCTTTGGCGACGCCATGGAGATCGACCTGGCAACCGGCGTCATTCGCAACCTGACGGCGCATTTTCCGCACTTCGGCTTCACGCGCGCGCTCTATCTGGCGAATGGCCACATTCTGTTGTCAGGTCCCACCGAGTTCAATCCCGCCAACGTCGGTGCGGCGCGCACCAATTGCTGGCTGTTCGTGCTCGACCCTGCCAGCAACGCCCGTCCTCAGCCCCTGGGTGTCAAAGCTTCGGAAGGTCCCGTGCCCTCCCGCAAGAGGATGCACATCGCCTGGTCGTACCGCGCGGCGCAGTTCCCTGGCGGCGACATGCCCCCAGGCTCATCTCAGATACACGAAGCCGATATCGTGTACGAGAATGGGGTGCCGAAGCTTGCCAATCAGCGGAAGATCCTCGACAGTCGCGATCTTCCTTTCGCGGCCACGCTGGAGCCACAGAATTACCGTCCGCCCCTGGAGCGGGAACTGATCTTCAGCGCCTACGACTACCAGCAAACAGAAGTTTTTGGTGTCGACTTGACGACGGGCAAGCTCACGAACTATTCGAATGGGCCGGGGGTCTATGACGAGCCGGAAGGAATCTTTCCGTCCGGCGAGTTTACGACGGTCGAATCGGACAAGCACAACCCGGCGGGGAAGGGTTTCGACCGGGCTGACATACACAAGCTGAAACTGGATGGCAGCGGTGCGATGGAACGTCTCACATACTTCGCGGACGTGCCTACCTATCGTGCGTCCAATCCGGTCGTCAGTGACGACGGGCGTTATATGGCGTTTCAGATGGGGCGGTCCGGAGTGGCGGCGGGCATAGGATACGGACTCTTCCTGTACGACTTCACGAAGGCACCGGCCAGCCGTGCACGATGAGCGCGGCTGGAAGGGAGGCTGCTGGGTTAGGGACGCAGGTCGACAAACAGGATTTCGCGACGGTCCGCGATCTTCTTGAAGTCGACGCCAGGGACGAATTCGAGATCCTGCCATTTCTTGAACGGACCGTGCTGCTGGCGGTAAGCCACGATGGTGTCGCCCTCTCTTTCTGAAAGCGACAGATACCTTCTGAAGTCCATCGTATTGGCCTTGTTGATGTCGAGCCGCGCCGGGAACGTCGCGGAGAGATAGTCCACCACCAGCCGAACATCCTCATCCGTTCCCACCGCCCCTGCCCTGAACATCTCGTCGACTTTCTCCGCCCATCCTCTCCTCGAAAGCGTTGCGACGCCGACTTCGTCTATCCCGTGACAGCCTCCGCACACACGAACCATTGCGGCCTTTCCCGGCCCGTCCGGCAAGGCCTTCACGTAGGCCGCCTCTATCTCGCCGACCGAGTTCTGGCCGCGAGCCTCCCAGTTGAACGCCAGCAACAGCGCGACCGCGAATGAGGCCTGCACAATCGTTCTCATTGAAGCACCCAGCCTTTCCAATCGGCGACCGCGTTCAGAATCCTCGACCTCAAATAAGGCTAACAGCGTTTCGGCTGTCAGCGGACGACGTTGCGACTGAGCGTGCGGGGGAAATCCCGCACGCCTCCACGAGATTCCCCGAGGTTCGCCATGCGACTACACGAGTTTCGGCCTGATTCCCCAGGTTTGGGTCAGGCGTTAGTGGGCATGGAGGTTGCCTCCTCCGTTCGTGAGGACGGAGTGCGCCATGACCAAAACCAAGACACAAAGTGTGAAAGATCTGATGAACCCCGACGTCATGACCGTTGACGATGAGATGACGACCGATGAACTGGCCCGCTATCTCGTCGAGCGGGAAATTTCCGGTGCGCCGGTTGTCGACAGGCAGGGTCACCTCGTCGGCGTAGTGTCGATGACCGACATCGGCCGGAACATCGCTGAACCTGCCGACTTCACATCGTCGCGAAGCTCGGGTTTCTACCGGGATATCGCCGCAGACCTGACGCTGGAGGACCTGGGACAGCGCTTTGTCGAGGAACGGGCGGTCGCCGTACGAGATGTCATGACACCGGTGGTTCACCAGGTGCCGGTCACCGCCTCGGCGGCCGACGCCGCACGGATCATGGTCGATCAGCACATACACCGATTGGTCGTGACACAAGGCAAAGAGCCGGTGGGCATCATCACGAGCATGGACTTGTTGAAGATGATCGCGGAGGAGAACTAGGTGCAATCGGTGCAACGGGTGCAATGGGTGCGATCGCACCTGTTGCCCCAGCCGCACCCGTTGCACGCGTTGCACCTGTTGCACCCACCGCCCCCATAGCCTGCGTCGCGGCCGGTCTTGAACGTTCCTGCCCGACCATGTTATCGTCAATCGACGATAGACGATGTCTTCGACACGCTCGAAGGACGCAGCCTGCTGCCCCCCGGACAATCCCCAGGCAACCCCGCGGCTTTCAGCCCCGGTCGGGGGACCGGCAGCCGATAAAGAGCTGGCCGCCTTCGCCAAGGCGATCGGCCACCCCGTCCGCGTGCGCATCCTCCGAATGCTCGCCCGTAAAGAGGCTCGGATGTGCAGCGTGATCGTGGACGAGCTGCCGCTGGCACAGTCCACCGTCTCCGAGCATCTCCGCATTCTCCGCAGCGCAGGCCTCGTGCAGGCGAACGAAAACGGCCCGCGCGTCAGTTACTGCATCGTGCCTTCCGCGTTGAAGCGGCTGAAGGCTCTTCTCGAGTTCAAATGACCACGCGAATCGGAATCAATGGTTTCGGCCGGATGGGTCGCCTGGCGTTGCGCGCCGGGTGGGGGGGGCCCGATCTGCAGTTTGTTCACATCAACGAAATCGCCGGAGGCGCGCCGGCGGCGGCACATCTTCTGACGTTCGACTCAGTCCATGGCCGATGGGATCGGCCGGTGGAAGCCAATGGCGATGCGTTGACCATCGACGGACGTTCCGTCGCGTTTTCGGCGGTTGCGACGCCCGGCGCGGTCCCATGGTCTCACGCCGGCGTCGATGTGGTGCTCGAGTGCAGCGGAAAGTTCAGGACGGCCGAGAAGCTCGAGGAATACTTCGCCGCAGGCGTGAAGACCGTAATCGTGGCTGCACCTGTGAAGGCCGGCGCGTTGAACATCGTCATGGGCGTCAACGACGATTTGTACAATCCGGCATCTCATCGTCTGTTGACTGCCGCGTCGTGCACGACGAACTGTCTCGCGCCCGTTGTCAAGGTCGTTCACGAGCGGATCGGTATCAGACACGGCGTCATCACGACCATTCATGACATCACGAACACGCAGGTCGTGGTCGATGCGCCGCACAAGGACCTCCGGCGCGCACGCGCGAGCTGCCTGTCGCTGATTCCAACGAGCACCGGTTCGGCCACGGCGATCGGATTGATCTACCCCGACCTTCTCGGCAAGCTGACCGGCATCGCGATCAGAGTTCCCCTGCTCAACGCGTCGCTCACAGACTGCGTGTTCGAAGTGCAGCGGCCGACAACGGCTGAAGAGGTCAATGACGCCTTTCGGCGCGCTGCGCAGGCGGGACCGTTGAAAGGCATCCTCGGCTACGAAGAGCGTCCGCTCGTGTCCGTTGATTTCAAAGACGATCCACGCTCGGCCATCGTCGATGCACCCTCCACCATGGTCGTGGATGGCACATGTGTGAAGGTGCTGGCGTGGTACGACAACGAGATCGGGTACGTTCACCGGATGATCGAGCTCGCGCAGAAAGTCGGCCAATCGCTGGGCGCGGCAACGTGATCGGCCTTCGCCATTACGCGATCGTCACCGCCGCGTATTGGGCGTTCACGCTCACCGACGGTGCGCTGCGTCTCGTCGTGCTGTTGCATTTCCACGAGCTGGGATACACGCCCGTTCAACTGGCGTTCCTGTTCCTCCTGTACGAATTCTTCGGCATCGTCACCAACCTCGTGGGTGGCTGGCTGGCCGCGAGAACGGGACTGCGGCTCACACTCGTACTCGGTCTGGCACTGCAGGTCGTGGCGCTCGGGCTGCTCGCACTGCTGAATCGCGAATGGAGCATCGCGATCTCGGTAGCCTACGTGATGGGCTGTCAGGCGCTCTCAGGGATCGCCAAAGACCTGACGAAGATGAGCGCCAAGAGCGCCGTCAAAGTCCTCGTTCCCGAGGGTGACGACCGCGGTTTGTTCAAATGGGTCGCCGTTCTCACGGGGTCCAAGAACGCGCTCAAGGGCGCCGGGTTCTTTCTCGGCGGGCTTCTCCTTTCGATCCTCGGCTTCCGGGGGGCACTCGCGGCGATGGCGGGCGGCGTGCTCGTAGTGCTCGCATTCGTGCTGACGGCATTGCCCGCGTCGATCGGCCAGGCGAAATCGAAGCCGCCGTTCAAGGGCATCCTGTCGAACTCCTCAGGCATCAATCGCCTGTCACTGGCCCGGATGGCGCTCTTTGCGGCGCGCGACGTGTGGTTCGTCGTGAGCGTCCCGATTTTTCTAACGAGCGTACTCGGTTGGAGCTTCACGCAGATCGGGGCGTTTCTGTCGCTCTGGGTGATTGGATACGGATTCGTGCAGGGCTTCGCGCCGCTTCTCCTCCGCCGCATCACGCGGGATCGTTCGCCAGGGCCGGCCATCGCAAGCAGCCTCGCCTTCGTCCTGGCGGGCGTCACAGCACTGATTCCGCTCGGCCTCCGATTCGGCGCCTCACCGTCGCAGACGATGCTCGGCGGGCTCGGCTTGTTTGGTGTGGCGTTCGCGCTGAATTCGGCCGTGCACTCGTACCTCGTGCTGGCGTATTCCGAGACCGACCGCGTGTCGTTGAGCGTGGGCTTCTACTACATGGCGAATGCCGCAGGGAGGCTGGTCGGCACACTGCTGTCCGGAGTGCTGTATCAGCTCGCGGGTGTCGCGGCGTCGCTCTGGGGGGCTGTCGTGCTCGCAGCGATCGCGGGCGCGGTCGCGATGTTCCTTCCACCAGTTACAGGAACGGCAGTCTCATGGGCCGGCGCAAAAGGGGATGACTGATATCGAGCGGACGCTGGCTCAGTCATCGCGGAGTGCCGCTACGGGATCGACTCGTGTCGCCCAGAGGGCTGGATGCGCCGCCGAGAGCGCACACACGGCAAGCAGGCTCGCGATCGGTAGAACGACGCTCGAGGCATCGGATGCCTTGACGTCGTAGAGTAGCGACGAGACGAACCGGGCGGCCGCCTGCGCGCGAAAGCCGTCTGCCGCCACGCCGACAATCTGCAGATGCGTTCCGCGATATGTGATCCTTCGACCGAGCACGGCAGGGTCCTTCGCGAATCGACGCGTCCAGAATTCGTGGCTCAACACCGCCACGGGCGGCCTGCCAGCCTGGTCGTCGGACGCCGTCAGCAGCCGTCCGAGCGCCGCCTTCACGCCAAGAAGCATCAGCGCCTCTCCAGAGATCGCGTGCGGATAGGCCCACTCTGCCTGCGATCGGGATTGGTCGAACGCGACTTCCTCCTTCGTCTGATAGGCCATGGCAAACAGCCGGAGTTTTTCGCGGCTGGCGCCACGAAGGTGTTCGAACATCGGATAGCTGAAGTACTCCGAGTCTTCGACGCCCTCAGGGGCACGATTCACCATGTAAACAAGATTCTCGGGATTGTGAACGGGCAGCGGGCGCAGGACTAGTGCGTTGATCAGGGCGAACGCGGCCGTGCATGCACCGATTGCCAGTGACAAAGACAGAAGCGCCGCCATTGTCGGCGTCGCGTCCTTTCGGCACTGCCGTACGCCGAACCGAACGTCACGTCGGATGGATTCGAGCCACAACGAAATCATCGCGCGCACTGGGCCTTAGACGACGTCGGTATCCTGCGCGTTGGTCCGCGTGCTCCAGTTCGGCGGCAACGCTGAACGCACTGTCTCCAATTGAACACCTGGGGCCATGCGCTGTATTGCACAGACGTGGAGGATGCAACCGAGTAACTTTGTTGCATGTTCTCAACAATCGCTGTGATTCTCGTCATTCTCTGGCTGCTCGGTAATGTCACCGCCTACACGATGGGCGGGTTGACTGACCTCTTCCTGGTGCTAGCCATTGTGGCCGTGCTCGTCCATGTGTTCCAGGGGCGGCGAGTCATGTCTTAGCCGCCGAACTCGTGTCCTGGAAGGACCTTATGAACCATGTGAGTGCCTGGCTTGTCGCGGTTGCCGCTCTCGTTCTGTGGTCGACCGTGTCTGTCTCGGCACAGACTCAAGAGCCGCCGGCCGCCCCATTCGTAATGGACATCGTGAAGGGGGTGGCGCTCGACCCCACGACCTATGCTCCCGGGGTGATTACCTACGGCGCGATGCGCCTCGATTGGGACAGCTCGCAGGTGTTCTTTCGCAACGGCTACGTCGAGGAGAATGCCGGCTACACGGTCAGCGGTGTGAGCAACAGCGCGTCGATCAGCCTGCGGGACGGCAATCGGCGCATCGCGGGCGACTCCGTGAGGGTCCTTCAGGCGTCGCTCGTACACAACGTGACAGCGCGCATCATCGAGCGTGGGCTGAAGGTTCGGTACCCGAACCGACGGAAGCTCATTCGCGTGCTTGGCACGATCGAGCGGATCGCGGCGGCGTCCTACCTGTCGTACGTGATGTCTGCCGTGCACTTCCGTCAGTGGCGGAAGAACGAGCAGCTCGCACGTCAACTCGGACTCCGGTAGGCTCCTGCGTGTTGCTTTCAGCTGTCCGCACCGTGGCCGCCGCCTCAGCGGTGGCCATTGTGCTGGCGGGCGCCGAATTCCATCACGTGTACT
>Ga0105106_10003808_pt1 | contig 10730 bp, 6 predicted proteins | sample PPLLaktember2015_5_FD_79109 | JGI IMG/M metagenome (GOLD analysis project Ga0105106, IMG submission 79109) | Freshwater sediment microbial communities from Prairie Pothole Lake near Jamestown, North Dakota, USA - PPLs Lake P8 Core (1) Depth... | ecosystem: Environmental > Aquatic > Freshwater >... | reverse complement strand
GGGAAAGATATAACTTTCTGGGGCGGAGGGATTGATACTTCTTCGGTGATCAACAGGGGAACTCCTGAGGAGGTCAGGAAAGATGTACTTAACCGCTGTGAAATATTTTCGAAAGATGGCGGTTTTGTATTTGCTCCCATTCATAATATCTTATCGGAAGTTCCGCCACAGAATATAGTTGCGGCTTACGATGCCGTAAGGGAATTCAATGGTGATAAAAGAATGTTGTAGGGCCACGCCATGGCGTGGCCCTACTATAATCCCAATCTTTTAACCTTATATTATTTCTTTCTCCAGGCATATCTCAAACCCATGATGCATATGATTTTAGGTTCTATGTGTGGCGATTCATCTTGCTTTCTATTCTCCTGATCTCCTTTACCGCCTCCAGCATTGCTAAAAATCCATCCACCGGAATATATTCGGGTATTGAATTTCCTGACCCTAAACCATATCCAATGGCTTTCTGACGATAGATTAATCCCTGCTCCAGAACATTTTGATAAACATCATCAGGTTTATTCAATACCAAAAGATTCAGATCAAAGCCTCCAAAAAGACCTATTCTGTCAGCGTATTTATCTATCCATTCGGAAAAAGGTGCTATCTGATCTTCATTGGAGTGTTTTGCATCAATACCCAATGCAATAATATCGTCCATCAATGGAAATATATTTCCGCAACTGTGGAGAAGAAATTTTTTACCCGATGCATGAATAAGGTCAATAACCCTCTTGTACTGGGGAAGGATATGCTGCCTGATGATTTCAGGATCGAGTAATGTCGATGTTTTATGCCCCAGATCGTCGCCCATCCGGAAAAAGACGTAGATATCAGAGAAATTTTTTATTACCCATGACCAGAGTTCAACCCATAGATCCCCGATCTTAATGAACAGGTCCCTGAACAAGTCAGGATCCATGCATTGCATAATACAAAGCGGTTCATAACCGACAAGATCCCGGCTTGCCTCAAAAATTCCGTATCCGCAACCTCCGAATGCTTTCATTCCCGGTGGAAGGGTTTTGCGGATAGCCTCAAAATGAGGAGTATATGATTCCCTGAATATCAGCGGGATATCCTGCCATGGGTATTTATTGAAATCATCTCTCGTCTGAATCGGTCCCGCCATCCCTCCCATTATTGCACCATGTCCCGGTAAAATGTCACAGATGGCTGCTTCATAATCAAATCCGTCATAAGTCATATCCTTCCAGAAGCCGATAACTTTCGCATAATAGCCTGTCAGCTCTGTAGGCTTTATCCCGGCCGGATCCAGGTTTTCACCAAGCACTTTTGAGATGAAAGGTGCATCAATATGGTGTTCATAAACCGGAAGCCGTGACGGCCTCCGGTTATATAATACCTGAAGCAGGTTTTCAGAATCGGGTATGAACTCCTGTGTCACTTACTTAGAAATGGTAAATCCAAGTGAAACTATTTCATTAGGCCTTATCCTCAGCTGAACTGAATTCCCTGTCACTGTTGGCTTATTCGGATTTTCAACCGGCAACTCTATAATATTAAGTCTTCGTGCCATTCTCACATTAACAGGTAATTTGAGATTTACGGAAGTTTCTTTGCCATAAATTTCACAAAGTCTCACTATAAGTTCATTCGCGTCTTCAGATTGCTTGATGCCCGTAATTACAACTCCCGGAGCATCAACGGAAAAGAATGAAGCATCTTCGGGCCGTGTAGCATGAGCATTTACCAGGGCAAGAGATGGCGGTTCCGCCGCGTACACAGGAATATTAAAATCTTCGCCTTCTGTCCATGCTCCGTTCTTCCAGTCACCTTCATGAGGATAGAGCGCGTAACTGATGTTAAACTTACCCAGATTCGGGTAAATGTCAGGAGCACCGGCTGCTCTCATAAGTGTAATCCTCAGATCACCTTTATGATAAGAATGGCCATATTTTGTACTATTCAGGAGGGCAATACCGGTAACACCATCTGTCAGGTCAACCCATTTCTGGGCGGGCACTTCCTGGCCGTCAGGACCCTCATTTTGTGTCCAGTCATCCAGGAACCGTTTGTAAGAGACAGGTGTCTTTCTCAGATCTGTTGGTCTTTCGACAACGTCAAAGGGAACCTGGCATTTGAAAACCGGATTGTCGAGAGCAATCGGGAACAGGGCTCTTAACATGGGAGAGTCTGTGGAATCACTACCTGTTTCCAGCCAGTGAACTTCCATATCATATCCGATCCTTGGATATGACCTGTAAAGGTATGTACGTTCAATGAATCTCGATTTTCCCCATGTTTTTACTGTTTCAATACAGGCTCTTACCGGTCCGTTTTCAACAACCTTCACACTCTCAACATTTGTAACATCTTCTTCCTTTACGATCTTATTAATTGTCCAGGATTTCATTCCGCCTTTTTTATCTTCGAGATAGATCCTCAGCTTGTTGAGCTCTCCTCCTTCTTTTACATATTCCTTTTTGAAGCGTTTGTCATAAAGACTGATAATACCGCCGGTCTTCATGTTAAACTTAATATTGAAAAAGTCTGTTTCAAATGTACTTTCATTAAAGGGTATAGCTTCATTGAAATCGCCGGGTTTGGTCATATCGACATAAAACGTCTTATAGCCTCCTGCGGGCATGTTGTCAACGACGAACTGTACTTTCGATGTAAATCCGGGAGGTGTTGATTTTCCCCAGACCACCTGGGCAGGATATGTCTTACCCGATGCATCCCGCACAAGTACCGAGGGAACATTTCCCTGACCTGTACCGGCAGGATTGATGTTTTTTGATCCGTAATAATTTCCCCAGCTGGCAAATTTTGCGGTCACCGGCTCAAGATGTGAATAAACGTTTGCTTCAACAACTGCTTTACGAGCCATTGGCTGCAGGTTATAAGCAACCACAGGCTGACCCATCCCTGTCTGAAACCTGACCTCATCAGCCATTTTACGGAAAGCGTTGTTACGCAGTTCGGTTGTTTTTCTCAGGACTTCACTGTATCGTGAGGCAGCCTCTTTATTGGCCTCATTAATTGCCGATCCGGGCAGTATATCATGAAACTGGTTAAATGTAACAGTTGTCCAGAGATCGCGTAACTCCCTTGAAGGGTACTGATCCCCATTAAGCCATCTCAATGTATTAAAGAATTCGCTTGCAAAAAGAGCATTTTCACTGTTCCTGTTTCCTGCTTTAATATCGGCAACAGTGGTATAGCATCCTTCGAAGATAAATCCCATTTCACCCCTGTGTGTCGGACGACCATCCATTTCCTTTGAAGCCATTTTGAAGAAGTTGCCTGCAGTAGTGAATTTCACAGCAGGATAGCCTGGTGTCCTGGTAAGCTCATGAACCAGTTCAATCTCTGCACGGGTTGGTCCGCCACCATGATCCCCGACACCTGTAATCTGAATTATCCTGTGTTTATCGGGAGCTATTTTCTTCAGTTCATCCTTAAGCACCGGAGTTATTTTGCCATTATAAGTATCATTTGCATAAGCCATGACAGTTGAGTTATCTGTTCCTGTCCACCAGAAAGTTCCCTTATAAGGTTTACAGCGATGAAAATAAAAATAATCACAGCCGGCCAGCTTGAGTATCTGGGGCATCTGGGAGATATGACCAAAATTATCAGGCAGCCAGCCTATATCAGCCATTTTCCCGAAACGGCTCTGAAAATAACGCTGTCCTAAAAGGAAAGAACGTGTTATTGCTTCTCCCGATGACATGTTCATATCACCTTCGGTCCACATGCCTCCGATAAGCTCAAGACGTCCCTCTTTAACATATTTTTTTACCTGCTCAAGAAGCGGCGGATCAACCATCTCTACAAAATTGAATACCGCAGCCTGGCTCTGGAGCATTGTATAATCGGGGAACTCATCCATAAATGCAACTACCTGACGCAGGTTATCGTTGCACATCTGCATTGTTTCGGAATAGGTCCATAACCAGTTCATGTCCATGTGAGCATGACCTGCCACATGGATTGTATCTTTAATCTGAATGGGATTCTTCTTCTGTCCATAAACAGATGAAAAAGAACCTATTATCAGAGTAATCAGTAAAACGGAAATTAATTTTCTTTTCATTTCTTAATTTTTTCTCAATCCGGTTTTATTACTAATATGCGGGTGTCAGTCCGAGTGTAACTATCTCATTGGCACGAATATTTAACTTCACACTCTTACCGCTTACAGACGGATCGGCAGCAGCTGCCAGTGGAAGTTCCAAAATATTCAAACGCTGCGCGGATGATATATTTACAGGCAGCCTGAGGTTTACTGCAGCTGCTTTACCCTCAACCTCAGCAAGTCTCACGATAAGTTGTTTCCCATCCTCCGATTGTTTGATTCCTGAGATGATAACCCCCGGAGCATCAACCGAGAAGAATGAATCTTCTTCAGGACGTGTGGCGTGTGATTTAACCAGAGCCAGTGAGGGCGGTTCCGCTGCATATACCGGAACATTGAAATTATCGCCCTCTGCCCATACACCGTTCTTCCAGTCACCTTTATGCGGGAAAAGTGAATAGCTGATATTGAACTTCCCGAGATTCGGATAGATATCAGGATCACCTGCGGTTCTCATCAGTGTTAATCTCAGATCACCACGGCTGTATGAGTGACCATATTTGGATCTGTTCAACAGGGCAATACCAACATTTCCGTCAGTTACATCAACCCATTTCTGAGCCGGGACCTCCTGTCCGTCATCCGCCTCGGCCTTAATCCCGTAAGCATCTGCGTGTCTCAGGTGAGAAGGGGCTTCCCTGCCATTGATCATTCCATCTACAGGTCTTTCCACAACATCGAACGGAACCTGGGAATAAAACTTTGAATTCGGCATATTGACAGGAAATACTGCTCTTAACATCGGAGAATCCGTTGAATCGCTTCCTGTTTCGAGCCAGTGAACTTCCATATCATAATCGATCCTCGGATATGAACGGTAAAGGTATGTACGCTCAATAAACCTCGATTTACCCCACTTTTTAACTGTCTCTATACAAGCCCTTACAGGACCTGTTTCAATAACCTTTACACTCACAACATTTGTTACATCTTCCTGTCTGACAAACTTGTTTATTACCCAGGATTTCATACCGCCTTTTTTATCTTCAAGGTATATCCTCAGTTTGTTAAGCTGTCCGCCCACCCTGACAAATTCTTTATTTGTACGTTTATCAAACAGGCTGGTGATCCCGCCTGTCTTCATATCAAACTTCACAATAAAGAAATCCGTTTCGAAAGTATTATTGCTGAATGATATTGCATTCCTGTACTCACCCGGATTGGTCATATCGATATAAAATGTCTTATACCCGCCGGCTGGCATATTATCAACTACAAATTCCACTCTTGAGGTAAATCCCGGAGGTGTCGATTTTGACCAGACAATCTGACCCGGATAGCTCTTACCTGAACCGTCGCGAACCAAAACGGTTGCAAGGTTTCCGTTTGAGTCGGGTTGTTTACTTTTATATGAAGCTGAGAGAAAATTCTCATTTTCAGCTTGCCCTTTTACAGGAGGTTTTGATTTATCAACCGGTGTAAAATTCTTTCCGTAATAGTTGGCGCCCCATGTAGCAACTTTCACCGAAACCGGTTCTGCATGCGAATACACGGTGGCTTCAACCAGGGATTTCCGGCCATACGGTTGCAGGTTATAGGCAACCACCGGTTGTCCCAGACCTTCCCGGAACCTGACCTCATCGGCCATTTTCCGGAAAGCATTATTACGTAATTCGGTTGATTGGCGAAGCACTTCGCTGTAACGTGCAACAGCCTCCCTGTTAGCTTCATAAATTGCTGATCCGGGCAGGATATCATGGAACTCATTAAATGCAACGGTCTGCCACAGATCATTAAGTTCGGCTGAAGGATACCTGTCGCCATTAAGCCAGCGGAGAGTATTGAAAAACTCGCTCGCAAAAAGAGAATTTTCACTATTCCTGTTACCTTCCTTTATCCCGGCAACATTTGAATAACAGCCCTCAAATATAAATTGCATCTCACCCCGGTGTGTCGGACGGCCTTCCATTTCCTTTGATACTTTCCTGAAAAAATCGGCTGCTGTGGTGAATTTTACAGATGCGTATCCGGGAGTTTTATCAAGCTGGTGCACCATTTCAATATTTGCCCGGGTCGGTCCTCCTCCATGGTCACCTACTCCTGTAATATGAAGTATCCTGCGTTTATCCGGAGAGAATTTATTTACCTCATCCTTAAGCTCTGCAGTTATATTTCCATTATATGTATCATTGGCATAACAAAGTACTTTTGAGGAATCGGGGGCTATCCACCAGAAAGTGCCGACATATGGTTTAGTACGGTGAAAATAAAAATAGTCACATCCTGCCAGTTTAAGTATCTGCGGCATTTGTGAAATATGACCAAAATTGTCAGGCAGCCAGCCGATATTTGCCATTTTCCCGAACCGGCTCTGAAAATATCGCTGCCCGAGAAGGAATGAGCGTGTTATTGCTTCTCCCGATGAGAGGTTCATGTCACCCTCTGTCCACATTCCTCCTGCCAGTTCAAGACGTCCCTCCTTTATATATTTTTTTACCTGCCCCAGAAGGGGAGGATCGACCATTTCCACAAAGTTGTAGACAGAGGCCTGGCTCTGCAGCATTGTATAATCAGGGAACTCCTCCATAAATGCAACCGCCTGACGGAGGTTATCATTGCACATCTGCATTGTTTCGGAATATGTCCAGAGCCAGTTCATATCCATATGGGCATGACCAACCACATGTATTGTATCCACTGCCTGGACTTTCTTTCCTGTGACCTTCTTCTTTTGTCCGTAAACGGCTGAATTAATGCCAATTACAAATAATATCAGAACCAATAATGTTAGTTTTCTTTTCATGGTTTGTTTATTTTCAGGTTTTTATTGAGTAATATTTTAAACGTTATTAACGCCTTGTGCGGTTGAAATCTCACACGTACTCACCCCCTTGCGTCCCCCTCTCTGCTCGCGCAAAGAGGGGGAAGGTTTTTTAATATAATTCAGTAGTCACCCCCTTCTTTGCGACAGCAGAGAAGGGGGCCGGGGGGATGAGTACATGCAGCCAGAGAATATGGTTAACTAAACAACGCGTAAGTTATTAGTTATTGGTTAATATTCAATTATTTATCAGTCAAATTCACGGATGGTTTCGAACATTGCCATGATATTTTCCGGAGGAACATCCGGTAAGATATTATGAACTGTATTAAAGACGAATCCCCCGTCCTTTGAGAAGATCTCAATATTATGCCTTACATGATCTTTTACCTGCTGTGGAGTAGCCCTGTTAAGAATGCTTTGTGTATTCACTCCTCCTCCCCAGAAGGTAACCTCTTTACCAAATTCACTTTTCAGCTTTTCCGGTTCCATATTGAAAGCGTTGATCTGCACCGGATTAAGAATTTCAAACCCCGCTTCAATCAATCCGGGAATGAGCTCGTAAATACCACCGCAGACATGAAGCATTGTGTGTGCTGTAGTATTTGCTTTTACATAATCGCACATAACTTTATGTCGCGGCCTGAAGAATTCATTATAAATCTCGGGGGGCATAAAAGGCCCTGTATTGGTCCCAAGGTCATCCCCGAATTTCACCACTTCAACAATATCTCCAACAGCACTACAGATCTTCGAAAGAAAATCCATATGTCTATCAAGGAGTACATCAAGAAGCTTGTTTACATTGACAGGGTCCATATACAGGTCCATCAGAAAATTATCGATTCTCCTGAGAAATGTACCCCATTCAAATAAATTACAACCCACACCGATCAGCAGAGCCCTGTCAGTTTTAGATCTCTCTTCGGTAATAGTTTCTCTGAGCAGCTTCCAGAAGTCCTTCTCATCCATCCTGTCATATGGCGGAAAGCCGAAACCTCCCCAACTGACTCTTGACATATCATACCCTATATTATTATAATTACCGGGGTATCCATCCACATATGGGAAGATAAGCTGGTCGAAGAAAGTGGCTCCCGCCGGCATTTTTCCGATAAATTCACCTGTAGGACCTGCTGCAAGCCAGCTGCCATCAGGTTGTTTTTCCGGATTGAACCATTTGGGATAGAGCCCCGGCACTCCTTTGATCAGCTCAAGCTTGTGCCAGTAACTTCCGAAATTGTTGAAGAATCTCCCTATGTCGAGAACATCAATCTTAAAAAGATCCAGAAGTTCCATTTCAGGCTGTGTAACCTCCTGGATAACATCATAAACATGATTTTTCAGGCTGAGTCCCAGGTATTTAATCAGATTATGATATGCAACTGCTGATATTCCTGAGCTTGGAGTAGCGCCAAGGTCTACAGGGATCCTGTCAGGCTGCCTGTGATTTATGGCTGCCAGGAGTCGTTCTCTGGAGTTCATTGAATGCTATGTTTGAAATTCAGTGTTATATCCCGGGAAATAGTGTTCTTTTCTTTTATTAAGATTGAAGTTCCCGTCATCTCTATTTTATCCACTCCTTTATAATCTCCGGGAATTTTTGCCAGAAATGCTGTAAAGGATTTATTTATGATTTCATCTGCATCAATAAAATCATAAATATTCTGTCCGAATATTTTCCCTTTTTCTGCAAGTACCGGAAACGGCTCATGCAATCCTGTGGTTCCGAATTCCATTCCGAATGCAGCTGGTTCTCCATCGGCCATGGAACGCCAGAAATTGATCCATGGATATTCTTCTGTTTTCCAAATATATCCGAGCATAAGATTTTTACCCGGGTTACAGGCAGTAACCCATCCATACTTTTCATTCTGATCATATAAAAATGAGCATACCCGTGGCCATTCGATCATAAATTGCCGTAAGTTGATCTTATCTCCGCCATGATTTGCATCAGGCCATATTAAAACGGGTTCTTCCTGGTTTAAACTGCCGTCCTCCTTATTTTCATAACCTTTTCCTGCATTAACGTCAAAAAGTGTTGATCTGTCGAGAAATGGAGGAGCAATAGTTACGTGCTGAACTATGTTGAACATCCGGCCATATTTGTTCAGATTTTTAATTTCTTCTTTTACAAATATAACCGATTCATTTTCAGGCATTTCTATTGTTCTTTTCAATTGCAGTCCTCCCATTGGAAGGCTGCATATCATGGAACAGGTTATCATGCCATTGATTGTCCGTGGTTCGGCGAGATTTGTCCAGGTAACGGTATTAACTTCCCCATGATGTTTGAATCCATTAGCTTTCTCATTTTCTGACGGAGGGCCCCACCTGTCAAAACATAAAAAATGACCCATAAAATCAGGCATTGTGGAATCCTTAATCCGCCAGTTTAATGGATTCAGAGGTAATTCCTTCAGATGAAAATCAGGGTAGGATCCACCGTTCAGATTCACTTCAAGAAAAGCTTTGCTGTTTTCAATTTTCATAACAGTATTATTTGAAGTATCATTTTGAACTTTAAGTGATTTGCCGGTTTCAGCTTCAGATAGTATCCCTGTCTTTCTATGCTGACATGAAATCATCGCAAAAAGGAACATAAACAATATACAGAAATACGTAAGAGCGAAATGTTTAGATTCGCTGAAAATGTGCACATTACAGGTATTTCTCATAATCATTCACAAGAAGGTGAAGCGGTTTAACATCTTCCTTTATTTCCGGGAATCTTCCGATCTTATCATAGAACCTGTTGTCATTGGCATCGTCATTTACCATGCTGACTTCACCAATAAGGACTCTTCCCTTTCCTTTTTCGCCGTAAAACCTGTGGTACAGTCGGGATTTCAGACATATACTTTGGCCCGGTTTCATAATAAGAGGCTCCCCTGCCTTAACGGTTGTCAGGACTCCGTCAATACTCACAGTTACAGGTTCCTGAGACAGCTTGTCATCAGCAGTGGCATTATAAAGTTCCATGACAAGGTTACCTCCTCCTCTGTTGATAATATCTTCGGTTTTGTTCCAGTGAAAATGCATGGGCGTCTCCTGCAGTTCATCTGCGACCATTATTTTCTCACAATACATCTTGTCTTTTTTATCCCAGTTACCATTCCGGATTGTAAAGAGTGATAAACCAACCTTATTAAAGTCTCCACTGCCGAAATCGGTTATATCCCATCCCAGCTTGTTGTCAATTATCTCCGAGCACTTTTCATACTTCCCTTTCCAATCTTCGGGTTTCCATGATGCCCAGACGGGAAGCATGAATTTATTTTCGGCAAAGAATTTCTCCAGCCCGGTAATGATCGAGTTCACTTCACTTCTTTTCATAATCTATCTGTTTTAATAAGTTATTAACGATTGATATCTGGATAAATATTTCAAATAAAACATAACGGTATTTTAATATCCCGATTAACAAATTTTATAATTAACTGATCTCTTCAACTCTGTCAGAAATATCCGTACAATTTACGAATAAATCTTCTTCGCTATTTCAGATTATCCGGTAAAATACCCCAGCTGGTTACAGGTTCTGGGCCCATCTCCAGCAATAATGATCCTCCTTTTAACAATTCTGAGGCGCGGAAACAAAAAGAGTTCAGTTCATTACCATTTAGCCAGGCTTTCCGGACATAGATGTTTTTCCTTGAGCTGCCTCTGGCTTCAATCACAAACTTTTCTCCACGACCAAATTCTTTAAGCAGATCGATTTCGGTTTTTGTAAAAAGAGGACTGGCTATTTCATAAACCGGATCAACCCTACATCCTCCGTCAGTCTGGAACAAGCCGATGGCTGCCATAAGGAACCATGCACTCATCTGGCCCTGGTCCTCATCACCAAGGTAAGCATTC
>Ga0105106_10003807_pt1 | contig 10731 bp, 7 predicted proteins | sample PPLLaktember2015_5_FD_79109 | JGI IMG/M metagenome (GOLD analysis project Ga0105106, IMG submission 79109) | Freshwater sediment microbial communities from Prairie Pothole Lake near Jamestown, North Dakota, USA - PPLs Lake P8 Core (1) Depth... | ecosystem: Environmental > Aquatic > Freshwater >... | reverse complement strand
GTTGATTCCGGTAACAGCGTAAGGTTCTTTATCATTGTAATGGGTCTCACAGTGATTGGAATTGTTCTCAAAGAACTTTCAAATATTTTTATTCCATTTGTTATCGCATACTTTCTATTTTTTGTATTTGCCCCGTTGAATTCGTTTCTTAATAAGGTTAAGGTTCCATTATTCGCGATTATTTTCCTCGATATCATAATAACCTTTTTATTCTCATGGGGAATTTCAAAAATCATCATCAATTCATTTCTGAGCTTCGGTGAAAGTTTACCAGTTTATGAAAGTAAGTTGAATGCTATTGTCAGCAGCACTTCGGCATCAATTGGAATTACAGATCCGTTCTTCACTAATTTTTCTTTCCAGAATATTCTCTCTAAAATAAATTATTCAGCTTTGGTAGGTGGAGTTTTCACTTCAACTTTTTCAGTGATGGGAAATATTCTTTTCATTCTTTTCTTTTTTGTATTTGTTGTTTCCGGACATGATTCACTCTACGAAGTCATAAAAAATCGCTATGTTGAGATTAAGAGTAAGATGAAGATTAAGATGCTGCGAGAAAAGCTGTCAGTTAATGAAAAGGATACTGCGAGCAGCACACCAGTTGATGATAGAATTAATGAGATTAAAAATAATGAAGAGACTAAAATCTCAGAAACATTTAAATCAATTACAGATCAAATTCAGCGTTATGTTATCACAAAAATAGGGATGAATTTAGGTGCGGGAATAACAATCGGCATCGTACTTTCGATCTTCGGATTAGACTTTGCAATTATCTGGGGTGTGTTTGTGTTCTTGTTTAATTTTATTCCGACAATCGGTTCTGCTATTGCTTTGATTGCCCCGGTTCTAATGGCTTTAATTCAATCTGATTCAATTGGTTATGCTTTACTTATCGCTGCGGTAATTGCCGGGCTGCAAACTGCCTTCTTCAATTTGCTTGAGCCAATGATAATCGGTAAAAGATTAAATTTGAATCCCGTAGTTATTTTATTTTCGGTTTTAATTTGGGGTTACATTTGGGGAATTGTCGGAATGCTACTGTCTGTTCCGCTTACTGCAATTATTAAAATCGTAATCTCAAATTCTGAATCAAAGAATCTAAAATTCATTTCCGATTTGATGAGCTCGAGCAGGTAATTTTTCAATACAATGTGTCATTACGAGTGAAGCGAAGTAATCTTTCCCTTGAAATGTAAATGATAGATTACTTCATCTCCTGACACAGTCCGGAGACTCGTATAATAACTGTTAAGTGGCTTTAAAAGCTATTCCTACTTTTTGTTTGATAAAGCTGAACGTACTTTTGTTTAGGGAAACTTCCGCAAGAATTTCTGTTAGTTTTTCTTTTGTCATTCTTTCAAAATCTTTTTCCAAAGGAGTAATGCAGACTCCACCCAAATCAACTGAAGCAGCGCTTAGCAATATTTTGTTTTCACCTTCAGCAAAATAGTGTGATGAACGATGCTTTTCTCTTAGAAAAACAATAACTCTCCATCCAAATTCTTCTTCATAAGAAGAAATAATATTCATCATCGGTTCTTCGTTGTTTACCGAGAACGAAGAATAAATCTCATAGAAATTACTAAAAGCAGTTGTAAGCATTTCGTTGTTCATGCTTTCAAATGCAATCACTCTTCTTAATCCATCATCAATTGCGCTAACTGTTATTTTATCATTCTCAAAGAGAAGTTCGCCGTATTCATTTTTAAGTTGATGAAAGTCGTCTACAATTGGCATAAAGTTTTTTGTACCGGCTTGAAAATGAAAATGATCGGGTGCCGAGGCACCGCACTTTGGACCATTATAAACTATCACATAGTGCCTTGACAAATCTTTAGCCAGCTTAAGCATGAATGGAAAATTATTTTTTATCTGTTGAGGAATATGTCTTACGTTCGGAATTGTGAAATGTTCGGGAAAAATTGGGTATGGATTACCGAGAATTAAATACTCGTCTTCGCACAAAATTCCTTTTTGTTCTTCAGGTAAATTAGCTGGACACAAAAAGCACTTTCTTTCGTTAATAGATTTTTCATCAACCTTTGCTGCTGTAGAAATATATCTTCCCGGATTGAACTGAATCTTCATTCTGAAACCATCGAATTGAAAATTCTTTGCCCTCACGTTTTTTAGTGATTCATATCCGTCGCCAAGCTGCTTCCAAGTTTTCTTCTGATCTTCCAACAGTCGTTTCGCCGCATTAGCATAATCAGCATCTGCAATCAACTCTTCAATTAACGAATTTTTTATTAGGATATCTTGAAACATATGATTATGGGATTAAATTAAAATCAGCGGAGAGCAGCTTACCTATCAGCCTCTGGCTGAATCTGCTGCATATGCGTTCTATTGACTATTCTTCCTTTGTCGTGCCAGCATTTCAAAAGTACGAATGCGGTCTTTGTATATGTTATGTGCATTCTGCTTTTCGATGGACAACGCTGCATCAGAGTTACCTTCCCATCGTCGGCAAATGTAAACCGATTCATAAATTCTGCCAACCTGATACTCACGCGACATTGCAAGCACAACAGCATAATCTTCACCGTAACTCACATTCGGAATTTTAATTTCACGTAGAAGCGGAGTAAAATAAGCGCGCGGTGCGCCGAGTCCGTTTATTCTCAATGCGTTATTTCTTCCATTATCAGGAGTCCATTCTTTGTGATCAATAAGGCCTGGTGGAATTTCTTTCAGATTAAAATCAGTTAATTGATAAGAGCCAATTACAACCGCACATTTTTCTTTTCTAAAAACATCAACGATTTTCTGTAACGTGTTCTCATCTTTGTAAATGTCATCGCTGTCGAGCTGAACGGCAAACCTTCCGCAGCTTTGATGATACACTCCTTCATTCCAACATCCGCCAATACCAAGATCAATTCTTTCAGGTACAATATGAATTACCCGGTTATCTTTAGCTGCAAATTCATGTAGGATGCTTGAAGTTCCATCGGTTGAATGATTATCAATAACTATCAGATTAAAATCAAAATTAGTTTTTTGCTTGAGCACTGATTGAACAGCATCGTCAATTGTTTTGGTTCTGTTCTTTACAGGAATAATAACCGAAGCCTCATTTTCAAATTTACCATCATCTGGGTTTATGGATTTAAATTTTGGTTCAAGATATACATTAATTTTCTTTAGATGTTCGGTTACTGCTTTTTCCATTTCAATTTGAACATCTCGGTTCTTTGGATTGACATAATCAAAAAGCTTTTCGCCGGATTTTCGTTCATCTGTTTCAATAGATGAATAAAGAAATTCGGGAATTCTTGTAATAGGATGATAACGGGAAATGGCAAGTCTGAGCGCATATAATCCAGCATACTTTAAGCTCTCCTCAATTCCTTTTGAAGCATTGGTGAAAGCCGTCTTATCAAAAAATAAAATTGGTCCAAAAGAAAAGTCATCACGCACACTTCCAAATTGATAATCAATTACCGGATGAGCTAAAGCAGCGTTGTTCTTTATGTCGTAGTAATCTGAATAGACGATGCCCGAACCTGTCGATTGGGCCACAGAAATAAATCTTTCTAGGCTGAATTGCCCAAGCTGAATCAAAGTATCTTGAGTTAAAAACAAAATATAGTCTGAGCCAGCTTTAGATTCCATTAGTTTTGTGGTTGAACTGCTGAACAGGGAATCAACACGAAGTACTTCAGCGCCTGGAATATTTGCGGTTAAATTTTCTTGTGAAAGCAGATATATTTTATTAATCAGTTCTGAATTGTTTAAATCACTTATGGTTTTGCTTGTGAAATGGTTTCCTGAAAATGGGAGAAAAACCGTGATAGTGGATGACATCATAATCCTTATAAAAAATTCTTTTGGTAAAATTAAGTATTAGGACATGAACATCAAAAGTTACTTCAACTGTTGAATGGCTTTTTGATAAATATCAACGACTCTATCAGTCAATATCTCAAGATCAAATTGCTCGCCCGCTCTCTTTCTTGCAGCAATAGAAAATCTTTTTCTTAATTCAGCGGATTCAATTAACATCGCTATTTTTTTTAGGAGGTCATATGCATTTTTATTTTCAAACAACAGGGATGTTTCATTGTCGGTGGCAATGTCTAAAATTCCTTCTGCATTCGAACAGACAGATGGTTTTCCCATTGCCATAGCTTCTGCTAAGGCTAACCCAAAAGATTCAGCGTGAGAAGGAAAAACAAAAATATCCATTGCTGCCAAAACTTCGGGAATATCGCTTCGGTATCCTGTAATAATTAAATTTTTTAATTGATAATCTAATGCCAGCTTTTTTATTGTATCGGCGTATTTGTTTTCACCACGGCTTGGTTCACCGACAATCATAAATTTTAGCAAATCATGTTTTTTATTCAGTGCATTTGCTGCAAATAAAAATTCTTCATGTCCTTTACCGGGACTGAATCTTCCAACCATTCCAATTAATATTTCATTCTCATCAATCTTAAATTCCTTACGTACTTTTTGTGCATCTGCCTTTTCAGGATTGAAACGATTAATGTCTATTCCATCGTGCAGCAGCAGTACTTTGCTTTGCGGCAGCGGGCATGTGTCAATTAAATTCTTTTGAATAATTGTACTTATGGCTAGAGCATAGGTTAGTCTATTATAAATCCATTTGTGAAGAAAATCTTTTTTTACAATGAATGAACCGACATGTTTCGTTAGCAGCAATGGAATACTACTTTGCAGAATTTTTAATGCGGGAACTAATAACCAAAGATCAAACGATGCTTGTGTGTGAATTAAATTGTATTTGTTGCGCCGAATTAGTGAAGTCAATCTTAAAATATCAAAAGGATTGGATAACCAGGATATTTTAATGGGATGAACTATTAATCCAAGATTATTTGCCTCAATATGAATTCGTGATTCTTTGGCGCATAGAAGTTCAACAGAAATATTTTTTTTTAGAAGCTGCTTTACTGCCGTAAGGGTAAACATTTCCATTCCGCCCCAGCTTTTTGATAAACATGAATAAAGAATTTTCACGGCTTCAATAATTTGTTTTTGAAAAGTTAAGGAGAGGTAAAATCATTTGGAGACCTTTGCACTAATAAATTTTCTTTAATTCGGCGTGCCTGAAATAATGAAGAAGAATTTCATCGAACTCGTGACCTCGTTCAGCCATAATTGCAGCACCAATTTGGCAAAGCCCAACTCCATGTCCCCACCCCGCACCATAAATTTCAAACTTTTGTGGTATTCCACTTTGAATGTCAGATTTCTCAATTACAATTGCTGAACTGTAAAGATGAGATTTTGATAGAAATTTCCTGATTTCTAATTCCTTACCAACTATCATGGTTTTATCTGTGCCGACAATCTTTAGTTTGGTTAAGCGAGAAGATTTTCCTCTCTCTATGGGAACAAGATCAATTATGCTGCCGAAATCCATTTCACTTTTTGCTTTAATTATTTCAGATAATTCTGCCTGCGTGTATATAATTTTCCATCGAAAAAAATCTGTGGTTTCCTGATCAAAATCTAAAAGAACCTGAGATAATATTTTTTTATCGGTTGTGTTGCAGTAGGAAGCGGGATTTCCTTTAATCCATCTTATGGCATTTCTTTCGTCTGAAAAATCTGTATTGAAATTTTCTGGAGGAAATTTGTAATCATTGATCGTTATTAGATAATCATATTTTATTGGTTCCCATACATTCTCAAACGATTCCGAGATTCCCCCGCACGATTTTGAATAACGAGCATCACAAATTTTATTATCGCTCATAAGCACAATGCCTCGCGTTTGGGTAACAGCATTGCGCGCAATTTCAGTAAATATTTTTGTTACTCCCTGATACCTTTGACAATGATCATCTGCACATACATCAAACAATTCATGATCTTCACGGTCATACCATTTAATATGTTCATCTGCAGATTCGAATGAAGATGTATATTTTGATTTAGCTTTTTTTAACGATTTGGATTTTTCTATCTGAGCAAGAAGCCAGCTCCTCGATACAATGGCATGCGCCTTTAATAATTGCAAAGAAGATTTTGCGCTCATCTCTGAAGATATTACGCTTGTCAGATATCTTTCGATTGGCAGTATGTTTATGATTACAATCTTTTCATTGTCTTTTTTTAGCTTAAGTAAACCTGCAAAGCGTTGTTTTTCTTTTCTTTCCCAGTGGAATTTTACTCCGATGGTTACGTTACGTATTAGAAATGTGTCCGTGGTAATGTCGTTCGGTTCGAGGGTCAATTCGTCTTTAGAGACGATTTTCTCACTAGCAGATTTGCATACTATTTCGCCGCCAATTATTTCGGCAGTAAATCTTCCGTTAATTTTTTTGGTAGTAACGTTTGTGCGGTAATCACCATAAAGTTCAAATGAAACTTTATTGTTGGCTAGTATTCCAACACTGATTAGAGGTTCAGTCATGCTGTTGGCCATAAAACTTAATTAAAAAACTTATTTTATCTTTCAAAATATATGAATTAAAGAAGAGAATAACTTGTATTCACTTATGGATCGCGGAAAATAACTAATTTTGCGAGCATTATTTTTTCGCAGAATACAGTATAATTAACGATGAAAGAACCGGGATAATCTTTATTTGATCTATCCCGAATGAAATAAATAATTTAAATCTTTGGACCTGCTGATCTTATATTATCTGACGAATTTGCTTCAAACTTTTTAAAGTTTTCAATAAACATGTTCGCCAATTTAGTTAAAGCGGCATCGTATTTTTGCTTGTCTTCCCAAGTATTACGGGCATTAAGAATTTCGCTTGGAACACCAGCAATCTCTTTTGGAATTTTTAATCCAAATATAGATTCTTCGAATGTTTCAACATTATCCAATTCGCCGGAAAGTGCCGCACTTAACATTGCTCGCGTATATTCGATTTTCATTCTTTTCCCAACACCGTAAGGACCGCCGGTCCAGCCAGTATTAATCAGCCAGCTATTAGTTTTATGTTTTGCAATCTTACTACCCAATAATTCCGCATAAACCGAGGGTTTTAACGGCATAAACGGTGCCCCAAAACAAGTACTAAAAGTAGCTTTTGGTTCTGTAACACCCTTTTCAGTTCCCGCAACTTTTGCTGTATAACCCGAGATAAAGTGATACATTGCCTGTTCCGGTGTTAGTTTAGAAATTGGAGGTAAGACCCCAAATGCATCTGCAGTAAGCATTACAATATTTTTAGGGTGTCCTCCCATACCGCTTGGCTCAATATTCTGAATATGGGTCAATGGATATGACGCTCTAGTGTTTTCTGTTAATGTAGAATCAAAAAGATTAATATGTCTTGTTTTACCATCCATTTCTACATTTTCTAGAATAGTCCCAAACTTTCTTGTGCATTCATAAATCTCAGGTTCAGATTCTTTGGATAAATTTATAACTTTAGCGTAACAACCTCCCTCAAAATTGAATATGCCTTTATCAGACCAGCCGTGTTCGTCATCACCGATTAATCTTCTCTTAGGATCTGCTGAAAGGGTAGTCTTGCCGGTACCTGATAGACCGAAAAGCACAGCGACATCATCCTTTGCGCCAATATTTGCCGAACAATGCATTGCCAAAACACCCTTGAGCGGCAATAAATAATTCATTACAGAAAATATCGATTTTTTTATTTCTCCGGCGTAACTGCTGCCGCCAATTAAAACAGTTTTTTTAGAAAAATTGACTATTATGAAAACGGGTGAGTTAGTCCCATCGGTTTCAACATCCGCTTGAAAATAAGGCATATTGATTACTGTAAATTCAGGATGATGCTGACTCTCATCTTCACGTGACATTTTAAGAAACATATTTCTTGCAAAAAGACTATGCCAAGCAGTTTCGGTGATAATCCTTATTGGTAAACTATATTCTTTGTCAGTTCCCGCAAAGCAATCTTGGACATATAGGTCCTTATTTTCAGCATAAGAGAACATTTTGTTAAGTAAAATATTAAAGTATTTTTCTTCCATGGGTCGGTTTACGTTTCCCCATGCAATAACATTTTCCGTTGAAGGTTCTTTTACAATAAATTTGTCATTTGGGCTTCTGCCGGTATGATGACCGGTACGAGTTATAAGAGGGCCTAAATGAGCGATCATAGCTTCTCTTCTTCTTGCGGCTTGTTCATATAAAGCTGGTGTGCCAAGGTCATAAAAAATGTTATTTAAATTGTGAAACCCCAGTTCGTTTAATTGGTTCCATATTTCAAGTTTCTTTTTCATTTACTGCCTCGTTAAAGATTTTATTATTGGTTGAAAAATTATTTTCTAAATTCGGATTGACTATTAAACACATTTCAAGATAATAAAAGTTTCGATAATTAAAACACTTTAAAGATAACACATACCGCTTTTTAATTTTACTTTGATGAATACTTTTGATTTATATAACTTTATTTCTTTTGAACAAGTATATTTTCGTCGATAAATATAGCAGGTAATGTTAATCAGTAACATTTAGAATAATCTTTGTCATCAATATTCTATAAATTTCCCGAAGTGCTGCAACTTAGTTAGTAATTCCAATCAAAACTTTTTAACTTTCTTAAAGTTTATATTATAAAATTAAATCTAGAGAATGGTTAAGTGAAAAGAAAAAACTCTAAAATTGTAAACCTCATTGGCTTTCCAATGGATCTTGGGGCTGACAGACGGGGTGTTGATATGGGACCATCGGCTTTGAGAATTGCAGGCTTACCGGAAAAACTGCAGAATCTCGGTTACAAGATAATTGATGACGGAGATATAATCATTCAAATAAAGGAAAAGCAAAAAGTTGAAAATCCTAAACTCAAATATCTTGATGAAATATTAAAGACATCAAAAATTTTAGCAAAGAAGGTTGAAAAATCACTTTCAAAAAATCACTTTCCCCTTTGCATTGGTGGTGATCACTCGATGGCAATCGGAACTATCGCCGGTATTTCATCGTACTGTATAAAAAACAAATTGAAGCTAGGTGTAATTTGGATTGATGCCCATGCCGATATGAATACTGATAAGACATCTCCTTCCGGAAATATTCATGGAATGCCATTGGCTGCAAATCTTGGCTTAGGAAATGAAAAGCTTGTAAACTTTTATGGAATTTCTCCGAAGCTCAAACCGGAAAACACCGCGCTAATTGGGGTAAGAAGCATTGATGAATTTGAAAAGAAGAACATTAAGCAAATGAATCTTTCCGTTTACACAATGTCCGATGTTGATAAGCTTGGCATTCATAGAATTATTGCTCGTGTGCTGAAACAATTTCAAGAAAAAGTTGATCACATTCATGTCAGTTTTGATTTGGACAGCGTGGATCCAACGCTTGCTCCTGGTGTTGGAACACCAATTCCGGGCGGATTAAATTTCCGCGAATCTCATTTATTAATGGAGTCAATTGCAGAATGCGGCTGTATGTCTTCACTCGAAGTAACTGAAGTGAATCCGATTTTGGATGATAAAAATAAAAGTGCACAATTTGCCGCCGAGCTAATTGCTTCAAGCATGGGCCAGAGAATACTTTAAAATCACTTGCTAAGTCTTGGGTGACCCCGGACATTCATCATTCATTATTCTTTGTTCGATATTTCCTTAAATGATGAATAATGAATAGCTCTCCGCCTAAGCCTGGGATTACATGTCTGGCGGAAAGAATATCGAAGGCAGAAGTTTTTAGCAGTTAACCTTAACTGTTTTACCCAACTCTGGCGTGGATGGACATCAAATAAATTCAGAATTACTTATCTTTGAAACAGTTTAATTTTAATCAAATATTAATTGCCGTCTGTGTTTAGGAATCATTCAATAGTAACTTATCTGTTAGTTTTTCTTGTGCTGTCAATTCTACTAAAGATAGTTGGGATAATTAACATCGGCTATACGGAATTGGCTGGATATGTGCTCATCTTTTATGGGATTGGTACCGTCTATGTTTCGATGGGTAAGAATAGAAAAAAACTATTGTTCATTGGAGCTGTATTATTTTTAGTCGGAGTTGAACTATTCATTACCAGCAATTATGATTTTCTCAAACTATCAAACATCGTTTTGCCATCCATCTTTTTTATTCTCGGAACAGCATTCTTAATTTTATTTATTGATGATTTACCGAATAAGCTTTTACTTGCGATATCAGTAATCTTTTTGATATCGGGAATATTTTTCTTTACTAAACTTGGAACTTTCAATCTGACTGATTTCCTTAAATCCACATTAAGCATCAGCATGAAATATTGGCCAGTTATAATTATTGTAACAGCATTAATTTTATTATTGAAAAAAAATAACAAGAATTAAATAATAAAAACTCCGTTTCTTTCAATTGAAGACAGGCGGATCTGTCGCACCACAATTAAAGTTCTTCCATATCCATCAGCAGGGAATTCAATAATTGTGCGTGCCATTCAATTGCTCAAATTTTCAACAATCCCATTTATTTAAGCTTAACGCTCATTTTATTATCTTTGTACAACAGTTAAACTAATCAAACAGCATGATATCAAAAGAAATTAGACAGCAGTTTTTAGACTTCTTCAAGAGTAAAGATCACAAAATTGTTTCAAGCTCACCAGTGGTTCCGTTTGATGATCCGACATTGCTTTTTACAAATGCCGGTATGAATCAATTTAAAGATGTATTCCTTGCAAAAGGAACTCGTGAATACAAACGTGCAGTCAACACACAAAAATGTATTCGCGTTAGCGGAAAGCATAACGATCTCGAAGAAGTTGGGTATGACACTTATCATCACACATTTTTTGAGATGCTTGGTAATTG
>Ga0105106_10003806_pt1 | contig 10732 bp, 12 predicted proteins | sample PPLLaktember2015_5_FD_79109 | JGI IMG/M metagenome (GOLD analysis project Ga0105106, IMG submission 79109) | Freshwater sediment microbial communities from Prairie Pothole Lake near Jamestown, North Dakota, USA - PPLs Lake P8 Core (1) Depth... | ecosystem: Environmental > Aquatic > Freshwater >... | reverse complement strand
GAAGGTTAAGAGTGACCAGGGCTCCGGGCACCATAATTAATAATATACCTATTATTATAAAAAGGAATTTGGCACTTATATGGTTTTCTTCTTTCCAGGTAAACCATGTATACCAGGGAAAAGCAAGAAAACATAAAAGGATTACACCGAGAACCATAAAAGCACCTGCCAGCGGCCAATGCTGAATTTTGAAAAACATTCCCGCCACATAAAAGATTGCTCCTATTGCGCCAAAAATATAGATCGGCCTCTTGGCTTTGTTTTCCTGATCCTGGACCCTGCTGATAAGCAGGGCGGGGATAAAGAATATAATCCCTGAAATTGCTGCCAGGGTTAAAATTATACCTGCCCCGGGCCAGTGTTGTATTTTGAATAAAGTCCCAAGGATAAAAAAGCCTCCTGCAAGGAATGCTGAGATGAACAGAAGGAGTCTCTTTCTGTTGTGAGTCTCTTTCCAGAGTACTCCCAGGGCCGAAGGCATGAATACTAATGCCAGGGTTACAGCCCCGAGGGTCGTCATGGTTCCGGCAAGAGGCCAATGCTGGATCTTGAATAATGCGCCAAAGCCAAGCAACACTGTGCCTGCAATGCCAGAAATTTTCATAGTGTTTTTCATTTGTCTGTATTTTTTATCAACTGCATAAAGTGTCTCTTCCTGTATTTCCTTTAGCCTGCGTTTACCCATTTTTTGTTTTACCCTTCGATATGCTTCACTAAAGTCCAGCCCTGCCTGCATTTCATATTCCACATCGCAACAGACATGATCTATCAGATCTTCAGGCAGATGTGAAAATGTTATCTCCTGCTTTTCGATGTCGCGGCTGATATGGTTAATATTCTGCAGACTCAGTTCAGGCATGGCTCAAGCCTGGTTTGGGTTCAATAATCAGCTGTAGTGATTCAATGAATTCAGTCAATTCTTTGATTTTTTCAGCTACAACAGAATGCCCCTTGCGTGTGAGATGATAATAAATCCGGATACGGTTATTGAAATTTTCTGATTCCGTACGGAGTACTCCCTCACTCTCAAGTTTATGAAGAACAGGATATAACGCACCATAAGAAAGCATTATCTTTCCGGCTGTGAGCTCTTCCACTTTGCGGGTTATCTCATAACCATACATCCGGCCATTCTCTTCCAATAGTTTCAGTACTATTGTCTTTAATGATCCTTTCAACAGATCGGTTGATATCATACTTTTTATATATTTAAGTTACTTATATATTGCAAATATATAATATAATATTAATATAATATTCTATTTTAATAATATTTTTTTATGAAAACATTTTTTTTATTATTTTTATGAAAACGAAAATATGAAACCTGAAATCATCATCCACAACTCGATCAGCCTCGATGGATCACTTACCGGCTTTATGCCTGATATGTCCCTTCACTATAAAATCGCGGGTGATTACAAGCCTCATGCTCATCTGATGAACGCTCCACACAAGTCGAAGATTTGAGTACTGCAGAGACGTAATCCTTCTCGTTTCAGAGAAAACTCCGGTTGATTATATTGAGCACCTGAAGGAAAGAAATTATAGATTTATTGTTTCAGGAAAGGAAAAGGTTGACCTCATCAAAGCCTTTGACCAACTCATGGAAGATTTCGGCATCTCCAGAATAATGACAGATACCGGCCGCATCCTTGGAAATATTCTTTTAAACCTCGGGGTTGTAAATGAACTGAGCCTTCTGATTCACCCCCTGGTCATAGGAGAGAAATGTTATTCTATGTTTTCAGATGTACAAGGGAATAAATCCTTCATGCTTTTAAAGTCTGAGCAGTTTGAAAACGGATGTATATGGGCAGTTTACAGGATTGAATCATCAAAAAATATCTAGTACCCGGCATCCGGCACCTAAGTAAATCAAATAGCCGCACTAAATGTATCTCCCTGCTGTAAATCACCGGTCTGGTAACCTCTTTTAAACCATTCTTTGCGCTGCGCGGCTGAGCCATGGGTAAATGAATCCGGATAAACGCGTCCCTGGTACTTCCTCTGCAGAACATCATCACCGACAGATGCGGCAGCATTCATGGCTTCTTCAATATCACCTGTTTCAAGTGGCTGATCAGGCAGCGATTCTTCATAATGTGCCCACATACCTGCAAGAAAATCAGCCTGCAATTCCAGTCTTACCAGAAGCTGGTTGGCACTTGTTTCACTGAGTCGGGACCTCTGTGAATTCACCTCATCAAGTACTCCCAGCTGTTTCTGAACATGGTGGCCAATTTCGTGTGCAATAACATAGGCAATTGCAAAATCGCCGTAAGCTCCGAATTTGGTCTTAAGCTCATCGCAAAAACTCAAATCAATATATACCTTTTCATCACCCGGACAATAGAAAGGTCCGCTCGACGCAGTCGCATAGCCGCAGGCCGACTCGACCTGGCCACTGTAAAGAACAAGCGTCGGCTGTCTGTACGTGGAACCTGATTCCTGAAATACTTTACCCCAGATAGTTTCAGTGTCTTTCAGAACAACCGAAACAAACTGGGCCATCTCCTGCTCTTCAGCTGAAAAAGTTGTTGAACCTGCTTCAACCGGAGTATTCTGCATTGTGTCGATAACGGTTGTGGGGTCGCCGCCGAGTAATAGGACTATAAGCGCGATAACAGCTGTGCCTATACCTCCGCCAATGGCCATCTTGCCTTTGCTCATGCCTCTGCGGTCCTCAACATTGTCACTGCCTTGTCTGCCTTGCCATTTCATTACAATATCTGAATTAGATTGGTATATTAATTCCGGACTACAAAATTATTCTATTTTCCCGATACAATCAACTTTTTATCTGACGATATGTTATATATTAAAACATATCTAATGCATTATTGTTTCAGGTTGAATTACCTTTGCACCATCTAATCAGCTAAAGAATCAATGCCGGACAAAATTCAGATACTGAAGACTTACCCTGTCACAGGAATGTCATGTGCATCCTGTGCAGCCAGGACAGAAACTTTTGTTAAAAAATTGGCAGGTGTTAAAAATGCATCCGTGAATTTTGCTGACACTTCCATCAGGGTAGAATTTTTTCCTGATGAGATCACTCCTTCCGAGATGAAGAAGGCTGTACAGGCTATTGGATATGACATAATAATCGACGAGGAAAACAGCCAGGAGCTGAAGGATGAAGCTCAGCAGGATCACTTTAAAAAATCAAGGAAAAATACGATCGGAGCGGCTGCATTGAGTATACCTCTGCTCATAATTGCGATGCTCTTCCATGATATCCCGTATGCCAATTATTTAATGCTTTTCCTGGCCACACCGGTTGTATTCTGGTTTGGAAGGCAGTTCCCGTCCGGAGCCATTAAACAATTGAGGCATGGCTCCGCAAATATGGATACACTGGTCGCGCTGAGTACCGGAATCGCATATATCTACAGTGTAATCGTTACTTTCTTCCCTCAGTTGTTTCAGAAAGAAGGGATCGAAAGTCATGTATATTTTGAAGCTTCCGCAGTGATCATCACATTTATCCTCCTTGGAAAAATGCTTGAGGAGAAGGCAAAATCAAATACATCTTCAGCATTAAAAAAGCTTATCGGCCTGCAGGTAAAAACTGTTATTGCAGTTATGCCTGATGGCGCCCAGAAGGAGATCCCTGTCAGCGATGTGATACCCGGAAATACTTTGCTTGTTAAGCCCGGTCATAAGATACCGGTTGACGGAACAGTAACCTTTGGAAGCTCTTTTGTTGATGAAAGTATGATAAGCGGGGAACCTCTGGCGGTTGAAAAAACTGTTCAGTATAAGGTCTTTGCAGGAACTATCAACCAGAAGGGAACATTTCAGTTCAGGGCCGATAAGGTGGGAAGCGACACTCTGCTTGCCCAGATAATTAAAATGGTGAGGGATGCACAGGGCAGCAAAGCTCCCATCCAGCATCTGGTTGATAAAATAGCCGGAATTTTTGTTCCGGTTGTATTAACTGTGGCACTGTTAAGCGGAGTGATCTGGCTTATCTCCGGCACAGAAAATGCATTGACTCACAGCCTTTTAGCTGTTATCACCGTCCTGATCATTGCATGTCCGTGTGCCCTGGGTCTTGCCACACCAACCGCAATAATGGTGGGAATCGGGAAAGGAGCCGACATCGGTATTCTTATAAAAGATGCTGAAAGTCTCGAAACTGCCCATAAAGTTACCGATGTAGTTCTTGATAAAACCGGTACCATCACACCCGGAAAACCTGTTGTTCAAAATCTGAACTGGAAAAAGGATGCTGATAGTGGTAAGTACGGCAGAATTTTGCATGCCATTCAGAAGAACAGTGAGCACCCTCTTGCTGAACCTGTGGTCCTCTTTCTGGAGCAGGACGGTATTAAGAGCGATTCTGTCCCGGTGAGGATAGAGAGCCTTACCGGAATGGGCGTAAGGGCAATTGTAGACGGAGAAACCTTCTATACCGGAAACAAAAAATTGATGGAGGATAATAACATCGCAATTGATGAAAAGATAATGGCAACTGCGGAAGAGTGGCAGAATGAAGCAAAATCAGTTTCATTCTTTTCAGATTCCCGGAATGTTTTTGGTGTATTTGCTGTTTCTGACCTGATAAAGGATTCGTCGGTTGAAGCAATCAGACAGTTGCATTCAATGGGGATTGAAGTACATATGCTAACCGGCGACAATATACATACAGCAGGTTGGGTAGCTGAAGAAACCGGTATAGACAGTTTCAAAGCCAACACCCTGCCGCAGGACAAGCAGGATTTTATTAAACAGTTACAGCAGCAGGGCAAAGTCGCGGCAATGGTAGGTGATGGTATCAACGATTCTCAGGCCCTGGCTCAGGCTGATGTCGGAATTGCAATGGGTAAGGGATCGGATATTGCAATTGACATCGCCAAAATGACCATTATTTCATCTGATCTTACACGTGTACCGCAGGCAATCAGGTTATCGAAGCAAACTGTGGCAACTATAAAACAGAATCTGTTCTGGGCATTTATTTACAATGTTATAGGAATACCCATTGCAGCAGGTATCTTATATCCGTTTACAGGATTCCTGCTAAATCCCATGATCGCCGGAGCAGCAATGGCTCTCAGTTCCGTGAGTGTTGTTACCAACAGCCTGAGGCTAAGACTCAAATCACTCTGAAAACTATTTCTTTTTTTCCAGCTGGGATATTTTACCTGTCTTTTTATTTTTGAGGATGATTTTGATGCGACCATCCGGCATTCTCTCCTCCTTTACAAAAATATGGTCCTTGTCATATTCCCGGACTTCGGAGATCGGATCTGCTTTTTCTTTTCCTCTCCATTCCTTTAGTTTTACCGGTTCCCATTTTTTTGATTTCGCCGACCGGTAACAGGCATCCATTATTTCGTTTACGACATATCCGTCATAGAATGTTTCAACAGGGGCTGATTTCTTCTCATATGACCTGAACATATCCGCGAACATATTGTAGTATCCAAGCTCAGCAACTTCATCGCCCACCGGGAATATCCATCCTTTTTCGGTTTCCGCTTTCTCAGCCACATAACCCTTCTTACCCCCTGCCGTGAACATCTCAAAACCCGTCCGAAGGAAATTATTGATCCACAAGGTTCCTTCGGTCCCCATCACTTCATCTCTGAGGTCCATACCTCCACGAAATATCCAGCTGACCTCAAACTGGCCGATGGCTCCGTTTTCAAACCTAACCCAGCCCAGTGCATTGTCCTCTGCATCAATAGGTTTAACAAGCGTGTCAGCAACACTGATAACTTCAACAGGACGGATATCCTTGCCAATATAGCTTCTGCCTATCTCGATGCAATGGCAACCCATATCGAGCAGTACACCGCCTCCGGAAATCTCTTTGGTCCAGAACCAGTCGCTGTGCGGACCGGGATGGGTTTCACGCGAACGGACCCATGTTACCTGTCCGAGGGTGCCGGCCCTTACAGCTTCAATTGCTTTAAGAGTTTTGGGAGTATATACAAGGTCTTCAAGATAACCGTTCATAATGCCTGCTTTTTCAACTGCTTCAAGCATCTTAAAGGCTTCGGTGGCATTTCGCCCCAGCGGCTTGGTGCAGAGAACCGGCTTCCGGGCAGCAGCTGCGAGCAGTACTGCTTCGAGATGAAGGTTATTGGGAAGGCCTATGACTACCAGTTCCACCTGAGGATCATTTACAGCCTCCTTCATTGAGGTCGTCCATTTCGGAATTCCGTGTTTCTTTGCAAAGGCTTTTCCCCTGGACTCATCACGCGAATAGATGACATGCACCTGGTCGCGGCTTCTCAGACCATGAAGGGAATAGGTGTAAAAATCGCCGATAAAACCGGCTCCGAGCATCGCTACTTTTGCCATATGATTAAGATTAAATGGTTATTACGGATCCTGAAAAATGACGAGAAAGATAAAATTTTTCTTTTAAAGGACAATGGATTTAATGCTAATCAAGGGTTTCTATCCATCTTACAGGAAATTCGAATTATACATTTTGCAGTCCCTCAAAAGCCTGTGATTCCCTTATGTCGAGGTACCGTAAAAAGAACAACCATGTAATTTCGGGAACGTATAACCTGGCACCTTTAGCCTTATCCCTGCGGAGAATATCGCATATTCCCTTTACCGCTTTATTCATCGAGACTACAGAATTGATAGCTCTACCGTTCCCATTATTTGATCTAGCCATTATTGCAGCCACGATTTGAGTTGAAGAATTGCCGGATTTTTCTTCTTAAGGAGTTCATCTATCAGACTGCTGAGTTTATCAAGTTTCTGATTAATGGTATCATGAAGACCCTTATGGTCTGATGGAAGTCCGAAATTAATTGGATCAATTTTCTGATTACTGCAGGCGGATAGAATCCAGTTCTCTAGTCTGCTACAAAGAATTAGTACCTTGTTTCCATTACTGTCTGAATAAAGCTTAACACCATATTTTTCTTCCTTAAATTTCAGTTTTTTCTCATAAGTATATATTGAGATACCCGGATCCTCATCTACCATTGCAAGGCAACCAGTAGATTTTGAAAGTTTGGTGTAAACTCTTGATTTCCCAAAATAATGAAATACTTCCCTTTTTTTAAAGCCCAGTTTAGAAACAAGAAGTCCATCCGGGTAGCACTCCACAAGAACTTGTTTCATAGTGCAAGAATTCTTTCAAAGTTGAAGAAAACGTCAGAATTGAGATCAAGTACCTCGGACATCTGATTTTGATTTAGCAGGTGTGCAACAGTCTGATAATCTCTCATCTCTGTAATAAAAACATTTATGTTTTCTTTTATTGTTTTTTCAATCAGATTTAAAAGAAGGTAAGGATTATGAGTTGTGATGAAAAATTGGTTCGTTTCATCATCAGCAATCCTCTCAGCAAGTTCTTTTGTATATGGCGGGAAAGTATTGGTTTCAGGCTCATCAAATAGAATTACACTTTCCATATTGCTTTTTATTGCAATTGAATAGAATATAATCCGCTGCAAAGTTTCTGAAATCATAAAATATGGAAAACTGTAAATCTCATCTTCTATTAGCTTACTAAAAAGTATCTCATTTTCTACCGGCTTAAAAGTTAATCTAAGCATTTTTGACTTAAGATACTCAGAAACCCATTTTTTATATTCATTATTTGTTAATAGCAGCGTTACCAGGTTTTCACCAAAGGGATCTGTTAAATTTGAAGATAATTCTTTTGGGAAATGGTCAATACGCTTAAATTCATAACGAAAAACATTTGATCCTCGTGGACCACCATGTGATACAATACCCCCGTCATGAGATATATCAACAAATGCTTGATAGTTACCGGTCATAGATAGATGAAATAAATTATCTCTTCTTCCGGGAATTTTTATAGCATAGTTTAGTACAAGTTGCTTTTCGTTAGTATTTATATTTATTGGAACTTCAACGTTGAAATCATAAAATATAGTACTGACAGTATTATATCGAAAGATATATTTATCAAGTCCTTTTGTAAACGGAATATTGCTTTGTAAGGTTATTGCCTCAATAATGTTGCTCTTCCCGCTGTTCGGCTCCCCGATAAAAACATTGAGCTTTTTGCAGGGAATACTCAGTTCCTTGATTGACTTGAAATTCTTTATAGTCAGATTCTGTATCATGGCTGATGCTTTTTGCAAATTTACGATTTAAACTCAAATACCTCCCTGAGAATTGCTGCCGGTAGAGCTTCGATGGCTTCGAGCTGTAATAAGGTTTTATAGTTAAGACTCTTCAACAATTCGTGGTGATTTATTATATGCCGTACAAGCTCACTTAAATCTTGCATATCGTTAGTAATTGGAATACAGAGATTGTCAAGGTTATTTTTATTAAGTTTCGGCTGAGCGGAACCCGAAATGAAATTTTCCAGGTTAGTTTCATTAAGATAAAACTCTGTTAACTTTTGAACTTTTGAATCAAAAAATTTCAATACATGAGCGTGGTTATTTACCCAGATCTTTCCAGATACTGAAAAGGCTCTTCCTCACATCCTGCTCATCGAACAACTCATTCACCTCAAGCTCCTCAATGCCTCCTTTTGCAAAAAGCCCTGCAATGGAGGTCAGCACATTTCTTGCCGGTTGGGGCAGCGGTTTCAGCCACTCCTTATTCCGGAAGCTGAATCCCCCGGTGCGTTCAGATCTTGTTTTTGGAATATACCCAAAACCAAGCTGCGCCAGCACATCATAAAGATCACAGTCCTCATCTTCCTCAAGCTCACGAACAAGCCTGATTGCATTCTCACCGCCCGGTAGCTGCTCCAGAAGCTCTTTTGCAGACGGCTGCCGGCTCTCTGCAGTGCATTTGAATGCAAACATTTCTTTGGGTACGGCTCCGCCGCTCCTGCACCAGTCGTTGTAAAGATTGGAGAGTGCGATATAAACCTTTTCCGCATGTATCTCGCTTGCACAAAATATTATTGTCATCTGGTGCACACTGCCTGTTTCAATGAAAAGATTAAACAGATCCGTACACATGCTCTGTACGCGGTCATCAAGCAATAAGAACTTTTCAAAATTTCTTGCAGAATAGACTTCATCAATATCTGCATCCGATACTTCATTACCTGTATAGGCTTCACTGATCTTCTTCGATCTGATCTCATCCTTCGAAAGAAGTCTGCAGTCAATGTAGCTCCTTTATCAGCACCAAATTCCGAAAAAAGCTTACCGTTTGTGGAAAAAGCGAACAGAACATTAAACCTCCTGGCGTAGGTCTGAGCTTGCTGAAGACCTAGAATTGCAGGACTGTTTTCTTTTTTTGCTTCAAGGACTGCAACGGGAAGTGGCGGATATCCTATAATTACAGGAAGACATAGTAAATAATCGCTCCTCCCCTTGCGTCTTTTCGGCTTTCCGTCAATAATATCGGCACCACCTGGGGTAACCTCAATCTTGATAAGGTCGCTGGTCCAGCCCAGGCTTAACAGGACAGGGTCAATCAAATCGCGCCGTGTCTGTGCTTCGTTTCGGGGCATCGAGATTCCAAAATGAAGTTAAAAGTAATTAAAAATCTGTCAATTATATTACAGTTTCAAATTCTGCCTAATGAATTTGACAATAAGTATTTTAGAAACTAATAAAAATTCTTTCACGAATATTTGCATTTATTAAAATTCTGATTTATTTTTGACCGGTTGGTTAAACTTTTTGGTTAATCCATTTGTTTAAACCTTATGGTTAAGTATTATGACAGAAAATGATAAACAGACCGAGGAGAAGATCTTCGAAGCGGCAACAGACGTTTTCGTTGAAAAAGGAATGGATGGTGCCAGAATGCAGGATATTGCCGATCATGCCGGAATAAACAAATCATTGCTGCATTATTATTACCGCTCCAAAGACCGGCTTTTCAGTGCTGTCTTTGAAATGATTGCCAGAAAGTTGTTCGCAAGATTTGCTCCTGTCATGGACCAAAACCTGTCGCTTGAGGAAAAGATAAGGTTCTTTTACAGGGAACATATAGCTTTTCTTCAGAAAAATCCCCGACTCCCGTCATTCCTTCTGAACGAAATAAACCGCAATCCGGAAAGAATAAGAAAACTTATCAGGAACGTCGATGTTGAACATTTGTGGAATTTGCTCGAAAAGCAACATAAAGCAGAATTCAGGAAGTACAATATTACCAGGGAATCAGTCCCGCAACTGATGACATCTCTTGCTGCTCTAAGCATCTTTCCATTTGCTGCAAGGGGAATACTGGAAGAGATATTTAAAAAAATAGGGCTCACTTTCGATGATTATATCGAGGAGAGAAAAGAGTGGGCTGCTGATTTTGTTATAAATGCAATAAAAAAATAAAAAAAGGGGAAAGAGGGTCCGGGGGAAAAAAAGAGAAAAATAAAAGACTCAAACAGAAAGAAAAAATGAAAAGAAAATTCCTGATATTATTCATTTTGCCGGTGTCATTACCGGTCTTTTCGCAAAAAATTCTGACGCTGAAGGAGTGTTATGATAAAGCTGCAAGCGTAAATGCACTTGCCCTGGAAAAGGAAGCTTACACTGAAATCTGGCAGTTAAAGGATAAAAACCTTACAAGAGGCTGGTTGCCGACACTCGATGCCAATGGCAGCTTTGTCTATAACTCTTCAGTTGTTGATATGGCCGATATACTTGGCTCACTTCCTGTTCCGGGCATAACCGACCTGATTAAACCACTACCGCATGAACAGTATAAGATAACGGTTGATATCAACCAGGTCATTTATGACGGCGGTGCAATAAAAGGTGCACGGGCACTTGAAAAAGCAGATTTGAACATCAATCAGAAG
>Ga0105106_10003805_pt1 | contig 10734 bp, 9 predicted proteins | sample PPLLaktember2015_5_FD_79109 | JGI IMG/M metagenome (GOLD analysis project Ga0105106, IMG submission 79109) | Freshwater sediment microbial communities from Prairie Pothole Lake near Jamestown, North Dakota, USA - PPLs Lake P8 Core (1) Depth... | ecosystem: Environmental > Aquatic > Freshwater >... | reverse complement strand
GCGGGCAGCTCGACGTCGAGGTAAAGCGGGTCGGTCGCGCCGGGCTCGATCGGACCGCGCGTCAGGACGCCTGCGATATCGACGGCGCCTGCGATCACTTTCACCCGGCCGCCGCCGGGAAGCTCGACGACCGGAATCTGCGACGGGTCGATGTCGCGGTATCCGGCGGGTTTCATCTTGTCGCGCGCCGGCAGGTTGATCCAGAGCTGGAAGCCTCGCGTGCGGCCTTCGAGCTGCTGCGGCATTTCCGAATGTATGATGCCGCGCCCCGCGGTCATCCACTGCACCCCGCCGCTTTTCAGATCGCCGCGGTTGCCGAGGTGGTCTTCGTGCAGCATGTGGCCGTCGAGCAGATAGGTCACCGTCTCGAAGCCGCGGTGCGGGTGCGCGGGGAAGCCGGCGATGTAATCGCCCGGATTGTCGGAGGCGAACTCGTCGAGCATGAGAAAAGGATCGTGATAGAGGCCGCGGCTCTGCCCGATCGTGCGGCGCAGCTTGACTCCCGCGCCGTCGGAGGTCGCCATCGACCTGATCACCCGTTTGAGAGTGCGTGTGCTCATGATGCCTCCTGTCAGGCGGCTTCGCGCCAGTCTGCCGGCGTAAGAAGCTCCATATAGGATTTCGCGCGCGCGAGCGACGCCGCCCTGCTCTCCTCGCCGATCGCGAGCCCTTCGGCGTAGACGAACCCGACGTCGTCGATGCCGAGGAAGCCGAGGAACTGGCGTACGTAAGGCGTCTGTGTATCGGACGCCGTGCCCGCATACAAGCCCCCGCGCGCGACGGTCACGTAGGCTTTCTTTTCCGTGAGCAGTCCGACCGATCCCGTTGCGGTGTAGTTGAAAGTCACGCCCGCGCGCGCGATGTGGTCGAAATACGCTTTGAGCGTCGAAGGCACCGTGAAGTTGTAGAGCGGAAGCCCGAGCACGATCGTGTCCGCGCCTTGCAGCTCTTCGATCAGCGCGTCCGACTCGCGCACGACGGCCTCCTGCTCCGGCGTGCGGTCCTGGGGCCTGGCAAGGAATGCGCCGAAGCGCTCCGCCGTCAGGTGCGGCACGGGGTTCCGCGCGAGATCGCGCACGATGACTTTCCCCGACGGGTTCGCGACGCGCCAGGCGGAGACGAATCGATCCGCCAGGCGGCTCGACTGGCCGTTGGCCGAATACAGGCTGGAATTCACTTGCAGCAGCGTTCTCATGAGGTCCTCCGTTCGAATTGAGGAGTTCATTTGAACATTTACGATTTAGATTAAAAAGTTCAAACTTCAGGCCTAATTCATCGAACCATTCGATCATGACCACGCCTCGCATTACCCTGGATCACTGGCAGACGCTCGTTGCAGTCGTCGACTCGGGGAGCCACGCCCGCGCGGCCGAAGCGCTCCACAAAACCCAGTCGACCGTCACCTACGCCATCCGGAAAATCGAGTCGCTGCTCGGCGTGAAGGCGTTCGAAATCAAGGGTCGCAAGGCGGTGCTGACGCCGACCGGGCATTTGCTCTACCGGCGCGCGCGCGTGCTGCTCGAGGAAGCCGCCGGCGTCGAATCCGCTGCGCGCCGGGTCTCCGCGGGCTGGGAAGCCGAGATCGGGGTCGCGATGGAGCACATCTTCCCGACGCCGGTCATGTTCGAGTGTCTCGCACGCTTCGGCGCCGAAAGCCCCCACACCCGCATCGAGCTCGTGGAATCGGTGCTCGGCGGGACTTCCGAAGCGCTCGCGCGCGCGGAGGTCGATCTCGCGATCACACCGGTGGTGCCGCCGGGGTTTTTCGGCGAGGCGCTGCTGCGCATGCGCTTTATGCCCGTGGCGCATCCCGACCACGCGCTCCACCAGCTCGGCCGCGCGCTGACGCCCGACGACCTGCGCGCCCATCGCCAACTCGTCGTACGCGAATCGGGCTCTGCACGCGCGACGCGGGTGAGCCTGGAAGCGACCCAGCGCTGGACCGTGAGCCACATGACGACGTCGATACAGGCCGCGCGGCTGGGATACGCCTACGCATGGCTGCCGGAAGAAAAAATCCGCGAAGAGCTCGCGAACGGAACACTCGCGCCGCTCGCGCTGCGCGAAGGCAGCGAGCGCTACGCCGAGCTTTACCTCGTTTACGCCGACCGCGACGCCGCGGGACCGGGCGTGCTGCGGCTGGGCGAGATCATTCGGGAGACCACGAGTCAGGCGTGCGCGGCCAGGGCGAGCGAAAAACCTTAGAGACTCTCAGGGCCCACGGTCGGACAGCCAATGCGCTTTCTTGCGACGCCTGCCGGACCTGCTGGTGGGCATCGAGGAGATCACCGAGCTCATGGGTTACGCGCTCATCAACCAGCGCGAGAGCGAGTTCTCGCTCGAAGACGATATCCAGCAGCGATACAAGGGCGAAGGCGTCGACTACGTGCGCCGCGGGCACTAGCGGCCGCGCCGGTCGGGCACGGTCTCCTCGCCCCACTCGGCGCCGCTACTCGATCCTCCACCGCCGTCGCGAGGCCCACACATGTGGGCCGTGGCGATCCGGAGCGTCCGCAACGGTAGCGGTAAACGCTGCGCTACTCGCCAAGGCCGGCGCCTGCGGAACTCACGCACTGTCTCGATGCTCGCAGCCCTGATCGACGCGGCAAGGCTCTGCCTCTTGAGACGATAACGAGGTTCGACAGTCCTCGGCGAAAACCCCGGCCTTGCCTGCGTTGCTCGCGCGCCTCGAGGGGCTCCGAGACCGCGCCCGACCGGCGCGGCGGAGAGGGGCGGGTCGCGACAGCAAGCGGCCCCACAGGGTTCCGCCAACTACGCGCCATTCCGAGCCAATATTCTGAAACTGTGCCACTATTTTCCGAGTGAGCACATCTCGATACAAGTATGGCGCCGCTTTGTAAAGCCGCTTTTAGGCGGCAGCGGCTTTATTCCGCCGCTCATAGGCGCCCTACTTCTCGTTGAACTAAACCGCTTCGCGGTGGAGGGGTGAAGCCACCGCTCTGGCGTAATTCCCTCTGAAGAGGCGGGCTCGCGCGTAGCGCATGCGCGAGCGGTGTGCCGCGTACAAGCGCAGGGGCCGTCCCTGCGTTTTGTGCGAGGGAGACACCGCATGAGCGCGTTACGCAAGCAGATGGAAGCCGACATGGTGGTGCGCAACTTCTCGGTGCGCACGCGTGAATCCTATGTCGCGTCGGTGCGCGGGATCGCGAAGTATTACAAGCGCAGCCCCGAGACGCTCACCGAAGACGAGGTGCAACGCTACCTGCTGCATCTGATCGAGGAGCGCAAGCTCGCCTGGAGCAGCGTGAACGTCACGGTGAGCGCGCTGAAGTTCCTGTTCCACGTGACACTTAAGCGCAAGAGCGTCGAGTTTACGGTTCCCGGACCGCACCAGCCGCAGAAGCTGCCGCAGATCCTCTCGCGCGAGGAGGTGATGCGCGTGATCGATGCCGCCGCCAATCCCAAGCACCGCGCCATCCTGCTGACGATTTACGCGGCCGGTCTGCGCTTATCGGAGGCGCGTCGCCTGAAGGTGAGCGACATCGACTCGGGGCGCATGACGCTGCGTATCGAGCAGGCGAAGGGCGCGAAGGACCGCTACGCGCTGCTCTCGCCGAAGCTGCTCCAGGAGCTGCGCCGATATTGGGCCGCATACCGCCCCAAGGAGTGGCTGTTTCCGAGCGCGCGCGACCCGCAGCTGCCGCTGGCCGATATCACGGTGCAGCGCATCTTCTATCGTGCCCGGGATCGGGCCGGAATTACCAAGCGCTGCGGCATCCACGGTCTGCGTCATGCCTTCGCCACCCACATGCTCGAAGGTGGCATCAACGTCCACACCATCCAGCGGCTGATGGGGCATCGCGACCTCGCCACCACCACGCGCTATTTCCATCTGGCGCGTGCGCATCTGGCGCACACCCCCTCGCCGCTCGAGCTGAAGGAGGCGAAGCCGCCGCACTGAAGCGCCGTGCATCGGCATGTCCGCGACGCGCGAGGGCGATCGCGGCGCGTCGAGCTCGCCGATGTCGTGCGGGCGCACGGCGCAGCCTTCTGCGCAGAGCATCGGCTTGCGGGCGTTCAATATCGCGTGCTGCGCGCAATCGAGGCGTGCCGCACGCCCGCGCTCGGCGGCCACCTGGCGCAGTGCGAGGCCTGTGGCGCGCAGCGCTACATCTATCACTCCTGCCGCAACCGCCACTGCCCGAAGTGCCAAACGCGGGCGCAGGAGCGCTGGCTCGCGGCCCAGCGCGCGCAGCTCCTACCGGTGCCGTACTTCCACCTCGTGTTCACGCTCCCGCACGAGCTCAACGCGCTCGCCCAGGGCAATGCCCGCGCGCTCTACGCCATGCTCTTCGCCGCGGCCTCCGCCACGCTCATCGAATTCGGCGCCAATGCACGCTGGCTCGGGGGCGAGATCGCCGCCACGCTCGTGCTCCACACCTGGGGCCAGAATCTCAACCAGCATCTACACCTGCACTGCCTGATCGCCGCCGGAGCGCTCCACGCCGAGGGTCACTGGGTGCGTTCTCGGCGCGGCTTCCTCTTCCCCGTGCAGGCGCTCTCCAGGGTCTTCCGCGGCAAGTTCCTGTCAGCACTTAAGCGTGCCCTTGGTGCTGGCCGCCTGCGCTTCGCGGGCTCCACGGCCGCGCTGGCCGATGCGCCCGCTCAACAGCAGCTGTTCGCCGCGCTATGCGCGCAGCACTGGGTGGTCTATGCCAAGCGCCCCTTCGCCGGCCCCGAGCAGGTCCTCGACTATCTCGGTCGCTATACGCACCGTGTAGCGCTCACCAATAACCGCCTGCTCAGCAGCCAAGACGACGAAGTGCGCTTCCGATACAAGGACTACGCCCGCGGCAGCCGCCGGCGCGTGATGCGTCTTAGCGCCGCCGAATTCCTGCGCCGCTTCCTGCTGCACGTCTTACCCAGGGGCTTCATGCGCATCCGGCATTATGGGCTGCTCGCCAACCGTACCAAGCGCGCCAAGCTCGCGGCCGCACGAACCGCGTTGGCTGCTCCCATCGCGCCGTGTGCGCCTGACCATACCGAACCGCTCGCCGCCTTCTGGCTGCGCATCGCCAACGTCGATATCGAGCGCTGCGTGCATTGCCGTGCCGGCCGCATGCGCATCGTCGGCTCGATCGCGCCGCCTTCTCCGCGCGCACACGGCCCGCCGTCCCTGCCATGACCGCATCCCCGGCCAAGCGCCCCTATCGCCCCAGCGCGCGCACCCCGCGAGGCGCAGCCACGCCTGCAACTGATGCATTGACCTCGCGCGCCCTCTCCGCCATAGTCAAATGCATCGAACGCGCACTCAGGTTGCCCATCAGTGAGTTGCGAACAGCACCAACGACAGCCTCTGCGTCCTCCGAAAGTCGGGGGTCGCTGCGCGCACGCCTCTACAAATTCCAAAGTAATTGCCGCTAACTCAGCGGTTCAGTCCAACGGGCTTTATCCACCGTGCTGCCGCACGGCGGATCAAAACCTTCTTCGTTAGACGCTAAATGAAACTTGAGCCGACTTCATTGAACATCCCGCTCCGGTCATCGCAGTGGAACTGGAGGTCGCAACGCGGTATCTTGCTCGGAACTGCTCTGTTGGCGCTGCTAGTGACTTGGCCGACATCGTGGCTCGCTGCTGTGACGACGCTGTTGATCGGGGTGCCGATCTTGTGCGCGCTGCTCTACCTCATTCAATTCGTGTTGCGCCGCTTACACCCACTCCTACAATTTGTTGTGTTGTTCGGCGTTTACGTACCAGCGACGTGGGCTCTGAGCGTCGCGGTGCAGTGGTTCACAGCGTTCATTGCGGGCTCTGCCGCGGCATGAAGGCCAGTCGACGCCTTATGTACGCGTCTAACTCTAGTTGCAGCGGACGCGAAGTCGGCGGCAGGGCCGCCGACGCGCGCCGCTGAACATGACGTTTAGACCGCACACATGAGCGCCTTTGCTACGTTCCCGAACTGCCTTGACGCATTCGGCGGTAGAGCGCGGTTTCGGCGGATTGTGGTCCTGTATTTAATGCGAAGGCATTTGGCTCGCCCGCTACGACGCGTCAGCGGTTGTGCGAACGGACGGCAAACCGTCCTTCGCTTCATTTGCGCACTAATTACCCCCGGAGTTTGACATGTCGTCGATATGGCTGGTCGTATCCATGCTGCTTGGGTGCCAAGGTTGTTCGACACCACTGACCAAAGCGGTCGCGACGCTCATCGCGCCCGCCGCGCACGCTGCGTCAACCGTTCCGGGCGTCCGTCAGTCGGGCTCTTCCTCGCCCAGGCTCACCTTCATCCCAGGCTCCACGCAGAAAGTGGAGCAGCTCATCGGGGATGTTGACCGCGAGACGAAGCGCCCCACCCTGAGCCGCACCGAGGAGCGCTTCGGCGTCATCGGCACCGACCTCGGCTACTCCTTCGAGCACGAGGGGAAGCTGTTCTTCCTGTTCGGCGACACGATCGCCCGGGGCGGCACCGGCGATTCCATCGCGACCACCACCGCCCAGTCCGGCGAGGGCGGCGTACGCCTCGACTTCCTCACCGGGCCCGACGGGCAGTGGCTTAAGGTGCGCCCGCCCGGCGTGAGCATGGAGACGAATGAGGTCCCGCTTGCTGGCGAGTCGATCGGCGGCCGGATCTATATGATGGTCAGGACGAATCGCACGGCGGGAACATCCACGGGATCCGACATCTCGAAGCTCGTCAGGTTCGACGAGCAGGCCCGCCGATTCGAAGTGCTCCGCGATGTCTCGCGCCTACCGGCCGGCCGCTTCATCCAGGTCAGCCTCTACCACGCGACCACCCCGGTCGCCGGGCTCCCGAGTCAGGGCCCCGCGGTGCTGATGTGGGGGAACGGGGCCTATCGCAAAAGCAACGCGTACCTCGCGGTCACCCCGGCGCAGAACTGGGCGACTGGCGAAGGGACGCGCTACTTCGCTGGCTTCGACGCGGCCGGCGAGCCGACTTGGGCCGCCGACGAGTCGCGCGCGGCCCCGTTGTTCGAGCAGCCGGTGATTGGCGACCACTCGGTGACGTATGTGCCGCAGGTGGGTTTATGGCTCATGCTCTATGACGCCTGGCCCGGACGACCCGACAGGCCGGACGCCGGTCTGCAGCTCCGGACTTCGATGACGCCTTGGGGACCGTGGAGCGCGCCCGAGCAGGTCCTGCGACCGGTCGACGCGGCGAAGGGCAGGCTCATGCACATGTCGAACACCGACGATGGGCTTGAATGGCCGCTGAAGAAGTTCAATGGCATGAGCCGCAGGTCGGAGCAGGGCGCCATCTACGCCCCCTACGTGATCAAGCGCTTCACCCGGGTCGAGGGCGACAGGCTGAAGCTGTACTACACCCTGTCGACCTGGAACCCTTATGTCGTCTTGCTGATGCGCTCCGAGTTCAAGGTTCAGTGAGCTCCCTGAGCGTGGCTGCTGCTGTTCGCGCTGAGCCGCGCACCCGCAGATCGGCGCTCGAACGAGCCGGTTACAGATCCGCGAGCGCCCGCGGACCGGACTTGTCGTAGGTCGACTGGACGGCTTCGGGAAGGAGGTCCCGGTATGAACCCGGAAGACACACCGCATCCGCGTCTTTCTTTTGCAGCGCGGACCACGCATCGACGTACCGTTCGTTCGCGCCATCGCCCTGGTTCAATATGAGAAACACATGGCCGGTTCCGACCGTTTCGCCGATGAGCCCGACTTTTATCGTGCCGGGGAACGTCGCTTTCTGCAGTTTGTGCGCGATGAAGGCCACGAAATGCACGCAACGCAATTTCGCGCCTTTCTTGTCCGAACTGTCGACGATGTCTCCGAGGTGCTGGTAGAACAGGGGCGTGTGCGCTTGCTTCTGCGACTCCTGCACCTGCTTAGGCAGCACGGGCTTTTTCCCGTAACACTTCTCTATGGCTTCCTGGGACCACCCTTCACACGGGCCCGGGGAATAAGTGGCCGAGCCCGCGGGGTTTTCGACCGCGAACTTCATATCCTTGACCGCCTGGAGCGCTGCGGTTACGACGTTCTCGCCCGTATAAGGCATATCGAGTCCTCCCTGGCTTCACATGAACCCGGCAAGCGCGTCATACGCGGCCCGAGGACGCCGGCCGGCCGCCGCCTTTCGCCAGGCGCGCGCGCAACCTAGGATAAACCCTGAGCGCGTTCGCGCCGTAAATCTTCTCCCGCTGCTCCGGGCTCACCCACTCCACCGCGTCGATGTAGCGCTTGGTGTCGTCGTAGTTGTGGCCGGTGTCGGGGTCGATGCCCTTGACCGCGCCCACGATCTCGGAAGCGAAGAGCACGTTCTGCGTCGGGATCACTTCGAGCAGGAGCTCGATACCGGGCTGGTGGTAGACGCAGGTATCGAAATACACGTTCTTCAGGAGCTCGGTCAACGGCGGGCGCTTCATATCCTGCGCGAGGCCGCGATAGCGTCCCCAGTGGTACGGCACCGCGCCGCCGCCGTGCGGGATGACGAAGCGCAGCGCCGGGAAATCCTTGAAGAGATCGCCCTGTATGAACTGCATGAACGCGGTCGTATCGCCGTTGATGTAATGCGCGCCGGTGTGGTGGAAGTTCGGATTGCACGACGTGCTCACGTGCACCATCGCGGGAACGTCGAGCTCGACCATTTTTTCGTAGAGCGGATACCAGTGCCGGTCGGTGAGCGGCGGGCCGGTCCAGTAGCCGTCCGAGGGGTCCGGATTCAGGTTGCAGCCCACGAACCCCAGCTCCTCGACACAGCGCGCGAGCTCGGGAATGCAGCTCGCGGGGCTCACGCCGGGCGATTGCGGCAACTGGCACACGCCCGCGAAACTGTTTGGGTACAGCGTGCACACGCGATGGATCATGTCGTTGCTCGCGCGAGTCCAGTCGAGGCTCGTCCTCTCGTCGCCGACGTGGTGCGCCATGCCGCCTGCGCGAGGCGAAAAGATCGTGAGATCGACGCCGCGGCTGCGCTGGATGCGCAACTGGTTTTTCTCGATCGTCTCGCGAATCTCGTCGTCGCTCACCGCGAAGTCCGGCGCGAGCGCGCGCCCCGCTTCGAACGCAGCGATCTGGCGCTTGCGGTAATCGGTGAGCGCCCTGGGCTCGGTCGTATAGTGACCGTGGCAGTCGATGATCATGATGATCAGTGTTGAATGTTTAGTGAGCCGCCGCAGCGTTTAGCCGGAAAGCTTCCGGCCCATCGCGAGCGCGGCATTGGTGCGCTCCGGCTTCGGCATCAGCCACTTGAAGCCCTGCTCGATCACGGTCTTCACGTTCTTCTCGTCGACGTGCGGGTGGCCGCACGCGACTTTCGCCTGCTTGCAGATGTCGAGGATCTCGTTGATCGCCCCCGCGACGGTCGGGTGACTGTACTGCCGCGGGAAACCGAGGTTCTGCGAAAGATCGCCTTCGCCAATGATGACCGCGCCGATACCCGGCACTTCCTTCAGGATCTTCGGCAGGTTCTTCATGCCCACGACGTCTTCGCACATGATCGCGACCAGCACCTCGCCTTTGGGGTCCAGCGGCCACACGTCGGCGCGCTCGTAGTATTCGGGCTGCGTGAGCCCCCAGTAGCGCGCCGCGGCGGCGGGCGCATCGCCGCGCTGCCCTCGAGGCTCGAAGCGCGGCGCGCCTTCAGGCCGCGCGTAACGGCACGACGCGACGGCGTTGTACGCTTCCTGCACGGTCGAGACGTGCGGCCACACGATCCCGTACACGCCGCTGTCGAGCACCTGCTTCGCCACCCACTGGTTCATTTCGGCGCCGTTCGGCGGGATGCGCACCATCGGCGTGACCGCCGCCGCGATGCTTCCGGATTCGACGATCTGCCTGCGGTTGAGCAGATACTGGAGGCAGTGGCGCAGCGTCGTGATGTCGTAGGCGCCGTGCTCCATCTCGAACACGACCCCGTCATACGCTTCGGTCGCGGCGGAAATCGTGTAACCGACGTCGGCGGGGGCGAAGCTCACGAACGTGTTCCTGCCCTGCTCGAGCTGCTTGATGATGCCGTTCAAGCGCGGAATCTCCATTGCATTACTCCTTTGGTTTATCGTTCTTGGCGCTGCCGCTTTCGCACGCGACGCCGCGCGCGAGCAGCTTCTGGTATTCGTCTTCGCCCACGCCGGCCTCGCGGAGGAGCTTCCGGTTGTGCTCGCCCAGGCGTGGCGCGGGCGTGCGTATGCTGCCCGGCGTGCCCGACAGCCGCGGCACGACGTGATGCATGGGGAACGCATCCATGTCGGCGTCGGGATAGTCTGCGACGAGCTCGCGCTCGACCATGTGGGGATCTTCGACGATCTGCGAAATGTCGTAAATCGGACCGATCGTGACTTCGGCTTTCTCGAAAAACGCGACGTTCTCCGCCTGCGTCCTCTGCGCGACGAAAGCGCCGATGATCTCGTCCAGCTCTTCGGCGTGCTTTACGCGCTCGGCGTTGGTGCGGTAGCGCGGGTCTTCGATGAGATCGGGGCGCCCGATGGAAGCGAAAACGCGCTCGGCCATTTTCTGCGTCGAAGCGGAGAGGCACACGTAGTGTCCATCGTTGCAGAGGTAGACGTTGCGCGGGCACGCGTTCGTCGAGCGGCTGCCGGTGCGCGGTTTCACTTTGCCCGTGAGGCGGTAGTTGGCGGCCTGCGGACCGAGCACCGCGAACATCGGGTCGAGCAGCGGCAGGTCGATCACCTGTCCTTTGCCGCCCTTCGTCTCGACCTCGCGCAGCGCGATCATCACCGCCGTCGAGCCGTAAAGGCCCGCGATCGTGTCCGCGAGATACATCGGCGGCAGCACCGGCTCGCGGTC
>Ga0105106_10003804_pt1 | contig 10735 bp, 5 predicted proteins | sample PPLLaktember2015_5_FD_79109 | JGI IMG/M metagenome (GOLD analysis project Ga0105106, IMG submission 79109) | Freshwater sediment microbial communities from Prairie Pothole Lake near Jamestown, North Dakota, USA - PPLs Lake P8 Core (1) Depth... | ecosystem: Environmental > Aquatic > Freshwater >... | reverse complement strand
TGCTCGCGCTGCTCGCGTTCGCGACCGTCGCGACCGAGATCGTCAACCGCAACGTGCAGCGCAGCGAGTACCCGGACATCCACACCGCCCTGCTCGTCGCCGCGTGCCTGGGCGCCGGCCTCTCCGCGCGCTTCCTCGTCGGCACGCTGCTGCGCCGCCGGCCGCCCGTGCTCACCGTCGTCGTTCCGCTCGCGCTCACGGCGATCGTGGGCGGTGCGCTCCCGATCGCGCTGCGCTGGGGCCTGCGCGATGCCGATGCGCGCTGGGCCGTGGCCACCCACGGCATGCACACGCGGATGCTGGTCCGGCTCGCGCGCATCGTCGTCGATCGCGATCGCGACGAACACTCGCCCGTGCTCGGCGGCAGCGACTGCGACGACTCGGACCCGACGATCAATCCCGATGCAGTCGAAATCGGCGGCAACGACGTCGACGAGAACTGCGACGGCTTCGTCGGCGACGAGGCCCAGATCCAGGAGATCGTCCAGGCCCAGGCCGCGTACGCGGCCGAGCTCGACCACTGGCGCGGCGGCGCGGCGGCGTCCGAGCTCGTCGCCCGCACGCGTGGCATGAACGTGGTGCTCGTCGCGATCGACACGCTGCGCGCCGACGTGCTCGCCGACGATGCGAAGAACCGCGCGGAGTTCCCGAACCTGTTCGCGCTGCTCGACGAGTCGCGCAGCTTCCGGCGCACGTTCGCGCCGGCGGCCGGCACGGACCTGTCGATGTCCGGGGTGCTCACCGGCCAGATCGATCCCTACGTGACCGAGGCGCCCACGCTCGCCGAGGCGATGCATGCCCTGGGCCGCACGACGCACGCCGTGATCCCCCGCGAGGTGATCCGCTACGTCGGCAAGGCGATGCTCACGCGCGGCCTCGACGACTACGAGCGGCTCGTCAACGACCGCTATGCCCGCGACGTCGGCAGCTACACGACGTCGGCACGCACCACCGAGCTCGGGGTGCAGTTCCTCGACCGTCAGCTCGCCGAGCGGCCCGGCCAGCCGTTCTTCCTGTGGCTGCACTACTTCGACGTGCACGAGCACCACGAGGTCAAGCTGTCGAGCCTGCGCGAGGTGCTCGGCGAGGTCGGCACACCGCCGAAGCCCGACAAGTACCGGCTGCTCGTGCGCGTCGTCGACGGGCAGATCGGCGCGTTCATGGCCGCGCTGCGCGACCGAGGGCTGCACGAGCGCACCATCGTCGTGCTCGTGTCGGATCACGGCGAGGGCCTCGGCGAGGACCCACGGCTGCCGGAGAACCACGGCCGCTTCCTCTACAACGCGCTCGTCCACGTGCCGATGGCCGTGCGCGTCCCGGGGGTCGCAGGTGGGGTCGTCGACACACCCGTCTCGCTGCTGGACGTGTATCCGACGCTGCTGGCGCTCGTCGACGCCCCGCCCGCCGACGTCGACGGCACGAGTTTGCTCCCCCACTTCGTCGAAGGGGCGCCCGCCGCACTGCTGCAGGCGACTCGCCCGCTTCCGCTCAACGAGACCGACCAGTTCGGCGTCGTGCTGTGGCCGTACAAGCTCATGGTCCGACGCGAGGACAACCTGGTCGAGCTGTACGACCTCGCCACCGACTTCGGCGAGCAGCACGATCTCTCCACCGGCGACCGCGATCGCGTCGGAGAGCTGCTGTCGGCCTATGCCGCGCTCTCGCCCGTGTCGATCGACCGCACGAGCAAGGGCCGACGCGCACGCGATCGCGTGGCCGCGGCGGGTGCCGAGGACGGCGACTGAGGCGGACCGGGCCGGGTTCGCGAAACAGCCCGCAGAGGCCTTCTAGCAAGCAATTCGGCCCCGTCCAGTCCCGCAGTTTCGTTCTCGCTCGGCTTGTATGGCGGATCGATCGTCGGTAGCGTCGCGATGCGGGTGGAGCCCCATCCACGCGTCAGGAGCCGTTGCATTGTCCGAGGGCCAGCCACCGGAAGACGCCGTTTTTCCCGACGTCGATCCTCCGCTCTTCGTGGTCGGGCTGGGCGCGTCCGCGGGCGGCCTTGAGGCGCTGCAGGACTTCTTCGCCGCGCTCACCGACGCCACGGACGTGGCGTTCGTCGTCGTCCAGCACCTCGATCCGAGCACGAAGAGCCTGCTGCCCGAGCTGCTCGCCCGCGTGACGACCAAGCCCGTCGTCGAGGCCCAGGATCGACTGCGACTCGAGCCCGGCCACGTATACGTCGCCCCGCCGCACGGCATCACCGTCGTCGAGCGCGGTCACCTCCGCGTCATGCTGACGTCCGCGGACGACCGGCGCAGTGCCATCGATGCGTGCTTCACCGCGATCGCGCAGGCCTACGGCGCGTGCGCGGTCGGCATCCTGCTGTCCGGCTCGGGCAGCGACGGGACGCTCGGGCTGCGGGCGATCGCGAGCGTCGGCGGCATCACCATGGCGCAGGACGACGCCTCGGCGCGCTTCGACGCGATGCCGCGCAATGCGGTCGCGAGCGGGGTCGTCGATCGAGTGCTCGCGCCGCCCCAGCTCGCAGAGGAGGTCGTCGCCCATGCCTCGTTCCTGCGCCGGTATCCGCGGGGCGTGGCCGAGCAGGCCCTGCAGACGCGCATCGAAGAGGTCCTGCCGCAGATCTGCACCGAGATCGAGCGCAGCACGAGCCATGGGCTGCACCAGTACAAGACGAGCACACTGGTGCGGCGGATCCAGCGGCGCATGCAGATCCTCCGGGTCGCGGACGCGGATGCGTACGTCGCGATGCTGCGCGACGAGTCCGGCGAGGCGCAGCTCCTGCTGCGCGAGGTGCTGATCGGCGTCACGTCGTTCTTCCGCGACCCCGAGGCGTTCGAGTTTCTCGCCGAGCAGGTCATCCCGCGGCTGCTCCACCAGCGCAGCCGCGACGACCACCTGCGCATCTGGGTCTCGGGCTGCGCGACGGGCGAGGAGGCCTACTCGCTCGCGATCCTCTTCCGCGAGGCGCTCGCGGGCCGCCCGGATGCCCCGTCCGCGCAGATCTTCGCGAGCGACATCGACGAGCGGGCGCTCGCGTTCGCGCGCGCAGGATCGTATCCGGGCCGCATCGCCGAGGTCGTCTCGCGCGAGCGGCTCGAGCGGTGGTTCGTGCGCCGCGGCCCGCGCTGGCAGGTGGTGCCCGAGCTGCGCGAGATGTGCCTGTTCGCGGCCCACAACCTCGTCTCCGACCCGCCGTTCTCGCGGCTCGACCTGATCTCGTGCCGCAACGTCCTCATCTACCTCGGCGCGCCGCTGCAGCAGAAGCTCGTCTCGATCTTCCACTACGGCCTGCGCCCCAACGGCTACCTGTTCCTGGGGCCGTCGGAGAACATCGCCGCGCACACCGAGCTGTTCCGGCCGGTGTCCGCGAAGTACCGCATCTCGCAGCGCAAGCCGACGCCGCTGCGATCCGTCGGACTGCCGCTGCGCCGCGAGTCCAGCCGTCATCCCGGTGCCAGCGTGCCGGGCGATCCGCTCGAGCGGCCCGACCTGCACATGGTCGCCCAGCGCATCGTGCTCGACGAGTTCGCACCGGCGTATGTCCTCGTCGACGAGCAAGGCCAGGTCCTGGTCTCGTCGGCCCGGATCGAGCGCTACCTCGAGATCGGCGAGGGGCCGTTCCGCAACAACGTGCTCACGATGGTGAAAGCGGCCCTGCGCTCGGCGGTCCGGCCTGCTCTCGCCGAGGCGATCCAGACCCGCAAGAAGGTCGTGCGCACCCATCTCGGGAGTCCCATCGGCGACGCCCCGGCGACGCGCATCGGCATCACCGTGCAGCCAATGCCGCGCCTCGGCGAGTCCGACGACCTGTTCATGATCGTTTTCCAGGAGGCCGAGCCGGTCGGCGAGCGCGACGCGATCCGCGAGGCCGGCGATCCCGGCAACGATGCGATCATCGAGCAGCTGGAGCGCGAGCTGGCGACGACCCGCGAGGATCTCGAGCACAGCATCCAGGACCTCGAGGTCGCCAACGAGGAGCTCAAGAGCAGCAACGAAGAGCTGCTGTCCATGAACGAGGAGCTGCAGTCGGCCAACGAGGAGCTCGAGACCTCGAAGGAAGAGGTGCAGGCCGGCAACGAGGCGCTCGCGCGTGCGAACACGGATCTCGAGAACCTGCTCGCCAGCAGCGAGATCGCCACGCTCTTCCTCGACGACGAGCTGCGGGTGCAGCGGTTCACGCCCACGGCGCGGGCGATCTACAACCTGCTGCCGGTCGACGTCGGTCGACCCATCGATCACATCACGCACCGTGCCGAGCAGATGCCGCCGTTCCCCGAGCCACGCAGCGCCACGGTGACCGCCGTCCTGCAGGACGAGCTCAACACCGTCGACGGTCGCACGTATCTGCGCCGCGTGCTGCCGTACCGCACCCAGGACGGGCAGCAGCGCGGCATCGTCGCGACGTTCACCGACGTCACCGCGTTGCGCCGCAGCGAGCAGCTCGTCCGCGAGCACGTCGCCCAGCTCGAGGCGATCTATGCGAGCGCTCCGATCGGGCTGGCGGTCTTCGACGCCGATCGTCGCTACGTCCGGGTGAACCACTATCTGGCGCGGCTCACCGGCCTGGCCGAGGACCAGCTCGTCGGCCGGCGTGTGGGCGAGCTCGGGACGCCGCTCGCCGGCGAGATCGAGCAGGGGATCCAGCGCGCGTTCGAGACGGGTGCCCCGCTGTTCGACGTCGAGCTGCGCGGCGGCGCCGAGCCGGGCGGCAGCACCGACGTGCGGCAGGCCAGCCTCGTGCCGCTCGCCGACGACGCCGGCGACGTCGTGCTCGTGAACGCCGTGGTCCAGGACATCACCGATCGTGCCCGCCACGTCGAGCTGTTGCAGGACAGCGAGCGGCGACTGCTCGCGCTCGCCGACGAGCTGGCCCATGCCAAACAGGCGGCCGAGGCGGCGAACCGGGCCAAGAGCGATTTCCTCGCGAACATGAGCCACGAGATCCGCACACCGATGACCGCGATCCTCGGCTACGCGGACGTGCTCGAGACGCGGCTCGCCGATCCCGACGACCGCGCGTGCGTCGGCACGATCAAGCGCAACGGCCACTATCTCGTGCAGATCATCAACGACATCCTCGATCTGTCGAAGATCGAGGCCGGCAAGCTCGTGCCGGAGCTCGTGCGATTCGATCCGCTGGAGGTGCTCGACGACGTCGAGTCGTTGATGGGCGAGCGAGCCCGCGAGCGTGGCCTGCAGCTCACGGTACAGGCCGACGGACCCCTGCCCCCGACGGTGCGCGGCGACCCGATCCGGCTGCGGCAGGTGCTGGTGAACCTCATCAGCAACGCGATCAAGTTCACCAACGAGGGCAGCGTCGCGACCACCGTGCACTGCAATGCCGCGCTCGAGCAGCTCGAGCTCAGCGTCACCGACACCGGCATCGGCATGACGCCCGAGCTGCAGGCGCGGCTGTTCGAGCCGTTCAGCCAGGCGGACACCTCGCTCACTCGGCGCTACGGCGGCACCGGGCTCGGGCTGGCGATCAGCAAGCGGCTCGTCGAGGCGCTCGGCGGTACGATCGGGGTCGAGAGCGCCCCGGGCCAGGGCAGCACGTTCTCGTTCTCGGTCCCGACCGGATCGCTCGAGGGCATCACGCTGGTCGACGGCCGCACGCGCGGGAAGCCCAGGAACGTGCCGCCACCGCTGCCGCAGCGCAGCCTCCTCGGCGCTCGCATCCTGCTCGTGGACGACCGCCGCGACGTCCGCCACCTCATGCAGACCTACCTCGACGACGCCGGCGCGCAGGTCGACTGTGCGGGCGACGGTCTCGCAGCGCTGGACGAGTTCGAGCGTGGACGGGCCGAGGGCCACGAGCCGGATGTCATCGTGCTCGACATGCAGATGCCGACGCTCGACGGCTACCAGACGGCCCGGCGGCTGCGCGAGTGGGGCTTCACCGGACCGATCGTCGCGCTCACGGCCGCCGCCATGAAAGGCGACCGGGAGAGGTGCCTCGCGGCGGGCTGCGACGACTATCTGACCAAGCCGATCGATCGCGCGTCGCTCGTGTCGTGCGTCACGCGGCATGCCCAGGCCGTGAAGGCGAAGCGAGCCGCGGCGGCCCCGGCCGACGGCGAAGCCGCGACGCCCGGCGATGGCGACGGCGCGCCCACCGGCGACGGCGCATCGGCCAGCGCTCGCGTGCTCATCGTCGACGACCACGAGGACTCCGTCGAGGCGCTCGCCCTGCTGCTCGAGCGCATCGGCTACGAGGTGCGCACCGCCCTGACCGGACGTGACGCGCTGTCGACGGCCGAGGATTTCGTGCCCGATGCCGTGCTGCTCGATCTGGGCCTGCCGGATCTCGACGGCTACGAGGTGCTCGAGCACATGCGTGCGATGCAGCACCTCGATCGCTGCACGTTCATCGCGCTGTCGGGGCGCGCGCTCGCGGAAGACTTCGGGCGCTCGCGCGAGGCCGGGTTCCACCACCACGTGGTCAAGCCGGCCGGTCTGCAGACGCTGCAGAGCGTGCTGCCCGGCGCCGGAAAGCGCCAGCCACCATCAGGGTCGTCGCCGCAGTAGCGCAGCCCGCCACGGCGATCGTCGCGTCGACGCTCGCGTGGGCGGTCCACGTCGGTACGAGCGGAGGCACGCCACCACCCACCAGCAGGTCGATCGCACCGCACAGCACCGCCGGTGCGAGCACGAGCGCGAGTGGCAGCGCGAGCTGGGCGATCGCCGTGGCGCGCGTGGGCATGCGCGCGAGGACGACGGCCAGCACGAGCAGGCCCGGGATCGACGCGACCAGCACGTCGCGCGCGAGCGGTGGGTAGACGACGGGATTCGACAGCGTGATCGCACCGTAGAGCGCGACGACGCTGCCGTACGAGAGCGGCCACCACCACGGCCACGCCCACCAGCGCCGCCCCGCGGCGCGGATGGACACGAGCACACCGGCGAGGACGACGAGCACCGCCGCGATCCAGCGCGGCCGGGACGGACGCGGCAGCGTGGCGCCGGGCTCGGGATGCGCGAGCGCGAACGCCAGCGGACGGCCGCGCGTCTCGGGCGACGGCTCGAGCCCGAGCGAGTCGAGCAGCGCGCGATGCAGGTCGACGAGATGCAGCGCGCCGGTCGAGCCAGGCTCGACGCCGCCGACGATGCAGGCGCGGACGATCCGGATGTCGGGCTCGGCATCCCCGTGGCCACCCGCGGGACGATGGCCGTGATCGGCCAGCACGAACCACCGCGACGTCGCGGGATCCGGATCGGCGCGCACGAGCTCGCCGAGCCACGCGTCGGCCGTGCGCACGGCCTCGGCGTACTCCGCCGAAGCGCCGCCGTGCGCGTGGCCCTCCTCGTCGATGCGCAGCACGTGCACGAACGCGAGCCGGGCCGGGCTCGCCACGGCCGACCGCGCGGCCGCCAGGAATCCCGCATCGCGCCACGCCGCATCGTCGACCCAGTCCATCGCCGGCGCGACCTCGGTGAAGCCGAACGAGTGCACGATGCCCGGATGCGACTCGCCGACCGCGATGCTGCCGGGCACCCGCACCGGCAGTGCATCCGCCGGCGGCGTCGTCAGCTGGCCGATGCGGTACATCACCCCCGATTGCGGCTGCGTGCGGCCGGTCCACAGCACGTGCTGGATCGGCAGCGAGACCGTGGGGAAGCCGACGTCGAGCGCGAGATCGAGGCCGCCCGTGCACAGTGACGACAGCTCGGGCAGCTCGAGCGCCGCCTTCCGCGAGAGGCCATCGAGCAGCACGACGCGCACGCGATCGACCGGCGCGAGGCCGGGCTCGGCCACCTCGGGCTGGGTGAGCACCGGGGGAGCTCCCGGCGTGCCGTCGGGGAAGAACGCCCGGATCGTCGCGCGCCGCCCGAGGAACAACACCGCCGCGAGCACGACGAGCGTGAGCGTCGCCAGCGACCACGACCGCAAGGGACGCACCACGCGGGCAGGTTAGCCGGCCCCGAGCCGGGCGAGCAAGGCGACGACGGCGGTCTCGACCCGCAGCACCCGCGGTCCGAGGCCGACGATGCGGAAGCCCGCGGTCGCGAGCAGCTCGAGCTCGAACGGCACCAGACCACCTTCGGGCCCGACGACGAGCGCGACCGGTGCCGCGACATCGACCGGACAGGTCGTCGTGGCGCTCGCATCGGCGACGAGGCGCAGCACGTCCGCCGGAAGGACGGCGAGCTCGTCCTCGACGAGCGGACGGAAGCGCCGGCGCGTCTTGAGCTCGGGCAGCACGGTGTCGCCGGCCTGCTCGAGCCCGAGCAGCATCTGCTCGCGCAGGCTCGCGGGTGCGAGCAGCGGGCTACTCCAGTAGCTCTTCTCCACGCGCGCCGTCTGACACAGCACGATGCGCTGCACGCCGATCGCCGCGACGTGCTGCAGCACGCGGCGCAGCACCGGCGGCCGCGGCAACGCGAGCACGAGCGTGACGGCCCGCCGCGGCGGTGGATCGCGATCGAGCGCGACGTCGATCGCGATCCCGTGCTCGTCGTCGGCGACGATGCGTCCGCGACCGATCCGTCCGCCGACGACGCCGACCTCGAGATCGTCCCCCACACCCTTGCGCAGCACCGTGCGGACGTGCTCGGCGCGGCGGCCGTGCAGACGGGCGCGGCCGTCCGCGAGCTCGTCGGGCTCGAGCAGCACCAGGTTCACGTGCCCGCCTCCGTGCGGGCCATGCGTCGGCGCACGAGCACGCGCAGGAACCAGAGCACGACGGCGAACGCAGCGAGCCACCGTGCGAACCATCCGCCGCGCGCGAAGATCGTCGCATCGGTCGCGGTCTGCCGCGGCAGCGCGACGTCGGCGACCAGTACCTCGGCATCGATTGGCCGGCCGATGACGGGATCCGTCACGTCGAGGAATGCGGCGATCCGCCCGTTCGTGTCGACCACCGTGCTCGGCCCGGCCGAGACGCTGCGCACCATCGGGATGCGGTGCTCGACCGACCGGAACTGCGCGAGCGCGAGGTGCTCCCACGGCTCGGCGGTGTCGCCGAACCAGGTGTCGATCGTGACGTTCACGAACAGATCGATACCGCCGGGCTGCGCGGCGACCTGGCGCGCGAAGTCGGGGAAGATGTCCTCGTAGCAGACGAGCGGACCCGCGTGCAGCGGCAGCCCGGGCTCGGGGCGATCGGTCGTCGGCCTCGGCGTGACCTCGAGCCGCGTGGGCGCGGTGCCGGCGATGTTGTGGGACATCGCCGGGATCTGCTCGATCGCCCAGTCGGGATCGACGACCGGCACGTACTCGCCGAACGGCACGAGGATGACCTTGTCGAACGATCCGGTCACGCGCCCGTCGCTCGCGAGCGCGTACACCGTGTTGTACTCGTACTGGCCGCCCGCATCGATGCTCGCGGCACCGAAGATGGTCGGCGCATCGTGCAGCCGCAGCACGCGACGGCGCGGATCGGGGAAGTCGCGCTGCAGCGGGCGCACCGCGCGATACGGGAACGCGCCGGCCTCGGGCCACACGATCACCTGCGCGCCGCGATCCTGCGCGAGCTTCGACATCCGCCACAGCCGGCCCATCTTGTCGTAGGGATCGTTCGCGAGCAGCGGCACGTTCGGCTGCACGACGCCGAACGTGACCCGCCGTGCGCTGACGGCCTCGGCATCGATCGCCGCCATGCGCCACGTGCCGAGCCCCCACGAGACGATCGGGATCGCGAGGCCCACCGCGGCGAGCCCGAGCGCGCGCGTGCGCGGCCGGATCCGCAGCGCACGGCCGACGAGCACGCCCGCGAGCACGACCTGCGCCTCGCACAGCGCGACCCCGGCGATCTCCGCGGCCTGCATCCACGCCGGCGCCTCCGCGAGGCCGATGACGACCGTGTACGGGAACAGCGCGGGCCAGCACGCGACGAGCCCGACCCACAGCACGGGCGGCCACGCCCACGCGCGCCAGCCGGTGCGCGGCGCATGGGCCATCGCGGCGACCCACAGGCCGAACGGCACCGCCGTCCACGCCGAGAACGCAAACAGGCCGAGCCACGCGAGCGGGACCGGAGCATCCGCGAAGCGCTCGAGCGTCTCGGCGATCCACGGGAAGCCGACGAAGCCGACACACAGCCCGCCGATCCAGCCGAGCGCGAAGCGCTGCCGCACCGGCAGGCCGGCCGCCTCGTCGGCGACCCACACGAGCGGCACGAAGCCGCACCAGATCGCCCACGTCGCGCCGTCGGGCGGGGCCCCGAGCGCCAGCAGGAGGCTGCTGCAGGCCGACACGGCCGCGAGCCGCAGCCACGTCCGCCGACCTGCGCGGCGATCAGCGGAGTCCACGGACGATCTCCACCAGGGCGTCGACGACCTCGGGCTTGGTGCGCAGATCGGGATTCGCCGCCATGTTCGAGTCGAGCCCGACGACCTGCCCGCCCTCGAGGATCACCTGGCGGATCCGATCGTCGGTCGCCTCGCCCTGCCAGTGCTGGTCGGCGAGGTTGCGCGGCCGCACCGGCAGGAGCTTCGCACCCGGGCCGTCGCCGTGACCGAACGGACCGTGGCAGTTCGTGCAGCGATCGTCCCAGATCTTGCGCGCCTCGGCGCGTGCCGCCTCGGGCGGCAGCTTCGATCCGCACGCGAGCACGAGCACCACGGCGACGAGCCCCCGTCTCATCGACGATGGGCCTCCAGCTCCTCGAGCGTGCGCGGCCAGTCGTCGCCGAGCAGACGCGACAGCGCCCGGTCGGCCAGCCGCTTGCCGCCGGTCTGACAGCGCGCGCAGTAGTTCGTCTCGCGATCGGCGTACACGATGCGCTTGATGGGCGTGCCGCAGTCGGGACACGGCTCCTTGAAGCGG
>Ga0105106_10003803_pt1 | contig 10735 bp, 5 predicted proteins | sample PPLLaktember2015_5_FD_79109 | JGI IMG/M metagenome (GOLD analysis project Ga0105106, IMG submission 79109) | Freshwater sediment microbial communities from Prairie Pothole Lake near Jamestown, North Dakota, USA - PPLs Lake P8 Core (1) Depth... | ecosystem: Environmental > Aquatic > Freshwater >... | reverse complement strand
TCCCAGGCCTCGCAAGTTCGACGGTCGGCCCCTGTGCGCTGACTGCAACGACGACGCAACCGAACGTCACTGCCGCGTCGGCTTCGTTCAATATCGTCGCGGGCGAGCTCAAGATCACTGGGCTGGGCGAGACCGTCGTCTCGCCGGTGTCGGTGACGGTGTCGCTCGTCAACACGTCCACGCAGGTTGTGATTCCGGCCGAGGGAACGGCCGGGCTTGTCGGCACGTGCGCAACCGTCGCGCAGACCCCGGCACCCGAAGGCACCGTGACATTCCAGAGCCTGACCTTCCCCGCCGGCGTCTGCTCGCTCGGCGCGACCGGCGTGTTTGCGGGTATCGAAATCAAATCGAATCCGCTTTCGTCGTCCGTGAACGTCGCAACGATTACGACCAGCGGTCTACTTGGCTGCCCGGGGTCCATCGGTGTGCCGAACACGTTCAACGGGACACCGTCTACCGTACCTGATCCCAATGATCCCGCGCAGACCGCGTACTTCGCCGGCTTTCGTGCGCCTGACTACAAGAACGAGGGTTGTCCGCCCGTTCCGTACACGGTAACCAACAACATCGGGGGAGCGGGAACGGTGCTCGACGCCAACGGCTTGATTCTTGGGCCGAATACGACGGTCATCAACTACGCGAGCTCGCCGACCATCGGTGTCCTGCTGGCCCACACCATTACCTTCACGCCCGAGCGCTCGGGGCTCGACGGCCTGCCCAGCGCCTTAAGGAAGACCACTTACTGCAAGCCTGCCAATCCCACTATCAGCAAGGATTGCACTGATCCGGCAAACCTGAAGGATGCATTGGGATGCAACAGTACCCTGGTTGATAAGGATTCGATCCCGGGCTCGGAGCCGGGCTGCATTCGCGGGGCTAGCTGGGTGATCGTTCCGGCGAGCGATCCGAAATGCCCGGCCGCTGCCGGTGCCAACGACGGGCCTCATTGCATCCAGTACCAGGTGGACATACTGGAGAAGCAGGATCCTCCGTGGGGACGGATCTGACCTAAACAGGTCTCCGCAGCTACGAAAAGCGGCCCTCTTGGCCGCTTTTCGTTTGGCGCCGCAGTCTCAGGCGAGTTTCGGAACAGCCGGAAGTGCGCGGATCTTGAGCTTCGCCATCGCGGCGCGCTGCTCGTCGACGAGCTCCTGCGCAGGCTCGACGCCCTCGAGGTGGTCGAGCTCGATCAGCGCGTTAAGCGTAAGCACGACCTCGAACTGTTCGTTGCGCTCCCGCGCGATCGCAAGGCCCGCCTCGAAGGTCTCGCGCGCGCCGAACGGATCGGCCTGCATCAGCATCGCGTAGCCACGCACGCGGGTCAGCTGCGGCGTGATGCGCGCAATAGTCCCGGACGAGTCCTCCTTCGCGAGGAGGCCGTCTGCGAGCGAAAGCGCCGCGTCGGGTTCAATTTTGAAGAGATGACATTCGGCGATCCGGGCGTCGACGTCCAGCACCTCGTGGTCGGCCCCCGCCTTTGTCAGCAATGTCTTGGCATCTGTCAATCGCAACAGTGCCTCGTCGATCTTGCCCGCGCGAAGCGACAGACGACCCATCATCCACATCGTGTAGCCGAGGAAGTAGTGGTACTCCGACGACTTCCATACCGGTACCGTCTGCTGGAACGTCGTCTCGGCCTCGCCATACTCGCCACGATCGCTCAAGATCTCTGCGATACCCAGCGACGCCATGGCAACGGTGATGGACTTGCCGACCTTTTGTGCCTCGTCGCGAGCACGCTGGTAGTAGGACATGGCGTCGTCGAAACGCCCGTCCCAGTAACAGGCTGACCCGAGGTTCATCAGGATGAGTGCGCAGTGGACGCGATTGCCGGCACGCCGATGGGCCTCGAGCGACTTCAGCAACAGCGCCTCGCTACCTTCCCTGCCCAACGCACTTTGGGCCCAACCTAATACCATGTACGCATCGCCGATGACCTGCGCGTCGTCGAGCTCCTCGCCCTCTCTCGCCGCCTGCTCGGCCCATTTCATTGCTTCGGGTGTGTTGCCCTGGGCCTGAAGAACCGTCGCGTACCACGCGTTGGCCTTCGCGTTCTGACGAGCGGCTTCGATGCCGTCTACGCCCGCGAGCGCTTCGCGCGCCCGTTCCGTCCAGCGCAAGGCCTCCGGCAACTGGCCGAGCTTTTCCTCGACGCGTGAAAGCTTGAGCAGGATATCTGCCTCGAGCAATCGGTTGCCCGACACCAGCCCTTGCGCGGAGGTGTACGCGTCAAGCGCCTTGCGGTACTCGGCCGCCTGGAACCACGCGTCGGCGAGTGCTTCCTGTGTCCGCCCTAGTTCGACCTTCGACACACTGGGGAGACTGCTGCCCGCCTCGATTGCGCGCGCGTACAGGTTCGCGGCTTCGACGAAGGCATACGCCTGCTCGGCGCCCTTTGCGGCGAGCGTGCCGTAACGCCACGCGGGCTCGTGCTCGCCCGCCACGCCGTAGTGGAGTGAGAGGATGCCGGCGACCTCGTCCGGGTGGTCGGCCTCTTCCTCGACGTGCGCCGCGACCACCATGTGCAGGCGCCGGCGCACCTTGAAGGGCAGGCCTTCGTAGGCCGTATCGCGCAGCAGCGACTGGCGGAAGCGCAGGTAGCCTTCGCCGTCCTCGTCGAAGAGGTCGGCGAGCCTTCCCCACGTGTCGTCGGCGGGCCGCGGCGGATCGTCTTCTTGGTCGAACCACGCCAGCATGCGCGGGTGGAAAGAGAGGCCGAACACCGAGGCGCGGCGCACCACCGCGCGGTCCTCGGGCGAAAGGGCGTCGATGCGCGCGAGCGCTGCGGCCTCGGCCGAATCGGGCAGCCCCACGATGCCACCCGACTGGATTGCGAACCGCAACAAATCGCGCAGGAACTGCGGGTTGCCGCCGGAGCGTTGTGCGACCACCTCGAGCACGTGCGCCGGCAGCGGGCTCTCCTTCGTCGCCAGCTCCGCCATGCGCTGCGCATCGGGGATCGCGATGGGCTTCAACTCGATGCGAGAGACGCTCGCCGATTCTGGCGCGACAAAGCCCGCGGGGCCGGGGCGGCGGGCGACGCCGAACAGCCAACGGTGCGTGGGCAGCGTGCCGACGAGGAACTTGAGGAGCTCGGCCGAGGCCTCGTCCATGTGGTGCGCGTTCTCGATCTCGACGAACGCGGGCCCGGGCATCACCGTGCCGACGAAGCGCTCCACCGCCTCGTGTAGCTTGGCGCGCCGGTTTTCCTCGGCGAGCATGTCGACCTCGGGGGTCGAATCGACGCGGAGGCCGAAGGCCGTGGCGATCAGGGGCAACCACGGTTCGGCGTCGGGAACCTTCTCGACAACGGCGGCACGCAGGCGCGCCTCGACGTCGGCATCGGTCGCATCGCGAGCAATCTCCATCATCTCGCGCAACAGGTCGCGCCAAACCGCGTACGGCGTGGACGAGGTGTAGGCCTCGCAGGTGTTGTGAATCTTCTTAAAGCCCAGCGCCGCGTCGCGCGTCGCCTCGAGGAGCCGCGTCTTGCCCACGCCCGGCTGGCCGTCGATCTGGATCAGGTGCCCGGCACCCGCACGCATGCCGGCCAGGATCTTGCGAATGACGCCCAGCTCGTTGTTGCGGCCGGTGAGCGCGAGCTTCTGCAGCGACACGGGGCGCGTGCGCGAACCCTTGGCCTTGCCGAGCGACCACGCGTGCACCGGCTCGGCCTTGCCCTTGACCGCGAACGGCTCGATCGCGACGGTCTCGAACAGCGTGTTCGAGCGCTCGAGCACCGACTCGGTCACGTAGGCGCGGCCGGGCTCGGCCTTCGACATCACCCGCGCGGCGAGGTTGACCGGGTCGCCCATCACCGTGAACGTGCGGCGGTAGGCGGGGCCGATGTCGCCGGCGAACACGGCGCCGCGGTTGACGCCGATCTTCACCGGCAGCGGCAGCTCGGCATCGAGGATGCGCCGCACCGCGAGGAGCATGCGCTCCTCGTCGTCACCGGTGACCCTGGGGGCGCCGGCGGTGAGGATCAGTTTGCCGCCGTTGGCGTCGAGGTCCGAGGCGAGCAGCGCTACGTCCTGCGATTCGGTGGCCGACTCCACCACGTGCACCAGCTGGTGCAACGCGTTCGTGGCGGCGTCGATGCCCTTCTCGGCGATCAGTGCGTCGATGCCCTCGTAGCGCAGGAAGGCGACCGTCACCGGCCGGTGTTCCGACGCGCCGGCGCCAGCGAGCACGTAGCCGCGCACCGCAAGTGGCAGGCAGTGCGCCAGCCGGTCGGTGGACATGTGCGGCCGGGGTGTGAGCGGCAACGTCGGCACGTCGCCGGGTGCAGTCGCGAGGAACTGCCCCGGCCCCTTGGGCTCGCCCAGGCATTCGGGCGGGAGCCGCGCGGCGGTCTCCGTGGAGAGGAGAATCTCGCCGGCGCTGGCGGTCTGCTCCATCGCCACCAGCCGGCTCCAGCCGGGGCCGGTGGGCAGGAGCTCCGTGTGCGAAGCGCCGACCGCAAAGAAGTGGAACTCGCCCGAGTGCACGCCCTGGGACATCTGCAGCGTGACCTCGGCGTCGGGCAGCTTGATGCGGCCGACGTCGTCGAGGACCGCGCGCATCATCAGCGTCGCGTGGCAGGCACGCTCGACGTGCGAATCCCCTTCGAACCAGAGGAGCAGCGCGTCGCCGCCAAACTTGAGCAGGCTGCCGCCACGGTCGTAGGCCACCTGCAGAATCGACTCGAAGCTCTTGCCGATGACCTCGGTGATCTGCTCCGCACCCTCCTTGCCCTTGCGGGCGAGCTGCTCGGAGAGCTTGGTGAAGCCCGAGATGTCGACGAACGCCGCGGTGCCCTCGACCGTCCAGCCGCGGGTCTCCGGGTGGTCGACGAGGTGCTGCTGCAGGATCCGCGGGACGTAGAGGTTGACCCGCTCGGCGCCACGTTCGGCGTCGGGCGTTGCGGCGGGCGGCGGGGCCGTCTCGGAGGGCGGCGGCGGGGTCACGGGGAGCGTTCGGTCGGCCTCTGCGAAGCTCCGATGGTAAACCGGCGCGGGAGTTCAGGCGGGGTGAATAGTCGCGTCCGGTCGGCCGTCCGGACGATACCGGACCAGCGTGCGGCCCGACTAACCTGAGTCGGAATTCGCCCCGAAGCCGGGCGTGGCGCGCCACGCGCTCCTGCATCGGGCGCAATATCGAAATCCTGTTCAGGTATGCGCCTAAGGCGTATATCCGACGTGTTGACCGTCGTCGAAACGCCGCTCTTCCAGCGCCAGTGGCCGCTCTATTGGACCGGGGACGCGCGCGGGCGGTTTGCCGAGGGTAGGTTGTCCTCCTTACGATCTACGCCAAGTCGACGACGGACAACATCACGCGTTCCAGGCTCCGGGAAATCCGCCGTGCCCTCGAAGACTAGCCCGCTGAACAGCGTGGAGCTCGCCGCCTACGAAGCCGGGAGGGATCTCGCGGACGACCTGCTGCAGTCGGTCCGCGAAATGAAGGCCGGAAGGGTCCAACTCGTGACGTCGCCGGTTGTGGAGGCCAGGAGGAAGACCGGTCTTTCGCAGTCCGAGTTCGCGGCACTGCTGGGCGTCTCGGTGCGCACACTCCAAGGCTGGGAACAGGGACGAAAGCAGCCGAGCGGTGCGGCCCGAACGCTGCTCGCGCTTGCGACCACCAATCCGAGAGCGCTTCTTGGGATGGTTGCCAAGTAGCGTAAGCGCCGCGGTCGGGCCGCCAGCGGCATGTATCGGCGCTGCGAGCGCTACGATGTCATCGAACGCTGGCGCGCCACCGGCCCGGGCTGGCAGACGCGCATGCCAGAGCGATTGAGCAAGGTGCGCTAACGCTGGCGCGACCGAGATCGCCATCCGACAACTTCGGCCATATGGTCGATGGATCGCATCAAGCTCTTCCGGGCACGATCGGCCGATGAGCAGTGCTCCCGTCGAGTCGGCCGGCGTATACTTCGGCGCCACGCGCGTCGGAGACGCCACCATGCGATTGACGGCAGTGTTTCGGCAGGTCCCGGAGGGGTACATCGCCTTCGTCGAAGAGCTTCCCGGCGCAAACACACAGGGAGCCACGCTCGACGAGGCACGCGCAAACCTTGCCGAGGCGGTCGAACTCGTCCTGGAGGCCAATCGCGTATTGGCCGAGGAATCGATCAGGGGCCAGGACGTCATTCGCGAGCCGTTCGATATTGCTGCTCGATGAAGCGGCTCGAGCTGACTCGACACCTCGAGCGACATGGTTGCGAGCTACTCCGAGAAGGCGCGAAACACGCGGTCTACGTAAATCGCGCGAAGGCAAAGACTTCTACCGCTCCAAGGCACCGGGAGATCGGCGAGTTCCTGGCGCGCAAGATCTGCAGGGACCTCGAGGTTGCCGATCCCTGACCTCAACGCTGCCAAACGCAGCAGCGCACTCGGAGCGCTGACTCAGAAGCTGATCGCCCACGGCGACGCCGTCGTCGCCGTGAACTTCGGCGTGAGCGTCGAGAAGTCGCTGATGCCGCCCTGACCCGGCGCCACCCAGTCGTAGCACTCCATCGCGGCGAGCTTGCCGTCGACGCCGTCCTTCGACGTGCGTGCCGGCCCGGTCGACTTGACCGCGATCCGGCCGCCCTTCTCCCGGATGTACATCTGCACGTACTGGCGGTACATGCCGCGGGCGAGAACGACAGGGCAGTTGGACCAGAAACGCGCAGGGCTCACGCCCTCGTCGAGGACGAACTCCTGGACGGGGAACGCGTCGCCCTCGAGCCCATCGTAGTACGCCTGCTGGCTCGTCGTGCGCAGCCAATACCGGACACCCGTCCTGTCGCCCAGGAACGCGAACTGCGCGTGCTTGCCGCCCCCGAAGGCGGAAAGAGAGGCCGCGGGTCCAGCTTGCGTAGCGGGGTCGGCGAACCACACCTTCACCGAATCCAGCACATAGGGATAGTTCGTCGCGTCGGCGGGTCGGTACCCCCCATTGGGTGCGAGCGAGGGATCGAAGTAGTGGTCGGTGTTGTTTGCCACCGCGACGAAGTTCGGCTCGGCGATGTCCACAGTGGTGATCGCCACCGCGTCCTCCTCTTGGCCGAGGCGGCCGCGGAAGAGGATCTGGAGCCGGACGTCGGTGGCCTCGATCGGGATGTGATTGTTCATGCCGAAGGAGAAGATCAGCTCCGCCCCGGGCGCGTTGCGCGTGACCGGTCCGCTGACGTTGATCACGTTCGAAACCGCGACCGACTCGTCCTGCCGACAGGAGTCACCCAAGAACAGGTCGCCACCGTAATGTCCCGACAGATTCGGCTGATGGCAACCGTTCCGGTGGTACTTGACCACCGCGCGCAGCACGCCAGGTCCCATGATCTCGTCGCCCGGCGTCGTGTTCCGCAGCTTGAGCCGCAGCTTGCGGAAGCCACAGGGCACGCCGCACCCGGCCGGTGACCCGTCGACGACCGCGTAGACCCCTTCCGCGGGCGGCCTCACCTCCATCTCGCCACGGAAGATGTAGTCGATCAGGCTTGCGGAATAGGCCACGGCCCGCGGCAGCAGATACTTGTGGTCCTGCTCGAAGGTGAAACGGTTGACCGTGAGCACCTCTGGCCCCGCGACGATGCGCTTGAAGTCCGCGCTGTAGATGGACTCTGCGCCAGCTCGCGGATTGATCCCGCCCGCCGTCGGTCGAAGCCGGTCATCCACGTTGGCCGCAAAGAAGCGGACGTAATAGTCCGGATACTGCAGCTCGCAGGGCGGCACCGCTCCCGCGCACAGATCGCCCGCGCGCACCTCCTCGGCCGCGCTTATTGCTGGCGGCGTGCGCTTCGTCGTTCCCGCGCTCAGGAAGTTGCGGCTCGTGAACTCCGCCAAACCTTTGCCGTCGTGGGCCCAGAAACGGCGAGGATGTGAGAACGTCGTGCGGTCCCCAGATCCATAGACTGGAGGGTACTCCGTGACAGGCAACGAGGACGCAGGAAGACTCTTCGTCCACTGCTCGTAAATGCTCGGCGCTTTAAAGGAACGGTAGAACGCACACTCGGGGCCGGATAGGAGCAGCGGAACCCAGCTCGGGCAGTACCGTTCCAGCAGTTCGACGTGGAGGTGTGCATCGTTCCGGACATGTTGAGGCTGCGCCATGTCCTGCACGTGATGAATGAGTCTGCCAATGGTCTCGAACACTTGCCCCGTTGCCGCGTCCCGTTGCGGCCTTGTCGGCAACGTGTACGAATCGGCCATGAACCCATTCAAGGCCTGCCGGGAATACTGGTTGCCGCCGACTCCGTCCAGCGCCCAATCGGGCGAAGCCACGGTACTCGAATTCAAGCTCGGAAAGAACTGCAAAACGACGTCAGGTAGCATCGTCGTCCACGCAGGCGCCGCAACCGAAAGGCCCTTTCCTGTTGCTGGATCAAAGAAGTGGTGTATCGATCGCGGCGGCAGCGCCAATACGGCATCTTCGAAGCGCGCTCCCTGGCGAACTAGCCTGAGAATGGTCGAAGATGATGACTCCGAGTCAGGATATCGCTGGCGGGCATCCCTAATGCCGTGCAGGAAGCCACTACGGCCTAGCTTGGCAGGATCCTTGACCAGCATCGATTGTTCAAGTGCTGCCTCGGACAGTTGACCGTGTGTCTCAATCTCGTAGCCAGCTGCAGCGCTCGGCAGAAGCATGGCCATCGTAGTGGCCAATAACTTGATCAGCCTCATTGTCCGTGCTCCAAGACAAACGACTTCAGGGACCCACAGGTTTTGGCCGCCCGAGCTTCCATGGTTTCAAGGCCCTCGAGACCAAACGTACTGCCTTGGCGGATGAAGACCTGATGCTGCTTGTCAACCGTATGGAGAAATCGCGGAATCGATTGCCAGACGCAATCCTCCTTTCCGATCAGCGTGTCCAAGACGGTACGCACTCCTGACAAGCGCTGTTTGTACTCGTCCTGTGAGTGCTCGAACCGTTTCAGCGGAACGCTCTTTCCGTTCCAACTCGAAACCAAATGCGGCGGGGCGAACTCGACTCCGTACCTTCCTTCCCAGAGAAAACTGACTTCGTAGCCCGGCTTCAGTAGGATCAGCAGCGGTGCTCCGTCGCGTATTCCTCCGTTCATCCAAACCTTCGGCCCCCAGCCCGGGAAAGAGAACTCGCCATTGGCGTTGGTGACGTCTTCCATCACCTTCACGTAGCCCTCGATGTTCCCACCTTCGAGGCCACCCTTCGCCTGCCAGGCGGCCAGCACGTTCACCCCTTCGACTGGCGCGCCAGTCGCGGCGTCGACCACCCGCGCCTTGATCGGATCGGCGTAATAGACCCGCACGCACGACGTCAGGGCCAGCGTCATGGTGAAGACGACGACCGCGCGGACTGCGCGTCCGAGCCAGGATCCCGGCGCGATGCGACGCACGCACCTCGTTGCGCTCCCGGGCGACGACCGCGTCGCCGTTACATCGAATCCAGTCGCCATATCCCGCGATCGTCCCTGAGGAAGTAGATGAAGAACAGCCGGTTCTGGCCGTCGATGTTGCGCGCTATCGTGTACTCGCCGACATCGTCCGCGAGCCGCCCGGTCATGGGCGCCGACCAGGTCGGGATGATCGAGGCGAAGTGCGCCGCGAGCGGCTCCAGGATCGGCTTGTAGCGGGCGGCTGTCACCGCTGGCAGCGACGTCAGCGCGAGATCGACGCGTCCCGACGCGATGGTAGCGGTGTACGTGTTCCAGACGGCCTTGAGCAGCGCGTCCACGCTCGCCTTGCTCTCCGCCAGCACGCCGACCTGCTGCCGGTACACGTTGCCCCCGGAATCGGTGACGACGACAGTCGGCGTCGCGATGCCCGCGGTAGCAAGCGTCAACTTGCCGAGCACTTCCTGATTCGCGCCCGTCGTGTCGAGGACCGCGCTGCCGAGATTCTCGTAGGCGACGCCCGCGATCGTGAGCCCGGTCGGGTTGTCGATCCGGATCGTCGCGGTATGCGGCGCGAAGCCGCTCTCGGGGTCAGCGAACACCCGGAACGGCGCGCTCCCTGACCGGGTGACGTTGCGAGTCGCCGTGAGCACGGTGTCGTCGGCCGTGACGACCACCACCGAGATCGCATTCGCGCCCTCCACCAGCGGGACATCGCTGGCGAAGAACTGGTTGCCGTGGACCCGGGCGCGCACGCCGTTGACCGTGACGCCGCTGTTTGCCGGAGCCGTGAACGTGCCGCTGACGAGTATGGACGACGCCGCGACCTGTGCGTTCTCTACTGGAGACAGGACAGTCACGGCGAGCGGTGCCACGTAGATCGTGACCACGCTCGACGTGCGTACCGCGCCCCGATTGTCCATGGCCCGGGCATGGATCGCGTACGTTCCCGTCGGCACGTTCGTCCACGCGTAGGCATGGGGTGCCGATGTGGCCGTCGCGATGACCGTGGTGCCGTGCATGAACTCGATCCGTGCGATCGTGCCGTCAGTGTCGCCGGCGGTCGCGACCAGGTTGACCGTCTGGCCGGTGACGAACTGTTGGCCCTCGCGCGGCAAGGCGAGGTTGACCGTGGGCAGCGCGTTCGATGTGACCGTGACGCTCGCCGGCGGGCTCGTCGTCGCCGTGCCCCTATTGTCGGTGGCGCGCGCGGTGATCGAATGCGTGCCCACGGTGGCATTGTTCCAGCTGAAGGCGTAGGGCGCGCTGGTGTCCGTCGACAGTCTTGCCGTGCCGGCGAAGAACTCCACCTTGGCGATCGAGCCATCGGCATCGCTGGCATTGGCCGACAGCGCGATCGGGGACCCGTACGCGAACGACTGCCCGGCCGCAGGAGCAGTGAGCGTG
>Ga0105106_10003800_pt1 | contig 10741 bp, 9 predicted proteins | sample PPLLaktember2015_5_FD_79109 | JGI IMG/M metagenome (GOLD analysis project Ga0105106, IMG submission 79109) | Freshwater sediment microbial communities from Prairie Pothole Lake near Jamestown, North Dakota, USA - PPLs Lake P8 Core (1) Depth... | ecosystem: Environmental > Aquatic > Freshwater >... | reverse complement strand
TTGAAGGACACTGCGACGAGAGAGGGACGAATGAATACAACATAGCCCTCGGCGACAGGCGAGCACAGGCTGCCAAGAGTTACCTCATCGATCTCGGGGTCGAGGCTCGACGTATGACGACCGTCAGCTACGGTGAAGAAAGGCCTGCGGATCCGGGCCACAACGAGGCTGCGTGGGCGAAAAACAGACGGGACGAATTCATCATCGAGTAGGTTGGAATTGCCGTCAGCCGCTTTCCTCTTTGGGGGAAGTGGGTTTCTGGTGAGATCCGGGCAGGCTGCAGGCGCATAGGGGTCTGCAGCCTGTCTTGTTTTCGCTGTGACGGTCTGCAAAACCGAGAGGGGCAGGCGAGCAGTGCGACAGGACTTGATGGATGGCGACATCTTCATGAGAATCTTGAAAGGCGGGACGGCATTTTTCGCCTTGGTGATGCTGTGCATGGGCTGGGGGTGTGCCTTACAGGACGATATGCTCATCGTCGATAAACGGGTCAACACCTTGAGCCAAAAGGTCGTCAAGAACGAAAAGGCGGTGGAGAGCCTTCACGCTGAGGCCTCCGACTATTTTAGCAGACAGACGCAATCGAACGAAGAACTCCGCAGCGCACAGGCCGATCTTCGCGCACTCGCCGATGGGCTGAAGGAGGAGGTGGAGGCACTGCGGGGGCAACAGGAAGAAAGTCAACATTTCAATCAACAACGGGGGGCCGTCCTATCGGAAGACGGAGACCGCTGGGCAAAAATGGAAAAATCCGTCCAGGGCATGCTGGAGCGGATCGTACACATTGAACAGTATCTCGGGATGGAACCCTCGGAAAGACTCCCCTCAGGGAAACCCGACCAAGCGAGTCGGGGCGAAGAGGCTGGAGCCGGGAAAACTCCTTCCCAGATCTACACCTTGGGCAAACAACACTTCGACAGAGGCGAATACGACAAAGCCCGCGAACTGTTTCAAACCTATCTGAAGAATTACCCCAAATCTGAAGATGCAGACAATGCCCAATTTTGGCTGGGCGAAATCTGTTACCGGGAAAAATGGTACGAAAAGGCTATTTTGGAGTACCAGAAAGTCATTGAAGGGTATCCCAAAGGCAACAAGGTGGCAAGTGCCCTTCTCAAACAGGCCTTTGCATTCCTGAAGTTGGACGACAAGGACAACGCCAGACTGATCTTCAAAGAACTGGTCCGCAAGTATCCGGAGTCCGCCGAGGCGAAGATTGCGAAGGAAAAACTGACTCAAATCTAGCCAACATCAGCCACAAGATATGACCGTTGAAACCTCGGTTCAAAGTAATAGGCATAGACCCCGGCTTGGCTGATACCGGGTTCGGTATCGTGGAAGGCGTGGGTTCCAGGGTTGAAACCTACTCCTTCGGCACGATCCGGACTTCTAAAGAGCAGGACCTGGCGCTTCGTCTCAACCGGATTTACTCCGAACTCCACAGCATCTTCACATCTGAAAAACCAAACCTGATCGCCATGGAAGGGGTTTTTTCTCTTCCTCGTTATCCCAAGTCGGGGATTGCCCTGGGAAAGGTATGCGGTGTCGTTTTGGTGGCGGGGGCACAGTGCGGTGTCCGGACGGAAGAGCTTGCGGTTAGGGAAATCAAACGCGTACTGACGGGAAACGGCAATGCTGCCAAGAGCCAAGTGGAACGGGCGGTGCGGCATTTTCTCAAAGGAGGCCGCGCGATTTCGTCTTCTCACGCCTCGGATGCCCTTGCCCTTGCCCTCGTAGGAATGTTGAGATACCAGTAGCGGTTAGGAGACGTCGGGATGATCGGGTATCTGGAGGGAAAAGTCATCGGGATGGACGACAATCGTATCCTGCTTCTGGCAAACCAGATAGGATACGAGGTCCTTCTGCCGGCGATTGTCCGGGAAACCCTTGATGCAAAGAAGATGGGGGAAAAGGTCGCCTTTTACATCTACTACCATCAAACGGAACGGCAACCCAAACCGATTCTTATCGGGTTCAACTTGGAAGCGGAAAGAGAATTTTTCAGACTTTTTATATCCGTGGAAGACATCGGTCCCATGAAGGCCGTTCACGCCCTCACGGTCCCGATACGCGACATTGCCAGGGCCATAGAATCCGGGGACATAACCGTTTTGAAGGGATTGAAGGGAGTCGGGAACCGGACGGCGCAGAAAATTCTGGCGACATTGGAAGGCAAGGTGGCCAAGTTTACCCTGATTCGGGAATCTGAAAAGGGAGCGGAGACCGTTCCGTTGGAAGATTTCAAGAAGGAAGTGGAGGACGTTCTTGTCAAACAGTTGGGCCACAAGACAAGGGAAGCCAGGGAAATGATCGCGGCCGCGCTGCAAAGGAACCGTCATATCTCCACTGCGGAACAGCTCTTTGAAGAAGTATACCGCGGAGAGGTGGCTTGATGGGAGATAACGGGCCTGAAAACAACGCCTTCTGTCGGGTCGCTATAGAACCTGACAGCGCGGACATCTCGGTCGGCGAAGAGGAGACCCCCGACATTGTCAATCTCAGGCCCAAAAGCCTGAAGGAATACATCGGGCAACCCGAAGTCATAGAGGCCCTTGCTATTGCCATCCAGGCCGCGTTGGAACGGGGAGAGCCTCCGGACCACATTCTTTTTCACGGCCCCCCCGGTCTTGGGAAAACTACGCTGGCTCATATTATTGCACAGGAGATGGGGGCCAATATTACGGTGACCAGCGGACCTGCCATGGAAAAAGGCGGAGACCTGTTGGGCATTCTGACCCACCTGGAAAAGTCCGATGTGCTCTTTATCGACGAGATCCACAGGCTGCCCAGGGTTGTCGAGGAATTCCTCTATCCTGCCATGGAAGACTTCGCCGTTGACTTCATCTTTGACAAAGGAGTCCATGCCAGGAGCCACCGATACCGCCTGGAACACTTCGTGCTCGTCGGGGCCACCACCAGAGCCGGTCTACTATCCGCCCCCCTTCGAGAACGCTTTGGCATATTCAGGACCCTTGAGTTCTACACGGTCGACGACTTGGTCGCCATCGCCAAGCGTTCGGCGGTACTGCTGGGCATCGCCATAGACACACAAGGGGCATACGAGATCGCCCGCCGCTCCAGAGGAACCCCGAGAATTGTGAACCGGCTCTTGAAAAGGGTTAGGGATTACGCCCAGGTGCGAGGAACCGGAACGATTACCGAAGAGATGGTCCGCAAGGCCCTGGTTCTCGAAGGGGTAGACGAAAAGGGACTCACGATTCTTGACCGGAAGTTTTTGCGAACGATCATCGACTTCTATCACGGTGGCCCCGTAGGGATAGACGCCATCGCGGCTACCTTGCAGGAAGAATCAGATACCCTGGTGGACGTGGTGGAGCCATATCTGCTGAAAACCGGGTTCTTGACCCGGACCTCCTCCGGACGAAAAGCGACGGAAGAAGCATATCGTCATTTTGGTGCTTCACCGCAAAAGGGCCTGTTCGGAAAGGCTGAATAGGACTATTCCTGTCACAAGGTGTTGAGGCCTGGGTTTGGCACCGCTCTTTTCGGGGGAAGTTCCCGCGCTTTTTGTTGCAGGAGACGTCCAATACCGGAAGCTGCCCGTGACGATTGCACAACCTATTATTACGCTGCTGACCGATTTCGGCCTTGAGGATGAGTACGTCGGCGTCATGAAGGGCGTTATCTTGTCCATCAACGCACGAGCCAACATCGTTGATATCACCCACAACATTGCAAGGCACCGTATTCGACAAGCGGCCTTGGTGCTGAAGAGTTCCTTTCCCTTTTTCCCTCAAGGATCCATCCATGTGGTCGTCGTCGATCCAGGAGTGGGAGGCCGCCGCGACATTGTGTGTATCAAATGCAGAGGGCATTACTTCATCGCACCCAACAACGGCGTGTTGAGCCTGGTTGTCCTCGAAGGTCACGCGGATAAAGCCTTTGCGGTTACCAACGGGCTGTTTTTTTTGGAGCCCATGAGCAATACCTTTCATGGCCGCGATATTTTTGCCCCGGTGGCCGCCCACCTTTCAATGGGTATCGACATATCCCGTTTCGGACGACCGCTTTCACCGGAAGACATCCGTAAGCTGGACATCTCGGTTCCTTCGTGTCCTTCCAGGGACCGGCTTGAGGGAGAAATCGTCTCGGTCGATCATTTCGGCAATCTGTTGACCAACATTGATCTGGATACCTTCAGAAAATTTGAAGCAGATGAAGGCGGCGCAGATGTGGTTATCAGTGTTGCCGGGGAACAGATCCGGGGGGTGTCCGGCTCCTATGACGCCGTGCCGGAAGGAGTCCCCCTGGCCGTATTTGGAAGTCGAAACTTTCTGGAAATATCCGTAAATCAGGGAGATGCCATGGCCTATTTCAATGCGCGGGTCGGGCAAGGCCTGACAATGACAAGAAAGAGACGCCATGAATCCCGCTGAGGCACAACCCACACGACGCCAACACGAAAGAAGGGATTTTTTCAGGCAACTCCAGGGGCATTTGCATGACACTAAATTTTTCGCCACGATACGAAACCTAAGTCTGGGCGGCATCTGTTTCGAGGTCGACTACCTGTTTAGGCCAGGTCAGGACCTCCAGCTTCTCCTCAAGCTGTCCGAGTCAGACCTCGCCCCCTTGGAGGTAGTAGCCGAGGTGATGTGGGTCCAACCCGTACACATGCTTTTCCACCGGGTTGGGGCCAGATTCAAGGGATTGACGCTCGCAGCGGAAGCGGGTATCTGTCGGTTTGTCTCCGGTTTCAAGGCGAGTCTTGGAGACGAAGTTGATGGCGCGCATAAGTATCGTGTCCTGTTCAGTCCGTTTTCCTTGTGCAACATCACACTCAAGAACCGTCTGACGATGGCTCCGATGTTCTGGGGGTATGCTAACGAGGACGGCACCGTCAGCCGACGGCTCTTTGACGCCTATCAGGAAATAGCCCTCGGCGGTGTGGGCATGATCGTTGTGGCCAACGCCGTTGTGGAACCGTCGGGGGTGATGGCTTCCAGGGCTCTGCGGATTGATCACGACCGCTTTGTGCCTGGGTTGGCAAAACTTGCTGAAGCGATCAAGGCCTGTGGCGCCGCAGCCTGTCTTCAGATCAACCACGGTGGAAGATGGGCGAATGTCGAAAAGCCCTTGGCCCCTTCCCCTCTTGTCATGGCAGTATCCTCTGAATGGGAGGCCCTGGATGGAATACGCAAGGAGATGTCCAAACGCCACCAGATGCGCCTGGTCAACAAGTTCGTGTCCTCATTCATGAGATGTCGTAAGGGTATGACCGCTGACCAGATCGACAGCGTTCAGGAATCCTTTGGCAAGGCCGCCCTGAGGGCCAAAAGAGCGGGGTTTGACATGGTGGAACTCCATGGCGCGACCGGATACCTCTTGAGTCAGTTTCTTTCCCCGAGATCCAATAAACGGTCCGACGAATATGGCGGTTCCCTGGAAAACCGAATGCGGTTTCCTTTGGAAGTGGTCAGGAGAGTAAAGGAATATGTGGGTGACGAAACCCCCGTGGGATACCGGCTGCTGGCAGATGAGTGGCTTCCGGCCGGCTTTGGCATCGAAGAGGCGCAGGCCTTCGTCCGGCAGCTTGAAAAATCTGGAGTTTGTTACGTATCCGTCACTGCGGGCACCTACGAGTCATTTTTCCTCCCCGAGATCATGAATCAGTGCAGACAGGAGGGCCACACCATACCCTTGGCCGGCAAGATCAAGGAAGCCGTCCCGGCATTGCCTGTTATTGTTGCCGGACGAATCGTTACGCCCGTCCTTGCCGAGGGGGTCCTCAGAGAAGGTGCAGCCGACCTGATCGGCCTGGCCAGGGCACTTTTCAGTGACCCGTTATGGCCCAGGAAGGTGACCGAGGGGCGTGAGCATGAGATTCTTTGTTGCACGTGCTGCAACTCGTGTCTTCTCCAAGTCATCAAGGATGAACCGGTCGTGTGTGTCCGATGGGACATGTTGAAAAGAGCCGAGCTCAAATTGGAGTTAAAACAAAAAAAGGCGAAATGGGAAAAAGTTCTGATCGCAATGGACGATTCAGAGAAGTCGTTGGAGGCCGTTGAGTATGCCGGTCATATGATCGGTCCGGGCAAAAAAGTGACGCTGTTTAGTATCGTCGATTCGGACTCAGGCACGGAAACGACCCAACAAGAAAGGGAATCGGTGATGGCGCAGGCGAGGGGGTTTTTGGAAAGCGCGGGAATGCGTGGAGAAGATATCGACACCAAGATCGTGATCATGAAAAAGGGTATCGAGCGGGGGATCTTGGATGAGATTGAAAAGGGAGGATACGGTTCCGTTATTCTGGGAAGAAGGGGTGTATCAAGAACCCATGAGGTTTTGTTCGGGAGTATCTCGAACCACATTATCCATCATGCCAAGGGGTGCGGGGTATGGGTCGTCGACTAGGAGGCTCTCTGCGATTTCAACTTTGCTACCCAAAGGGGAACAGGGTAAAAGCAAGAACGCTCCAGACGGAATGACAAATGATGACGGGAAAAAGACGCCCGAGCCGCCAATACATGAGCCCCCAAAACGCGCCGGCCACCCAAGCCGCGCCGATCAGCACCACATTGAACGACCAGACATGTACGCCGGCGTAGAGTGCGGTCGCCAAAAACCATCCCTGCCATGCGCCGAACCGGTCCATGAGCTGGCGCTGGATAAAGCCGCGCCAGTAGTACTCTTCGCTAGGCCCTGTCACAAATAGCGCCAACACGATCATGAGCCACAGCGGCGTCCCCTGTCCCTGCCCATATATCCTGCCTATCTCGTCCTGGGCAAAAGGGACAAGAGCCGTGGAGAGCACTTCTGCCATCCAAAACACGATATAGAGGACAACAGCGGAGGCCAGCCCCAACAAGATGGTCTGCCTGTCACAGCGCCACCGCCCGGTCTCTTGACGTTGAAACCGAATGGACAAAAAAGCCAAGATCGCAGCAGACAAGGAGATCTTTACCCAGAAGGAACCCCAGTTCACAGAAAATGCGACAAACCAGAACAGGTTGGCCAGCGCCACGGTTCCCACAGCGGGAACCCACCACCGAGCGTTCGTCAAAAGTCATCTCCTTCCTCACTGGCAGCTCAAATCTCGATTCATGTATTAGAAGATGGGATCTGTGGCAAGGGCTTTCTGTGTCAAAACCCGAACACGGCTATTACCGGAAAATGATCCGAGAGAAACGTGCCGTCCACCGATGCTTGTCCCACACGACACTCCTTCATTCTTAGAGGCCCTCGGAACAGGATCCAATCGATATACCCGGCTACCGGTTCTCCTGTGAACCGGTGGAAAGTGCTCGGGTAGGGCTCGGTAAATGTCTCCCGGAAGCCCAATCCGTTTTCTCGCCCGTCCGGGGTTCCCGTAAGCCATCGATAACAGGGACTGTCCGGAGTTGCATTGAAATCCCCCATAAGGATCACTGGGATCTCCTGCGAATAAGCGACCAGGTGTTGTTTAATCACACGGGAAGCCCCCATTTGGGCTGGGACATCAAAGTCAAAATGGGTGTCGATGCAAATCACGGGGCGACCCTCCAGATAAAAAAGTCCGAGTGTTCCCTGCCTCGGGAACCGGCTCCCAAAGGAGCGGCTGGGGACCTTAGGGGTAGCGCTTAAGAAAAAACTGATCTGTTCTCGACATACCAGCGACCGACGATAGAAAAGCACGTTGTCCTGCCAAAAAGTGGGGGCTGGGAGCCGCTTTCCGATATAGGCATATCCCGGCAGATTTTCGGCCAGATAGTCGATCTGAAAATGGTTGGCTTCCTGTGTAGCAATAAGATCGGGCCGTTGTTCCTGGAAAAAACTGAGCACATGGGCTTTTCGATGTTCCCAGGCATTGGGGCCATCATCGGCGAGGCCAAACCGCAGATTCAAGGAAAGGACGGACAGTTCTTCCACGGGAACACCTGTAATCTACGATGGGTAGAGCAAAGAAAGATACGCCTCCATGTCCAGCACGGGGGATCGGACGTTCTCAAAGGTCATGTCACCAAAAGGAAGACTCTCTCCTTTGCAAACAATCTCAAAGATGGCCAAATAGTTAAGAAGAATTCTATGGTCCCACCTCAGATTCAGCCTATCCGCCAGCGCACGGATGTTCGTCTTTTCACCTTCTATCTCCAAGAACACACCCACGGGAGTCGTGTCAATAAGAAGCTTGGTGTCGCCGTACAGGAAGGTTTCCCGCCATTTCTCGTATCTTCGTTCGGGAAAAAACCCGAGAGCCTCCAGAAGGGCCTGACAATTCCCAAAATCGTCAACAGTCACCTCAATCTCTCGGTAGACCTTGAACTGGGGATCACCGTTTCGGGGCGGCGATTTGAATGTGAGCCGTGCCTTATCGTCCTTTCTCAACCTCAGGAGGATACCCCGCGCCTTGAATGTTTTCTCCTTATTTTCGAGACAGATGTTTCTCTCAAAAATACGGCCCAAGGAGACCGCTCCCAAGGCCAAAAGGCGCGCACGGGTCCCATTGGCATCGGAAAGGTAGAACTTGACCTCCACTTCCAAACGATCGTCCACGGCACACCGGAACAGCATGATTAAAAATTGAATTATATTTGTAATTTATCGAGTCAGAGGGAAAAAGTCAAATCCAATCCTGTCGGCCGTTTCAGATGGGATCGATACATGTTGAGGTCTTTTTTCTGTTGACATACAATATATTGTATGAAAAACAAAAACTCTCCCAGGTTTGCTCACTCTCCAGGAAGGCGTCGGAACCTGCGGCCCTTTCCGAGAAAAAGCCTTTGAAAAAACCCAAGAGAACAATATAGCCCGTGGCCCTCAAGAGACCAGGCTTTGGATCATCTTGGAGAAACATCCTTTGAGATCATCGACAATCGCGTTGCGGAGGTTGAATGGAGCAACAAGGTAAGGTCTTGGTGACAGATGATGGAGTTATGGACCTCAGTCTTTACAGTTGGGACGACCAACGGTTTTCCGACATCCTGGTTCGGCAACATGCGATCAATACGGATCAAGCCCTGGATATTAGCAAGTTTCTGCGGGAAGAAATCGCCAAAATGGGATTGTTTACCATCACCTTGCCGATCATTGAAAGGATGATAGAGGCCAAGTTGCTGGAATTCGGTCTGACCAAGCCCTCGCCCGTCCGTTTGGACTTCTCGATTTTTGTCAACAAGGGCATGGTTCTTTCGGAGAATGCCAAGACGGTCCTCAAAAAAAGGTATCTCAAGAAAAACGGCGATGGGAAGACGATCGAAGCCCCGGCAGAGATGTTCCGGAGAGTCGCCCGCCATATTGCCGGGGCGGAAGCCAAATACGGTACCGCCGCGGACGTGGAGAGGGCGGAGAAGGTCTTCTACGACATGATGACGGAATGCCTCTTTCTGCCCAATTCCCCCACGTTGATGAATGCGGGTCGCAGGCTGGGACAGTTGGCGGCCTGCTTTGTGCTTCCCGTGGAAGACAGTATGGAGGGGATTTTTGACTCCCTTAAGAACGCGGCGTTGATCCACAAATCAGGCGGTGGTACGGGATTCTCTTTTTCCCGCTTGAGACCGAAGCACAGCCGCGTCGGCACGACCGGCGGCGTGGCTTCGGGGCCGGTCTCGTTTATGCGGATTTTCAACACGGCCACGGAACAGGTGAAACAGGGGGGTACGCGCCGAGGGGCCAACATGGCCATCCTGAGAGTCGACCACCCTGACATCATCGAATTCATCCACAGCAAACAGAACCACAACGAACTGAACAACTTCAACATCTCCGTCGGGGTCACCGATGCATTCATGACGGCAGCAAAAAGCGGGGTCACCTATGCCCTCATCGACCCTGCCACAAAGAGTAAGGTGGGAGAACTGACGGCGGCCGACGTGTATGACGCCATGGTCAGGCAGGCCTGGGATAATGGCGACCCTGGTGTCGTGTTTCTGGATCGACTGAACAGGGACAATCCAACGCCCGCCCTCGGAGAGATAGAAAGCACCAATCCGTGCGGGGAACAGCCTCTTCTGCCGATGGAGGCCTGTAACCTGGGATCCATCAACCTGGCGAAATTCGTCGTGGAAAGCGGAACCGGGCCCACGATCCGTTTTGAAGCCTTGAGAGAGGTCATCTGGCAGGCTGTCCGCTTTCTGGATAATACGATCGACGTCTCAAAATACCCGCTTCCGGAAATCGATGCGATGGTGAAGGGGAATCGAAAGATCGGCCTCGGCGTCATGGGCTTTGCCGACATGTTGTATCAGTTGCGGATCCCATACAACTCGGACAGAGCCCTTGAAGTGGCCGAGGAAGTTATGGGGTTTATCCAGAAAGAATCCCACAAAGCCTCACAGGCCTTGGCGGAAGAACGAGGGGTCTTTGCCAATTTCGACAAGAGTGTTTTCAACAATCAAGAAGGAGTGGCTTATCGTAACGCAACCACAACGACCATCGCTCCAACGGGGACGTTGAGCATCATCGCCGGGTGTTCCAGCGGGATCGAACCGCTTTTTGCACTCAGTTTCGTGAGAAACGTCATGGACAATGACGAGCTCTTGGAAGTGAACCCGTGTTTCGAACGGGTCGCCATACAAAGCGGTTTTTACAGTCGGGAGATCATGGACAGGATTGCCCGGGAGGGGACTATCTCACACATGGCTGAGATACCGGACGATGTCCGCCGGGTCTTTGTTACGGCGCACGACGTCTCTCCGGAGTGGCACATCCGAATGCAGGCGGCCTTCCAAAAATATACGGACAACGCGGTATCAAAAACCGTTAATCTTCCGGCCCATGCTACCGTGGAGGAGGTCCGCAAGAT
>Ga0105106_10003799_pt1 | contig 10742 bp, 5 predicted proteins | sample PPLLaktember2015_5_FD_79109 | JGI IMG/M metagenome (GOLD analysis project Ga0105106, IMG submission 79109) | Freshwater sediment microbial communities from Prairie Pothole Lake near Jamestown, North Dakota, USA - PPLs Lake P8 Core (1) Depth... | ecosystem: Environmental > Aquatic > Freshwater >... | reverse complement strand
CCAAAGCATTCAGCATGCTCCACTGCCCCGGCGGCAGAAGACTTTGTGCGCTGACCTTCACGGCGGGCCCCTGCATCGTGGCCATGGACCGGCTGGTGACGGCCGGCTGGGAGCTTCCCGAGCTTCGAGAGGAGGTTCGGGAGCGCATACGGTCCCTCATCGGCGAGAAGACGCCGGTGGAAATCCAGAACCCCGTCGACCTGACAGGCCCCGGTTTTCTCCCGACGACCTACGTCCCGGTGCTGGAGTCGGTTCTGGGGGAGGATTTCGATGCCTATTTCCTGGTGTGGAACTACAATCCGTTCATCCGTGTTCCGGTCGTCGAGCTGGTAGAGCTGATCCGCCGGAATTCCCAGAAGCCTGCGGTAGTGGTTCTACTGGCTCATCAGAAGGAGGCGGAGCCCTTCATGCAGCGACTCACCTCCGCCGGTGTCTGTACTTACCTGACACCCGAAGACGGTGCAACCGCCTTGAACGCACTTTTGATGCGATCCAGCTTCCAGAAGCGAGGTGAGCAGTCATGATTCTACCTGAGCACGAAGCCAATCGACTCATGGACGAGGCCGGGATTCCGGTCATCCCGCTCTATCGTGTCGACAGCCGTGAAGACCTTGCCCATCAACTGTCGAAGCTCGGCTATCCGGTGGTCCTCAAGCTGTCGTCGGCTCGCTGCACCCGTAAGACGGAGGCAGGACTGGTCCACCTCAACCTGGGGTCCTGGGACGCGGTCGAAGCAGCCTACCTGGATCTCCAGGGCCGCCGGGCTGAGCTGGACCCGGAAGGGGTGATCATCCTGGAGCCCATGGCTGAGGCCGGCGCGGAGCTTTTCCTGGGAGTACAGGACCATCCCCAGTTTGGCCTGGTGATGAGCTTCGGGCTGGGTGGGATCTGGCTCGAGCTCAACCCGGACGTGACCTTTCGACTGCTTCCGGTGGAGCGGTACGATCTGCATGAAATGCTTGACGAGTTGAAAACATGGCCGAAACTGCAGAAAGGTTTCAGGCATCTTCCTCCGGTCGGCAAGTCGGAGTTGATCGATCTCATGGAGAAAGTGGCCAATGTGATCCTGAACCGGCGTGAGATCAAGGAGCTGGATCTCAATCCCATCGTGGTCGGACGAAACGGACCGGTGGTTGTGGACGCCACGGTGGTCATGGACTCGCTTCGGTATGACAGCGGGTTCTCTTCGTAGGGTGGGTAGAAACGGAAGTTTTGCCCACCGAAGAGCTCGGCTTCACGGCCATGGTGGGCAAGATAGAACCCTTGCCCACCCCACATGGATATAGTATCCGGCCTCATTTCTTGTTGTAGTAGGAGGAGGAGGTTATCCGAGAATGCCGTAAACACCTGTCTCGCTCAAGGGCGGGGGAGGCGTTTCGGGTTTCAGACGGCTTCCCGGTCCAGGCAGGGGTTGTAGTAGCCCAGGTCTACGTCGGGGAGCTCATCCTGGATCCGATTCATCAGCTGCCGCATGCCGAGAGCCTTTCTGCCCGGGGGAACGTTGAGCTCCCGCAAATACCATTCGGGGTCGATGTTCAGATTTCGCATCTGGATGAGGTCGATTCGGGTATCCTCGACGAATTGGCGAAGGGCCTGCCATTCTTCTTCTTCATCGGTGAAGCCTGGCAGGACGAAGTAATTGATAGAGACGAAGCCGCCGTGGGATTTCATGGCCAGAATCGATCGCTTGAGGTCTTGGAAATCGTAGCCTCTGGGCCGGAAATAGGCCCGATAGCAGTCCGGTCGGCAGCTGTTGATGCTGACCCGCATGCTGTCGAGGCCCGCCCGGCACAGCCTCTCCACCCCCTCGGGCAGACTGCCGTTGGTGTTCAGGTTGACGGTTCCGCGTGTCGTGGACTGTCGCATGGCTCTGACGGATTCCGCAATGGTCTCAGCCTGCAGGAGAGGCTCACCTTCGCAGCCCTGGCCAAAGCTGACAACGGCTTTTGGGGCTTTCTCGAGATGCGGAACAGCCACGCCGCAAATCTCTTCGGGAGTGGGGACGAACCGGATGCGATCCTGGGTCGCGCACAGATCTTCCCGATCCTGCAGGCTGATGCAGCCCAGGCAGCGCGCATTGCAGGCGGGTGAGGTCGGGAGCGGGGCCTCCCATCGGTTCATGAAAAGGTTGCGGGCGGCGGGGCAGCCGTAGGTCAGGGCGCAATGACCCAGGTGCTGGATCAGCCGGTTCTCGGGCTCCCGTTGCATCCTGGCTCGTGCGTTTCGTCTGATGCGGACAGGGTCGAAGTTTCGATAGTCCTGTCGCTCGTCCTGATCCACCCTCACTCCGGCAGCCACGAATTCACCTTTGTGCCAGCCGACGGCCGTGTAGGCAAAAAGCGGCAGCAGCGGAGCCGCCGGCAGGCTCTCCCAGGCTGCGGCATAGACCTGGGTGTGTGCGGGCGACATGAACGTCGCCACTGCCTGGATCCGGCTTCCGGGCTCGTACGGGTCCTCTGAAAGGGTCTCGAACCTCTTGTTTCGGGGGTTGAAGCCGACGGGCAGGCGGCCGGGAAGCAGGAAAAGCTCGCTCCCCGGCGGGAGGGGAATCCAGTCTCGCTGCTGGAGCCGCCGCCATTCGTGACCGCTGCGTCCAACCATTTCCAACAGAGGCCAGTCGAGAATCCTGCCCTCGGAATCCGCGTAGAGCAACCTCGGCCTACTCGGCATCTTGCCTTTCCAGAATATTGCGGAAGCTTCGAAGATTGACCTGGGTGCTGTTGTTGAGGACTTTGAGGAATTCGTCCAGAAACTCGAAGGCGAACGGGCTCATCCGATGGTGGTGGAGCATGATGCCAACGGGCTCCTTTTTGGCCATCATCGTGGAGAGCTCGTCCAGGAGATCGGTGTAGTCCTGCTCGGAGTCTTTGGCCTTGCGGGTGTGGAGGTCGATTTGAATCCTCAGATTGGCCAGGCTGGACGGACTGCGAACGCCCCGGGGGAAGGGACCTGCCAGCGAAACTCCCTTGAAATGGAGCTGTTTGACGATCTTGATGGTCAGGGGGGAAAGGCGGTTCCAGGGAGGTGTGAACACCGGGATGAACCGGTCCAAGAAAATCTCCTCCATCTTCTGGCGCCCTTGCCAGATGTCCCGCCATTGTTTTTCGAAAGAGCGATGCTCTCCGAACTCAGACTTCTTCCCACTCCGCTGCCAGTTGACGTGTCGCCATCCGTGTTGATGCCAGCCCCAGAAGGGTTCATCGAGCGGGGCAGAATGGAAGAGCTGATCCTTGCGGACCTGGCTGAGCCAAGCCGGCACCACTGCCATGGCCAGCGGAGTCTCGCGATGTCTGAACAGGCGGCAAAGGGCCTCGAAAGCCCGGCCTCCAGCCCCAATGTCGTCCGCGCGAAAAAAGACGGTGGGGACGTGATTTCCCGCCCAGCGCTCGGCTGCCTCATGCAGTTTCCCTCGCCATTCCCCCACCGGACTCTGCCAGATGGCTGAACAGTGCCTCGGTCGATAGTGATTGGGCAGATCCAGATTCTGCATAATAGCGGTGGAACTCTTTTCCAAATTATGGCACTCCTCTTCACGACGAAGCGTCAGAGCGCGTGGTGTGTGGGATGAGCGCAAAGGCGGTCAAGGGGAGGAAGGCAAGTCTGCGAGTCTGAGCTGGACCCCTGCTTTCGATCGTGAGCTAGATTATAGGACGGCCTGCCTTTCGTCAAGCGCTTCGACCGGCCTCGACCGATGCCTCGACCGTTGCTTTCGAACCAGGGTTTCCGACGCACATGGAACCCCGGTGCTCGCAGCCGCGTGTGGCTGCCGGCGCGTTGGAGATTGGGGGATTTGAGTCTCAAGGAAGGGGGGGAGTGTTCTGGAGGAAAAGATGGTCGGCCCAGGTTCAGCAGTGCCCCAAAAGGCCTTGGAAAGGCAGATCCGTCGCCACGTCAATGCGCCGGTGCACCGTTTCCTGGCGGTGGCGCCGCCGGAGCTGGCGCCGTTGTGTCTTGAAGAGCTGTTGGCTCTGGGCTTCACATCGGCGGAAATGACCCCGGCCGGGGTCGAGCTCACCGAGAAGTTGCGGATGGCCTACGGAGCGAATTTGTGGCTTCGCACGGCCAGCCGGGTTCTTTGCCGCATCGCCCGGTTTCGGGCCGGCGCGGTGGAGGAGCTCTTCAATCACTGCCTCTCCTTCAAGTGGGAGCTGTGGCTTCCTCCTTTGATACCATTGAGCGTGGAAAGCCACGTGGTGCGCTCCCGGATCGAGCACGAAGGGGCCGTGGTGAGGACGGTCACGCGAGCGATTCAGCGGCATATGGAGTCGCTGGGGGCCCCCGTTTCCTTCTATGCTCCTTCCAGCGACGAGGCTCTGCGGGAACAAAGCCCCCTCGATCCGATGAGCCGACAGAGGATCCTGGTGCACATCGAAGACAACGCCTGTGAGATCAGCCTCGATACGACGGGGTGCCATCTCCATCAGCGGGGCTACCGGCTGCACCATACGGGAGCCCCCATCCGGGAAACCCTGGCTGCGGCCATTCTCATGCGCTCCGGATGGAGTGGGAAAACGCCCCTGGTGGACGGCATGTGCGGATCGGGAACGCTGGCTATCGAAGCAGGGTTGATCGCCCGCCATATGCCGCCGGGGGAAGGCCGCACGTTCCTGTTCGAGGCCTGGCCCTCCTTCGAGGAAAAGACCTGGGGATACCTGCGCAGAAAGGCCAGGGAACAGGTTGCCGCCGATTTGAAGGCTCCCGTTTTCGGGATCGATCGAGATCCTCATTCCCTGGAGATTTCTGCAGGGAATGCGGCTCGCGCCGGCCTGGAAAAAGATATCCGCTGGGAGCTGGAAGACTTCTTCCGGTGGAATCCTCAGCGCTCAAATCTGACTCCGGGGACTGTGGTCGTGAACCCGCCCTACGGAAGGCGTTTGAAAGAGAATCCAATCAGGATATATGAATACCTCGGAGCGCATCTGCGAGAAGCCTTCGCGGGCTGGCAGGCGGTGGTCCTGGCACCCACCCGCGAGCTGGCGATGAAGCTGCGAATGCCGACCGTGAGATCCTGGACAGTCACTCACGGGGGCTCTCCGGTTGTGGTTGTGTTTGGCAACCTGAAATGATCGCTTTTCCGTCCGAACAGCCGCCGGCCGGTTGTGCGTCGGTAATTTTGGCACACTCTTCCAGCCTGACTATCTGAATTCACCCCTATGAGCCGAAATCTCCATCTGTGAGGGCCAAAGTGAGCGCGAAGGAGCTCCGCCGAGAGAAGCTTCTCAAGTCCTACGGGAACCTCAGTTCTGCCGAGCGAGCCCTGTTGCAGCTGCTGGCCGTCATTTACGAGCCGGTCAGCCAGTCAACGATACTGAGGTGCCTCCAGAGATCCGGGATCGAGCCCCACCGAGAGAGGACCACTTCTCTCCGGGTTCTGGTGCCCCGCCTTCAGTCACTCCTTGACTCGAAGCTCATCGATTCAGGCAACCAGGTGAACCGGGGAATCCTCGAGATCGTCTGTCGGGATGCGCTGGCAGGCGAAAAGGCCGTCGATGAGGAGATGATGCTCTCCGGGATGGAGGCGCCGTCGTCCTGGGCACGGGAGGCTTCGGTCAAGGATCGGTGTCACCGGTGTGAGAACCGGCTGTCCGGACCCTGGCTGAAGACGGTTCGTGGACCGCTTTGCCTGGATTGCTTCGGACTCAGCGCCCGTTCGGTGCTCTCGAGAGAGGATGTCTCCGAATGGCCCCCGGAAAGATGGACGGACGCTCTCTCCCGCGGGGGGGATCTGCGCTCGCGCTTGAAGGTGCTCTGGCAGTTCCGAAAGCTGATGCCCGTGGTTTCGGCCCTTCAGCCCGAAGAGTGGGAGGAGGTGGCTTCGCTGCTGCTGGAAAACCTCGGTCTGGACCGCGGACATCCCGCGGATTGGACCGTGAGGGAGGCCGCTGCCGAGGCTGTGCCTCTTCTGGGGGAAAAGGTCATCCCGCGCCTTCAGTCCATCAATTCCAGGAAGTGGCCCGACTTTGCCGGTGCCGTTCGGGCAGCAGCGAGCATGAACCCCGAGCAGCATGAAGGGATTCTCCGGATGCTGCAGAGAGCCGTCAAGCATTCTCACCCCGAAGTGCGGAGGTCTCTGGCACTGGTCCTGAAGGAAAACACGGCCGCCTGGGCCATGGAGATCAAATTGAAGCTCGTTCGGGATCGAGATCCATCGGTACGCAAGGTGGCCAGCGAAGGGGCACGGATCGGCGATTTTAGAGGCTGGGGCGAGGCGTCGCCATCCCCGGCACCTTCGGCAGTCCTCACGACACCTTTTGGGCGGCTCGCCAAAGCGGTCCGTGACGAGCTCCCCCTCAGTGGTGTTCACTTCAGTTCCCGGTCCGTGTACTGTCAGCGTGTGCACAGGGATTTGAGAATCGGGGTTTATCTGGGGGACCAGTCGATGGTCGGCACGGCTTACCATCTGATGGGAGTCCACTGCCCCCACCTGCTGCCCAAAGCGGACCCCGTCGCCGCGATCTGCTGCAACCCATTCGATCGCGACTGGTTTCAGGGGCAGCCCCATTGGATCCAGATCCAGGCGGTCCGTGCCGCATTCACTCAGGCTCTGACCCATCTGGAGCCCGATGGGGAGGTGTTGCAGTATGTTCTCGAGTCCAATCTCCAGAAGCGGGTATCCCGAAGTGAAGCTGCCGACCTCCTGCGCGCTCTGTGCGCTCGGCTGCTGGTAGCAGGACGAATCGACGAAGTTCAGACGATACTCAGAGAAGCTGAGGAGAGCTTCTGGGGGGAAGGGTTCCGCGGGTGGATGGCCCTTCTTCGGGGAGACGCTTCAGAAGCCGTTGCACGCTATGAAGTCGAGCTCAAGGAACTGCGGCGACTGACGGGGAAGAAGAGCGCATATTTTTCTGATTTGGAGGGGATTTTCTTTCCACTGGCCTTCATCGTTGAGGGCGATTCCGGCCAGCTCAACCGATTGAGCCAGCTCGTGGGCTGGGCCGAGTCCAAGGCACCTCAGGGGTCGGCCCTTTCGGGGGCCTGTCTCTGCATCAGGGCCATCCTCCATGTGCTCAAGATGGAGCCCGATGCGGCCCGTGAACTTCTCGCGACGATCCGTGGAGCCACGGATTCCCTCTCGGTCTTCCTGGGAGCCCTGGCGTCCTACTGGTTGGAGGGCGGGCTGGACCAGGACCGTGTCGACCAGGTGAGCCGCCTCTTCATGGGAGCACGCCGCCTTGGGCTCGACTGGCTGGCCATGGAATGCGCCGAGCTTCTCAGGCTGACCGAGCAGGACACCCCGTATAGACGGAGAATTGTGGAGAGAATAGCCGATGAAACGGGGATGCGGTCGATCATTGGCTCGCTGAAAATCGAGGAGCCCTGGAAGAGGAGCTTGAACGCGCTGATCCGGGCTGTGGAATCCACCCGGGAGGACAAGACCCCGGAGGCGGCGAAACGCAGGTTGATCTGGCTGGTGAGCGTGCAGGATGGCAAGGTAGACCTGCAGCCCCTGGAGCAGAAGCGGAACGCCAGAGGCGAATGGACCAGGGGACGCCCGGTGGCGTTGAGCCGGTTTCAGAAAGGAACGGGGCTGGAGCCCCTCTCGCTGCACGACCAGGCCATCCGGGATTCCCTGGTCAGGGATTACATTTATTACGGCATGGAGCTCCGGTTTGAACGGGACAAGCTGCTCCCTGCGCTCGTTGGGCATCCGCTCCTCTTCCTGGAAAAGGCCCCTCAGGTTCCCGTCCAGTTCGTCAGAGGGGAGCCGGAAATCCTGGTCTCCCGGTCCGGAGACGCTCTGAGCATAAACTTCACCCACCGCATGTCCGAAAGCCGATTCCTCCTGGTGGAAGAGACCCCGACGCGATTCAAGGTTGTCGAGGTTATGGAGGACCATCGCCGCATCGCACGGATACTGGGGGAGCGCGGTCTGCAGGTCCCCGAGTCGGCCAGGGAGGATGTGCTCACTGCCATCGCCGGCATGTCTTCCCTGGTGACCGTGCATTCCTCCATCGAGGGGTCCTCCCGTCAGGTCGTCGAGGTCGATGCGGATGCACACCCTCATGTGCACCTGCTGCCTTCGGGGCAGGGGCTGCGACTTCAGGTTTACGTGCGCCCGTTCGCAGGAGGCGGGCCCTACCTTCAGCCCGGGGTGGGGGCGGAAAATGTCCTCGCCGAGATCGAGGGCACCCGGCTTCAAACGAAGCGGAATCTCAGAATGGAAGGTCAGCTGGCTGACGAGGTCGAGGCCCGCTGCCCCTCCCTCGCAGGACTCGCGGCCATGGACCATCATTGGGTGGTCGACCGTCCTGAAGACTGTCTCCAGCTGCTCCTGGACTTGAAGACCCTCCAGGATGAGGGGAAGGTGGTGGTGGAGTGGCCCGAGGGAGAAAAGCTGCGAGTGACCCGGGAAGCCTCCTTCAGGCATCTGCGCATGAGAATCCGCAGCAAAGTCGACTGGTTCGAAATGACCGGCGAGCTCCAGCTGGAGGATGACCTCGTCGTGGACATGAAGCGGCTCATCGAGCTCGTGCAGAACAGCGAATCCCGGTTCGTGCCCCTGGGCGAGGGGCAGTACCTGGCTTTGAGCCAGGAATTCCACAGGCGGCTCAAAGACCTGGAAGCCCTGGCGGACAGGCGGGCCAAGGAGCTCCGGGTCCATCCCCTGGCCACCCTCGCCCTGGGGGATCTCACCGATCGGCTCGAGCACCTGGATGCCGACCGGCAGTGGAAGCAGCGAGTGGAGGGCCTGAGGAGCGCGGAGCAGGTGACTCCCATGGTTCCGTCAACGCTCAAGGCGGAGCTCCGGGATTACCAGTTGGAGGGGTATCGCTGGCTGGTGAGGTTGTCCTCCCTGGGAATGGGGGCCTGCCTGGCCGACGACATGGGCCTGGGAAAGACGATCCAGGCCCTCGGTGTCATCCTGAATCGAGCCGCGCAGGGCCCCACCCTCGTGGTGGCGCCCACCTCGGTTTGCATGAACTGGATGAGCGAGGCGGCGCGGTTCTCGCCCACACTCAATATGCATGCCTTCGGAGGACCGCATCGCGAAGAGCTCGTACAGAAGCTCGGTCCCCACGACGTGCTCGTTTGCAGCTACGGGCTCCTGCAGCTGGAGGCCGAGCTGCTGACGTCGGTGGAATGGACGACCCTTGTCCTGGACGAGGCTCAGGCGATCAAGAATATGGCCACCAAGAGGTCCCAGGCTGCCATGAGCCTCAAGGGAGGCTTCAAGCTCATCACGACGGGAACCCCCATTGAGAACCATCTGGGAGAATTCTACACCCTGTTCAATTTCATCAACCCCGGGCTGCTCGGATCTCAAAAACGATTCAACGAACGGTTTGCCGTGCCCATTGAGCGGAACAACGACCGCGAGGCCAGAAGGCGGCTCAAGAAGCTGGTGCAGCCATTCATCCTGCGGCGCCTCAAGTCACAGGTTCTGGAGGAGCTCCCGCCCCGCACGGAGGTGGTCCTGCAGGTGGAGATGAGCTCCGAGGAGGCGGCATTCTACGAGGCGCTGCGACGAAATGCCCTGGAGCAGCTCGAGATGGACGACTCCCCCGCAGCCCAGAAGCACATCAAGATCCTGGCCCAAATCATGAAACTGCGCCAGGCGGCCTGCAATCCGCGTCTGGTGATGGCTCAGTCGCCGATTTCCAGCTCCAAGCTCCAGGTGTTCGGGGAGCTCGTCTCCGAGCTCATCGAAAACAAGCACAAGGCTTTGGTGTTCAGCCAGTTCGTGGGACACCTTGGGCTCATCCGCGAACACCTGGATCGGCAGGGAATCGATTACAGATATCTGGACGGATCGACGCCGCCGAAGGAGCGTCAGCAACAGGTGGAAGCATTTCAGGGTGGCCGGGGGGACCTTTTTCTCATCAGCCTCAAGGCGGGAGGACTCGGGCTCAATCTCACAGCCGCCGACTACGTGATCCACATGGATCCCTGGTGGAATCCCGCCGTGGAGGATCAGGCCTCGGATCGTGCCCACCGCATCGGGCAGCAGCATCCTGTGACGGTTTATCGCCTGGTCGCGCAGCACACCATCGAAGAGAAGATCGTCAAGCTGCACAGGGATAAGCGGGATCTCGCGAGCAGTCTCCTGGACGGGAGTGATATCAGCGGGAAGATTTCGACGGAGGATTTGCTGCAGCTGATACGGGAGGAGTGATCAGCGGCGGGGAGTGATCATGACGGAACGGAGGTCGGTTTCGGCTGCTTCCGAGGAGCTCCGGGGCGTGGCTCGGGACGGTTGAGTCCCTTGGCTGGTTACATCCCTTGGATCCGAGGGTCGGTTCATGAAAAACCCGGGAGACTCATTCCGTGTCTCCCGGGTTCCTGGCTGGTGATCACGCTGACTCGGATCACAGGAGCTGTCGGGCAAAGGCTACATCCAGTTGGGTCCCCTACTGGGGCTGTGCTCCGGGCTGCTGTTCCTCCTCGCCCTGCTGGCGTCTCCTGTCTCGTGGCTGTTGCTTTTGTTGCTGTTGTCGTTGTTGCTGCATCTGCTGCCGCTGCTGTTGCTGCTGCTGTCTTTGTTGCTGTTGCTGCTGCCGCTGCTGCATTTGTTGCTGGCGCTGCGAATCCCTCTGCTGGCGTTCCTGCATCTGCTGCTGTCTTTGCTGCTGTTGCTGCTGCCGCTGCTGCATTTGTTGCTGTCGCTGCGTGTCCCTCTGCTGTCGTTCCTGCATCTGCTGCTGTCTTTGTTGCTGTTGCTGCTGCCGCTGCTGCATTTGTTGCTGGCGCTGCGAATCCCTCTGCTGTCGTTCCTGCATCTGCTGCTGTCTTTGTTGCTGTTG
>Ga0105106_10003798_pt1 | contig 10743 bp, 8 predicted proteins | sample PPLLaktember2015_5_FD_79109 | JGI IMG/M metagenome (GOLD analysis project Ga0105106, IMG submission 79109) | Freshwater sediment microbial communities from Prairie Pothole Lake near Jamestown, North Dakota, USA - PPLs Lake P8 Core (1) Depth... | ecosystem: Environmental > Aquatic > Freshwater >... | reverse complement strand
TGCCGGGAAAAGCGAGTGCCGAGATTGGAGCGTTACGCGACTGGCTGCAAGCCGCATTGACGCACGTACCGGACGAGACCGATCACCATCAGCTTGCGGCGAAGGAAAGCACAATGCGCGTCATGGTTGCCCATGTACAGTTGATCCCCAGCAGACGGGAATTTTTTGTGGAGGGCAGCGACACCTTGCTGGAAGCCGCGCTACGTGCCGGACTGGCGTTGAATTATGGTTGCAGCAATGGCAACTGCGGCCTGTGCAAGGCGCGTGTCGTTTCCGGCCAGGTAAAGAAAGTACGTAGTCACGATTACGTACTGAGCGAGACCGACAAAAACGCAGGCACCGTGCTCATGTGTTCGAACACGGCGGTCAATGATCTCGTGATCGAAGCGGAGGAGGCTGGCAGTGCGCGCGAGATTCCGTTGCAGCAGATTGCGGCGCGTGTCAAAGCAGTCGAACGTCTCACTGACGATATCGTGCTGCTCCATGTGCAGACTCCGCGTACGCGTCGTCTGCGCTTTCTCGCCGGCCAGTACGTCACCCTGCAGGCGGGCGATAGCGCGTCGATCGACTACCCGGTGGCCAGCTGCCCGTGCGACGACCGCAACCTGCAGTTCCACGTTCAGCGCATGCCGGGCAACCCGTTCACCGATCATGTGTTTAGCGGCCTCAAGCGCGGCGACAACGTCAACATCCTCGGACCGCGTGGCGAGTTCGTGTTGCACGAAGACTCACCGCATAATCTTGTTTTCGTTGCCTTGGACACCGGTTTTGCGCCGATCAAGAGTTTGATCGAACATGCCATGGCGCTGGATGTGGCCGAGTCGTTGCATCTTTATTGGCTGGCGACGGCAGGACGAGGCCACTACCTCAATAATCTGTGCCGTTCCTGGAGCGATGCACTCGACAATTTCCATTTCACGCCGATTGAGCTTCCGGAATCTGCCGCCCGCGACAGCGAGCAGCTCAAGGCCGAGCTGCTACGCGTGGTGCATGACCATGCCCCGCTGAGCGACTGCGATGTGTATGCCGCAGGCTCACCCGCCTTGCTCGCGGCCGTACAGGAGCTGTTGCCTGCGAATGGCCTGCCCGTCGAGCAGCTCGTGCTCGGCTACCCGCGCTGAGCATCATCACCAGCACGGCGCCTGCCTGGAAACGGCTGTGCACTTGCCAGTTATTCCGCGGTTGTGAGGCCAGGCGAAGGGAGTAAAATTAGAACAGCACCAGCGGATGGATGCAGGACAGCGGCATCGAGGCGTGCCGACTAACCATAAACAGAAAACGCGCATGTAACAATGTCATGCCGGCACCGGAATTTCATCCACACGCATCGTTCACCCGCCAGCACGGTGCAACCGCACAGCGCCTGCCGTCGCGCCATCAGTGCGACTCCCTGTACGCGCACTGGAGCAGTTGACACACAATCTCACCGGCTGGCATGAGCAGTATCATCGTAGCGGCTGTATCGGCTGTCGACGCTGCATCAGCTGTTGTCCGGCCGACTTCAATATCACCGAGGAGGTTGCAGCCCTGTGCACACTACCAGTCTGACGGCGCAGAGTTATGACGAGATCCCGTACGACAGCGTGCCAATCTGCGAAACGCATCCGGGCAATCTCGCTGTGCAGGCCGCGCTGTTCGGTCTGAAGCCGGCGCCGCCACAAGCTTGCCGCGTGCTGGAGCTCGGTTGCGCGAGCGGCGGCAACCTGATCCCGATGGCCTATCACCTTCCCGGCGCCGAGTTCCTCGGGATTGACCTGTCCGCGGGCCAGGTCGCGAGCGGGTGTGCGCTGGTCGAGTCGCTTGGGTTGCGCAATATCCGCATCGAGCAGGGCGACATTCTCGATCTCGGCGAGATTGGTCAATTCGATTATGTCATCGCACATGGCTTGTATTCGTGGGTGCCGGCCACGGTCCGCGAGCGACTGCTGGCGCTTTGCGGGCAGGCGCTCGCCCCCGATGGTATTGCCTACATCAGCTACAACACACTCCCGGGGTGGCGGTGGCGATCAGTGCTGCGCGACATGCTGCTTCAGTTTACGCGCGGCGCAACCACACCGCGCACGCGCCTGGCGCGCGCCTGCGAGGCGCTGGCGCGGCTCGAAGACGCATTCGCCGAGCAGGACGGGGCGCTTCCCGCGCAGCTGCGCGCGGACGTGGCGCTACTGCGCACACGCCATCCGAGCTACCTCTATCACGAATACCTTACCGAAGAGAATTCACCGGTGTTGTTCAGTGAATTCATGGCGCAAGCCGGCCGTCACGACCTGCAATATCTGTGTGAAGCCGAGCTGCAAACCATGTTCAGCGACACGCTGGGTGCAACCGGGACGGCGCTGGTCGACCGCTTCGACAGCCTGATCGAGCAGGAGCAGTGCATCGACTTTCTGCGCCTTCGCACCTTCCGTCAAACCCTGCTGTGCCGGGCCGATCGACGAACGCAGCGCGAACTCGAGCTGGAAAATTTTGCACAACTCGCGTACCACGCCTTGCTGACGCCGGCAAACAATCCCGGCGCAAACGCTCCGCAGGTCTTCACGTCGCCGGATGGCGCCACGCGCACGGTGCAGCATCCACTGACCCAGGCGGCGCTGCAGGTTTTGGCCGAGGCCTATCCGGATGCGCTCGGGTATGAAGAGGTCGAGCGCGCCGCACAGGCGCGCGTATCCCGGGATGCGCCGGCCTCCGCGGCCGAGACCGATCATCTACTGGCCGAGCTGGTGACGCTCTATCTGCATCAATTTGTGGGTGTGAGTGCGCAACCACGCCGTTTTCAAAGGCAGCTGGCGCAGCGTCCTTGTGCCAGCCGCCTGGCTCGCGCCCAGGCCGGCGCCGGGATCGGCCATGTGTCCACGGCCTGGCACATGCCGATGGGGCTGGATGTTTTTGCGCAGCGATTCGTCACGTATCTGGACGGCACGCGCACGCATGCCGCGCTGACAGAGCAGATGCTGGACGAAATCGTTAATGGCCGGCTGGCACTTGAGCAACCCGTTGCTGACCGTAACACACTGGCCGTCATGGTGGAGGAGAACTGCCGGCGGCTGCTGGGCACGTTGCATCGCCATGGCCTCCTGCAGCCTGAAACGTAAAGGATCCCGCAGCCATGGCACACTTGGTGAATTCCCCGCCCTCGCTGCCGAGGGTAGCGCGCGTGGCCGAACGTGGTCGAATGTATCCAGGAATCGCCCGCGATCTGTACGCTGCAATGGCGCTTCACTGATTCCGCCCAGCAAGTGGCCTGTCTTTTTCTCCAGGCCAGTTCAACATGCTCACCACGCATGGCGTGGGTGAAGTACCCAGATCAGTGGCCTCGCATCCAGACGATGAGCAATTGTTCGATCACGCCTTCCGCGGGCGGCCGAGTCACCCAGGGTTTGTTGGCACCATTTTATCCGTTTACACAGCTGTACCAGTTGCCTCAGTCCAAAATGCTGCTTCTTTTGGCCCATTATTTGCATGACTTCAACAGGCTACCAGCGCGCCGACCTTGTCATGGACCTCAGCAAACCTATTGCCGGGCGGCCTGCATTCTGCGCGTTTTGGACGCGGGAATACCGCCGATTACCAGTTCGTGGATTTTCTGTTTAGGGGAATGACCTAATGTTTCGAACTCGTGGAATGATGTTCGCGCTTCTTGGCGTTGCACTGTTTGCAGCCGGACCACTGTGCGCGGCGGTTACCGATGATGCGAATGAACTGCGTCTCGGGTCCGTGGCCATGGACATACCAGCCGAAATGCATCGGCGCCTCATGCCCCTGACCAAATACCTGTCGGACACGCTCAAGCGTCCGGTGACACTTAAACTGTCATCCAGCATGTCGGCGGCCATCGAAGAAGTGTCAAATGGCAGCGTCGAACTTGCCTACCTGACGCCGGTGGCCTACCTCAAGGCGCACGCGAAGGGAAATGCCCAGCTTGTAGCGAGGACGGTGACCAGCAACAAGCACACCTTTCAGTTGATGGTCGTGGTGCGGGATGACAGCCCCATCAGGCGTATCCAGGACCTGAAAGGCAAGACCTTTGCGTTTGGCGACAAGGCGGCGATTCTGCAGCGTGCGGTGGTGGTGGGTGCCGGCATGCCGCTGGAGGGTCTGGGTGAATACAAGTTCATCGGCCACTACGACAATATTGCGAAAGGCGTGGCGATCGGTGACTTCGATGCCGGCATTCTCAAGGACACGATGGCCCATGACTGGCAACATCGGGGGCTGCGCATCCTGCACCGCTCGCCGCCATTACCACCCTACAATATCGTGGCCAGCAGCAAGGTGGATGCCAAGCTGCTCAAGCTGATCCGGCAGGCATTTCTGAGCCTGGACATCAGGAACCCGGCGCACAGCAAGGTGATCAAGGCGCTGGACGACGAATACGACGGTTTCGCGCCGGCCAGTGACGCGGACTACGATGTGGTGCGAGAGCTGATTGCGCCGTTCGAGGAAAAGAAATAAATCTGCAATAAGCAGTCAGCCGCAGATGAACGCAGATAAACGTAGCTATTCAATGCGCCGCCGGTATTCACCAGCTCGCCAAAAGTGTGAATGTCTTCGGTGCATCAATGCCATGATTCATTTGCGTCAATCTGCGTTCATCTGCGGCTAAACGCTGTTTTCAGGATAGAAGCGTCGCTGGCAGCATTTGGCTTTAGTCAGCGGTCTTGTCCTTGCGGATCATCGCGTACGCCGAGTGGTTGTGGATGGATTCGAAGTTCTCCGATTCCACTACATAGGCGTCGATGCGCGCGTCGGCGTTGAGCCGTGCGGCCACGTCGCGCACCATGTCCTCGACGAATTTCGGATTCTCGTAGGCGCGCTCGGTAACGAATTTTTCATCCGGGCGCTTGAGTAGCCCGTACAGTTCGCAGCTCGCCTGTTTTTCCACCAGGTCGATCAGGTCTTCGACCCAGATGAAGGTGTTGGCGCGCACCGCAATGGTGACATGCGAACGCTGGTTGTGCGCGCCGTACTTGGAGATTTCCTTCGAGCAGGGGCACAGGCTGGTGACCGGCACCACCACCTTGATGGTCATCTGGTCCTGGCTGCCGTTGATTTCGCCGATGAAGCTCACCTGGTAATCCATCAGGCTTTTTACGCCTGACACCGGCGCCGCCTTGTTGATGAAGTACGGGAAGCCCATTTCAATATGGCCGCGCTCGGCTTCCAGGCGCTTGCGCATTTCGCTGAGCATGTCCTTGAACGATTCCACCGAGATTTCCATGTCGTGGCTGTTCAGAATCTCCACGAAACGCGACATGTGCGTGCCCTTGAAGTTATGCGGCAGTTCCACGTACATGTTGAAGTTGGCAATGGTGTGCTGCACGCCCTGCGAGCGGTCCTTCACCAGCACCGGATGGCGGATGTCCTTGATGCCGACCTTGTCGATGGCGATATGCCGGATGTCCGGCTTGTTCTGCACGTCCGCGATTTCGACCACTTTGGTTTTGGGTGTCTGTGAGGTGCTCATGCTGGGGCTCCCAGGTCCCGATGAAGCCTCACCGGGAGTAGTTGACAATTGCGGTCAAGTTTAAGCGGATTCAGCGCGGGACGCAAGCCGCTGCGGGGCAACGCGCAGGATAGCGCGGCGCATCCCGGCGGCATCGAGGCCGCATTCGGCCAGCAGTTCAGTGCGTTCGCCGTGCTCGACAAAGCGGTCGGGCAGCCCCAGGTTGAGGCAGGCCACCGGCAGGTTCGCTGCCGCCAGACACTCGAGTACGGCGCTGCCGGCGCCTCCCTGCAGGGCGTTCTCCTCCACGGTCACGAGCAGCTCATGCGTGCGTCCGAGTTCCAGCACCAGATCGTGGTCGAGTGGTTTGACGAAGCGCATGTTTACGACTGTTGCTTCCAGCTCCTTGCCCACGGCCAGTGCCGTGTCGAGCAGCGTGCCGAAGGCCAGGATGGCGATGCCGCGGCCGGTGTGGCGGATTTCAGCCTTGCCGACCGGCAGGGTGGTCAGTTCCGGATCAATGGTTACACCTATACCGGTGCCGCGTGGATAGCGTACTGCCGCCGGACCCTTTAATTGAAATCCGGTGCTGAGCATTTGCCGCAGTTCGTTCTCGTCAGCCGGCGTCATGACCGTCATGTTCGGCAGGCAGCGCAGATAGGAAAGATCGAAGCTGCCGGCATGGGTCGGGCCGTCCGGGCCGACCAGTCCGCCGCGATCGACCGCCAGCAGCACCGGCAGTTCCTGCAGGCAGATGTCGTGGATCAGCTGATCGTAGGCGCGCTGCAGGAAAGTCGAGTAGATCGCGACCACCGGCCGGTAGCCCTCGGCCGCCAGTCCGGCGGCGAAGGTGAGGGCATGTTGCTCGGCGATGCCGACGTCGTAGTAGCGCTTCGGAAAACGCTCGGAGAATGTCACCAGGCCGGAACCCTCGCGCATCGCCGGGGTGATGGCCATGAGGCGCGGATCGGACTCGGCCATGTCGCACAGCCAGTCGCCGAACACTTGGGTGTAGCTCTTGCCGGCCGGCTTCTTTTCCATTTTGCCGGTTGCGGGATCGAACGGCGTGACGCCGTGATAGACGCACGGATCGCCTTCGGCCGGCTCGTAACCCTTGCCCTTGCGCGTGACCACATGCAGAAAGCGCGGGCCGGTGAGGCCGCGCAAATTGCGCAGGGTTGAGACCAGGGTGTGCAAGTCGTGGCCGTCGATCGGGCCGTAGTAGTTGAATCCCATCTCTTCGAACAGCGTCGAGGGCATGACCATGCCTTTCATGTGCTCCTCGGCGCGCTTGGCAAGCTCCCAGATGGGCGGAATCGTAGAGAGCACGGTCTTGGAGCCCTCGCGCATGCTGGTGTACACCTTGCCCGAAAGAATGCGTGCCAGGTAGTTCGACATGGCGCCGACGTTCGGCGAAATCGACATGTCGTTGTCGTTCAGAACGACCAGCAGGTTGGCGTCCATGTTGCCAGCGTTGTTGAGCGCCTCGTAGGCCATGCCGCCGGACAGCGCGCCATCGCCGATCACCGCAATCACCTGCCGGTCGGAACCCTCGCGCGCCGCGGCCACCGCCATACCGAGCGCGGCGCTGACCGAAGTCGAGGCGTGGCCGACGCCGAAGGTGTCGTACAAACTTTCTTCACGGCGCGGGAAACCGGACAGGCCGTTTTTCTGGCGCAGCGTCGCCATGCGCGCACGCCGGCCGGTGAGAATCTTGTGCGGGTAGGTCTGGTGGCCCACGTCCCACACCAGGCGGTCGTCTGGCGTGTTGAACACATAGTGCAGGGCGATGGTGAGTTCGACGGTCCCGAGACCGGCGGCCAGATGACCGCCGGTCTGGCTGACGGTCTCGATGAGAAAATGCCGCAGCTCGTCTGCCAGCCGGGGCAGGTCGGCTTCATCGAGGCGGCGCAGGTCATCGGGCAGATGGACCTGATCCAGCAGAGGCTTGTTTTGGGCTGCCCGTTTCAATGTGTCCGGTCCAGAATAAAATCGGCAATTTCTCCGAGGAGCTGACCATTATCCCCCAAACACCGCAGGCTTTCGAGCGCCGCGGCATGCTGTTCCCGGGCCAGCGCCCGTGCACGGTCCAGGCCGAGCAGGGCCGGATAGGTGGGTTTGGCGTGTTTCTGGTCACTGCCCTGGGGTTTTCCCAGGGTCGCGGTATCGCTCTCGACATCCAAGATGTCGTCGGTGATCTGGAAGGCCAGCCCGATGGCACGGGCGTAGACATCGAGCCGCGCCAGCCGGGTCGCATCGATGCTGGGCGCGCTCAGGGCGCCGAGGGCCACGGCCGCGCGGATCAAGGCGCCGGTTTTGCGCGCGTGCATGTCTTCAAGTCCGGCCAGCGTCAGCGGTTTACCGACGGCGTCGAGGTCGATGGCCTGCCCGCCGGCCATGCCGGCGCTGCCGGCCGCTTGCGCAAGCTGGACGAGCATGGCCAGTCGTTGCACTGGTTCGACGGCGAGCACCGGATCGCGGGCGAGCAGCTCAAAGGCGAGTGTTTGCAGGGCATCGCCCGCCAGGATTGCCGTGGCTTCATCGAACGCCTTGTGGCAAGTCGGCTTGCCGCGCCGCAGGTCGTCATTGTCCATGGCCGGCAGGTCGTCGTGCACCAGCGAGTAGGCGTGCACCAGCTCGAGCGCGCAGGCCGGTACATCGAGCACAGCCGGTTGCGCGCCGAGCGCCTCGCCGGTGGCAATCACCAGCGCCGCGCGCAAGCGTTTGCCGCCGCCCAGCGTGACATAGCGCATGGCGGTGTGCAGCCGGCGTGGTTCGGCGTCCGCCGATGGCAGGCGATGGTCGAGAGCGGATTCGATGCGCACGCGCACGCGCGTGAGAAATTCGGGAAGACGCTTCAAGTTATGGAAGGCACGCTTGCACAAAAATAACCATTAGAGGGAAAGCAGGCTGGCGCAAGAATTGCCGTTCATTTTAATCTTGTTCGTCAGTACCTGGCACGATGCGAGCCTCGCCATTCTGAACAAGCAGCTTGTCCACGCGCTGCTCGGCTTCCTTGAGGCCTTGTTGGCAGGTGCGGGTCAGCTCGATACCGCGTTGAAAGGCGGTGAGCGCCTCTTCCAGACTCTGTTCGCCGGACTCCATCTTTTCGACAATCTTCTCAAGCTCGGTGAGCGCGGCTTCGAAATCGGGCAGGGCGGATTTTTTGGGCACGGCGTGTCTCGGGGATTGCGGAAAGTCCGAACGCTAGCGCAGGCGGACGCGCGGCGTCAATGTCGATAGCCAACGGCGCTGCGATTTACCCAGTGCCTGCCGGGGGAATTCCGGAGGCTGATCTTTGCCCGAAACCGCGTACACCGGGGTACCCTGGGTGCCGAGAACGAGCAACAAACAGCTGCGCTAGGGCCGGGGCTGGTGCTGTGGGGCGGTCAGCCCCCCCTGGATTGTTGAGCGGGTCAAAATTCAGGCCCGAAGGCGGTGATCGACTACGCAAAGATCAGTTGGGGGGTGTCGATTTTTCTCGATCCAGCCATGACCGGATTTCGGTATTATTTTGATCTTTTTCGGAATAAATCTGGTGTCGGTGGCGAGGTTGGTGTGCGATCATGGCAGGGCCAAGGCGGGGAAGAAACGAGCCATGTTTTCCGCCATGTGCCGCTTCGGTAACATCCCATTCAGGGGTATTTAGTACCGAATGAGAAGGAGAAAAACAGGCTTGGGACAGCCCCGTAGCGGTACAGGCTGTTAACCAGTCCAGTGGGGGGCCGTATTTGTGGAAAAGGATGTCGCCTCAACACCGCCGCGTGACGGACAGACACTTGAGGCGCAACTCGAGCGCCTTCTGTCTACGCCCACCGGCAGCGTCATTTATGACCAACTCGTGCGTATCGTGGCCGAGTGGAAAGGCATCGATGCGCGGGTCGAGCAGACCTACTGCGGTTTGTTGCGTGTACTGCTCGAGGACTTCGCGCACGAACATTCCAACGAGCGCGTGCTGTTTCTGGCTGGCCGGCTCATACAGTCGCAAACGCGCCACGCCGCGTCGTTTCCGGTCGCCAACGTGGTGCCCGCGGAAGTTGCCAGCCGGTTGACGGACAACGAAGGTTTCCGCGTCGCGTTGGTTACCCTGCTGGAGCATCTCGATACGCCACCTTCGGTACCGCCGTCGTCTGCGGAAACGGGTAAGTACCGGCAGAACGGGATGGCCCACGGCTCGCCCCGAACCAACCCATCTGCCACGCACACCGAGTCGCGCACTCATTCCCAGCCCGGCAAGATGCCGGACACGCTCGCCGTGAAAATGCGGAATGCCATCGACCAAAGCAAGCAGCTCGGCGACCTGCTGCGGATCGAGATGGGGGCCCTGCAACAAGCCGACAGTGTCGAGGAGATTGCCACATACCGGCAGATTCTGATTGGCGCCATCGAGGAACTGTTGCAGGGTCAGGAAGCCCTGGCGGGAAGCCTGCAGAGCACCAGCGAATACATGCGCGTCGTGGACACTGACAGTGAACGCCTGTTCGAAGAGCTGAACAAGGTGCGCCAGTTGAGTTTGACAGACGAGTACACCGGCCTGCCCAACCGGCGAGCGTTTACGCTTCGTCTCGATGACGAGATCGGGCGTGCCCAGCGTTACACCACACCGCTCGCGCTGGCGATTCTGGATCTGGATGAGTTCAAAGTCATTAATGATACGTATGGCCATGCGGCCGGCGACCAGGTGCTGCGTTGTTACGCCGACCACATCCTGTCGACGTTCCGGCATCACGACATGGTGGCGCGCTACGGCGGCGAGGAATTTTCCGTACTGTTGCCGAATACCGCGCTCGATGGCGGGCAGCGCGCCCTGCAAAAGTTACAGAAGCGTGTGGCGCAAAGCCAGTGTGAATTTGGCGGCCGGGTGATGGCGTTGCCGACCTTTTCGGCGGGTATCACGCTCTACGTCCCCGGGGAAGCGCCCAATCGTTTCATCGAGCGGGCTGACCGTGCGCTGTATCGCGCCAAGCACCTCGGCCGCAATCGTACCGAACTGGGAGTGACGACTGGCCAGCCGCCAACGGTAATCGAAGCTGGTAACGGCTCATCCGGCGCCGCGGGGCTGTGAGCGGTGATACCCCGCTTGTGGGATTGCCGTGTGCCGTTTTTTTTCAAAACCGTTCCGGAGCATCCTTTTCCTGGCCAAATCAGCAAAGAAAAAGGGCCGCGCGAGGCGGCCCTTTTTCTTTGTTTTGCTTGGTGGAGGCGGCGGGAATCGAACCCGCGTCCGCAAGCCCTACATCACTGGTTCTACATGCGTAGTCTGTCTTTTATTTGACGCGCCGCCCTCCGGCAGACAGGGTGAT
>Ga0105106_10003797_pt1 | contig 10743 bp, 9 predicted proteins | sample PPLLaktember2015_5_FD_79109 | JGI IMG/M metagenome (GOLD analysis project Ga0105106, IMG submission 79109) | Freshwater sediment microbial communities from Prairie Pothole Lake near Jamestown, North Dakota, USA - PPLs Lake P8 Core (1) Depth... | ecosystem: Environmental > Aquatic > Freshwater >... | reverse complement strand
GCTCGCCACCGCCGACAACTTCCTGCGCAACCGCCAGTTCAAGCGCGCCCTGGTCATCGGCGCCGAGACCTTCTCGCGCATCGTCGACTGGGAGGACCGCGGCACCTGCGTGCTGTTCGGCGACGGCGCCGGGGCGGTCGTGCTCGTCCCCTCACTCGAGCCGGGCATCCTCGCCTCGTGTCTTCACGCCGACGGCTCGCACGCAGCGACGCTGTGCGTCCCGGGCCAGGTGCGCAAGGGCGCGATCGCCGGTTCGCCGTACGTGCACATGGACGGCGGGCACGTATTCCGCTTCGCGGTGAAGGTGCTCGCGGACGCGGCGCTGGAAACGCTCGTCGCGGCGGGTCTCGCGCCCGGCGACATCGACTGGTTGATCCCGCATCAGGCCAACCTGCGGATCATGGACGCGACCGCGAAGAAGTTGCACGTGCCGCACGACAAGATGGTGGTGACCGTCGATCGGCACGCGAACACGTCGGCGGCGTCGATCCCGCTCGCCCTCGACACGGCGGTGCGCGACGGCCGCATCCGCGCCGGACAGCACGTGATGCTCGCCGGCGTCGGCGGCGGATTCACGTGGGGCGCGGTGCTGCTGCGCTGGCATCCTTGAGGTGAACGCAGGATGAAGATCGCATTCGTGTTTCCCGGACAGGGCTCGCAGTCGGTCGGCATGATGAAGGGCTTCGACGACCACCCCGCGGTGCGGGTGACGTTCGACGAGGCCTCGAGCGTGCTGGGCGAGGACATGTGGAAGATGGTGACCGAAGGCCCCGAGGGGGCGCTCGACCTCACGGTCAACACCCAGCCGCTGATGCTCACCGCCGGTGTCGCGGTGTGGCGGGCGTGGCGCGCCGCCGGCGGCGCCGTGCCCGCGGTCGTCGCCGGCCACAGCCTCGGCGAGTACTCGGCGCTGGTCGCCTCGGGTGCGCTCGCGTTCCACGACGCCGTGCCGCTGGTGCGCTTCCGCGCGCAGGCGATGCAGGACGCCGTGCCCGCCGGGGCCGGAGCGATGGCCGCGATCCTCGGCGCCACCGACGACGCGGTTGCGGCCGCGTGCCGCGAGTCGGCGCAAGGCGAGGAGGTGGTCGAGCCGGTCAACTACAACGCACCCGGGCAGCTGGTGATCGCGGGTAGCCGCGCGGCCGTCGAGCGGGCAATGGTCGCCGCGAAGGCGCGCGGCGCACGACGCGCGGTAATGCTGCCCGTCTCGGCACCATTCCACAGCTCGCTGCTCAAACCCGCGGCCGAGCGGCTCGCGCAGCGGCTCGAGGGCATTGCGTTTGCGACGCCGGCGATTCCCGTGGTCCACAACGTCGACGTCGCGTCCCACGCCACGCCCGCGGCGATCCGGAGTGCACTCGCCCGGCAGGCGGCAAGTCCCGTGCGCTGGACGCAGACCATCCAGTCGTTCGCCGCATCCGGCGTCACCCACGTGGTCGAGTGCGGGCCCGGCAAGGTGCTCGCGAACCTGGTCAAGCGCATCGACGAGCGTCTTGAGGGCTTCGCCCTCACCAGCGGGTCGATGCTCGAGGACACGCTGGCGCAGCTCACCGGCGGCAACGCCTGAAGGACGATGCGATGACCTCAGCAGACCTCGCCGGCAACGTCGCGCTCGTCACCGGCGCGACCCGCGGCATCGGCCGGGCCATCGCGTTGACGCTCGCGCGCCAGGGCGCGCTCGTGATCGGCACGGCGACGACCGACGACGGTGCCCGCTCGATCGGCGAATGCCTCGCGTCCGCGGGCCACGCGGGAGCCGGACGACGCCTCGACGTGACCGACGCGGCCGAATGCGACGCGCTGCTCGCCGAGATCGAGAAGGAGTTCGGCCCCGTCACCATCCTCGTCAACAACGCGGGCGTCACGCGCGACAACCTGCTGCTGCGGATGAAGGACGAGGAGTGGGACGCGATCATGGCCACGAACCTGAAGCCCGTCTTCCGCCTCGCCAAGGCGGTGCTGCGCGGCATGATGAAGGCGCGGCGCGGCCGGATCATCCAGATCGGCTCCGTCGTGGGCTCGAGCGGCAACGCGGGGCAGGCCAACTACGCCGCCGCGAAGGCGGCGCTCCTCGGCTTCACCAAGTCGCTCGCCCAGGAGGTCGGCAGCCGCAACATCACCGTCAACTGCGTGGCGCCGGGCTTCATCGACACCGACATGACGAAGGCGCTGCCCGACGCGCAGCGTGAAGCGCTGCGCGGACGCATCCCGCTCGGTCGATTGGGTGCGCCCGAGGACATCGCCGAGGCCGTCGCGTTCCTGGCAAGCCCGCGCGCCGGTTACGTCACGGGAGCCACCCTGCACGTCAATGGCGGCATGTACATGGCGTGACCGCTTCGACCGTCCTCGGGGCGCGGATGCGCGATTTCCGGCGATCCCGGGCGATGCCGGGCGTCCCTGGGGCATTCTGGTAAAATCCGTCGGTTCGGAAAACAACAGGTCCCCGCGAGGGAGGAGTCGCATGGAGAACGTTGAGCAACGGGTGAAGAAGATCGTGGCCGAGCAGCTCGGCGTCAACGAGGCCGAGATCAAGAACGAGTCGTCGTTCGTCGACGACCTCGGCGCGGACTCGCTCGACACGGTCGAGCTCGTGATGGCGCTCGAGGAGGAATTCGAGACCGAGATCCCCGACGACGAAGCCGAGAAGATCACCACGGTCCAGCAGGCGATCGACTACATCACCTCCCACGACAAGAAGTGACGTCCACACCGGTCGCGGGCGGGGACGTCGCGTCCCGTCCCGCACGGCCGGCCGCAGCGCGTCGGGCGTCTCTTCCAGGGCTCCGCGACGCCGCACCACGCCGGCAGCCCATCCGTCCGATCCACCCATGAGCCGTCGCCGCGTCGTCGTCACCGGACTCGGAGTGGTCTCGCCCGTCGGCATCGGCGTGGCGGCCGCGTGGCCCGCGATCCTCGCGGCGCAGTCCGGCATCGGCCCGATCACCCGCTTCGACGCGTCGGCGTTTCCGTCGCGCATCGCCGGCGAGGTCAAGGATTTCGACGTCACGAAGTGGCTCTCCGGCAAGGAGGCCCGCCGCTACGACACGTTCATCCACTACGGTCTCGTGGCGACGATGGAGGCCGTCACCGATGCGGGCCTCGATGGCTGGACCGGCGACCGCGAACGCGCGGGCGTGTGCATCGGCTCCGGCATCGGCGGGTTGCCGATGATCGAGGAGACCACGGGCCGCTACCGCGAAGGCGGGCCGCGCAAGATCAGCCCGTTCTTCGTGCCGGGCTCGATCATCAACATGATCTCGGGACTGGTCTCGATCCACTACGGCTACAAGGGTCCGAACCTCGCGACCGTGTCGGCGTGCTCGACGGCCAACCACAGCCTCGGCGAGGCGGCGCGCCTGATCGAATACGGCGACGCCGACGTGATGGTCGCCGGCGGATCGGAAGCGACGGTCAATGCCATCGGCGTCGGCGGCTTCTGCGCGGCGCACGCGCTGTCGACCCGCAATGACGATCCTGCGACCGCCAGCCGGCCGTGGGACGCCGCCCGCGACGGCTTCGTGCTGGGCGAGGGCGCCGGCGTGCTGGTGCTCGAGGAGTTCGAGCACGCGAAGGCGCGCGGCGCCCGCATCTACGCGGAACTGGCGGGTTACGGCATGAGCGCCGATGCCCATCACATCACGGCGCCGCCCGAGGATGGCGATGGCGCGAGGCGCAGCATGCTGAACGCGCTTCGCAACGCCGGGCTCGCGCCGACCGACATCGATTACATCAATGCCCACGGCACGTCCACCCCGCTGGGCGACATCGCCGAGTGCGTCGCGGTCCGGCGCGCCTTCGGCGACCATGCGGACAAGCTGGTCGTGAGCTCCACCAAGTCGATGACCGGCCACCTGCTCGGCGCGGCCGGCGGCATCGAGGCGGTGTTCACCGTGCTCGCGATCCGCGACCAGGTCGCGCCGCCGACGGCGAACCTCGTCGAGCGCGATCCGAAGTGCGACCTCGACTTCGCGCCGCTCGTGGCGCGGCCGATGCCGATCCGCGCGGCGCTGTCCAACTCCTTTGGCTTCGGCGGCACCAACGCGACGCTCGCGTTTCGCAAGCCCTGACACAGCAGCGCCGGCCGGCAGTCCGGCCGGCCGAATCCCGTACGACCCGACATGGCCCTGATCGTCCAGAAGTTCGGCGGTACCTCGGTGGGCACCACCGACCGCATCAAGAACGTCGCGCGCCGCGTGGCCCACCACCACAAGCTGGGGCACCAGGTGGTGGTCGTCGTGTCGGCGATGTCCGGCGAGACCAACCGGCTGCTCGCACTCGCGAAGGAGCTCTCGGCGAGCCCCGACCCGCGCGAGCTCGACGTCGTGGCGGCCACCGGCGAGCAGGTCACGATCGGCCTGCTCGCGATCGCGCTGCAGGGCATGGGCTTCGTGGCGCGGAGCTACACCGGCGGCCAGGTGCGCATCCTCACCGACAGCGCGTTCACCAAGGCGCGGATCCTCGACATTGACGAGGCCGCGATGCGCCGCGACCTCGATGCCGGCGCGGTCGTCATCGTCGCCGGCTTCCAGGGCGTCGACGCCGACGGCAACATCACCACCCTCGGCCGCGGCGGGTCGGACACGTCGGCGGTCGCGCTGGCCGCCGCGCTGCACGCCGACGAGTGCCAGATCTACACCGACGTCGACGGCGTCTACACGACCGATCCGCGCATCGTTCCGGAGGCACGCCGGCTGGACAGGATCACCTTCGAGGAAATGCTCGAGATGGCGAGCCTCGGCTCGAAGGTGCTGCAGATCCGCTCGGTCGAGTTCGCAGGCAAGTACAAGGTCAAGCTGCGCGTGCTGTCCTCGTTCGAGGAGCCGGAAGCCACCGGTCCGGGCACGCTCATCACCTACGAGGAAGACGAGAACATGGAGCAAGCGATCATCTCCGGCATCGCATTCCAGCGCGACGAGGCCAAGATCACGCTGGTCGGCGTCGAGGACCGGCCGGGCATCGCGTACGCGATCCTCGGCACCATCGCGTCGGCGAACATCGACGTCGACATGATCGTGCAGAACATCGGCACCTCGGGCCAGACCGACTTCTCGTTCACGGTGAACCGCAACGAGTACCAGAAGGCGCAGGACGTGCTCAGGGCGGCCAACGGCAGCGCCTTCAAGGCGCGCGAGATCGTCGGCGACAACCGCATCGCCAAGGTCTCGGTGGTGGGTATCGGGATGAAGTCGCACGTCGGCATCGCCTCGCGCATGTTCAAGGCGCTCGCCGACGAGAACATCAACATCCAGATGATCTCGACCTCCGAGATCAAGATCTCGGTGGTGATCGACGAGAAGTACATGGAGCTCGCGGTGCGCGTGCTGCACCGGGCGTTCGAGCTCGAGAAGGCGCCGGCCTAGCGGCGGTCACGAGCCCGCTGCGTCGCGCCGGCGCAGGCAGGCGGGCGCCGCCCATCGGGCGGGCTCCTGCATTATCATCGTCGTTCCTGTCGTTGCGATGTTGCGGGAGAGGTCATGAGCTACGCGGTTTATGTGGACGGCCAGGAAGGCACGACCGGGCTGCGCATCCACGAGTACCTCGCCAGGCGCGGCGACGTCGAGGTGCTGCGCATCGATCCCGACAAGCGCAAGGATCCGGCGGAGCGCGCGCGCCTGCTCAATGCCGCCGACGTGGCCTTCCTGTGCCTGCCGGATGCGGCGTCGCGGGAGGCCGCCGCGATGGTCGCCAATCCCGGGACGTGCCTCATCGACGCCAGCACCGCGCACCGCATCGCGCCCGGGTGGACCTTCGGCCTGCCGGAGCTGGTGCGCGGACAGCGCGAGAAGATTCGCGCGGCGAAGCGCATCGCCAATCCCGGTTGTCACGCCAGCGCGTTCATCCTGGCCGTGCGGCCGCTCGTCGACGCCGGCCTGCTCGACGTGGGCACCCCTGTCACTGCCACGTCGATCACCGGCTACTCGGGCGGTGGCAAGAGCATGATCGCCCAATACGAGGCGGGCGGCGACGCGAAGCTCAGGTCACCGCGGCCCTACGGACTCGGTCTCGCCCACAAGCACTTGCCCGAGATGGTGACCCACACGGGCCTCACGGCGGCGCCGGTGTTCATGCCCATCGTCGCCGACTTCTACAAGGGCCTCGCGGTGACGGTGCCGCTGCACCTCGCCTCGCTGCGCACCGGCACGACCCCCGAGCGCGTGCGCGATGCCCTGGCGGCACATTACGAGGGCGAGCGCTTCATCCGCGTGATGCCGCTGCGGGATCCCGAGACCCTGTCGGGCGGCTTCTTCGACGTGCAGGGCTGCAACGACACCAACCGCGTCGATCTCTTCGTCTTCGGCACGGAGACCCAGGTGCTCGTCATGGCGCGCCTCGACAACCTCGGCAAGGGCGCGAGCGGCGCGGCGGTGCAGTCGATGAACGTGCACCTGGGGCTCGACGAGGGACTGGGCCTCTGAACCCCTCCCCGGGGGGCCACTCGGCTACCGGGGAATCAACTCGGCAGCACTTCCGACGTTTCGCGCCCCGCACAGGCGGCGGCGCCGCCGCTGCGCACCGTCCCCGCCGTGGGCGACGACCGTCGTCGCGCACCCTCCCGCAGCGGCGGGGTCGTCTATAGACGTCATGAATAGAATGAATTGGATCGATAGGCAAGGTCGGCCTAAGGTGCGACGCATGACCGCCGACGCCTTGAAGGACGAGACCATGTCAAGCGAAGCCAAGTGCCCGTTTGCCGCCACGCGCGGTGCCCTCACCGCAGCTGGGGCCCAGTCCAACCGTGACTGGTGGCCGGACCGGCTGAACCTGTCGATCCTGCACCAGCACTGCGCGAAGTCCAATCCGATGGGCGCGCGCTTCGACTACGCCGAGGCGTTCGGCGAACTCGACTACGCGTCGCTCAAGAAGGACCTCCACGCGCTGATGACCGACTCGCAGGACTGGTGGCCCGCCGACTGGGGCCACTATGGCGGTCTGTTCATCCGCATGGCCTGGCACAGCGCGGGCACCTACCGCATCTCGGACGGCCGCGGCGGCGCCGGCACCGGGAACCAACGCTTCGCGCCGCTCAACAGTTGGCCGGACAACGGCAACCTCGACAAGGCGCGCCGGTTGCTGTGGCCGATCAAGAAGAAGTACGGCAATCAGATCTCGTGGGCCGACCTGATGATCCTGGCCGGCAACTGCGCGCTCGAGTCGATGGGCTTCAAGACGTTCGGCTTCGGCGGCGGGCGCGAAGACATCTGGCAGCCGGAGGAGGACATTTTCTGGGGCAGCGAGAAGACCTGGCTGGGCAACACCCGCTACAGCGGCGACCATGAGCTGGAGGGTCCGCTCGGTGCGGTCCAGATGGGGCTGATCTACGTGAACCCCGAGGGTCCGAACGGCAATCCGGACCCGGTGGCCTCCGGACGCGACGTCCGCGAGACGTTCGCCCGCATGGCGATGAACGACGACGAGACGGTCGCGCTGGTGGCCGGCGGCCACACGTTCGGCAAGGCACACGGCGCGGGCGACCCGGCGTTCGTGGGTCGCGAGCCCGAGGGCGCCCCTATCGAGGAGATGGGGCTCGGCTGGAAGAACGCCTTCGGCAGCGGCAAGGGCTTGCACACCACGACCAGCGGCGTCGAAGGGGCGTGGAAGCCGAACCCGACGCGATGGGACATGGGATATTTCGACATGCTGTTCGGCTACGAGTGGGAGCTTACCCGGAGCCCGGCGGGCGCGAAGCAGTGGGTCGCGAAGAACGTGCGTCCCGAGCACATGATCCCGGACGCCCACGACCCGTCGCAGAAGCATCCGCCGATGATGAGCACCGCGGACCTGGCGCTGCGCTTCGACCCGGCTTACGAGAAGATCTCGCGCCGCTTCCACAAGGACCCGCAGGCCTTCGCCGACGCCTTCGCGCGCGCCTGGTTCAAGCTCACCCACCGCGACATGGGCCCGCGCGTCCGCTACCTCGGTCCGGAGGTGCCTGCCGAGGAGCTGATCTGGCAGGATCCCGTTCCCGCCGTGGACCACGAGCTGATAGGCACGCAGGACGTCGCGGCGCTCAAGGGGAGGATCCTCGTCTCGGGGCTCACCGTGCCGCAGATGGTGACCACGGCGTGGGGCGCGGCTTCGACCTTCCGCGGCTCCGACAACCGCGGCGGCGCGAATGGCGCACGCATCCGGCTTGCTCCCCAGAAGGACTGGGACGTGAACCAGCCGACCGAACTGGCGGTAGTGCTGCAGAAGCTCGAGACCATCCGCAACGAGTTCAATGGCGCCCAGCGCGGCAACAAGAAGGTGTCGCTCGCCGACCTCATCGTGCTGGCGGGTTGTGCCGGCGTCGAGGAGGCAGCTCGAAAGGCTGGTTACCCGGTCGGGGTGCCGTTCTCGCCCGGGCGCACCGACGCCGCGCAGGAGCAGACCGACGCGGAGTCCTTCGCCGCGCTGGAACCGGTCGCCGACGGCTTCCGCAACTGGGTTCGTGCGGGCGTCACGGGGCGGGGCGAAGATCTGCTGGTCGATCGCGCCCAGTTACTGACGCTGACCGCGCCGGAGATGACGGTGCTGGTCGGCGGCATGCGGGCGATGGGCGCCAACACGGGGCAGTCGAGCCACGGGGTCCTGACGAGCACGCCCGGGAGCCTGACCAACGACTTCTTCGTCAATCTGCTCGACATGCGCACCGAGTGGAGTCCGACCGCGAACGAAGGCGTGTACGACGGTCGCGAACGCACGTCGGGCGAGGTGCGTTGGACGGGTACGCGGGTCGACCTCGTGTTCGGGTCGAACTCCGAGCTTCGCGCGATCGCCGAGGTCTACGCCTGCGACGACAACCGGCGGAAGTTCGTCGACGACTTCGTCGCGGCCTGGGGCAAGGTGATGAACCTCGATCGGTTCGACCTCGCCTGACGCGTGGGCACGGCGCGGTGGCGAGATCCATGCGCCGCGCCGGCCTCGCGCGAAAGAGCCCCGCACTGCGCGGGGCTCTGCGTTCTTCCGGGCGGCGCGGCCGGAGCACGCCCGCCGAGACCGGTACCCTTGTGGCCGGGGCGGACAGAGTCCGTTCGAGTCGGCAGTGTTACCTATGTCTTAGGTACGGTCCGTAACCGATGTCTTCGGACCGTACAGAAAAGACTTGGCGGAGACGGAGGGATTCGAACCCTCGATACAGGTTTTGGCCCGTATGCTCCCTTAGCAGGGGAGTGCCTTCGACCTCTCGGCCACATCTCCGTAAACCGGTCATTCTACCGTCGAGGCACGTCCGGCGCCACCGGCACTGCTGCCATGGCACCCCGGCCGCGCGACCGCGATCCGCCGGGCCGTACGCGGCCTCGTTCGTGCACGTCACGGGACACTTTCACCGGGCAGTGCCCCAAGCGGCAGGTATCCCTGCGCGAGCCCCCGCGCATTCCCGCGTCCCGTTGACCGCGGTCAACACAGCGTGTTTTCGGCGGCGTAGGGTGGACTTGAGGGTGGTCTCCACGGCAGGTGACCAGCCAGGGCCTGTCGACACCGCCCGAAACGCGAAGAGGCCGTCGATGCAAGTTCCCCTCAAGATCACGCTGCGCAACCTTCCGCATTCCCCGGCGCTCGAGGAGTTGATCCGGCGCAGGGCCGAGAAGTTGGACGCCTTCCGTCCGGGAATCACGAGCTGCGTCGTCACCGTCGATGCGCCGCACCGCCACCAGCGGCATGGCCGCGAGTTCGCGGTGCGCATCGACCTGCACCTTCCAGGACGCGACATCGTGATCACGCGCGAGCACGACGAAGACGCCTACGTCGCGCTGCGCGAAGCCTTCGACGTTGCGGTCCGCCAGATCGACGAGCACGCCCGCGTCCTGCGCGGCGAGGTCAAGATGCACGCCACGCGCTAGCGGCGAGACTCAGCGCGCGAGCAGCCCTTCCGCGCGAAGCCCTTGGGCAATGCGCTCCGCCATGGCGCGGTAACCTGCCGCGTTGAGGTGGATCGCGTCCGTGCGCATCGCGCTCTGGCCGAGAAAATCCGACAGCCCGGCGTCGACCAGGGGCACGCCGAGAGTGCGGCTCGCCTCGGCATAGAGCGGCGCGTCGGAGAGCCCGGACAGGCCGAGGCGCGGCACGGGCATCAGCACGAGCGGCGTGGAAGCGTCTCGCGCGGACGCGGCACACGCGGCCAGCGCATCCTTGATCCCGGCGTCGGGTCGGCGCCGCAGGAAGTCGTTGCCGCCGAGAAGCACCAGCACGAGCGCGGGGCGATGCTCGGCGATGAGTTCCGGGAGCCGGTCGCAGCCCTGCGCGGCGGTCTCGCCCGGAACGCCGGCGTTCACTACGTTCCATGCGGTCAGTGCAGCAAGTACCGACGGATAGCTCGACGCCGATCCGGCACCCGTTCCGTACGTCAGACTGTCACCCAGTGCGACGACGATCGCGCCGGCCGGTACCAGTGCGTGCCGCGGGCGCTCGCCACAGCCCGCAAGCGCGAGTACCAGCACAGCCGCGAGCGCGGCGATCGACCTCGGCCGGCGCAGCGATTCCGCAGACATCGTCGCATGGTACCGTAGCGACGACATGCGGCCGCCCGACCTGGAGTCCCTGTTGCGAGACGGTACTCCGCGCGACGCCGGTGACGTCGGCACGATCGACGCCATGGCCTCGCGCGCGTTCGGCCGTGCGTCGGGGGCAGCGCATTCGGAAGGCAACGCGGTCCGGCTGCTGCTCGACGCGCGCGAGAACTTCCCCGCGTGGCTCGACGCGATCCGCCGGGCGGAGCGCCTGATCCTGTTCGAGTGCTACATCGTCGACGACGACGAGGTCGGG